>Ga0302324_100019416_pt1 | contig 13350 bp, 9 predicted proteins | sample Palsa_T0_1_FD_201949 | JGI IMG/M metagenome (GOLD analysis project Ga0302324, IMG submission 201949) | Peat permafrost microbial communities from Stordalen Mire near Abisko, Sweden - Palsa_T0_1 | ecosystem: Environmental > Terrestrial > Soil > Palsa > Peat permafrost | place: Sweden: Abisko...
CGACTATGGCGCGGCGGCTGCCCTGTGGGGCGCTTCCGACACCGGCTTCACCGTGTCCGGTGTGTTCCGCGACCTGGCCGACTTCGCCGTGCTGGTCCTATTCCAGAAAGACGATCCGTTCGGTCATCCGCTGTTCTCCTATCTGCCGGATGGCGATCTGACGGGCCTCGTTCTCGATTTCGACGTCACCTGGCAGGGCATTCAGTCCTGGGAGTCGCTCAAGAACCCGTGGACCGACTGGAACACGCTCGACTACTCCATCAACGGCGTGGGGCACAACGACGTGAAGTGGTTCGGCTCGACCGGAATCACGGTCACCTGCAATACGACAGGCCGCACCGGCGCGTCGGCCACCTACACGCTCAACCTGAACGGCCCGCAGCCCGGCGACAAGGTGACGCTGTGGTATCAGAACCAATCGTTCATCAGCCCGGCGATCATTACCGGCAATCCGACCACTGACCAGGCTCTGTGGTGGCAGGGCAACGCCGCATATAACCACTCGGTCACAATCGGGTCGGCCACGTACTCCTGCCTGGAAGATTCGCTGAACAGCGCCGGCGTAGCGATCAACATCGCGGGGCAGATCAACGCGTCCGATCCGAACTGCACGGCCACCACCGGCGGAACCTATGGCAACGAGATCTTCATCACGTTGAAAAGTGGAATCTCCGGGCCGGTGGCGGTTTCGAGTTCGGACGGATCGGCCGCGGACACGCTCACGCAGACAACCGCCGCCTCCATCCTGCTGTCCATTGCCCAGCAGATCAACGCCGTCAATTGGGTGCAGAACGGCCCCGCCGTGCTCGCCGCCACCGTGATGTTGCCGAACCAGTTGGTGATCACCGCGACGCCGGGCGCCGACGGCAACATGGTGGCTTTCTACCAGACGGACGACAACAGCAGCAGCCGTCTGTACTTCACCGCCACCAACTGGAACTTATCCGGCGGCTCCTCGGACAACGTGTCCTGGCACGTTCACATCGACTTTACGGCGCTCGGCTGGAGCAGCGTGGACAAGGTCTGGTGGACCATCGCGCCCACGCTCCCGAACAGCCAGGCTTACCAGTCAACTGAGTGGCAGATGGTCGTCACCAACTGGACGGTCGCCAGCACGCCAGCGAGCCAGCGCGCGCTCAACGTGGCCGGGCCAGGATCGGTTCGAATCGAAGAAGACAGTACGTGGGTGAGCACTTCCGGATACTGGGAGGCCGCACCCGGCAACGACCCCGTGAACGGCGCGTTCGCCTTCTGGAGCCAGGGACGGGCAATCCGGGCGGCGGCTTCCGGTGCCAGCGTCACCATCGAGACGCACTGCCAGTACCCGCACGACATCTACGTCGGAACGCGCCTCGATACCACCTGCGGCATTGTAACCGCAACGCTCGACGGCGGCGCGCCCGTGACGCTCGACTGCTACTATCCCACCGCCACGACCTCGCAAACGCGGCGCCTGCTCTTCTCCAGTGTCGCGGCGGGCCAGCACAAGGTGGTAATCACGCTCTCGGGCAATAAGAACGCGTCGAGCCAAGGCTGGTATTTCTATTTCGACTTCCTCGAATGCGCCGTGGCGAGCGACGTTCCCGATCCGGTCGTGACGACTACCGCAGTAGCGGTCGCGACCGACTTCGATACCGACAACACGTACAAGCTCTCGCCGCAGAGGCTGGTGTGGAACACTCAGAAGCTCGGGCTGCTGGGCGAGATAGATCACTACTGTGGCGTCTTCTGGTGGAAACAATCCGTCGCGTCCAATCCCGCGTATCCCACATGCACGGTCACGTTCTCCGGCAACTGGAACGATCAAAATGTCGTTTGGCTGTACATCGGCGGCTCCGCGATCGGCAAGACGGTGTTCGGCGGGCAGGACAGCAGCAACACCATAGCCCAGCACTTCGCCAACTTCATCAATGCGATCTTCGACGGCGTTTGGGCCACGGCCTCCGGCAGCGTCCTCACGATCACTTCCCATTCGTTCGGCAGCGTGTGGCAGTACCACGTGTACACGGCACTGCCCGCGTCGAACACCGGCAGCGGCCAAGCGGCGGTGACGGGAGATCTTCAGGGCGGCACCTATGGTGTGACGTGGATGATCGATCCAACCCAGACGCCGGTCCTCAACCGGGCGTTCCGCGACTGGAACACTGACTTCTTCAATCAGCTCAAGGCGAACAACATGAGCGCCGTCTGCTCGTTTTCACAGGAACTGGTGCAGCCGCCGGACAATCCCGCCGGCGGCGCGGTGTGGGTTCAACGCTTCCCCGACGGCACGGCGGTCGAGACCGCCACCGGCTTCGGCACGCTCAACAGTTCGCAGATCGCCTTCAGTTCCGGGCCGCAGTGCTACATCGGGCAGGCGCACGCGGCGATGGCGGGCCTGATGCTGGCGGCGGGGTTGACACCCAAACTCCAGTTCGGCGAAATCCTCTGGTGGTTTCAGGCGAACTCCTCGGGAATGGCGTTTTACGACGCCGACACGCAGGCCGCCGCAGAGTCGGCCCTCGGCCGCGCGCTGGCGACCTTTTTGACGCCGGATGACGATCCATCGGTCAACAGCTACGCCGACGCGAACTTCCTCCGGACGCGCCTATACAACTATGTGGCAGCGATCCAGAGCTACGTCTTATCGCAATGCCCGTCGGCCATCTTCGAACTGTTGTGGCCGATGGACGTGAACGACCCCAATGAGTGCAAGCTGACCCGCTACATAAACCTGCCCTCTCAATGGACGACGCGCGCAGGCTCCGGCTTCGACACGTTCCTAATCGAAGGTTATCAGTATCCAGGAATCAACCACGATCTGGACCAAGCGACCCGCTGCGCGCAGTACCCGTGGACGGAACTGGCCTGGGACCAGGCCCACTGCCGCTACCTGATGGGTCTTTACTACGCGACGTGGCCGTGGATGCGCGAGTTCGTGAACGTCAACCGCCTCGGGCTGCCGACCATCAAGCTCTGGGCTTACGACCACGTGTGCCTGTTCGGATGGCCAGTCCCGCTGCCCACGAGCGACGACACCTCGTTTATCTATTGAAGTCTGCCTGCAAGCAGGGCAACGATCCGAAGAACTGATACGCCCCCGGCGCGGGCGTCGCAGACGACGCTCGTCGCGTCCGGGATCGCCTGCGCGCGCTCGTGATCTCCGCGAAAAGCGCGATGTCATTATCCTCCACCCACCCCCCGCAACCGTAGTCCCACCTCATACACGCCGAATCGTCACGTCACTGCATTGACATTGGCCGTCACCGATTCCAGTCGTCCCTCTCCAATCGCTCTTTCCGTTCCCCCAGTTCACCCAACTCGGCTGAACGTATTACCCGCGACGCCGTACGCAATGCCCAGGTTGGTCGGGCTCCATCGCGTTCTGCTAATCTAGCCTGCAAGCCGCCAAGTCCCTCTTTGATCATCAGGGCGAAGGCTGGAAACGTATCCAGCAGCGGCGGCTCCATGCAGAGAATCGCCGAGGGAGCGATGCCGAGCCAACTTCCGGAAGACGCGCGGCGAAGACTCGAAGCAGGCCAAGACGACTTGCGCGACCGCTGCTGGCACAACGTGCAGCGACTCCACAAGTGGTCGGGCAAGTTGGAGAGGGAGGGTCCTTCCGGCGAGGACGCTGACTACTACGAATCAATGGGGCCGCGTTCGCTGTTTCTCGGCCCGATTGTGTGGGACGGGCCGACGGATAAGCGAAAGTTGTCCTGGGACGAGATTACGGCCGCACTTCGTGCGAAGGTCCGCGATCTATTGGGGTGCTACGCGCGTGAACTCGCGGCGTTGGCTGGTGGGGAGTGGTGGTCTCTGGGGTTGACGGGCGCGGAATTCGAGTCGCGGATGGCTGCAGTTCTCCAGTCCGTTCTCGCTGACCTGAAAGATGTCGCGAAGGACGCGGACTCGGATCTCGGCCTCGGCCTGGAGATCGAGCCACTGGTGGCGGACCTGAATACTGGCCTTCAGGCGTGGTGCAATGACTACATTGAGCGGTATGGCGCACGAGTCGGGCTCTACGGAACGGCAGAAACCAGCAACGCCGCGCCACCTGGCGCCGGGCAGGCAGGCGCATCGTCTCTGAAAGATCGATTGCGCATCACCTCGATTGACGGTTCGGTTCGGTGGATCAATCCTGAGGGCTCCGATCCTGAGGCGAGTATTTGGACGCCCGAAGACGAGAAGCGAATCTCAGCATGCGTGTTCGACGGCCGGGCGGCAGTTAGAAGCGAACTGGAACGGATCTTCTCCGGAAAAGAGTGGCCCGCGCTGGCGGCTCTCATCGAACCCTTCCGGCGCTATGCGGTCGCGGTCTTTGATGTTTACGCCTCAGCCTATGGCATGTGGCACGAACGTTGGCGGCCTACCAGGAAGCACTCGATCAATTACTGCTTCCGATGGTGCTCAGGGATCTCTTCGGTCGCGAGTGGCACCGCTCCCCCGGCGAGAAGGTAGTACGGATGCTCTGGCAAGATGGGCCGGACGGAAAACCCGAGGGCCGAGAGGTTGCCGTAGTGGCGGGAAATGACCCGGACCCGACCTGTGTCTTCTACGATTTGCTGAGCAATGCAATTGAACACCGATACCGTTTCTTTGAACCGTTGCCGCCGCCCGCGCCGGGGGAGCCGCCGGGTATCAATCTGACGAACCTGGAATGGTGGCGGTACATCGGGCTGAGCGAACGGCACAGTCTCGCGATGGCTATCAAGCCGTACATTGAAGACCGAGTTGCACACTGGCGATTCATTTACTCTCCGACCGCGCCACCAGACTCCGATAACCCGCGCGGCGAAGCGCAGAGCGATTTGGCGCAACAGCCGGAGCATCCAGACTCGGGAGCGGTCAGGCCCCCAGCGTCAATGGCTGCTCGGGTGTCATCGTCGAGCGGCGCGAGCGCGATGGATTCGCCAACCAGGGTCAAATTCGAAGCTGGGCTGGCGCTTGCCGAGGTGACGTTGGCTCAGGATTTGAAAGACCTCGGTCCAAGCTTGGAGATTGCGCAAAAGTACGTCACCAGCGCGACGCTGGCTTTAGCCCGGTGTATTCTGACTCCGCATTGCGAGGAGCCATACGAGGCAATCCGGCGGGCCTACGATTTCGCAGAGTGGTTCGCCGCGGAAACCATGAAGACGGCATGGGTCTGGCTGTGTGTCTTCTCAGAGATGGACACGTCGGGAAAATTGGAAAAATACAAACGCGAGGGCAGGACGGAGGACGGCGCGCCCAAGGGAATGACCGAAGCCGAACTGCGCGAATGGCATGGATGCCTCTGCGGGGTCGCCCAGGAGGCCCTGGATGAGTTCGTCCCTGAGTTCTGGAAGGAACGGCTCAAGTACTTCTCGGGTATTGCCGGCGGAGGCGCGCCGACCGAATCCGAAAATCCGAAAGCAACTGAAGACCGCCGGGACCCTGTCGCGTCGGTACAAGAACCGTCTGATTCGCCCGTCGATTCCGATGTGCCAAAACAGGACCGCACCAAGCCGCGACCGGGCAAGGAGCGGAAGGGCGACCCCTCGCTGCTGGCGGGCAAGCGCGCGGTGAACTTCAAGATAGCAGAGCAGTACCTTGGCCTCACGGAGCGCCAACGGCAGAATCTCGTTAGGGACCAGATACTGGTCGTTGAAGGAAAGGGGCAGAACAAGAAAATCACGACAGATTCCCTCAGAGTTTACCTGCCGCCAGAAAACCCGAACTAACCCGAAGCCACCCGAAACGAACCGAAGCGCCCCGCAATTTATCTCGTTTTAAATCAGATCGTTAGTAGCTATTCTCAACTCGTAGCCCGAAATATCAATCAGGGAGTACGCGATGGGAATGGGTCACAACGAGCACCTTTTCGATGAGCGCGACCTTGCGCGAATCACCAAGCGGAGTGTCGCGTCTGTGCGAAGGGACCGACTTCTAAAGAAAGGATGCCCCTACATCAAGATCGGTTCGTCCGTCCGGTACCTGCCATCGGATGTCGAAGCGTGGTTGGAGTCTTTACCTAGCCGGGGCAGGCACCAGGAACTGGCCGCCTCCAAGAGTTGAGCGCATGACGCCGCTCAACTTTCTCAACCTCCTCTGGCAGCCCAAACCCGAGGAGATGTTCGTCCTGATCTGGACGCTGCACGATAAATGTTCCCACTGGTTCCGCGACGTCGCCGCCGCTGCGGAGTTCGTGGTTAAGGCGCGCGGCCTGGACGTGTATGTCGGAGTGGGCCTGTCGAGAGCCGACCGCGGGCCAACACACCGCTGCGTGTCAGACGATGTCGCTGGCATTAGCGGCTTCTGGGCCGACCTCGATTTGAAGTCGGAAGCCCACACAAAGGCGCTCCCGGCGACCATCGCGGAGGCGATCTCCATCGTCCCCGAGTGCATGCCGCCCACTGTGGTGATCGCGACCGGCAACGGCGCGCACGCCTGGTGGCTCTTCAAAGAGCCGTACGTCTTCGATGACGCTGAGGACCGGAAGGACACGGCACTTCTCGTGTCCCGGTGGCAGACTCTGCTTCGCCTGCGCGCGTCGCAGCGCGGCTGGGCCTTCGACCGCTTGTCGGATTTGGCGCGCGTCTTACGGATTCCCGGCACGGCGAACATGAAGGACCCGAACAATCCGAAGGCCGTCACCCTACACTCGGTAACGGACAGGCGATACAACGTCTCTGATTTCCGCGATTACGTTGACGACGTAGCGGTTCCCGATCCAGAAGCGGAGGAGAAGGCGACGCGCGAGTGGGCCGAGCGGTTCGCGGACAAGCCGTTGGTCATCAACCTCGACGCGCGCATCCCCCAGGAGATGCTCGACGGCTGGCTGGCCAGAGACCTTCGGTTCAAGAACACCTGGCTGCGCCAGCGACACGACCTGAAGGACCAGAGCCAGAGCGGGTATGATATGGCGCTGGCGGCTTTTGGTGCCCATGCCGGTCTGACCGAGCAGCAGATCGTTGATCTGATCGTCCACCACCGGAGCCTGTACGCAAGGTCGCAGCGCACACGCCTGGACTACTTCCAACGGACCATCGCGAAGGCATTTCGACCCAGTTTGGGTCCGGACGCACCCATGGTTCTGCTTGGCGCGTCGCCGCTTTCCGCCACGACCGGTCCGGCTGCGCCGCCGGGCGCGCCCGTTGCGCCGGGTGCAGGTGGATCGCCCAATAGTGCCACCCTCGATCCTGCCGCCGCCAAGGCGCTACTGTGCGAACGAATCTCTGCGGTGCTGGGCGTCCGGATCTGTCGGCTCGTGAAGTTCGCCGGCAAGGAACCGACATATCACATGGAGTTGGAAGAGGGGAAAACCGAGTTTCTCAGCGTCCGGAAATTGATGTCGCAGAGTGCCGTGCGGGAAGAGATCGCCGCCTCGACGGGCAAGATCATCCGGAAGTTCAAGGGCAAGGATTGGGACCAACTGGCGCAGGCGATGCTGGACGCCTGCATCATCGAACAGGGCGGCGAGGAGAACGAGTGGGAAGGCGCGGCGCGCATGTACGTGGCGCAGTACCTCTCCGAGACCGGCTTCATCGACACCATCGAAGGGCAACCGGTTCAGAGCCAGCGGAAGCCAATCGTGCTGGACGGCAAGGTGGCCATCTGTGCCAGCGACATCCAGATGTACATCAACAAAACCATGCTCCAGATGCTTTCGGTCAAGGCGGTCGCCTCGATGCTCGGCGCATTAGGCGGAAAGAGCATTCGCGTTCGCGGCCAGAAGTTCAAAGAACAGGGCCGGTGGGTGCTGCCGCTGGACCAGTTTGATCCCGCTGAATACTCGCCGGGCAGGAAGGAGGAGCACAACCAGTGATGCCATCTGAGGAACAGGCCACGGGTACGCTTGAGGAGATCGGGCAGCGCGATCACAGCGTCACAGCCGAATACCGAATCTTCGGCGCTCCAGGGTGCGGCAAGACTACGAACATCACCCGCCAGATCAAGCGCGCGGTCGAGAAGCACGGTGCGGACGCGGTGCTGGTGACGAGCTACTCGCGCACGGCGGCCGCGGAACTGGCGGGCCGCGACCTGCCTATCGCTTCGGACCGGGTCGGCACGCTGCACTCGCACTGCTACCACGCGCTCGGCAGACCGGTAATTGCGGAGTCATGCGTAGACGAGTGGAATAGAGACAACCCGCACCTGGCCATCACCCCTGCCAAGAAGCAGGTCAGGCTCGACAGCGAAGGTGCCGGAGCGGAAGACGACACCGAGCTGGCCAAGAACGGAGATGAGATCCTTCGTGAGTTGAGCCGCATGCGCGGTCTGATGATCCCGCAGAACCGCTGGCCCATCGTGCTGAGCCAGTTCAAACAGAAGTGGACGGCGTACAAGCACGCACTTGGTCTGCTCGACTTCACCGATCTGATCGAGACGTGCTACCGGGACGTCTATGCCGCGCCCAGGCACCCGGCGGTCATCTTCGCGGACGAGGCACAGGACCTCAACCGGATGCAGTTGACGCTCATCCGGAAATGGGGCGACTGCGCGAACTACTTCATTCTTGCGGGTGACGACGACCAGACCATCTTTTCGTTCACGGGCGCTTCCCCGGACGCCATCCTCGATCCGGACATTCCCGAGGACCACAAGATCATCCTCAAACAGTCGCATCGGGTTCCACGCACCGTCCACCAACTCGCCAACGATCTGATCCATCGGGTCACGAGACGCCAGGAGAAGGTCTACCTGCCGCGACCAGAAGATGGCGCGGTACTGCGGCTCTCGCGTGGCACTTACAAGTCGCCAGAGTATTTCATCCTCAAGAGCGCCATGGAGCATCTGGAGCAGGGAAAGACGGTGATGTTCCTCGCGTCCTGCTCGTACATGCTCCACCCGTTAGTCGCGATTCTGCGCAAGAACGGTATCCCGTTCCACAACCCGTACCGCAAGACGAACGGATTCTGGAATCCGCTGCGGATCGGCACGAAGGGTTCAATCGCCAACCGCATCCTCTCCCTGTTGGTGGCCCACCCGGCCTTCGGTGATGGCCATCGGGCGTGGACGAAGGGCGACCTGGCGTTGTGGAGCGAGTGGCTGGAGTCGAAGGGCATTCTGAAGAGCGGTGCCAAAGAGACAATCAAGACGTTTTCCGGCTCCCCCGTGGTGACCATGGAGCACCTGCAGACGGTCTTCGAATCGGGGGCACTCGAATCCTTACTGGCAGCATGGCATGGCGATTACCATGCGCTGCTCGATTGGTGGCGAACCCGAGTCACTGCGGACGTCCGCAATCGCATTCAGTTTCCGGCAGACGTTGCCGCCGCGCATGGGCCGCGCGCGCTCATGGATTTGCCCAAAGTGGTTGTTGGGACCATCCACTCGGTCAAGGGAGGCCAAGCCGATGTGGTCTATCTCTTTCCGGATCTCAGCCAGGCCGGGGACGCGCAATACAACCGGGGCGGCGCGGCGCGCGATTCCGTGATTCGAGTCTTCTATGTGGGGTTAACCAGAGCGCGCGAAGCGCTTTACATCTGCCAGCGCGAAACCGGCAGGGCGGTGACGATATGAGCGGTCGAATGACGATTCCGGAAATTGCGGCTCGACTCTCGATTGGCCGGGACGCGGTGTATCAGATGTTGGAACGGGGCATCATTCCGGGCGTCCGGCTGCAGCGGAAATGGATCGTGACCAGGTACGCCTTCGGCGAGTGGGAAAAGACCTGCGGATCGGTCTCTGGCGCGCCTGGACTTCTCAGCCAACACAGAGGCAACATTCACTGAGGTTGTAATGCCAGTCTCAAAATACAAATATGATTCAGGGCGCGTGGTGTGGCGGTACCAGTTCACGCTGGGCGCCACCCGCAAGGATCAGAAACTGATCCAGCAAATGGGATTTGCTACCAAACAGGAGGCGATGGCCGCCGAGGCGACGCGCCGCGCCGAGGAGCAGACGCGCAGGGCCGCCACCGGCGGTGTGGCCGCGGCGCTGCCGACGACATTGGCGATGCTCCTGGCGGAGTTCATGAAGCAGTACGCTGAGGAGAATCTAGCCCCAAAAACCATTGAGCGATATTACGAGATGGGAACTTACCTATCGGCGGAGTTGCTCGGCATGAACATCGCCGAGATTACCCCGCTCCATTGCAGCCGCTAGTGGGCGCGGTTACTGAAGTCGGGCGGCCACACTCGCCGAACCAAGGAGGCCCGCCCGATGAAGCCGAGGACGGTGCGCAACATCGCCGGCCTGGTGTCCTCCGCATATTTGCGCGCAATTAAGTGGGGGCTGGCCACAGTGAATCCGGTAACCCACAGCGACCTCCCAAAAGTGAGAAAGCGCGCCGGGCTGGCGCTGCTTCCGACCGAACAGGAAATGCTGACGGCTTGCTCGTCGGGCCCCTGGTGCCTCCAGACGTTCCTGGAGATGTGCGTGGCCACCGGATGCCGCCGCGGCGAGGTGCTGGCACTGCGCTGGTCGGACATCCGCAACAACAAGGTCTTCGTGGATCGTTCACTTTGTCAGACGAGGGACGGGCTGGCTTATAAGACCACAAAGACGGAGGAGCCTCGCGACATCGCACTGCCGCCAGGAACGGCCGGGGTCCTTGAAGCGCACCGGTTGCGCCAGGATAGGTTCCGCCGGCAGTTCGGCCCGGACTACCGCGCCGACCTGGACCTGATCTTCGCCAACCCGGACGGCACGGAATTGAAGCCGGATTCGATTTCCGCGACGGTGTCGCGGATCTGCCGGCGTTTGGGCCTGCCCAAGGGATCGTCGTTGCACACCGTGCGCCACAGCCACGCGAGCATCCTGCTCGAAAAGGGCGTGGCCCTTACCACTGTCTCGGAGCGTATGGGCCACTCGTCGGTGCGCACCACTGCGGACATCTACAGCCATGCGCTCCGTGGCAAGGACGAGGAGGCGGCCGAAATATTCGGCAAGGTCATGCAGTCCGCCCGCGAAGCCGTCAAGGCGACCAAGGTAAACTGAGGATCGATATGGCAAACCCCAGTCCAAAGGAAATCCTGGATGTCGCGCGGTACCTGTCCGCCGCCTACGTGGCTTACGCGCACGGTTCCGGGATGGACTACACCCGCAAGAAGTACGCCGACCAACCCGTCGGGAAATTCTGGTTGGAGGTCGCCGAGTTGGTGATCGAGGCAATGTCCACTGGCGGCGAGGACGCGCGGGCAAGCCAGCCCAAGGGGCCGATTCAATAGGCTTTCGGAGTAACTATGATCGATGTCGAAGGCCGCCTGGAAACGGGCGGCCTTTCTGCGTTTGGGGGCACGCGTTGGTGCCGGTGGCCACCACCGTCCGCACGGCCTCATCCGGCGCGCCCTGGCGGCCCCGTGGCGCAAACCCGCCGCGCCCCTGACCAGGCGGCCGTCCCCGGCCAAAATGGGCGCCGGTTTTTTCGGCCCGTTCGGCGCGCTCGTGTTTGAGGCACCGCCCCATGACCGCCCCATGACGCCAGCCCCCCGTGGCGGTATTTTGCGGATCGCGCCAGGGCAAACAAGTTTGAAAACGAAAGACTTAGTGCAAACAAGGACAACCCCGGACGGCCTTTAGCGCGTTCGATTCCCGTTAGCGCTACCATAAAATCAGCAACATCCAGTCGCAGGTGTCACAAGGTGTCACACTTTGTGGGTCCCAGGTTTTTCGGTCCCCTCGGTGCCCTTCTGCTGGAACTCATCCCATGCCTTCGCTGCTTCGTCATCCTGTCCCGTGATCATGTGAGCGTAAATCTCCTGTGTCGTGCGCACGGAACTATGCCCCAGTCGAGCTGAGACAGCAGGCAGCGGTACCCCACTGGCCAGCAGGTAGGACGTATGGGTGTGGCGGAAAAGGTGCAGTGCGGCTCCTTTGGGTTTTGCGATCTTGAGGCGTTTGAACAGCGCCGACGCAGAAGCGGACATCGAATCGGGCTTCATGGGGCTACCGTCCACCTCCGCAAATACCAAATCGAGGTCGGTGTGGTAGTCAGGACCGAACTGAGCACGGTGCTTGTTTTGCTCCTGTCGATGAGCTTCCAGCACCTCGATAGCGGACGCGGGAAGTTTCACCGGGCGAGGCTTCTCCGTCTTCGTCCCCTTGAATTCCATTTCCCTTTTGTCTGGCACAGCGACCGCGCAATCCACAACCGATCATCGGAAATATCGCACCACCGCAGCGCCAATAGTTCGCCTCTCCGGCAACCCGTAGCCGCCAGGATTTCCAGGTACGCCCTCATGCACCAGGGGCCAGAGGCCGCAGCAAACACCAACTCCTGCTGCATCGGCGTGAGTGGTATCGGGGGATTCTTCTTCACTTTCGGGGGCTCGCTGTTTGTTGCTGGGTTCGCCGACACGACGCCCCACTTGATGCCTCTGGCGAAGACAGACGAAACCAGACCTGCAACATTCCGCACGGTCTTCGGAGAGAGCGGACGGGGTTCCTTAGTCCTCCGGTGATGACCCCCACTTTCAACCAGCCGGGTCCACTCCCGCGTCAGGTGAAGCGGAGTGACCTCGGCCAACGCCATCTTCAGTAGATCCGGTGACAAGTACTCTGCCTGCTCCCGGTATCGTTCAGTAGTCTTCGGAGCCAACTTTTTTGCCGCGTGCTCATTCAGGAATTCATCGAGCAGCATCCCAAGCGTCTTCGGCACGCTTTCTACGGGGTGCGTCTGGGCAAGTTCCAGCTTCTTCCGCTCCTCGACCATGCGCTCGGCTTCAGCGTCTTTCGCCGCCGCCTTCGTAGCAAAGCCAGTGACCTTGATCTGCTTGCGATTGGCTTTGGTGGAGCCCGGCGCATCAAACACGTAGCACCAGGAAACCTTGCCGCTGCGGAATTTCCACTTTCTTACTGACATAGGACGCTTGGCGACCTCAGTCCACACGTTTCTTCCCAGGCTTCGTACGCATGACGAGTAACAATCCAACGGTGACCCAAACGAATTCCGGGTATGACTCCTTTTTCCAACAGCACATAGACGGTCAAGCGACCAATTGAAAGGCGTGCTGCGATCTCAGCCACCGTGATCCTCCCCTTGGCGGTTTTGGGCAAAGAGCCAGAGTCCTGGGTTCTGCAATTGATTGCAGGAGACCTGCTCTCTTCCGACGACACCTCGATAGGCGCATCGGTCCAGGGCGTAAAGGGCCGCCCCGCCAAGCCTTCGTTCGTGCTTTCAGCGTACTTTGCCATAACTACAAACCCCTTGTTTTGGCTGATCTGAAAGCGTCGCACCGCAGGTAACTTGCATGAGCTTGTCGCCGCTTAGTTCCCATTGTACACGCGATGTCTTAGTTGTCAATTTGTGTACTATCTCGGATAATTACAGGCATGACTACTACCTTACTCTCGGTGGAAGAGGCCGCGAAGCGGTTGGGCGGCATCAGCAAATGGACTGTTCACGCATGGCTAAGCCAAGGCAAAATGCAGCGAACCAAGGTCGGAGGCAGAACGATGATCCGCGAG
>Ga0302324_100019425_pt1 | contig 13346 bp, 9 predicted proteins | sample Palsa_T0_1_FD_201949 | JGI IMG/M metagenome (GOLD analysis project Ga0302324, IMG submission 201949) | Peat permafrost microbial communities from Stordalen Mire near Abisko, Sweden - Palsa_T0_1 | ecosystem: Environmental > Terrestrial > Soil > Palsa > Peat permafrost | place: Sweden: Abisko...
CCTGTCACGGGCCGCCTGGAGATCGCGGCGCAGGGTTTCGACCTCGCCTGTCAGCGAGTCCAGCATGGTCCGCACGCGCGGCGTCAGCTCGGCCTCCAACACGGCCGCCTCGCGGGGGGGCCGGCGTGCCGTGGCCTTGCGCCGTCCTTCGAGTCGCTCAATCGTCATCGTTTCCGTGCCGAATCGGTACAGTCGGGGCGACTTTGGCGCCCGATTTGCTAACAAATCGTTCAAGTCGGTTAGCAATCGATTAATCGCGAGTGCCACTTTTCACCGCGCCGGCCTTTCGTATAATGGACCGCTTCTGCGCCCGGCCCGGTCAGGGCCAATCCGAGGAAGCATGACAAGCGTCCCGCCGCAAATCGGCCTGATCATGGGAAGCCAGTCCGACTGGAGCACCATGAAGGCTGCAGCCCTGATTCTCGAAGCGCTCGAGATCCCCTTCGAAAGCCGGATCGTCTCGGCCCACCGCACGCCCGAGAGGCTCTATGCCTATGCCAGGACCGCCGCGGAGCGAGGCCTGAAAGTCATTATCGCCGGGGCGGGCGGAGCGGCCCATCTGCCAGGCATGGCGGCCGCGATGACCACGCTTCCCGTGCTGGGTGTTCCCATCGAATCGAAGGCCTTGAAAGGCATGGACAGCCTCCTCTCCATCGTCCAGATGCCGGGCGGCGTGCCCGTAGCCACCTTTGCGATCGGCGAGAGCGGCGCCAGGAACGCCGGCCTCCACGCGGCTGCGATCCTTGCCCTGGGCAATGCGCCGCTGGCCGGAAGACTTGCTGCCTGGCGCGCGCACCAGACGGATGGCGTGGCCGAGGCGCCCGAGGACAGCACCCGGCAATGACCACAGAGCCAGGTTCCAGAGCCCCCCTCGCTCCCGGGGGCACGATCGGCATTTTGGGGGGCGGACAGTTGGGCCGGATGCTGGGGATGGCCGCGGCGCGGCTGGGCCTGAAGGCGCATATCTATTCCGACGAGCCCGACGCGCCGGCCTTCCAGGTGGTCTCCGCCCGCACTCTCGCCGACTATGGGGATACGCGCGCGCTCGACGCTTTCGCAGATTCCTGCGACGTCGTTACCTTCGAATTCGAGAACGTGCCGGCGGCGACAGTAGCTGCGCTTGCCGGCCGAACCCCCATTTTTCCCGGCGCCCATGCCCTTGCCATCACGCAGGACCGCTTCGACGAGAAGCAGTTCATCGCCGGGTTGGGGCTCAAGACGGCACCCTTCACGGCCGTTGACTGTATCGGTGATGCCGAAAAGGCATTCGCACGCGGGCAGGCGCCCGCGATCCTGAAGACGCGTCGGCTCGGCTATGACGGCAAGGGACAAGCCAAAGTCTCAAACGCGCGCGATGCGGTCGCGGCGTTTCGAGCCTTCGGGCAAGCACCCGGCATTCTCGAAGGCTTCGTCGATTTCGCGTTCGAAGCCTCCGTCGTCGCCGCGCGTGCCCGCGATGGATATTTTGCGGCCTACGATCCGCCCGAGAATTTTCACGCCGATGGCATTCTTCGGCGCTCGACGGTGCCTTCGCGGCTCAGCGCTGCGCAATGCGAGGAAGCCGGGAACATCGCGCGGCGTATCGCCGAAGCACTCGATTATGTCGGCGTGTTCGCGGTCGAGTTGTTCGTGGGTCGTGATGGCGCGCTCCTCGTGAACGAGATTGCGCCGCGCGTGCACAATTCCGGTCACTGGACGCTCGAGGCTTGCGTCACAAGCCAGTTCGAACAGCACATTCGCGCCGTTGCCGGCTGGCTGCTCGGCGATCCGTCGCGCCACAGCGATGCCGTGATGGAAAATCTTATCGGCGACGAAGCGGCGGATTGGCAGCGCCTCGCCGCTGGCGGTGGCGCACTCCATCTCTACGGCAAGAGCGAAATCCGGCCCGGCCGGAAGATGGGCCATATCACACGTCTTACCGGACCGCGCGCGGATCTGATTTGACATTGCGCATCCGTCGTCAACGCGATCGCCGACGCAGGAAGATGAGACCTTTTCAACCCCGTTTGGTGTTGAGACCGCGTTTGCGCGCAACCTGCGCTTCGATCCAGGCGTAGGTTTTTTCAAGCCCAGCCCTCAGCGACTGGCTCGGCGCCCAGCCGAGCGTGCTCCTGATCAACTTGTTGTCCGAGTTGCGTCCGCGCACGCCCAGAGGTCCCGGAATGTGATCGATGTCGAGCTTCTTTCCGGCGATGTCCATTGCCATCGCCGCCAGCTGATTGATCGTCACCATTTCTTCGGAGCCCACATTGAACGGACCTTCGTGCGGCGAGCGTGCAAGCCGCAGCGATCCTTCGACGCATTCGTCGATATAGAGAAACGAGCGCGTCTGCAGCCCGTCGCCCCAGATCTCGATCGTGCCGCCTGCTTTTGCTTCGGCGACTTTCCTGCAGATGGCGGCCGGCGCCTTCTCCTTGCCGCCCTCCCACGTGCCTTCGGGTCCGAAGATGTTGTGGTAACGCGCCACGCGATTCTGCATGGCGTGATTGCGGTTGAAGGCGAGATAGAGCCGCTCGCTGAACAGTTTCTCCCAGCCATATTCGCTGTCGGGCGCTGCGGGGTAGGCGGAATTCTCGGCGCAGTTCGGATTATCGGGATCTTCTTGGTTATAGGCCGGGTACATGCAGGCCGACGAGGAATAGAAGACACGCTTGACGTTGCGGCGACGGCAGGCTTCGACCATGTTGAGATTGATCGTCGCCGAATTGTGCATGACGTCGGCGTCGTGCTCGCCCGTGAAGATATAGCCCGCGCCGCCCATGTCGGCCGCGAGCTGGTAGACTTCGTCGAATTTCCTGTCGACCACGGCGCCGCAGACCTCCTGCTCGCGCAGATCGCCGACGACGAAATCGTCGGCCTCGGTTTCCGCGAATTCGGGAAATTTCAGATCGACGCCGCGGACCCAGAAGCCCTCGCGCTTGAGGCGCTTGACGAGGTGGCTGCCGATGAAGCCGCCCGCTCCGCAAACCAACGCATTTTGCATATATTCTGTCCTTTTGAAGTTCCGCGCGGCCGGATCGCAAGTCCGGCGCAAATCTGGCTTACCGCCCGACCAGCCGCAACCTTCGACGGCTTCGATCGTGGTATCGCATCTGGTTGCACTCTCGACCACACCGACAGGGTCGAGGACGCTTTCCGGATCGCTGTTGCCGGGACTACACAGCCGGAACGGCGTGCCACCGCCTTCGCAAGTGGACGATAAGCCCTTGATTATGCCATGAGTGCGGGACTTCCAATGAATGTCACACGCACCAAAAGATGACCCACACCCAACGCGTCCGCAAAGCCGTCCTGCCTGTTGCCGGGATGGGCACGCGCTTTTTGCCGGCCACCAAGGCCGTACCCAAGGAAATGCTGCCCGTGGTGGACAAGCCGGTGGTGCAGTATGCGGTCGAAGAGGCCATGGAAGCCGGTATCGAGCAGTTCATCTTCGTCACCGGCCGCGGCAAGCACATCATCGAGGATCATTTCGACCACGCCTATGAGCTGGAAGCCCTGCTGACGGCCCGCGACAAGACGGCGGAGCTCGACAGCCTCCTGGAGGGTCTGCCGACGACGGGCTCGGTCAGTTTCACGCGCCAGCAGAAGCCGCTGGGCCTTGGCCATGCGGTGTGGTCGGCGCGGCATTTTGTCGGCAACGAGCCTTTCGCGGTGCTGCTGCCGGACGATCTTCTGGTCGGCAAGCCTTCGGGGCTCTCGGTGATGATGCAGGCCTATGACGAGGTGGGCGGCGGCATTGTGGTGGCGGCGGAGGAAACCCCGCTCGAAGACACCAGGCGCTACGGCATCATCGATCCGGGCACGACCAGGGGCAATATCATCGAAGTCAAGGGCGTGGTCGAGAAGCCGGACCCCGCAAGCGCGCCGTCGCGGCTGCGCATCATCGGGCGTTACATCCTGCAGCCGGAAATCTTCGTCGAGCTGGATCGCCAGGAACAGGGCGCCGGCGGCGAGATCCAGTTGACCGATGCCATGGCACGGCTGATCGGCCGCATGCCGTTCCATGCCGTGCGCACCGGCTGCCCCTGCTACGACTGCGGCGACAAGGTGGGTTTCCTGCATGCCAACATCGCCGTCGGACTGCAGCGGCCCGATATTGCGCCCTCGCTCCGTGCCATCCTCAACAGCGTCAAATTCTAGAGTAGCGAACTCGTCGCAGGGAGGCGTTCATGCATATCGCAATAATCGGCAGCGGCTATGTCGGCCTCGTGTCCGGCGCCTGCCTGTCGGAGTTCGGCCACGACGTGGTCTGCATCGACAGCGACAAGGGCAAGATCGCCGATCTCAATGCCGGCCGCATTCCCATCTTCGAGCCTGGTCTGGACGAAGTGGTGGCGACGAATGCGCGAGCGGGCCGGCTATCCTTTACCGGCGATCTGGCAGCTGCGGTTTCCCAGGCCGACGCGGTGTTCATCGCGGTGGGTACGCCAAGCCGTCGCGGCGTCGGCAACGCCGACCTCAGCTTCGTGTTCGGCGCCGCCGAAGAAATCGCCCGCGCGCTGAACGGCTATACCGTCGTCGTCACCAAATCGACGGTGCCGGTGGGAACCGGGCGCAAGGTCGAGGAGATCATTCGCAAACTGCGTCCGGATGCCCGGTTCGACGTAGCCTCCAATCCGGAGTTTCTGCGCGAAGGCTCGGCCATCGAAGATTTCCGCAGGCCCGATCGCATCGTCGTCGGCGCCGAAAGCGAGCAGGCCAGGAACGTCATGAAGGAGGTCTATCGTCCGCTCTTTCTGAACGAGACGCCGATCGTCTTCACCTCGCGCGAAACCTCCGAACTCATCAAATACGCGGCCAACGCCTTTCTCGCCACCAAGATCACCTTCATCAACGAGATGGCCGATCTCTGCGAGAAGGTAGGCGCCGATGTGCAGGATGTGGCGCGCGGCATCGGTCTCGACGGCCGCATCGGCGGCAAATTCCTGCATGCGGGACCCGGATTCGGCGGCTCATGCTTTCCCAAGGACACGCTGGCGCTTCTGAAGACGTCGCAACAGGCGGGCGCGCCGGTGCGCATCGTCGAAACGGTGATGAACGTCAATGAAAGCCGCAAGCTCGCCATGGCCGAGAAGATTGCCGACGCCTTCGGCGACCTCAAGGGCAGGACGGTTGCCGTGCTCGGCCTCACCTTCAAACCGAATACGGACGACATGCGCGACGCGCCGAGCCTCGTCATTATTCCCAGGCTTCGGGAAAAGGGCGCGCGCATCCGCGCCTACGATCCCGAAGGCGCTGCCGAAGCCAGGACGCTCCTCGACATCGAGACCTGCAAGGACGCTTACGAGGCGATCGCGGGCGCCGACGGCGTGGTCATCCTGACGGAGTGGAACGAATTCCGTGCGCTCGACCTCGCCCGCGTCAAAAGCCTGCTCACCCGGCCCTTGATGGTCGATCTGCGAAACATCTACCGGCCGGCCGCGATGGCCGAGGCAGGCTTCACCTATGTCAGCGTCGGCCGCAAGACCGTGGGTTAGTCGCGCAAACTATTGTGCGAGCTGCGCTGCTTTCAGCTCGGTTTCGGCGGCATCGAATTCCGTCTTGAATTGGGATTGCGCATCAGCTCCGGCGCGACGGCGGCGCCGGAACCCGCCTGACGGATCGGCTCGACATTTACTGACAGCCATATACGGCGGGGTTACCCGGCCCCGCCGCAATCTAACTCCGATCGACCCAAACTCAGTAGCGCAAAGCCAGAGACACAAAGACGCTACGTGGTGCCTGGAAGAAGTACTGGTCCGTCGAAGTCTGCCATGACGTCGCCGCGACGCCGGCATTGGCCTCGGTGATGAGCGTGTCTTTGCGGCTGTCGAGCAGGTTGTCGACATTCACCGCCAACTCCGCGGTGCCGACGCCGGACCACTCGAAGGTGTAACCGCCGGTTGCCGTCAAGTTGCCGTAAGTGTGCAGTTCGTAATATTTGAGATTGACCGTGTCGGAGAATTGCGGCCCCACGAGTTTGTCGATCAAGCCGAACTTCCACATGTGCGTGCGATAGAGAATGCCTGCCGCCGCCGTCCACATCGGCGCACCGGGCTCCCACTTGCCGCCATCCGCCTTCGACGACATCAGCGCGCCATTGGCGAACACGGACAGCCCGTGCAGGTCCAATCCCATGATCTGGTCGAATGCATAAGTGCCTTCGCCTTCGAGTCCCTGATAGGTCGCCGTCCCGTTGTTGATGTAGCACTCTTCGCTCGAATCAAAGCTGCAGGTGCCGGCGACATAATTGTTATGGATGGGGATGTAATAGACGTCCGCGTCGAACGTGAACTGGTCGGCGTAATAGACCGTGCCGAGCTGATAGTTGGTCGTCGTCTCCGGCGCGGGATACCCGCTGGGACCGGTCGGCGGGTTGTTCTCGAATGTCGAGATGTCCGGAACATAGATGCCCTTGGCGAACTCGAAATACGCGCTCCACGAAGGCTGGATCTTGTAATTCATTTCCATGAATGGCAGCACGTCTCGCGTGATGAACCCCGCCGTGTAGTTGTCGCCAGCAGCGTTGGGACAAACGCCGTCGGTGCCATCGGGGTTCGTGGTCTTGTTGTATGTGCCGCTGTTGGCGCCGATGCCGCAGAGATTGCCCTGGCCCACGGCGGCGTCCACGCCATGATCCCAATGAACGTATTTCAGGCCCGGCGTGATCGTCAGGCGATCATCCAGCGCCTTGATGTCGACTTCGACGAAGGGCTGGTACTGCGTCCAGTCGGAGTGCTCGTCGTCTTTGGCAAAGCCGAGCTGGTTGACGCCCACGATGTCGCCGACCTGGATCGATTTGGCGCTCGAAATACTCGTCTTGCCGCCCGGCCCCGTATAGGAGCCGGAAAAGGGCTTGTAGGCCACGCCGCAGACGGCGTTCGCCGCCACATCGCCGACGTCGAAGACATCCGTGCCCGTCTCGCCGCAGGTGATCGAATCGAAGTAGTATTTGAAGCGGTGCGTCGCCTGGGTTTCCCACCAGACGCCTTCGCGGACTTCGCCGCTGATCCAGCCGAAATCGTAGTCTTCCGAAAGCCTCAGGATGTCGCCGTAAACGCGGTAGGCGTTCTCCTTCGAGTAACCGAGAATCGCGTTGTGCGTGTCGGTGGTGCCGTTCGAGAAAACGAGCTTGCCGTTGCCGGCACAGCCCGCAGCGCTCGGGCTTGGATAATTGCCTTCGGATGTGTCGTTTTCGATGTCGCACAGCGTCTGGGTCTGGTTGTTCGGGCTGAGCGTGTGGTTCCAGTAGGCGTAGGTATAGGTCGTGTTCTCGAGCTTCGCGATGCCGAACAGATCGCCGTTCTCACGGAGATAGTCCATATCGGTGTGTTTCGAGGTGAAGTTGTAGGGCGTGTAGGTCGGCAATGCCGGATTGGTGTCCTGCAGCGCGAAATCCTTGCCGTAGAAGTAGTTCTGCGCCGGGGTCGTGCCGTTATTGTCGTCCAGATTTTCCTTGAGGAAGCTTTGGTCGCCGAACAGTGTGATCGTCCAATGCGCTCCGAGCTGATCCTGTATCTTCACCAGTTCGTTATGAGTGAAGAGATCCTGATCCGTCAGCGCACCCATCGAGTGCAGATATTGCACATTGACCATTGCCCGGATCGTTCCGAAGCCGTCCGTGTCGAGATCGCCCGTCTGGCCGTTCACCACGCCGAGTGCGGTTTCGAAGCTGCCATAGCTCGCGAGAGCCTTGGCGTGCGTGTCGTCGGTCAGGCTCTCCGAATAGAGCTTGATCGTGCCGCCATAAGTGTTCGCGCCCATGTTGCCGGCATTGCCCGGGCCTCGGTCGACGTCGATGGAGCCGATGGTGGAAGCCGGAAAATATGAAATGTTGTGATGAGTGGGACCGTTGGTGTCGCCGAACGGAATGTCGTCGTATGTCATGTTGAAATTGCCGTCGGGAAATCCGCGCAGCGTATTTTTTGTGCCACCGTCGGAAAGGCCCGGGCCGTTGATGTCCCCACCCGTCAGCGAGGGAACGATTGAGAGAATCGTCACGTAATCGGACTGCGGCGGAACGAAGTTCTCGATATAAGACCGGTTGATGATGGTCTGCGGTTCGGTGGTGTCGAGAGAGGCCTTTGCCGGTGCCGCATCGGTGTTGAAGCGCGTACCCGTGACCACCACGGTCTCGGTGCCGGTTTCCTGGGCGATTGCAGCGGAAATATTCATTGCAAAACCGACAACCGCCAGCGCGGCGCAACCGAACAGCCGCGTCTTCAGACGCGCATTGGAAGATGTTGACATAAGACCCCTCTTTTTTGGACGCAAACGGCCGCGCGGCCGGAAGCCGACCGCGAATTGCAATTCGAATTCAGAGACACAGCCGAACCGGCGCCCCGCAAGGCGCGCCGGCTTCAAAGTGGAATCAGGATTTCATCCTGACGCTCGGCCCCCGTTCCTGCGGTTGTTGCGCGCCCCACCAAAATCAATTGAGGGCAAGGTGGCCGAGTTTCTTGACGCTATTGAAACGCGAATGTGAAAGAAATTTGAAACGAGTATGACAATATGCAGCGCGCCCGGTGTTGTACGGGATACGCGACTAGAATTTGGGCGTATCGCCTTCTGCTTGTGCACGGGTTTCAATCGCACCGATCCCGTCGATCTCGACGCGGACGACATCGCCGGCCTTCAGGTAAGTTGGCGGTTTCATCGCGGTGCCGACGCCGCCTGGCGTGCCGGTGAAGATGACATCGCCGGGCTCGAGCGTCATCGCCTGGCTCAGATGCGCGATCTGGTCGTAGATGTTGAACACGAGTTCGCGCGTATTGGAATTCTGCCGCACCTCGCCATTGACGAGCGAGCGGATACCGAGCGTGTGCGGGTCTGCGATCTCGTCGGCCGTTACGATCCATGGACCGAACGGCGCGTGCGTGTCGAACGATTTTCCCAGAATCCATTGCGGCGAGGCATATTGCCAGTCGCGCGCGGTGACGTCGTTGCCGGCACAATAGCCGAAGACGACCTCGTGTGCTTTTTCCCTGGGAACGTGCCGGCATTTTTTCCCGACGACGAAGACGAGTTCGGCTTCGTAGTCGACCGCATCGGAGGCCCTGGGTATCTCGATTGCGTTGTACGGGCCATTGACGGCGTTCGACATCTTGGCAAACCACACCTGCCGTGCGGGTTTTTCGCGCCCCGTTTCGGCAATGTGGTCGGCATAGTTGAGACCGATTGCGAGAATCTTGGGAGGGCGAGGTACGGGCGCCTTCAGACGAACCGCGGAGATCGCAAAATGCGGCTTGGTGGCGGCCGCATAACGACGGACCTCCGCTTCGTGCTGCGCCCAGGCGGCAATCAGCCCGATCATGTCGGGGGGCAGCGATGTGTGCGACAAGTCGACGATCCCCTCGTCCGTGACGACACCGATACGCTGCGTTCCGCCGGTTTCGAAAGTCACGAGTCTCATGGAGCGTCTCCTGTTGCAGGCGAGGTCAGTCCGCGGCCACAACCGCCCCATTGGCGAGCGAGCGACGCGTCAACCAGACGATACCGAGAAGGGCAAGGCTGAGCCAAGCGGAAAGCCAGAACAAATCCTCGGAGGCCAGGAGATAGGCCTGGCTCACGACGCTGCGCATCAGGATGGCGAAGCCCTGCAGGGAACTGAAGCCGTGCGAATCCAGTCGGGAGATCGCCTGGTGCAAGGCCGGATTGGTTGCGGTCGGCGTTTCGACGAGGCGGCTCTGGTGAAAGGCTTCGCGCCGGTCCCAGAATGTCGTGGTGATCGATGCGGCGAAGCCGCCGGCGGTGATGCGCGCGAAGTTCGAAATGCCGGAGGCGGAGGGAATGCGTTCCGGCGCGATCCCGTCGAGCGATATGCCGATCATCGAGACGAAGAAGGTGCTCATCGCGACGCCCTGCACGATCAGTGGCAGCGTGAACGACCCGAAGCTTGCATCGACCGTGAGCCCGGCCCGCATGAAATAGGAGATCGCGAAGGCGACAAAGGCGACGCTGGCGGCCCAGCGCATGTCGAAACGCGACATGGTCCGCGCCGCGATCGGGGTGAGGATGACGGCAACAACCCCGCTGGGCGCTGCAACCAACCCCGCCCAGGTCGCGGTATATCCGATCTGGGTCTGCAGCCAGAGCGAAAACAGAAGAATATTCGCAAAAAAGACCGCATAGCCGAGGCTGAATGCCAGCGTGCCGAGCGCGAAGTTGCGCTTGGCGAAAAGCGTGAGATCGACGATCGGATATTTCTCGGTCAGCTCCCAGATCACGAAGACGACGAAGACGACGAGGGCGACGAGGCCAAGAACGACGATCTGCGGCGAGGCGAACCAGTCCGCGTCCTTGCCGGTATCGAGCATGATCTGCAGCGCTCCGACCCAGACCGCGAGGAGCCCGAGCCCCACCCTGTCGATCGGCAGGCTTCGCCTGGGCGATTCCCGCGAGGCAAGAAACCGCCAGCACAACGCGGCGCTGACCACGCCGACGGGAATGTTGATGAGAAAAATCCAGCTCCAGTGATAGTTATCGGAGATGTATCCGCCCAGGATCGGCCCGCAGATCGGTGCGGAGAGCGTTGTGATCGACCAGATTCCAAGGGCGGTCGTGCGTTTCGCCGGCGGGAATATCGCGATCAGGAGCGCCTGTGAACCCGGAATCATCGGGCCGGATACCGCACCCTGCATGACGCGGAAGAAGACAAGCGAATTGAGGCTCCAGGCCATGCCGCACAGGAAAGACGCGATCGTAAATAGCACGACCGAAAGCACGAACGTGCGCACGATCCCGTAGCGCCCCATCAGCCAGCCGGTGAGCGGCACGCAAATGCCGTTCGACACCGCAAAAGAGGTAATCACCCAGGTGCTCTGATCCGTGCTGACGCCGAGGTTTCCGGCAATGGTGGGCAGCGAGACATTGGCGATCGTCGTATCGAGCACCTGCATGAAGGTTGCCAGCGCGAGCGCGAACGACGCGATCGCAAGGCTTGCGCCCGCCAGCGGCGGAGGAGGAGCGCCCGGCTCGCTCAAGGCTGCGAGGCCTCACCGCCATTCGCGGCCACGATGTTCACGATCGCCCTGTTGACGGCAGCAATGTCGACGCGCGCGGTGGTATCGTCGGCGACGCGCGGGCGCACTTCTTCGCTGACGAGCGGGCCGCTCTGATTGCGGACGTCCACTTCTGCATCGATTGAAAGTCCAATCCGCAACGGATGCGCCTCGAGTTCCTTGCGGTCGAGTTCGACCCGGACGGGCACGCGTTGCACGATCTTGATCCAGTTGCCCGATGCGTTCTGCGGCGGCAGGAGAGCGAAAGCGCTGCCGCTGCCGGCAGCCAGCCCCGCGATACGGCCATGATAAGTCACGCTGCCGCCATAGACATCGGCCGTTACCCGCACAGGCTGACCGATGCGCATCCGTCGGAGCTGGATTTCCTTGAAATTCGCGTCGACCCAGACTTCGGCAAGCGGCACCACCATCATCAGAGCCGTTCCGGGCGAGACTTCCTCACCCACTTCGACGGAACGTTGGGCGACAACACCGGAGACGGGTGCAATGAGCCGCATGTGAATCAATGTCACGGCAGCGTTGCGCACGCGTGCTTCCGCAGCGAGCACTTCGGGATTATCGGCAACATTGGTGCCCTGTATCTGGGCGAGAGTCTGGGCCCGCGTGCTTTGCGAGGCGGTGACCGCGGCGCTCGCCTGCGCCAGCGCATCGCGCGCGTGCGTCAGTTCCTCGGCCGACACCGACCCGTCGGTCGCTGCCGCAGCGCGGCGCTTATAGTCCGTTTGGGTCTGCGCGAGCTGGGTGCGCGCCTGCGAGAGTTGCGCTCTCTGTTCATCGGCTTTGGCGAACAGGGCCCGCACGGTGCGCACGGTGCGGGCGAGATCGGCCTCGGCAGCCTGTACTCCGATTTCCGCCTGAATGGGATCTAGCTCGACAAGAACCTGTCCGCGCGACACGGATTGCGTGTTGTCGGCATGGACGGAGAGAACAGTCCCTGCTTCCCGACTCGTGATCGTGACGACGTCGCCGCTGACATAGGCATCGTTGGTCGACTCGAAATAGCGCAGAAAGAGGAACCAGTAGAGGCCCCAGCCGATCGCGGCCAGCACCACGATTGCCGCAACGGCCGCGAGCCAGCGCTGACGGGGCGTCGCATGCGCAAACCGCTCTGACATGGACATATCGCTCATGGGAGAATTCCTGTTGCCGCCTCGTGCGGCTGCGTTTCGGGATGGAAGCCGCCGCCGACGGCGAGAAGCAGCGTGACGCGCTGGATCGCGCCGTCTGCAGCAAGAGAAACGCCGCCCTGGCGCGCGTCGAACAACACGTCTTCGGCAGTAAGCACGGTCAACTGCGTCGAGAGACCTGTGCGATAACGCGTTTGCGCGAGGCGATAAGCTTCGTTTGCCGCATCGAGCATGCGCCCGTGTTCGGCTTGCCGGCCTTCAATCGAACGGATTCGCGTCAATGCGTCGGACGTCTGGCGCACGGAACCGGCAAGGACGCCGTTATAATCCGCGATGGCGTGGTCGATGTCTGCCGTCGCGCCTGCGTATTCGGCGCGCAGGCGGCCGGCATCGAAGATCGGAAGATGTACGGCGGGCCCCGCGCCATACTGCAGCGACTTGGTCAGAAACAGCGGGCTGATTCCGATCGCGGCCCAGCCTGCGGATGCCAAAAGATCGACGTCGGGATAGAAGGCCGCCTTTGCCGCCTTGCGGCCCGCGAGTGCGGCTTCGACGCGGGCACGCGAAGCCAGAATGTCGGGACGCCTGCCCAGCAGATCGGCAGGCAGTGCACTCGGCAGCGGCAACGCTGCGTCATCCATGAGAACCGGCCGGCCGATATCCGCATAGGCGTCGGCGCCCCGGCCAACGAGAGCCGCCAGTTCATGCACCACGATATCGCGATTGCTGTCGGCAAGGACCCTGGCTTCACGGGCCTGCGCCAGACGCGCCAGTGCTTCCTGCTCTTCCACTTTGCTGTCGAGCCCGTCGTGCAGGCGACGGTCGGTGAGCGCCAGCGTGGCTTGCCTGTCGTGCACGGTGAGCGCCGCGATGTCGGCGAGCTTGTAGGCGCGATCGAGATCGATATAGGCCTGCACGACCGCACCCGTGACGGCGAGACGCGCGGCCTGCGCGTCAAGTCGCGCAGCGCTCTGCAGGGATCTCGATTTGTCGAGTTCCGCCGCCTGCTTGCCCCAGAAATCGATATTCCAGGAAAGATCGCCTTCGATCGTGCCGATCCAGCGATCGCTGCCGGCATAGGGCGGGGGAATGATGTAGATGTCGCTGAAGCGGTCGCGCTGCTCCTGGCCATTGAAATCGACATGCGGGTAAAGGGCAGAGGTCGATTCTTCGACTCCGGCTTTCGCGGCCCTGAGGCGCGCGAGCGCCTCTCCGAGAT
>Ga0302324_100019426_pt1 | contig 13346 bp, 4 predicted proteins | sample Palsa_T0_1_FD_201949 | JGI IMG/M metagenome (GOLD analysis project Ga0302324, IMG submission 201949) | Peat permafrost microbial communities from Stordalen Mire near Abisko, Sweden - Palsa_T0_1 | ecosystem: Environmental > Terrestrial > Soil > Palsa > Peat permafrost | place: Sweden: Abisko...
CGGCGAAATGTGTCCCGAAGGGATGTTTCGTTTCGTAAATTTTGGCCATCCGCCGCCGCTGGTTTTCTCATACGAGTTCGGCAGGTTTGTGGAGATCGGCCAGGCGCGAATGGTGAGGTTTCCTCCGCTAGGCCTGGAAATTCCCGAAGATCATCCAGACCGGAACAAGTATTTCTCGATCAGCCTGCGAAAACGGCAGGTGAACTCCTCCGATGTGGCGGAAATCACGCTGATGAGTCCCGGCGACATACTTTTCCTTTATACCGACGGAGTCTACGATGGCACTGACGACGAGGAAAGATTCCAGCTCGAGCGTGTAATGCGCAACCATAAAGACCAGCCGGCGCGCGAGATTTGTGACGCATTACTGGATTATGCCGTCAAGCGCGATGAACACTTACAGCAAATCGGTGAAGACGATGTCATTGACGACAAGACGGTATTCATCATCAAGCGCAGGTAGCGAAGCGCGCGATTTTACTGCGAAAAAGGGACCTCTGCAAACGCGAGCCCCTCGGGAGAGTTTCGATGCGACGATTCTGCACGACCTTGGTAGCACTCCAGATTGGCGCCGTAATGTTGCTCACTGCGGCCTTTGCGCAGACCGCTGAGAAGCCGGATTTGAGCAAGCAGCCGACTCTCTACGTCGTCGGCTACGCCCATCTGGACACGGAATGGCGGTGGGAGTATCCCCAGGTCATTGACGAATACATTCGCAAGACGATGGAAGACAATTTCACGCTGTTGGATCGATATCCTCACTACGTCTTCAATTTCAGCGGCGCAAACCGTTACCGTTTCATGAAGGAATATTATCCCGCCGATTTCGCCAGGCTGAAGACGTACGTCGATAAAGGACGATGGTTCCCGGCGGGTTCTTCCATGGAAGAAGGCGACGTGAACGCGCCGAGCGCCGAGACCATCATCCGGCAGATCCTGTACGGCAATGATTGGTTTCGCAAAGAGCTGGGCAAGGCCAGCGCCGAGTATATGCTGCCTGACTGTTTTGGATTTCCTTCGTCGCTCCCAACCATCCTCGCGCACTCGGGCGTGAAAGGATTCTCAACGCAAAAGCTGGTATGGGGATCATCGGCCCCGGTAGGAGGCCCGGAATCGCTCGAGAAAACGCCGGCAGGCACGCCTTTCGATGTGGGCGTGTGGGTGGGGCCGGATGGTGAGAGCGTGCTGGCCGGGCTGAATCCAGGCCCTTATGACGGCGGCATTGACACGGATCTCAGCAAGCCTCTGCCGCCATTACCGCCCGATCCGGCCTTCGAGCAAGTAAAGAAGAAGATGCAGACCGTGCGTGCCAAGCTTGACCAGGAGCAGGGAAGCGGGCATTCGTCCGACCCGAATGACATTGCGGAATCCATTCAGCTGGCGAACGAACTAGAAGCCTTGGCACAGGTTGATCAGGACCGTGCTCAGTCTCGGCATCAACGCGACTGGGCGGGGCGCGTCGAGCTGAACGGAAAAGTCAGCGGTGTATTCACTGACTATCATTATTACGGCACGGGCGACATTGGCGGGGCTCCGCATGAGGAGTATGTGAAAAATCTGGAAGCCATCATCACGCAAGGCATGACCAGCCTGCCGCCGCAGAACGGATTCTTCATTCGCGGACAGGAGCAGGCAGAAGGGCCGCCAGTGAAGGTCGGCGATGGCCCGGTCCAGGTGATTTCCGCGAATGCCGAACAGATGTTTCTCGACATCACGCCCTCAGAAGCTGCGGGACTCCCACGCTACACCGGCGAAATGGAGCTGACCAACCATTCTGCCGGTTCGCTCACGTCGCAGGGCTACCAGAAGCGCTGGCTCCGGAAAGAAGAGTTGCTGGCCGATGCCGCGGAGAAGGCTTCGATCACGGCCAATTGGCTGGGTGCGCGCCCGTATCCTCTCGAGCGCTTGAACGACGCATGGACGCTGGTGATGGGCGGCCACTTTCACGATCTGGCGGCGGGAACGGCAACTCCCAGAGCATACGAGTTTGCCTGGAACGACGATGTAATCGCCATGAACCAATTCGCTGGCGTGCTCAGCAATGCCACTGAAGCCGTGGCCGACGCTCTGAACACCGATGTGAAAGGCACGCCTATCGTGGTTTTTAACCCGCTGAACATCGCCCGCGAAGATTTGGTGGAAGCCAGCGTGAACCTTCCCTTTGCGAAGCCGAAGTCTGTGCGTGTTACGGGTCCGGACGGCAAAGAAACTCCGGCCCAGATTTCGAATGGCAAGATAATTTTCGTAGCGAAGACACCATCCGTCGGCTATGCAGTTTACGATGTGCAGCCCGGTGCGGGCGCGGCCTCGGCACTGCACGTCTCCGAGAATTCACTCGAGAACGAATATTACCGCGTAAAACTGAACGCTGACGGCGACGTCGCCAGCATTTTCGACAAATCAATCGGCAGGGAATTGTTGGCTGCCCCGGCGCGCCTCGCGATTTCCTACGATAACCCCGAGCACTGGCCAGCGTGGAATATGGACTGGGATCAGGAGCAGGCGGCACCGAAAGCCTACGTCAGCGGTCCGGCGAAGATTCGCGTAGTTGAAGATGGTCCAGCGCGCGTGGCTATTGAGGTTTTGCGGGAGACTGCAGGCTCAAAGTTCGTTCAGACCATCAGCCTGTCGGCGGGCGAGGCAGGAAAGCGGGTCGAGTTCACAAATGCAGTTGACTGGAATACAAAAGAGTCGAACTTGAAAGCGACTTTTCCTCTGACCGCTTCGAATGAAATTGCCACCTATAACTGGGACATCGGCACGATCGAGCGGCCCTCTGCCCAGCCGAAGAAGTTCGAAGTGCCGTCGCACCAGTGGATCGACCTGACCGACATGAGCGGCGAGTTCGGTGCGACCATCCTCACCGATTGCAAGAACGGATCCGATAAGCCGAACGACCACACCATTCGCCTCACGCTCATCCGCACGCCGGGCACACGCGGCGGGTACCCCGACCAGGGCACGCAGGATATCGGACATCATGAGTTCGTCTACGGCATCGCCGGGCACGCCGCCGGCTGGCGCCAGGCCCAGACTGACTGGCAAGGGCAGCGATTGAACGATCCGCTCATTGCCTTTGAAGTTTCGAAACACGCAGGCGCGCTGGGCCGCGAGTTTTCTCTTCTGAAAGTCAGCAATCCTCGAATTCGGCTCCTGGCGCTGAAGAAGGCGGAAGCGAGCGACGAGATTATCGTGCGACTGGTAGAACTCGACGGCAAGCCGCAGCCCGACGTCCGAGTTTCGTTCCTCACGCCGGTCACCGCCGCAGGCGAAGTCAACGGTCAGGAGCAGCCGGTTGGAACCGCGACCGTGAAGAGCGGCGAGTTGATCGCTTCGTTCTCCGCCTATCAACCGCGCACCTTCGCAGTGCGCTTTGCTGCGCCGCAAACCAAGGTCGCGGCGGTACATTCGGTGCCCGTTACTCTGCACTACGACCTGGCGACCGCCAGCAATGACGGCACGAAAGCGGAAGGAGGATTCGACCGCGAAGGCAATGCGCTGCCCGCAGAGATGCTGCCCGCAGAGATTACTTTCAGTGACGTGCGCTTCCAACTCGCCCCGGCGAAGACAGGTTCTCCCAATGCGGTTGTCGCCAAAGGTCAGACGATTGATCTGCCGGCCGGCCACTATAACCGCTTATACATTCTGGCAGCCTCGGCGGATGGTGACCATAAAGCCGCATTCGAGGTCGGCGGCAAGAAGGTCGAGCTAGATATCCAGGACTGGGGCGGATTCATCGGGCAATGGGACGACCGGCAGTGGAGTTCGAGTGACACTTCCAGTGACAATTATGGCAAGATGATTGGTCTTACCCCGGCCTACATCAAGCGCGCCGATCTGGCGTGGTACTGCTCGCATCATCACGATGCAGCGGGCAAGAATATTGCCTACGGCTACTCTTACTTGTTTGCGTATCCGGTCGATCTGCCACTCGGCGCGAAGACCATTACCTTGCCGAATGATGAAAAGATCCGCGTTCTGGCCATCTCCTTAGCCGAAGAGAATCCTGAAGTGAAACCGGCGCAACCACTCTACGACATGTTTGCGCCGCGGTCCGCTGGCGCCGACAACTTTGCGATCGGGACGCCGACAGCCAGCCTCTCCGTTCCCAGGGGCAGAAGTTCGGCGACGGCAATCACGGTGATTCGTCGTGGCAATTTTCGAGCCAGCGTTGACCTGAAGGTCTCCGGGCTACCGCCGGGAGTCACGCCCTCCTTCAGTCCAACCAGCACGGATAGAAGCAGCAAACTGACGCTGACCGCCGACGATTCATCGAGCCTTGCGGCTTCGACGATCACAATCACCGGTACCTCGGGCGAGCTCTCGCACGCAGTCTCTCTCCCGCTCACTGTCACCGCGATCAAAACCGGGACAGTACCCGTCGATCTATCTTCGGCATTCAACAAAAGCGCTATCTACGCGGATGGTTCCACGTTCTCAGCGTCAGCGAGTGCGGACGGCGAAGGTTTCGCCTATTCGCAGGAAGCGCTGGGCGCGATGCCACTGTGGAATGGCGTTTTGTTCAACCTTGGAGCGGCCAATAAGCCGGACGCGGTTGCGGGTAGAACCGTTAAGCTTCCGGAGGGCAACTTCGCCAGCCTGCATCTTCTTGCCGCAGGCGTTGAGGGTGGGCAGGAGTCGCAGGTTTTTACGATCACGTACGCCGATGGGACATCCTCTTCTCTTACGCAGAGTGTCAGTGACTGGTATGAGCCGGCGGATTACAAGGGTGAATCCGAAGCCATTGTCTCTCCCTACCGCGTCGAAGCCGATGGTTACAAAGACAACCGAACGTTCTATCTCTATGGTTATTCCTTTGATTTAGACGCTACCAAGCCGGTGCGGAGCATCACCTTGCCGGACAACGAGCATGTACTGGTCTTGGCCATGACCCTCGTTCCTTCTTCGAGCGCTTTAGCGAATGATCGACAAGGGCCGCGCTTATGATCGTTTGCTCCTTATTGTTTCGTACGTGCACATAGTGCGCCAACCGTCGGCTACATGTTGCTGAATTTACGTTTCTAGGCGGCAACCGTTGGGAGAAACCCGCAGTCTAATGGTTCGCCTTTAGGATCGGTTTTTTCGATCCGGTTTAAGGGCTGCCGATGAGTGCCGCTCGTCATAACTGGGTTCTGATTTCACTGGCTGCCTGTGTTCTTTCGCTGGCCATCTTAGCCCTGCTGGGATGCCAAGCAGCTTCTACCGCGACCACCACGACCGCAAAGCCCCTCACTGCCATCGCGGTCACGCCGTCGACCATGAGCTTGCCAATTGGCGCGACCGAGCAGTTCACCGCCACCGCCTCCTACAGCGACAAATCCACCGCAAACGTAAGCACCACGGTCACTTGGACCTCTTCGACCCCAGCGTCCGCCACTGTGAATAGTACAGGCAACGCCACTGCCGTCGCCCCTGGTTCGAGCACCATCACCGCAACTCTAAGCGGCGTCAGCGGCACCGCAACCCTTACCGTTCAGCCAAGGTCGCTCACCATGATCGCGATTACTCCCAACCCAGCGAGCCTGAGTATTGGCGCCGCCCAGCAATTCACTGCTACCGGCACCTACAACGATGGCTCCATCGCAAATGTAACTTCATCCGTGAGCTGGTCCTCCTCGACTCCGGCGGTTGCAATCGTGAACGCCAGCGGTAGTGCGACGGCGGTTGCCGCAGGCTCGACCGCCATCACCGCAACTCTAAGCGGCATCAGCGGCACCGCGACCCTTACCGTTCAACCGAAAGCGCTCACCGCGATCACGGTTGCTCCCAATGCGGCAAGCCTGATTACTGGCGCCACCCAGCAATTCGCTGCTACCGGCACCTACAACGACGGTTCCACCGCGAATGTAACTTCCCTGGCAAGCTGGACATCTTCCACTTCTTCCGTAGCCACGATTAACTCAACCGGCCTCGCGACCGGCGTCGCTTCCGGCTCAGCCACGATTACGGCCTCGCTCAGTGGATTGAGCGCGGCCGCAGCAGTCACGGTATCAGGCGTCACATCCATCTCCGTTGCCCCTGCCAGTCCCTCCTCTGGCAGCCTATCGATCGCGGTAGATACCGCTCAGCAACTCACCGCCACGGCCACCTACAGCAACGGATCGACCGCCGACATCACTTCGTCCGCCACCTGGACATCCAGCGCGCCAGCGATAGCTTTCGTCGACTCGGCCGGCCTCGTCGGAGGCGTACTCGCAGGCTCTAGCACCATCACCGCTACCTACTCCGGAGTGAGCGGAACCTCATCGCTCACCGTCACCGGCAGCGGCGCCAACGTCCCGCTCTTCCACTTCGACGCCCAGCGCACCGGCTTAAATCCCGGCGAAGGAATTCTTTCCCCTACCACCTTAAGCACTCCCAACTTCGGTAAGCTGTTTTCCTACACGCTTGATGGATACGACTACGGGCAGCCGCTGCTGGTCTCGAATCTCACCATCAACGGCACTGTACACAATGTCGTCTTCGTGGCCACGGAAAACGACAGCGTCTACGCCTTCGACTCAGATAACTACGGTACCGGCTCGCCGTTATGGCAGGTTTCGCTTCTGCAATCCGGCGAAACCCCAATGACCAACGGCCCCATCCAGCCCGTTCAAGGTGTCACTTCAACTCCGGCGATCGATCTGACGACCAACACGATCTATGTCGTCTCCGCGCAAACCTCCAGCGCCGCCGGCTCAACCTTCCGCGTAAACGCTCTCGACATCACCACCGGCGCGCAGCAGCCGGGCAGCCCTGTGACCATCAACGTGTCGACAACAGGCGCGAACGGCGGTGCTCTAGACACCTCCTGCATCCAGCGCGCCGCTCTCCTCGTATCCAACGGCTACGTCTATATCGGCTTCGGCGGCTGCCATGACGGATGGTTGCTGGCCTTTCAGGAGCAAAATCTCGCCGCCCCGCCCGTAACCTTCAACTCGAGTCCGAATCTCGCGGGCGAAAGCACATACGCCAGCGCTGGCGGCGTGTGGATGGGCGGCGGTGGCCCCGTTGCCGACTCCAACGGAAACATTTACATCAGCACCGGTAACGGCCCATGGGACCCCACGCAATCGGCATGGAGCGATTCCGTCCTTGAGTTCAGTCCGGCCAACTCCGACAGCTCCATCCTCACCATGCTCAGTTATTTCACACCCGACGCCTACGAATTCATGGACTGCTCCGACGAAGATCTCGCATCTGGCGGGCTGCTTCTCATCCCCGGCGCCAACCAGGTCGTGACCGGAGGCAAGATTGGAAAACTCTTCCTGCTCAACACAAACTCCCTCGGCGGGGAGAGCACCGGCGATACGGGCGCCGCCTACTTCACTTTCTTCGAACCCGATCTGAGTCCGCCCTACTCCAAGAGTTGCACTGACGCTAGCAACAACACCTGGACGGCGGACGTCAACTCCTACGAAATCTTCGGCACCGCTTCCTATTTCAACGGATCGGTCTATCTCGGCATCACTCCCACTGTCACCTCAGGAGTTCCCGCCTTCGTCAGGCAATTCCCCTACGACCCCAGCTCCAGCACTCCCCTGGGTCTGGGCGCTTACGTCGCCCCCAGCATTTTCGAAAGCAGCTATGGCTACACTCTATTCATCTCCGCCAACGGCACCTCGAACGGGGTTGTCTGGCTGCTCGACCACGGCCAGCCCCTGCAAACCAGTACCACGCCCTCGAACGCCAGCCTCATCGCCTATGACCCCGGCCTCGACGCCGAACTGTACAGCAGTACTAACAACTCCGCCGATACTCCGGGATACGGGATAAAATTCTCGTCCCCCATGGTCGCGAACGGCAAGGTGTACATCTCAACTGGACACGACACCGCAGGAACCGGAGAACTCGACGTATACGGTTTGAAGTAAACAAAACTAACGGTTTTGCTTAGTGTGGGTCCACCACCATACGACGTTGCTACTGATGTTTCCGCACAGAATCGTTGCACTTCAAGGCAACTCCTACGGTATACTATATGGTCGATGGAACTACTAGACATGCGACTGGCCACTAACGATGGTGTTTGTGACAGTCGCTGAAGGCAGGACGAGATGTTTTTTCCTGAAAGGGACTAATTTTCCTTTGGCCGCAGTGCTCCTGGAGGCGGGTCGGGCAAAGTCCTTGAATCCGTGAAGCGTCTGATGGGCTCCCGACTTGCAAGTCCAGTATTGACATCGAAATAGTCTTAGTGAGGTTCTTGCCATGCAGATGAATCGAACTGGCCGAGATCAGAAGATGTCCAAGCTCACAGTTGCAATCATCGGAGGGGGATTCACAGGAACGACGCTCGCGGCGCAGCTATTGCGCAACTCACGCGGCAGCATCTCGGTGTTTTTGATTGAAAGAAGAGCGCGGCTTGGCCGCGGCGTGGCCTACAGCACTGAATGCACGGAGCATTTGTTGAATGTCCGGGCAAGGAACATGAGCGCCTATCCTGAAAATCCGGAACACTTTCTTGAATGGGCGCGCCTCAACCATGACCCCGCCGTTTCTCCTGACGATTATCTTCCGCGACCCGTATATGGTCAGTACGTTGCATCCGTGCTGCAGCAGGAGATCGAGCGCTACCCCGGCCAGGTCGAACACGTGCAGGATGGAGCAGTCTCGATAGCTCATACTGGCGAGAGCGCCGAGATCGAAACTGCGGAGATCCGTCTCCGCAACGGCCGGACATTATTCGCGGACAAGGTAGTGATCGCTCTCGGCAATTTTCCACCGGGTGATCCCCGGCTTCCGGGAAGAACTCCGGACAGCCTGCGTTACGTTTCGAATTCGTGGAAGTCGAATTTCTGGACTTCCAGCGCGCTGGGCGATGTCTCCCATGACAAGAGTGTTCTGCTGGTCGGGTCCGGTCTCACCAGCGTGGATGTTGTGATTACCCTGCGGGGACTGGGATTCCGCGGGACTATTCACATCCTTTCCCGCCACGGTTTACTGCCACAGACTCACAAAGCGACCGCTCCCTGGCCGCCGTTCTGGACCGAGCAATTTCCTGGAACTGTTCGCGGACTGTTACGGTTGATTCGCGCACAAGTGGAAGCCGCGGAAAAAGCAGGCGGCGGCTGGCACGCGGTGCTCGACTCTCTTCGGCCTTTCACTCAGGAAATATGGCGTTCTCTCTCGTTGAAAGAGCGACGCCGTTTCCTACGCCACGTGCGCCCCTACTGGGATGCGCATCGTCACCGGGTCGCGCCCGCGATCGGCGCCAGGCTTGCATCGCAAATTCAGGATGGCCATATCGAAATCCATGCCGGCCGCATCACGGCGTATGCCGAAGATATCGACGGAGTCGAGGTGACCTATCGCGACCGCGAGTCCAGACAACTTGAGCGGCTTCGCGTGGACGGCGTGATTAACTGTACTGGGCCCGAAAGTGACTGCCGCAACGTGGACGATCCTTTGCTGACGAATCTCATACGACAGAAATTGGCGCGACCGGACTCATTATTCTTGGGCCTGGAGGTCTCGCCGGAGGGAGCCTTGATCGACGCTCACGGCGCAGCTTCGAATCTTCTTTATGCTATCGGCCCGGTTCGCAAAGGCAGCTTGTGGGAGACCATCGCAGTGCCGGAGCTTCGAGTCCAGGTATCCGAGCTGTCAAGGTTGTTCGTTGCCGTCAGCAAAGAGGAAGATGCCAAGCGCGAAGAGCACTGTGCGGCCGTCGTTGGCCTTCTAGAACACGTGTGAGGATATCGATTCGCTGGTGGCCGCGCTCTTGCGTCTTCACTCAGGTCGGGGACACTGCAAACTCTAATCTCGAAGGCGGAAAAGGTTAATCTCGTTTCCGCCACAGTCCCAGGTCGATAAGTTGTCGATACTTGGGTAGGGCGAGATGGCTCATTTCAGTTCCACGCGCACGCTCTCAACTTCGCCGGTAAAGGCAAACGGGCTCGTATAGCTGGCCGAAACCGGTGAACCGCGGTCATAGCCAATATCGAACGTATCTGTGTTATTGCCGATGCCGGGGATGTGTCCGGAGCCAACGGGTTTTCCATTGATCGAAAGCGTAATCACCCCTCCTACAAGTCGTGCAGGCTGGAAGGGAACAGCCGACTGATCCGGAGCAGGAGTGTCAGTGGTGAACTCTACCGCAACCGTCACCTTGCCTGCGGGTAATGGTTCCGCAGAGACGACTTTCCCCACACGCTGCGCGTTGATGTTGCTCTCGTAAATCAGCGTGCCGTTCTTTGTGTAGAGGGTGAAGCCGCCATAACGCCCGCCTTGTGCGACGATCACACCGGTGGCTCCGTTTGCAGGCACATTCAGATCGGCCGTGATCACGTGCGCTCGCTGCGACACGCGTGGAGCAGAGATTGCTGGAATGGGCTGCTGTCCACTGCGATATAAGAATGAGGTCTTGCCATTGGTGACCAGCGGCAGCCCATCATTGCGAAGGGGCTCGAGTGGGTAAACGTGATTCCGCTGCGCCTCCGCTTCAAACAGATCCTCCATTTCCTTCAGCTTGTCGGGATATTGCGCGGCGACGTCGTGCGCTTGGCTGTAATCGTCGTCGAGGTGGTAGAGCTCCCACGGCCGTGACTCCGGCGCGGAGTTGAATGGCGATCTGTCGGTGGGCCACGGCAAATGATTGAACGATCCTGCCCACCAGCCGTCTTTGTAAATTCCGCGGCTGCCCAGCATTTCGAAGTACTGCACTTTGTGCTTACTTGGCGCGTCGGGATGATCGAAGGTGTAGGCGAAGCTCACGCCTTCAATGGGCGATTGCCGGACTCCATTTACTTCAGTCGGCGGCGTGATCGACGCGAGTTCGTAGATGGTCGGCGCGATATCGTTGACGTGAGTGAATTGGTTGCGCACTCCGCCCGTTTGCATGAGGTGGCCGGGCCATGAAACGATGAGAGGATCGCGCGTGCCACCGAGGTGAGAGGCAACTTCTTTCGCCCACTGGAACGGCGAGTTGAGCGCCCACGCCCAGGCCGTGGCGTAATGATTCAAGAACATTTCGCCGCCGAGATCGTCGATTCGTTCGAGACGATCAGACACGCTCGGAGCCTTCCCGTCGACGCCAACAGCATCGCGGCCCTCGTAACCCCCTTCAGCGCTGGCTCCGTTGTCGCCGGGAATGTAGAAAACGACTGTGTCTTCCGTATGTCCATCGGCGCGGATGCCGGCCAGAAGCCGGCCAACTTCATAGTCTGTCTGCTCGAGAAAACCGGCGTAGACTTCCATTTGCCGCGTCACCAGCCTCTTCTGGTCGGGTGTAAGGGAATCCCAGGCGGGAATTTCTTTCGGCCGGGGCGTGAGCTCGGCGTTGGCAGCAATCACGCCGAGTTGCTTCTGGTGTTCGAACGAGCGCGCGCGGATCACATCCCATCCCTCATCGAACTTGCCTTTGTATTTCGCGATCCATTGTGCGGGCACATGGTGAGGCACATGGGTCGCTCCGGTCGCGAAGTACAGGAAGAAAGGTTTTTCCGGCACGAGAGCATCGTGCCGGTGCACCCATCCAATGGCATCATCGGCAAGATCGGTGGTCAAATGGTCGCCGGAACGCCGTGTTGTGAGCGGGTTGACCGGTAGCGTGTTGCGATAAAGCGTCGGCTCCCACTGACTGGTTTGCGCGCCAAGGAAGCCGTAGAAGTATTCAAAGCCGAGTCCTGTAGGCCAGCGATCGAAAGGCCCCGCAGCAGTTACCTCCCACGTTGGCGTGTTATGCCACTTGCCGAAGGCGGCGGTGCTGTAGCCGTTGTCTTTCAGCACCTCGGCCACGGAAGCGGATTCTCGCGGCCACAGCGAGTTGTATCCGGGATATCCGGCTGCCAGTTCGGCAATATTGCCGAAAGCCATTTGATGGCTGTTGCGTCCCGAAAGAAGAGCGGCGCGGGTGGGAGAGCACATCGCATTCACGTGGAAACGGTTGTACCGAAGTCCTCCGTCTGCGAGCTTCTGAAGTTCGGGCGTATTTATCGGACCGCCAAAGGCGCTGGTCGCGCCGAAACCCACGTCATCCAGAAGAATCAGGACGATGTTCGGCGCCCCTGCGTGCGCTTTGGGATGCTGCGGCCAATCGGGTTTGGAAGCGTCACGCGAGGCCGAGACTTTGCCGTTGAACGCGGAGTCAGGCTTGGGAAGTTTGCTGTCATCGGCTGCCAACGCGGAGGAAAAAGCTGAGGAAATAAAACTTGCAAGAAACAATGCGGTAAGAAGGTTGCGTTTCATCGCTCTCCTGGCGTTACGTCTCTCTTCAAATGAATGCCGCAAGGACTACTCGTAAACAGATCGCTTCTCTTATTGCTCGCGCACGCAGCGAAAGCCGAGATGGTTTGTCCCGGTCTCGGCATCTCCCTTGCCCCGCGCGCCTGGCATGTAGCGCTCACAATATTGATCCGTACAAAGATACGATCCGCCCTTTTGCACGCGCTTGGCCACGCCGGGCTCCTGCGGATCGAAACTGTCTGAGGGTCCTTGCGGATTAATTGCAATCTCCGTGCGCCTAAGTTGGGCGTAGTAGTCCGGGCGATACCAGTCCGAGACCCACTGCCACACATTTCCTGACATGTCGTACAGACCAAAATCGTTGGGAGGGAAGGATGCGACCGGCGCAACTCCCGCGTAGCCGTCTTCGGCGCTATTCTTGTCGGGGAAGTGTCCCTGAAATGTGTTGGCCATCCACTTGCCATGTGGAGTGAGATCGTTGCCCCAAGGATAATCTTGGCGGTTGCGGCCGCCACGAGCCGCGAACTCCCACTCTGCCTCCGTCGGAAGGCGCTTGCCGGCCCACTTTGCATACGCGACGGCGTCGGGCCACGCAATTTGAACAACCGGATATTTTTCCTTCCCGTGAAGATCGCTGTCCGGGCCATTGGGATGTCGCCAATTCGCGCCGCGCACAAACCTCCACCATGCCAAAGGATTCTCCAGGGAAATCGGGCCAGCGGGAGGTGTGAATACCACTGAGCCGGGAGCCAGATCTTCGGACGCCAGGTTCGGAAATTCTTTGGGATCGAGTGGACGCTCAGCAACGGTCACATAGCCGGTTTCTTGCACGAATCGGGCAAACTCCTCGTTGGTGACGTCGGTGCGGTCGATCCAGAAGGCTTTCACTTCCACCTGGTGAACGGGCTGGGCGTCAGCCATGTGATCGGTTCCCATCCAAAAGCGTCCGCCCGGTATCCACACCATGCCGGCCGGAGCATCGTGTGAACTGCCGGGCTTTGCGGGCGCGGGAGCGTCTTCCTCGTCAAGCCATGTCGCTGCATGCAAGGAATGGCGAGACATTCCGGTATCGCACTGCGTCGGACCGTTGCTCTTTGCAGCTGCACTCTGAGTTTCGGCGGAACGATTTTGGGCGATTGCGAACATGCACAGAACGAGCAATAAAATGCGTCCCGCCGAAATCA
>Ga0302324_100019428_pt1 | contig 13345 bp, 14 predicted proteins | sample Palsa_T0_1_FD_201949 | JGI IMG/M metagenome (GOLD analysis project Ga0302324, IMG submission 201949) | Peat permafrost microbial communities from Stordalen Mire near Abisko, Sweden - Palsa_T0_1 | ecosystem: Environmental > Terrestrial > Soil > Palsa > Peat permafrost | place: Sweden: Abisko...
AGCGACAACATCGAGATTGGTAATGTAGGTGCGGCTGGCGATGACAAAGTAATAAGGATCGGCACAAACCAGAAAAAAACGATAATCGCCGGGATCTACAGCAATACTGCCATCAGCGGCTTAGCCGTCGTTATCGGATCGAATGGAGAACTCGGCGCGATGTCGTCCTCCGAACGATTCAAGACCGCCATTGCGCCAATGGGATCGAACACAGCAAAGCTTCTTGACCTGCGACCCGTCACCTTTCACTACAAGGCTGATCCGCAGGGCACGCTTCGGTATGGGCTCATCGCTGAGGAAGTCGCGAAGGTGTACCCGGAGCTGGTGGTCCGCGACGACTCGGGCAGGATCGACGGGGTGCGCTATGACGAGCTTGCGCCGATGCTGCTGAACGAGGTGCAGAAGTTAGCAGCACAGGTACAGAAGAATGCTGCCCAAGCTGCGGAAGTCCGCGATCTTAAGCAGCGGGTGGCAGAGATGCACGCCGCACTTCTGAAGCTACAGGCCAGAGATGAAAGTGTCGCGCAGCGCTGAGGGGAGTCATAGCTGAACGCGCTGGTGGGCTTGTCGTAATAGGCGCATCCCAAGAGGTGAAAATCGAGCCTCCGCCGCCCCCTTGGAGTGGTGCTTTTAGTTTCGGGCTTCCTCCGGCATGATGCAGCGCGTCGGCACCGCGCCAACCAACGATAAAAAGTGGGGGAGGGGTTTCATGGCTGGCATGCTTCAGATTCTTACCTATTTGTTATCGTTCTATCTTGTCATCAAGGGACTCGAAGTCTTGCAAATTGGGCTCACGTCCAACAGGCCAAATCGCACTGGCCCTATTGTTCTTGGTGCGTTGGTGTTGGTCGCATGCATCATCGCGGCGGTTAGCTTTTCGACGATGCAGGACCATCAAGCCATGTCGATGTCGCAGCACTCTCCGTGAGAGGTGAACGACGAGCGCCACCCGAGGAAGCCGCAAAGCCGCCGCGCGCCGACAAATCGTCGCGAATCGCACTGCGTGAAAGAAGCGTCGTTCGCTCGATACGAGCTATGACGCGATCGAGTCCCCACCTTGCTAGGGTTCGTAGCAAGGGCACGCGAGTTACGACCCACGCAGGGTATGGACCGAGATGGTAGTAACCCCACACAAATGCTTGTCCGGCGCGCGACGTTAGTAAATATTGATCGCGGAACATTCTTAGGAGATGCACTTCAACTTGATCTTCATCGCCGTAAGCGACCGTCGCGACAAAGCAGCCGGACGTATGCATCGTTTTCCTGCAAGCCGGGCAAGTCCATTTCTCTCGGCGGCCGACCGAGCAGGAGCCTCCGCCTACGCTGGTAACCACCGGTGTCACCATCATGCCGCAATGGGGGCACTTGGCGCCGCCGCCGTCATTTGACGTTTTGCCTGACGGCGCGCGAGCGCCCGCTTTTTCAGATGGGCGGCCACAGTGGGGACAGGAAGGTGCGAGGTCGCTGACCTTGCCACCACAATCAGGGCAATTGTAAAGCGCCATTGTGGTTGGAATTGAGCTGAACGGCAGTACCTAATTGGAGGTCGCGAGCGCTCATGATGGGATGCCCCCCTCGATCATGAATAAAACCAATAATACCCGGCGTAGCACCAGAGTGCGATGAACAGCACGAACAGGGCGCGGCGTAAAAGCGTGCTCAGGAGCGGTGTTGCAAGCTCTGCAGGGGCGTCCGCTCGCTTGGCGAAATCGCGTTGCCGCAGTCTGGACATTTCACTCTAGAGGCATGGCAAGCAGTAGTGTTCTTCTTTGGAGTCCCTTTGATTCTGATGCGGCCGCTGCGGCAAGTCACTGCTGCGCTACAGCAATCCGATTGGTCCGCGTTGGCCGGGGTGGATGCCTTGACGCATCGCGCCTTCCGGACGATTCGCTTCCTTTCCCGCCGGCCGGTCGTCCTTAATAATTCGGTGGCAGTCGCGATGGGCACAAATGTGTCCTCACAGCCGCCGAAAGGCTATCCTGCAAACTCCCAGAAAGAGCCGACGATAGAACCTGGCCGCTCTATCGACGACTCAAGAATCATTCGGGGCGAGCAGTCGAAGCTGTCATGGAAGTTGTAATTGTTTTAGTCGCTCTCTACCTACTCCCGACGATTGTTGCATTTGCTCGTGGGCGGCATAACACGGGCGCGATTATCGTCTTGAACCTCTTTCTGGGGTGGACGCTTCTGGGCTGGGTTGTTGCCCTCGTTTGGGCTGTGAGTTCATCCCAACCGCCAGTTACGCCCATGATCGCCAGCGCCCCGCCTCGCGCTGGCACTTCGCCTGAGAATCACTTGGGAGATGCTAAGAAATGTCCCTTTTGTGCCGAAATCATAAAGAGCGAAGCGAAGGTCTGCCGGTTTTGCGGTAGAGATGTACCTGAGGGGCCAAGTTTGGATGAGCGATTCGAAACCTGGCTCAAGGCCCAGCGCTCGTCCACGGCACCGCCCCCGACACCGGCTGAACGCGCTAAGTTTCGTCAGATGTTTGATTTCAAAAGACAGCTTGGCGAGCTCTGAGTGCTACCTCAGGCCGAGCCTTCGAGCGGCCTTCAACAGCGAAGGCGCATGCCAGTGACCGCCGCGGGGCGACTCGATCCCGCGGTCGGTGAGCCATTGAGCGGCGGCACGCAGCGAGCGGCCACCGGATAGGGCATCGCTAACATGCAACCTGAGTCCCGACAGGCGCCGTAACGCCGCATCCCGGTTCGCCTGCGCTCCCTTCGCCGCGATCTGCCGCACGACCGAACGCGGCTTAGCGCGCATGCCAAGGCGCTGTCCGCGACGTTTGGCTGCCTGCAGCCCTGCCTTCGTGCGCTCGGAGATCATGTGCCGCTCCTTCTCGGCCAGGGCGGCGAACAGGTGAAGGATAAAAGGGTCGGACTGCCGGCCGAGATCCGTAACGATGAACTCGACGCGGTGCACCATCAACCCGGAGATGAAGTGCACGTCTCTCGACAGCCGATCGAGCTTAGCGACGACGACAGGTGCCCGAAGCTGGCGTGCCATATCGATCGCCGCGGCGAGCTGGGGGCGCTTCTCGAGCGCGTCAGAGCCGGCGCCGGATTCAGCCTCGGTAAACCACTGGCGTACGGTGAATCCCTCTCGCTCGGCGAAATCTGAGATCGACTGCTTTTGTGCCTCGAGGCCGAGGCCCGACCGGGCTTGGGCGGTCGTGCTCACACGGACGTAACCGATCACATAGCGATCGCCATAACGGACAGCGGGTTCTGACATGGCGGCTCCTCCGAGGTCATTCAGGAGAATCGTACGCCTCCCGGAGCACCTTGTAAACATCTCTTGACGTTCGTCAGAAGTCAGTAACACGAGCGGGTAATCGTGTTGCATCGCAGAAAAGCCCGACGCGTTAGGATGATGTGCAGGCTCCGCCGGGTCCAATCGGCGATGCAAACTATTCAACAAAGGCGTAGTTCATGAGCAATCAGGGCGACCCGCCGATAGTCTTCATCTCGTACTCCCATGACAGTCCGGAGCACAAACGCTGGGTGCTCGACTTTGCGGAAGACCTGAGGCGAAACGGAATCGATCCCATCATTGATGCCTGGGACTTACGACCAGGTGATGACGTCCCGAAGTTTATGGAGCGTGGCGTCAGAGACTCGGACAGGGTTCTGATGATCTGTACCGAGAATTACGTTGCCAAGGTGGACGATGGCGTCGGCGGGGTGGGTTACGAGGCAATGATTGTCACATCCGAACTAGTTCGCGACTTGGGCACTGGAAAGTTTATCCCAATCATTCGGCAGAACACGGCCCACCCGGCCGTGCCTACATCCGTCGCCACCCGCAAATATATCGACTTGAGCGAAGGCGCCGATCGCGCGTTCGAGATGCAAACGCTGCTCCGGGACCTGCACTCGGTACCGCCCGAAAAACCACCGCTCGGCCCGTCACCATTCGCCACATTAGCTCCCGCGCCGTCGGTAGGACTTGTGGTTGCTTCCCCCGGAACGATCTCCGAAGGCGACGAAGCGGTGCAGAGCCCCGCCGAGATCTACCAATCCGCGCTGCGCATCGCTGATAGCGGGAACATGCTCAAATGGCGGCAAACGGTCGCTAATGCAAGGCGCTCGGTTAAGTCCGCCCTGAAGGCATGGACCGAAAAATACGCGACGACGCATCCAGGAGATATCAACGCGCTGATCGAAGAGAGCATGGAAGGCGCTGCAGCCTTTGCGCAGCTCACGGCTGTTGCACTTGCGGGTGTTGCATCGGGGCGACCGAAGTTCAGCAATCAGATAGGGCTGCTTGAGGACATATTGAATCCATCCGAATGGCAACGTTCCGGGTTTGTGATTCGTACTGAACTGCCGGAAACTGGAGCTTTCGCATATCAGGCATTGCTTGGTGCGACTTGCCTGTACATCGGAAACGTGCGGCCCGCTATCCACTTGGCATGCTCTAGCACGGCGGATCGAAAGACAGCGACGACGATTGCTCTCTGGCGCCGCCATGACATCATTGGATGGCCAGAAGCTCTGGGTAAGAATGCCACAAAAACATGGCAAGTAGCGCTGAGTTTATCGGCACGGTGGCGGTGGGTTGGTGAAGTCTTCAGTGATGACGGCGAGTATCAGGTCGCCCTCTATGCGTACTATGTGACGATGAGTCTGGTCGAGTACGTCGAGCGCGTCCGCGCCAAGTTCGAAATCCCAGAAGACCCAGTTCAAGGCCACTGGTGGCCGGATGTCCCCGTATTTTTTGAGATCACCGATGATGAGATCAAGCGGCGAGGCTACCAATTGGTCCTGGCCGAGAAGAACGCGTTCCGTTCGTGGTTTTTGGAAATCAAAGTGGACGAGAGCCAGCTTCTCCAACTATGGCCGAGATGGGTCGGCGTCCAAGTGAGAATCCTTGCGCAAGAGCGCGCGTTCTGGCTTCGTGGCTTGTCATTTGAGCGGCTAATCTACGACCTGCTTAACAATTAAAGAGAGACGCAGAGCCCGCATGATCCATAAGAATAAAACGTTTGAAGATGAAACGATCTTGCTCGACGGTGAGACTTTCGAGAATTGCAAGTTCATACGCTGCCGTTTGTCTTACGCTGGCGGTCAGCAGCCAGCGATGCTCAATTGCGACTTTGTGCCGCAGACATGGCAGTTTACCGGGGCGGCGACTAACACAATTTCTTTTTTGGCAAAGATAGCTAGCCTTACCCGCGATGGTGCGCTCCGTTTTGAAGCGTTCATGAATGCCATTCAAGGCAAACCGCAGGAAATAATCCCTACTGGTGAAAATGAACAAATTGAGTCGCTTCAGGAAACGAAATACACATTTGACAACCTGGGTGCGCATCTTACGCATGCATCCATGGTCGCAAAAATAGCAGCGCTCTTTGCAATTATTGAGTTTCAGCTATGCCAAGTGTTTGCTTGGATGCTTCAGTGTTATCCAATGCATGCGGCGGCGTCGTATTACAGGCTGCAGAACAACAAAGCGCGGATTGATATGCTGAAGGGGCTTCTAACATACTTGCATTCGGACGATGAACGAGTTGTGGTCCAGACTATCATCGACGGAGCGCAAGAAGCGGCTCGAATCCGGAACATTTACTGCCACGCTCTTTGGAAGAGCGAAGGCGACAAGTTGTACCTGATCGAAAATCTTGAAACGCGCTATCCGCATGGCACTAAACGGCTAATTTCGGTTGCCACGATCATTAGTGAAGCCGCTCAAGTTGAAAAACATCAACGTGAAATCGCCACGGCATTTGGCGCGCTCACTCAGAAACGCGGTCTTGTGCTCGCGCCGGAGGCAGTGAAGCCGACATACGCGAGAAAATTTCTGTCACAATCTTCTCGTCCTCGGCAAGAGGACGATCCCACACCCCAATCCAAGAGCGAAGTACCCGCACCCCCGTCTCAATCATCAGGGGAGTAACCTCGCGGACGCTGTCCGCGGCTGGTGTATTTTTTTCAGGCTCGCTTTCGTTTCTCTTGGCGGCTGATGCGGTCATGAGGCGCTGCCGCGAATCATCTCGAAATAGATCCGTTCTGCGTCTTCGTCGGAAATTGGTCCGACTGCCAGTGGTGCCGGCTGGCCCACGCCAAAGTCGATGCTTTGCCGCGGCGTACCGCATCCGCGATTGAGCAACGCCTCGCATGCCGCTAAGACAACCCGTTCGTTTTTCGAATTCTCCATGAGGTGCACCAATCGCGCGATCGCGTTGGGGCAATTTGCTTGTGCCAGCTCACGCACTTCGACTTCAGTCCGTGAGCGGCCTCCTGGACAGCCAGATACGCCGGGTCGAAATCGGCCCTGAGCGTCCCTGAGTTCAGGTGACGAGCCGTCTTCCGGGTGGTCGTTTTCGCTCATACCGCCGCGGAGTCTTCGCGCCGACACCAATTGCATCCCTCACCAGCGCAACGAGCGCACTTACGTCGCGCGTTACCCGCGTTATCCTCGACACTTTCATTCGTACTCCGTGAATTGCCTGCCATCTCGCGCGTAGGGTTGCAATTAACGCCAAAAACGCTGGTAACACTGAATTGTCGTCGGCACGTTGTGAGGTTCGATTCCACCGCTTCGAGGCGCAAGCCGCCTTCGATCCTCCGCGCATGGCGCACGAGGTAGCGTCCGAGCCGGCGTGCATTGATCGTCCCGTCGCGATTGCCGGCTGCGCCTTGCAGCGCCTCAAGCAGCGTCATTTGACCGTCGCGGGCGTTTGTCTTCGCCGTCTCGATAGCGGTGTGTACGGTCGTAGGCTCTTCACCGAACGCTTTCTTCCATGCGCTGAGCACCGCGAGGAGTGTCTCGCGTACAGGGTCGCCGCCGCGCAGCTCGGCTTGTGTGTCGAGCGGGTCCGCGATGTCGAGCCAGAGCAAGGGGCGCCTCACGAGCCGATCCCACTGCGTGAAGCGCGAGCGTGGAGCCTCGACGCTCGGCTCTCCGGCGGCGAGATAGGCGAGCGGAATAGTCAGCACGGCGGCGAGCAATTCGCCGCGATGCGCCGCTACGTATTCGGCGAGTTCGCGCCGGAAGGGTCGCGACTCCGGATGCTCTACCTCGGGATCCAATACCGACAGCAGCACGCGACTTGTGAGGTCGCCAACAAATTCCAAATGATTGCCAGTAATGAGCCAGGTGCAGGCGGTCGGAACCACGAGCCGTTGGTTTACTCCGAGGAGTCGGTCGCTGTAGCTCGCGCTCGTAAGCACAGCACAGAGCGCCGCGGACGAGACAGCGTGCGCAACATTATCGACAAGCACGCAGGCATCGCCGGCGATAAGAATGGCGAGCAGGGTCTTGCGCAGCTCCGCCTCATCGTCACTCAACGCGAGCACCGGTGGTTCGCGGCCGGTGCAAACCTGCGCGATCGCCTTGCCGAGGGTCGTCTTGCCGGAGCCGGCTTTGTGCGCCGAGAGTCCAAAGCCGGGCGCAGTTGGTACGGCGTTCCGCACGGCCGCCGTCACGGTCGCCGCGAGCGCTACGGCCGCATAAGCAGATTGCGCGCCGCCTGCGAATGCGCATTCGCTAAAGAGCTCCTGCAGCAGCGCGAGCGCCGCGAGCGCGTCCTCGCGCGAGGGTCGCGAATTGATACTCGGGAACGCGGCCGTCTCAAAAGTTCCGTAGAGGCCACTTGCTGCATCGTAGCCCGGCGCGTCGAGCAGAGATCCATCCGCGCGCAACGTCGGAGCTGCGGTCAAGCCCGCCAATGTCGGCAGGTGCCACTCGCCAACCGCGGCGATGAGGCTGCGCGATACGGAGCGCGGCGGGTCAATTCGCCGCATCGCTTTGGCGCGGCCGTCGTACCGCTCCCACTCGGCCGCGCGTGATAGCGCAAGCGTCAGATATTCGGGCGTTACTGGTATGATGAGGGTGCTGCCCGACGAGCGCTGAATGCCGTGCTGCACCGTATCGGCGTCGAGTTGCGCGATGCGCACGAGAAGCCCCGCGCGCTGGTAGATTCCGACGGCAGCGGCAATGAGCGCCGCTTCCGATTCGCGGACGAGCCGCGGCAACTCTCCGGCGCGTACCTCAATCGCGAGGCGGCCCGGCTCATGTCCCTCCCCAGCGCCGTTGGGCCGCGGCCCGAGTTCGCCCGCGACTTTGCGCCCTAACTCAACAATTCTCTGCGCGTTCGTCATGCGGAGACTTGAGCGTTCGCAGTCGCCACCGAAGTGCAGAGTCGCCGGACCCACCTGCGCACGTCGCTCATGTGCCACGCTCCGCAGTGGCCGTGGTGACAGCGGAAGCCACCGGCGTAGTTGTTCTCTGAGCTCGGATCGGAAATTGCCGCCCCGGAGTCCGCGCGGTCGGTGTGGCTGTCAATCCAGGGGCAGGTGACGCCATGCCACGGACCGCGACCGATACGACCCCTGTACATGCCGAGCTGCTCAAACAACTCAATGAGCGCCAAAAATTGCTGCTCTGCCCGGGCTACTTGATCAGCGCTGATAGGCGCTGCACTCGAGCGCCCGGAAAACGCATCCGGTTTCGCCGTAAGGTCGAGGCGCCAGGCCGCAGCGATTTCCGCGATGGTGTAGCGACGCGCCGGTTCGAACTCCAAACAGCGCACATCGAATGGCCGACCGAGCTTTGCGACGTACTTCGCTTTGCTGTTAATGCCAGCCGGAAGCCGGCCGTAGCGTGTTACGCCATTCATACCGGGATCCGAGCCGTCGGCAGTGAGTCCGCTCGCAATCATCGCTTTGATGAGCCGCTCGCAAACATCGCGGTTCATCGCTGCTTCGTCCTGCACGACAAATAGGTACGCCTGCAGGTTTCCGGGGCTCGTCTCGATCAGTGAAGAGGGCGGTAGTAGAAGTTTCTCGTGACGGACTTTCGTGCCGATGTCGTCGATCATCACGGCGTGTTCTGCACGGAATTGTGACTTGCGGCGACGCTGTTCGCCGGTCATCGGGTCGGGCTCGAAGCTCGACAGCGTGACGTAGGCGTTGCCGCTGCCGAAACCACGCGGCAGCCGCTCGCCCGGCGCCCACGACCGCCCCGCCCAAGCACCGCGCCCGGCTTTGTAGGGGTCGCCGCAAAAGCTTGCGACGATGGTATACGTGCCTGGCGCGGCGTCCTCAAACATCGTCTCGAGGAAAACCTCGTTCGTGACGGCGGTCGCGTTCATGCAGCACCATGCGCGGATGCGGCGTCGAGAAACCTACGATCGCGGATAGTGGCCACGCGTTAGATCCTTTCGATTGACAACAGATGAAGAGATGCCCCCGCTTCTGACACGGTAGGGGGCGACTTGGGACGAAAATGAGAGCTCGAGCTTGCTGGCTCGGGCTCTCGTCGTTTGTGGCGTTTGAAAATTCATGTGGCCTCAGTTGCGTTCATACCGACACCGGCCCGGAGGAAATACAATCCGCTGCTATTGGCGAATCTTCGTACGAATTCAATGTTCATAGTTCAATGCGGGTAATTGGGTTCCCAAGTGGAAGCGTTGCCAGTGCCGTTCGGATAAGCAGTTCATTAACGTATCCGGGTACAGGTAACTTGCCCAGAGCCGTTGACGGTGCCGGCGCTGAATAAAAAGTCCGCTATGGCAAACAGGTTTGTCTGCGAAGCGAGGTTTTGCTGCACGAGAGGTGATGCCGACGTGATCGTGGGGGTTGCGATGTTGATGCTCGATGTGCGGACGTTCACGTAGAAACTGGGATTGCTCGGCAGCCCCGTGTTGGCCGAGTTGAACGCGCCCCAGTAGCCGGTCGCAGTCGCCGCCGTAAGCACGTTGTATTCGGAGAGCGCCTGACAGTTCCAGTCGCCCGCCGACACACTCAAGCCCGCGCCCGCAAGCGGCGTGCTGTTAGCGAGGATCGCCGCGAGCACGCCGGTCTGCGTGCCGGACTGCGAGCCCGAGGTATTTATCGCATTGGTGCCGCCCATCGCGTGCGAAGCGGTATCCGCAATCTCGAAGGTCGTGCCGCTGGAGCTGTAAGTTGAGCCGATGATCCAATAGTTTGTGCCGACCGCGAGGCCCGTGGGCAGCGCGCCGGTCGTGGTGAAATTGATCGGGCAGGTCCAGTTGACGGGCGCGCCGGTTGCGCCCTGGGCGGGCGTCGTGGTGCCGGGGAACGCGGACCATGTGATAACTGCCGGGCTCGCAATCGAAATGGTGACGGTGCCGGTTGATGCCGACGGGCAGTTCGCCGCGAGCACTTCACCGATTACGCCCGCGGCTGGCGCGGTGCCGGCCGTCGTGCCAATGATCGCCGGGCTGCCTGAGAGCACAACGACGCTGCCGGTGCCGGTCGTGGTGTCGTTGGAGGTTGCCCAGATGCCGAGCCCGGATATGTCGGTGTTGGGGATGAGCGAGCTGGGGAAGAGGCCCAGAATGTCAGCCGAGGTTGCGATCGACGGCACGCCGGTGCCGGTCGTGTTCTTGAGCGGTCCCGTAGACAGGCCCGAGAGCTGCGTGCCATTGATGCCGGTCACGGTTGCCGCGCCGGCCGTGGACACGGATATATCGCCCGTGAAGTTCCCGCCGATGATGCCAAAGACGTTAGCGGCCGTGGCCGCCGCGAGCGCGCCGCCGCTACCGTACAGCAAGCCATTGACGGTTTCCGAGAGTGTGCAGTTAGGCGTCGTGGTATTTGTCGCGCAAGTGCCCGCAAGGCCGTTGGCGCTCGCCACCGACACCGACGTCACGGTGCCTGCGCCGCCGCCGCTCGATGAAGTCGTCACCCACGCAGAGCCGTTCCATCCAACCCATCCCGTACCGTCTTGCAGGAACGCCGTCTGTCCGCCTAATGGTGAGAGCTGCGCAGCGGGCCACGCGGCGGTGAGCGCGGCTTGATTGGCGTAAGAGCCGAGCGGGGAGTTCGAGGGCGACAAGAAGTGCGACGGCGAGCCGGGCCCGACTTGAGCAAACGTCAGCGCTGGCGGAAGCAGGAAAAGGAGCAACAGTTTTCGCATGTTAATTGCGCGTCGCTCATCGCTATACGCTTCCGCGTTCGGCCGCTTCGAGTGTTTCAGTCGCCACCCAACGGGACGATCGCCGACAAAAACATCGCGCGCGGGACGCCGGCAGCTCTCCGCGATGGCTTTGCACCGCGTTGGCGTGTAGCGAGGCATTTTTACGCTGCGCTCACGTGGGCCGCTGCGGGTGCCTGGGAGCGGCGCACGATTTCTGAGCCGGGAATGTAGCGACGTGACCGCTCTTGTATTGATACGAGCTTGCCTTCGCGGATGTCCTTGTAGATGGACGCGCGGGAGCTTCGCAGATACCGGATCGCTTCCTCAACCGTGTAGCGTTGTACGGGGTCGAGTGGCGGCAATGTTGAGTTCGACGGCGTAGACATGCGACACCTCGTTTTCGGGTGCCCATATGTATATCCCCGTATCTCGCCGTTTGCTGAATTAACAGCGCGGAAAAAAATCGCCTATTTTTTCCGCCTTTCCATGGTCGCGCCACGATCCCGCAGGTCAACCTCGAAATCCGACAGAACCTGCGCGCGCGAGTGGCCTGTCATGCGGCTCGCATTGTGAATGATTTGCTTGACGATCCGCACTGCATCGTTAGTCCGATATTCGCCGGAGTCCTTAACGCCGTACTTCGCAACGTCATCCTTAACCTGCGACGCGGTTACGCCCCAGGCATCGGCCACGGCTGCCCAAGCAGCCTTTACTTGTCTTCCGGGATTTAGCGCTACCCAAACGTGGAAATGCGCAGCGCGGTTGAGGCCGACGACACGGGCGGGTGGCTTTGGCCTGCGATGGTTGAGAGCCTTTAGGGCTACATCATTGTCGACAAGCGCCCGCAAGACTTTCTCAATGGCAGGGTCCCAGACGCCGTGTACTTTTCCCGATGCCGTGAAAGCTCGAATCGGGTTCGGGTTTTTGTTGATAGCCTCTGCCATCTCCAGAAGGCGTTCCTTCGTGTATTCGGTCTCGACCCAATCCAAGAGCGGGTGAGTTTCGAGCCTCAGGCGTGGCCAGCGTGTAGCATCGGCGCTCACAGCATCGTGACCTTTGCGAGTCGTTCACGCGCCGCGCTCGCGACCAAATGTCCATAATGCTTCTCAATCATCATGACGCTCGTGCCGCACAGTCGCGCGACGTCGAGCGTGGTCAGGCCGTCTATTATCGCCTGCGTGATGAAACTGTGTCGCAGGGTGTACAGGCACGTCCCTTTCGGTAGCTCCGCTGCGGTCGCGGCGTTACGCACAAGCTCATCCCAGTCACTGTGCGCCCACGGCTTGCCATCGTCGCGCACGAAAAGGTGCGCGGAAGGCAACTTTGATTCGGCGAGCCGTTTAAACAAGGTGACTGCAGCGTCAGACAATGGCACTGTGCGCGCGCCGGTCTTGCCAGCGAAAGACATTGATTTCGTGCGAGCATCAAATTGGCTGCGCTTGGCGCCGGTAAGTTCGCCTGCCCGCGCGCCTGTCAACGCCGCAGCTTCGATAAGGTCGCGTACGTTTCCTGCGGCCGCATCCCGCAATGCGCGGCGCTGCGTAACGTCCAAATATAAATCGCGGCGCTTGCCGGTGCTCTTATGCGGCTTAACGTCCCGCCATTCCTGCGCGGCACTAGCAGCCACTTGGCGGTTTCTCACCGCGAGGTTTAGAGCGGCCTTCAGCGTGCGCCAGATCCGGTCGGCCGTTGAGGGCGTGACGCCCAGTCGCTCGCGCCAGTCCTTTAGGTGCGGCGTGCGCAGCCTGGTGAGCGGGCGACTGCCGAGCACGTCGTCGTAAAGGGTGCGCTTAAAGATGATTTCGGCGTCGTGCGCCGTCGCGTCGCCTTTCTCGCGGCGGCGATCCTTCACGTACTCGCGGCACGCATCGCTGAGGGTGACGACGTCGACCGTGACACCGGCAGAGAGCGTCGCGGCCCACGTAGTTGCAGCAACCTTGGCCTTGTCGTAATCGAAGTCCACTGTTTCCCAGCCCAAGGATTTGTATTTGTGCTTGTGTGTTTCCTCATCGAACCGCCGTCCGATCCAGGAGCCACGCTCGGCGTCGATTTTGCGAAAGCCGACATAGAGGCCACGCGAAAGGGGTGCTCCCCAATAGGGCTCTCTGCGCGGCGCAAGGACGCGGCGCACACTTATCTTTTGAAGGGCGGGGGCGGTCCGTACTGATGCCATACGGATATACTAGCATGGACACGAGCAGACAGCGGTGTACAGACAATGCTATTTATCATAAAGTTACGAGACAACAGAAAACACCGGTAGACGTCAGAAACGCCCTCCTAAGGCGGGGGTCGCCCGTTCAAATCGGGCCGGGGACGCCATCCACAGGCTGCGTCTGCGCAGCAATCGGCACACTGTGAAGCGGCTCACACACTTGATCCCGGCGGGCATACGTGGGACCGCTAAGATAGGCTTCGGGTGGATAAAAACGGATAACATAATAATGGCCCGGCA
>Ga0302324_100019429_pt1 | contig 13344 bp, 12 predicted proteins | sample Palsa_T0_1_FD_201949 | JGI IMG/M metagenome (GOLD analysis project Ga0302324, IMG submission 201949) | Peat permafrost microbial communities from Stordalen Mire near Abisko, Sweden - Palsa_T0_1 | ecosystem: Environmental > Terrestrial > Soil > Palsa > Peat permafrost | place: Sweden: Abisko...
ACCCAGGTGGATTCGTCGGCGCCGGCGGAAAGATTTCCGGAAATGTGGGGCAGGGCGACGTTGGCGATGCTGGTGTCGAGAACTTCCATGAACGTCGCGAGCGTTACCGTTACGGCGATCACCCAAGGGTTGATCGAGCCGTCCGGCATGCGCAATTTCGATAGAAGTCTGTTCTTCATCGCTGGTGCGGTCATACGAAACGTTCGTTGACGGGTCTCCCGACTAATTCGTGAGGACGGTGGCGTCAACGTTCATTCCCGGGCGCAAGACGGCTTTGCTCTCGGGTATGGGGTCAAGCACGATCTTCACGGGAATGCGCTGGACGACTTTTACGTAGTTGCCGGTGGCGTTTTCCGGAGGGAGCAGGCTGAGTAACGAACCGGTCGCTCCGGCGATGGAGTCCACATGGCCGCTGAACGTCTTGCCGTAGGTATCCACGGTGACTTCAGCTTTCTGGCCGGGCTTCATCTTCCGCAGTTGCGTTTCTTTGAAATTGGCGGTGACCCAGACGTCTTGCAGCGGGACGACGACGAGGAGGCCCTGACCGAGTTGCACGATTTGGCCGGGCTCGACTTGTTTATGCGTGGCCACGCCATCCACGGGCGCGACGACTTCCGTGTAGCTGAGGTTGAGCTTGGCGGCTTCTAGTTTGGCGCGGGCCTCATCCACTTTTGCCAGTTTCGCGCGGGCGTCGGCGCTACGCATCACGACCTGATTTGTGTCCGCGTGCGCGGTCTGCACGCCGGCGTGTGCCTGGTCCACACGCGCGCGCGCGGCATCGGCCTGCGACTTGGTGACCTCTACATTGCGCTGAGCTTGCGCGAGTTTCTCCTGATCCGCGCGCAAGGTACTGTTGGCGGCATCGGCGTTGGCCTTTGCGGCGTCGTATTGCTGCTGCGAAATTTCACCTTTATCGAGGAGCGGCTTATAGCGCGACAAATCGGCGCTGGCGAGTATGGCGTTGGCGCGGCTCTTGTCGATGTTGGCTTGCGCGTAAGCCAGGTCCGAGGTGCGCGCTTCGTCGTACATGGTTTGTGCGCGGGCGAGGTCGGCTTCTGCAGCGAGTAACTGCGCATCGGCGCTGGAGTTTCCGCTGGCCACGTCGGTCTTGGTGCGCGGCACATCGGCGCCGGCGGCCTGCGCGTCGCTTTCCGCAACCTCGAGTTCCGCCTGAGCTTGATCCACGGCCGCTTGATAATCCCTAGGATCTATACGCAGTAGCACCTGGCCGGCTTTCACGGCTTGATTGTCATTTATTAAAACTTCCGCCACGCGGCCGGAAATTTTCGCGGCGATCGGGGTGATGTGGCCGTCTACCTGGGCGTCGTCGGTGCTTTCGCGGTCGTGGTAATAGACAAGGAGGCCGACAACGGCCGCGAGGAAGAGACCGCCGCCAGCGATGAGCAGCTTTTGCACGCGCGGGTTCGCGAAACCTTTGGGAGCCGGCACCGGCGGAGGCGGTTGCGGAGGCGGGGCGGGTATGCCCGAGGCATTTTCCAGTTCGTCGATTTCCGTCTCGATGCTCATGGGGCCCTCATTTGGCGTACAGCTTTTCCATCTGTCCAATGGCGCGGGCATAATCCGCATGCGCTTGATTAAAGCGGTAGAGCGCGGCGATCTGATTGTCGTTGGCACGCGCCAGGGAATCCTGCGCCTGGATTACTTCAATGTTGTTGGCCACGCCAGCGCGAAAGCGGTCGCGTGCCTGGTCGACTTCCTGATTGGAAAGCTGGACGCCAAGTTGCGCGACCTGCACTTCGTTGCGCGCGGAGGTGAGATTGATGAGCGCGGTTTTCACGTCCAGGGCGATGGAATTGCGCAAATCGTCTTGCTGCTGCTGCAAGCGTTGAATTTCGAGATTGGCGCGCACGACTTCGGCATGAATACGGCCGCCAGTGAACACTGGCATGTTTGCCGAGGCTACGAAACTGTACGTGGCGACGGCGTTGTCCGGATGCGTGCCGAGATAGGCCCAGTCGCCATCGACGCGAAGATTTGGGAGTCGAGCGTCCCACGCTTGCTTTTTTTGCACTTCCGCGGACTTGAGTTGCGCATTCAGCGATTTCCATTCCTGGCGTTCATTGAGGGCTTGGTCGATGCTCGGGTCTACTTCCGGTTGCGGCGTGTCGAAGAAACCGAGCGCGTCGGCCAGTTCGATTTCCTGGCGTGGGTCGAGGTTCAGCATGCGGCTGAGGCCGAAGAGGGAGCGTTGGCGGTCGGCGTCCGCTTCGATGAGGCGCTGCTTTTCGTTTTGCAGCTCGACGTTGGCGCGCAGGGTGTCGATGCCGGTGCCCACGCCCTCTTTTTGCAGGTCGGCGGCTTGGTCAAAGAGCGCTTGAGCGAGTTCGACACGAGAGCGCGAGGCTTCGACATCGGCGACGGCGCGCAGCGTGCCGATATATTGCGAGACGACCATGAGAATTACGGACTCGCGAGTGGAGAGGCTGTCGGCTTTGGAGGCGTCCACGGTCAGACGCGCTGCTTGATAGCGCCGCCACAAAGTTAAATCAAAAATCGGAGCGGCGAGGGAAGGGCCGACGGAAAAAATAGGAAATGGACCGATGGCTACCGGGACGTCGCCGAAGACTCCGCTGCCGCCGAATTGCGCTCTGACGTTTACGCGCTCCACTTGTTCTTTGGCGCTGGCATCCACTTCGGGAAGCAGCGCGGCACGCGCGACATTTTTGTCTTGCACCGACTGCAGAGACTGAATCAGCGCGATTTGCGCGGTGGGGTTTTGTTTCACCGCGAGGCTGACGGCCTGGTCCAGAGTAAGGCGGAGGATTGCTGATGGCAGTGGGCTGGGGTGCTTCGCGCTGGCGAGAGTGCCTGGGGTCTGGGCCGGCGTTGCGGAAGCGAAGCCTCCGGTGAGCAAACCCAGGAGGAATGCGTAAAAGATGATATGGGATTTTTTTGTCTTGACCGGACCGGCGTCGGCGGCTGATTTGTCGGTGCTGGCTTCGCCGGCAATTTCTTTGACGATGGCCTGGTTGAGGCAGCCTTCTGCGACGAGACGCGCGCCTTGATGGTGGATTTCTTTGAGCAGCGCTTTGCCCGCGGCGTCGATGAAGCTGACGCCGCAAAGGTTAATGCTGAATTTTCCGTTGGGAGCCCAGGTGCGCAGGTCTTTCCAGCATTGCTCGAGAGCCGTTACCCACTGACCGGCCAAGCGGCCTTCGACGCTCAGAATGACTTTCCCTCGTTTTTGTTCGGTGGTGATTCTGAGCATAAACAGTTCTCCGGACGTGGGGATACGTGCAATCGACACGCCAAGCCCGGAAATCAAGAAAACGCGAGTAACATCAATCAATCAGCTATTTATGGAATTTTCGGATCAAGCGGAACACCAACAAGTGCCCTTATTTAGGCATTTGTTCTATGGTTGTCAAGCAGTGATGCCCAAATATGAACACTATTCGCGATTTAGTGGCTAAGCGGTTGGCGTACGGCGATAGATTGCAACTCAAAGTGGCCGCCGCGCAACAAGGATGCTACGCCAACGAATTGGCGCGCCGGGAGGTCCTTGGTTGTGAAGTAGGTCTTGTAGGCGGCGTTAAATTTGTCGAAAAGCGAGAGGTCCGTGCAGGAGACCTGGACGTAGACAAGATCATCCATGGTCATGCCGCCTGCGGAGAGCGTGGCTTTCACACCATCCAGAAGCATGCGAATTTCCTGGTCCACATCGGTTGGGGCTTGGCCAGTCTTTGGGTCGATGCCAATGCGACCCGCAAGGTAGAGCGTGCTGCCGGAGAGAATGGCGTCGCTGAAGGGGAGTTGCGGATTGCTGCCTGGCAAATGCACCGCCGTGCGCTGCGTCGGAGCGAGGGATTGTGAAGAAGATCCTAAGGCTACCACCGAAACAACGAGGACCAGGGAGCACAAGGTGACAAACATTCTCCGATTCATGGATGTTCTCCTGAAAGTCACTTGCGGCGCAGGGCCGCGTGAGGAAGAGCGGTGAGTGTATCGTGAGAATTTGGCGAGCACAAGGATGGCTGCGATTGGTTAGAAGGCGATCCAGCCGGCGCGGATCAGGTAGAGCGAGCTGCAGCCAATGACGATCCACAGAAGCACGGCTTGCAGCAGAGGGCGCCATCCGACTTGCTGAACGGTGGCGCGGGAAAGGCCGGTGCCGATTAGAAACAGTGTGGCGGTCAAGCCGAGGCGTCCGAGCGTGTAAAGCAGATGCGTTGCGCCGGAAACGCCAACGACATAGGTGTTCACGATCGCCGCCAGGCAGAAAAACAGGATGAACCACGGCAGCTGAATTTTCGTCTTGCTGCGTTTAATGGCGGCGGTGAGTAGAGCGAGCGGGATGATCCAGAGCGCGCGCGCCAGTTTCACCGTGGTACCGATGACCAAGGCTTGGGGTCCATACTTTGCGGTCGCGCCTACGACCGAGCTTGTGTCATGAATGGCGAGGGCGGCCCAGAGACCAAACTGCGACTGTGACAGGTGCAATGCGTTGCCAATCGGCGGGAAAATTATCAGCGCCACGGAATTTAAGATGAACACCGCGCCGAGCGACACCGCCATCTCATGTTCGTCCGCTTGTATAATCGGACCCACAGCGGCAATCGCGCTGCCGCCGCAAATGGCTGTACCTGCGCTGATCAGAAAGGAAGAATTTCCGACCACTCGCAGCCAATTTCCCAGCGCCAGTCCCAGCGACATGGCCAGCGAAATGCTCACCGCGGTGTAAAGCAAACCGCTCCGTCCGGCCTTCAACACTTCCTGCAGGTTCATACCGAAGCCCAAGCCGACAACCGATGCTTGCAACAGGAATCTTGTTGCGGTGCGGCTCTGGACCGCGTAGGGATGGGTGAATGCGAAGGCGAATAGAATACCGGCAGTTAATGCCACCGGAGGAGACACCCACCCGGTGAACGACAGGGCCAGACACAAGATGAAGATTATTTTTGCGACGGTGTGCATGCGGGACGACAGGTTACCAAGACGAGAGGTTGGATGCTACGTTTTGGAAGAATCCGCACCAGTTATTCGCCCAAATGATGCTTCTCGAACGGCGGTCGGAGGACTTCTCAGCGGCTCAGGGCGATTTCCGGCTCCTCAATTCCGGCGAAGGTGGCGGATTCGGACTTGGCGCATCGGAGGGCGTAGGCGCCGGGGTTGCCACATCCGCCGCGCGTAATTCCGCGACAATTTTGTCTGCTCGGCCTTTGCTGACGGCGCAGGCCGAATCGTAGATGCGGCATTGCGCGAGCGTCAATTTGCAGCCACAGGTGCAGCCTTCCGCGTTCAGCGCATGAAGGGCGGCGATTTTCTGCTCCGCAGAGAGCTTGGTGAAGTCGACGCCGGGCAGTTCCGTAGCGCGGTCCGCATGCTTCAAGAAAATCTCGCCGGTGTCTTCGAATTTCTCCACGCGGAATGGAATAGGCAGATTTAATAGTGCCCGCGTCTCGATCTCGTACAAGCGCGGATCGGATAGGCCAATGTGCTTCTGCACGATGCGGCCTTGGGTATCCAAAACGAAGACGGTGGGCAGCGCGCTGATCCCGCCGTAGGCGATGCGCACTTGCGGCGTGGCTACGGCTACGGGATAGTTGAAGCCGCTATCCTGCACAAATTTTTTCGCGTCTTCCACATCATCGACGTCAACCAACAGGCCGATGATCTGCAGTTGGTCTTTATAATGGTTCTGGAGCTCGATCAAATCCGGGATCTCCAGGCGGCAGGGACCGCACCACGTGGCCCAGAAATTCAGCAACACTACTTTTCCGGTAGCGCTGGCCAGCGAAAGCGGTTTACCGCCGAGGGTTTGCAACGCAAATTCCGGCGCCGCCTCGGGATTGTTTACGAATCGAATGGCGGGTGCGCGGTCTTCGGACGCCACACTTTGCGCGAAGCTCCCGGAGACGCCAGCCGCATGCCAAGCAATCATCGCGCACCCGAGGGCGATGCGCGCTAAAGGCGCCGTGAATCGATCAAGCAGCAGAAGTCGAAGGTTCACATTTCTAGCAGAACATATTGCGGCCGCGATTCCAAGACGGCGAGCGATTCCAGGTAACGCCATAAGTCACCCGCGAGAAGGTCAGCAAATTCATCCGACTAACGAGCTTCACAGCGCCTCCGGCAGGATCTTCTTAACGCGTGCGGCCAGTGCCATGGCGTCCACGGGCGCTTTTACCTTCAAATCGTTATCGAAATAAACGAAGACGTCGCGGACGGCGTTCCTTGCTCCTGCGTCCGGTTCCAAAACACGCTCCGCGTCCTCCGGTTCGTCTCCGCGGGCCCAGTCCGTGACCCGACTGGCCCAGGCATCCAGGGATTTGTCGTCGTAGCCGTCCTCATACAGCTTTTCCGAACCATGCAGCCGGCAATACATGAAATCTGAAGTCACATCCATCAGCCGCGGCCACTCGACGGTATCCGCGCACACTAATGCCACCTGGTATTTGCGCAGCAGCTCAACAAACTCCGGCAGCACAAAACTCTTGTTGCGAACCTCGATCGCGTGGCGCAGCGCAAAGCGTTCGGTGATCTCCAGGCCTTCCTCCGTTTTGATGCGCAGGTCGTGGCCTTGTCCCAGTTTCAGTGCGGAAATGCTGTCGGCCGGCAGTTGCTTGAAGAAATTCTCCAGCAGGTCGTGCTGATACTTGAAATTCGGTGGAAACTGCCACAGAAATGCCCCCAGCTTCTTCCGCAGCAGCAACACTCCAGAGGCCATGAAATTCGCCAGCGGACCTTGCACCTCTCGCAACCGCCGGATATGGGTGATAAAGCGCGGCCCTTTTACCGAAAATACAAAGTCCTCGGGTGTCTCCGCGGCCCAGCGGGCGAAACTGGAAGGGCGCTGGAGCGAGTAGAACGTGCCGTTGATTTCGATGGAATTCAGCTTGCTGGCCGCGAACGCCAGTTCCGATTTTTGCGGCAGCTTCTCCGGATAGAACACTCCGCGCCATGGCTCATAGCGCCAACCTGAAATGCCGATTCGTATCTTTCCACTGCGTGTCACAGCCATCAAAATCTCGCTTGTTTGCGCCTCAGCGGCTTCCGCCTGCTACAGCAACCGACAATTCTCCATACAGTATCAGTTGTATGGACCGTAGTCGCTCCCCTTGCAAGTATGGCGATGCGGTGCTTACCCTCCGCACAATGGAAGAGCGGAGAGGAAGGGCGTGAAACCTCGAGAAATCGAGGTCCTAGGGCTGGGGCGCCTTTTCTCTTCCTCTTCGAGGTAGCAGAGCGCCAATCGGATTTGCCCGGCCGATTCTCAAATCAGCAGCAAATTACACTTCAAGGAATATTCTATGACCAGCCATTCCACCAGCACATCGGGCACCACGGGCGAACCGCGCGGCTTAGGTTTTTGCTGGATCGTTTATGGGCTAGCACGCATCTTGTTGGCCATTTGGCTGCTGAGTTTCGAGGTCACCGCCACATTGATGTTCGGCTCCACGCTGTCACGCGTGCCCAATCCATATTCCCTGATGGACGCGTTCCACCTGTTTTATGCGGGGCTCATCCTCTTGTCGGTCGTCTGCGGTCTGCTGGGAATTTTGGCCGGGCTCGCGTTACTTTCCAATTGGTCTTCGGCGCGATCGCTAGCACTCGTGGCGGGATTTCTTTCATTGCCGGAGGCGCCACTCGGTCTAATCTTGGGCGTCTACACCATCGCGAGACTACTACCGCGAGCCGTGGTTGCTGAAACGCTGGTGGCTCGCGAGCGGCTCGCGGCGCATGAAACCGTCACAGCTTAAGGGCTGCCGAGGGGAAACCGATTCATCAGGCACGCAGCCATCAGGCACGCAACTTCTCAAGCGCGCAACTGGGCGCCGACACCACTCGCCAGCGCCGTTACAATCTTTGCCGCGTAGTCGCCAATCTGCGCGTCGGTGAGGGTGGCCTCGTGACTCTGAAATCGCACCCGCACCAGCAGCGAATACTTTCCTGCCGGCACATTTTTCCCGTGAAACAGATCAGCAGCCTCGATGGAGGCAAGTTCGTCGATCCCCAGTGAGCGGATGAGGCCAGCGACGTCAGCGAAACGTGTTCCTTCTGGCAGCAATAAAGAAAAGTCGCGCTCGACGGCCGGAAAGCGGGGCAACGGCTCATACCGCCGCTCTTGTTTCGCCACTGAATATCTACGATAAAAAGGCACCAACCGCATCTCGGCGAGAAAAACGTCTTGCCGAATCTTCAACCGCTCCGCAGTGCGCCGCGCAAGTTGTCCCACGACGCCAAGCTGCTCTTTATCCAGCAGAATTCGCGCGCGTCGCGTCGCATTCAACCAATCCGCGCTGTCACCGCCAGCCACGCGATCCGCATTCCAGCTCCATGCAAACCCGCCCGCAAGTAAACCAATCGCGTCCACATCGCCCTTCAGATCCGCAAACGAAAACTGCCTTGCACTGTCATAGATCCCCTGCTCGCGTGCAAAGCCGGTCGCGCCCAGCGTCAACACCGGCGCCTCCACCGCAACATCTCCATCGAACCGGTAATGCCGCGCGATCTCAAAGAGCCGCGCGTTCCGCTGCCCGTGGTTCAAATTCCACTCGAGCGCTCCAACCATACTGACCGCGCCCGTCCCGCGCAGCACGCCCGCCTCTTCCGACAGCGGATTCGCCAGGCGCGCCGGCGTAACGCCGGGGGGGCGAAACAATTCGTCGCGTTCTTCGGCGACGTGGGGAATAGTTACAATCTCCGCGTAGCCCAAACCCATCAGACGCTCGCGCAGACGCGTTTCCGCTTCAAAGTGCGGCAAACGCGCCGCGCCGATGCGCGCCACGGGGAGTCGCGGAGGAAAATTGTCCAGCCCGTGCACTCGCGCCACCTCTTCAATCAAATCGATCTCACGCTCGACGTCGCCGCGCCACGAAGGTTGCGTGCATTCCCAGGTGGCCAGCAGCGATTCCGCGGCGCGATGCTCGTCCACGCGCACCGGGGCGAATCCCAACAGTCCCAGCGTCGACTCTACTTCCCTGTCCGCCACATCCGCGCCCATCACACGAAGAAACTCCGTCCGCCGCAGCCGTATTTTCTTCGGTGCGTGTTTTCCCGGATAGACATCCACCGTGGTGGTCAGTTCGCCGCCGGCCAATTTCAAGATCAATTCCGCGCAGCGCCGCGAAGCCGTCGCCGCCATCTCCGGGTCCGCGCCGCGTGCGAAGCGGGTGGAAGCTTCGCTGTGCAGTCGCAAAGAGCGAGCCGCGCGGCGTATGGACCCTGCGTCAAAGTGCGCGCACTCCAACAAAACGTCCTTGGTCGCAAACGAAATCTCGGTGTCCCGTCCGCCCATTACGCCGCTGCCAATGGCCCGCGTACCATCACCGTCGCAGACCACCGGCATGTTGGGGTCGAGTTCGCGCTCCACGCCGTCCAAAGTGGTCATTTTTTCGCCGGCGCGCGCCTGGCGCACCACAATCCTGTGGTCGCGCACCTTGTCGTAGTCGAACGCGTGCAGTGGATTGCCCAGCTCGAACATCACGTAGTTCGTGGCGTCCACTACATTGTTGATGGACGCAACGCCCATCGCCTCGAGCCGCTCACGCAGCCATGCGGGAGACGGCTGCACTTTAATCCCACGCAAAATACGCGCCGTGTAGCGCCGGCAAAGCTCCGGCGAGCGAATCTCCACCAGCACTTGCTCGTTCCCGCCCGTCACCAAAACGGTGTTCTGCGGTGACGCGGCGACCGGCGCAGATTTCAACGGCAGCTTATAGCTTGCCGAAACTTCTCGCGCAATGCCCAGGTACCCCAAACAGTCCGGGCGGTTCGACGTCACCTCCGCATCAATCACCGGGCCCAGCTTGCCGTCTTCCATGCCACCAATGTTCGTGCCGCTCTGTGCCAGTCGCGAAGCCAACTCCGCGGCGCTGACCGGCACATCTACGAACTCTTTGAGCCAGTTATAAACGACCTTCATGCCTTGGGTCCCGTTCGCAAATGGCCAAAATAGGCGTGCGTCACATATTCCATGCGTACCGTTCCGCCCTGCGCGTTGTCATGAAACAGCTTTTCCACATCCGCCATCAACGGAGCGAAACTCGCCTGGCCTTCCGTCGGTGCGTAGGAACTGCTGCGTAGTCGCCCGCGTAGTCCTTCCAAATCAAACAGTTGAAAATTCGGGAAATCCCGTGCGGCGAAATCCGGCGACCCAAAGAAATCCTGAATTTTGCTCATCTCCGGATAGGAATCTTTGACGTTTTTGTAGTCCGTGCCATAACGCTGCAGCAATTCCTCATACTCCTGCGCGAATCGCGTGTCCTCGAGCCGGTCATTCCAGACGATGACCACCCAGCCGTGGGGCTTGAGAATGCGCAAAAATTCGCGGCGCGCCGCATCCGGAGCAAACCAGTGAAAGGCTTGGCCCGCAATCACGAACTCGACGCTGGCCGTGTCCATCGTTGTGGTCTCCGCGGAACCTGCAACGCTGCGAAAAGTCGCGTACGGCTTCAAATATTCTTCGCCACCCGAGCGCATTTCGGCATTTGGCTCCACGCCGATCACGCTGTTCCCATTTTTCAAGAAAATCTCGGCGAGCAATCCGGTGCCGGAGCCGATATCCGCAATGACGTGCTCCGGCCGCAAGGCACATTCCTCGCACAATAAATCCACGATGGCCGCGGGATACCCCGGGCGGTATCGCACATAATCCGCCACGCGATTCGCAAATCGTTCTTTGGAGTCCGCAAATACCATCTTCGCCCCGCCGCCGCTCACGGAAACTGCCGTAGGAAACGCACGTCGTTCTGGAAAAAGACCTGAATATCGTCGATGCCATATTTCAACATAGCCAGGCGGTCGATGCCGATGCCGAACGCGAAGCCGCTCACCTTCGTGGCGTCGTAATTCACAAAGCCGTATACCGCCGGATCCACCATCCCCGCGCCGAAGAGTTCGATCCAACCTGCGCCCTTACATTTCGAGCAGGTGCCGCCGCTTGCGGCCGTGCCGCTACCACCACAGAACGGGCAGGAGACGTCAAATTCCACCGAGGGCTCGGTGAAGGGAAAATAACTCGGGCGGAAGCGCGTCTTCACGCTTGCGCCAAAAAATTGCTTTACGAAATAGTCGATGGTGCCGGTGAAGTCGCAGAAGGTGATGTCGGTGTCGACCGCCAGCCCTTCAATCTGATGAAAGGCGAAGGAGTGCGTCGCGTCCGGATTGTCGCGCCGGTAGACCTTACCCGGCACAATTACGCGCACCGGAGGCTCGTGTTTCTCCATCGTGCGGATCTGCACCGGTGAGGTGTGGGTGCGCAGCAGTAGCGGCGTGGCCGCGCCGTTGGGAAGCTCCAGGTAAAAGGTGTCCATGTCGTCGCGCACCGGGTGGTGCTCGGGAATGTTCAATGCCTCGAAGTTGTAGTACGGCGTTTCGATCTCGGGACCCTCTACCACGGAAAATCCGATGGACACGAAGATATCTTCGATCTCCTGAAATACCTGGCGGAGCAAATGCCGCGAACCGATCGGCCGCGTGACTCCCGGCAACGAAAGGTCCACGGCGTCCCGTGCTGCCGTCGCACTCCCCGCTCCGCTTTCGATGGCCAACCGCCGCCCCTCGATCCTTGCTTCTACGTGCGCGCGCAATTCATTCAACGCTGCGCCCACCGCGCGCTTCAGTTCCGGGGCTGCCGGCTTAAGCCAATTGTCGGTGATCCGCGCCAGCACGCCGTTCTTGCGCCCCAGCCAGGCGTCGCGAAATGCCTTCCAGGCGAACTCGTCCGTCGCGACCGCTGCGTCGGCGTCGAATCGCGCACGCACTTCGGCAAACAACGGTGCGAGACCTGCCGCTTCGCTGACGCCCAGTTCCGCAAGTTTCTTGTCGATCGTTGAGTTCATCAAGAATTCATTGGGGCGCGAACTATCGTGCCCGCCTGTGGGAATATTCCGGATGCGTTAAAATTTTGCGCATCGTCATGCCGATAAAACTCGGGGCACGAACTGCGTGCCCCGGCAGCAAATCACGCCCTGCGCACTGCCTTCTTTACCGGTGGCTTCGCAGTGCGGGCCGTTTCTGCCAGCAGCGCAAAACCCTGCGCGTCCTTCACCGCGATGTCTGCCAGGACCTTGCGGTCCAGCGTCACACCCGCGGCCTTTAAGCCGTGAATCAACTGCCCGTACGTCAAGCCGTTCAAGCGGGCGGCTGCGCCGACGCGCTGGATCCACAGCCGACGGTACTGCCGCTTCTTAACGCGACGGTCGCGGAACGCGTAACGATCCGCGCGGTTGGCCGCTTCTTGTGCCGATTGATACAGCTTGCTCTTGGTTAGAAAAAAGCCTTTCGTGCGCTTCAAATACTTCTTGCGCTTCGCACGACGCTTTGTGCCGCGTTTGACGCGAGCCATAGGGGTTTCTCCTTTTTTCAAACGGAGACAAAACCGATGCGCGCACACCCTCACTCGGCGTGTGCGGCAACGGGTTTGTCTCGTGGGTACCGCGTGCCGCGACCATTTCAAATGAATGAAAAGGCGCCCGCCTTCGGCAGGCTTTCTAATCCGCGGCGAATCGGCCGGCAGGCACCCGTGAAGCGCTGCCTGGCGCGATGTTGTTCCGCGACGCTCTCGCTCCGCGGAACTTATGTTGCGAGGCTTGCGCCCCGCACTTCCTATCGAAATCGCGCGTTGCTCCGAGCGTTAGCTCAGATCAAACCGTGCGCTTACGACGAAACTTTTTCGAGGAGCAAAGCCCCTCATCCGTACGGCAACATCTGGCGCAGCGTCCGCACATCGGCCTCGCTCACCAGCGTCAGCTTTTTGAGCTTGCGCATGCGGCCCGGCTTCTTGGTCCCCAGCAGGTGACGCTTGCCAGAGTGCATGCGCTTGATCTTGCCGGTCGCGGTGATCTTGAAGCGTTTGCGCGCTCCGCGATGCGTCTTGAGCTTCTTTTTAGGATTTGTCGAATTCCTCGGCATTCCGTTAACTTCCTCTCGTCAATTTCCATCAGCGCTGTCCGCGCGCTGCTGCTCTTGCGAAAAAATGTTTTCGCCCACTGATGGGGGACTCTAGGAGGCGTGGGTCGCGGTCGTCTGCGGCGCCGCAGGCTTCACCGCACCGGCACCCTTTTTGGGTGCCAAGAGCGCCACCAGAACGTTGCCTTCCATGCGCGCTGGTGTTTCGATCAGACAGCTTTCGCCGATCTCTCCCAGCAGCCGCGTCATCTTCGCGCGCCCCACTTCCTGGTGCGCCATTTCGCGCCCGCGATGGAAAATCATCGCGCGCACTTTGTGCCCTTCACCAAGAAACCGCAAAATCTGGTTCTTGCGCACCTGGTAGTCGTGTTCCGCGGTGTTCGGGCGGAATTTCACTTCTTTCAGTTGCGAGCCCCGGCTGCTCTTGCGCTGCTCATGGGCCTTTTTGTTCGCCTGATAGAGATACTTGCC
>Ga0302324_100019430_pt1 | contig 13344 bp, 12 predicted proteins | sample Palsa_T0_1_FD_201949 | JGI IMG/M metagenome (GOLD analysis project Ga0302324, IMG submission 201949) | Peat permafrost microbial communities from Stordalen Mire near Abisko, Sweden - Palsa_T0_1 | ecosystem: Environmental > Terrestrial > Soil > Palsa > Peat permafrost | place: Sweden: Abisko...
ACGACAAATTCGCAAGCGACGTCGCTTGATACAGATGAGGATTCAGCGTATCGAAATTTTGGCCGTCGGCGTACACGAGCACGTGCGCGGGACGATTGCGCGCGGTGGTCGAGGTTTGCGTCCCCGTCGAACCGGTTTGGCTCACGGTTCCCGTCTTGACACAACCGCACAGTGCAACGAGCGCGCACAGCGCCGTCGCGAGCGCGGCTCTATGCGCGCATCGACTCGGAATCAAGGCCGCTCGACCGGCAGAACTCCTCGTATGCGAGCGGTGAGATTTCGGACGGCTTGATCTCACTGCGTCCCCCCCAGAAAACGTTGGTGTATCCAACTGTGATCCCCGCTTCCGCAAGATGTGCGTCGATCGCGTCTTTGTGCGCGAGAACGAGCGCTTTATCCGTACCGTGGACGACCCCCATGACGTTCACGTTGTGGAACTCAGGACCGCCTTCGCGCCAGTAGGCGTGCGTCATGCAATAGTGGCGTCCAACTTCGCGACCGGCGTCGAGCTCTCGCCCCGGCGGGACCGCCCAATGAAAGAGCGCGTTGTAGCGCGTGACGGAGTTGCCGAGATTTCCGGCGGTCGCCTTGACGTGTTCGAGAAACGTCGAGAAACGTCCGATCACGCCCCGGTCGTGCAAGCTCTGCGCTGCGGCAAAAAAGTCTTCGAGGCTCACGCTAGCTTCAGCCGCGCGCGGTCGCCACAGATCGCGCACGAGCTCGTCCGGCGCAAACTCGCGCTTGAGCGCGGTCAGGACGCGCCACTCCCGTGCGTTCAAGTTGACGATCTTCGTATCGCGCGGTTCAGCGGGTCCCTCGGCGCGTTCGCCGGGCTGGACCGTTCTGCGCCGGACGTGGCCGACACCGAGCACGAACAAACACTTGGCCGGCATCAACCGAAAATGATCCGCGCCGATTTTCCCGCGCAAAAACTCCGCATGTTTCTCGATTGAGAAACCTTGTGGAACCTTGAGCGTCGTCCAGAGACGGTACGTCGAACCGGGCGTCGCGGCATCGGTCGTGCGGATAACGACGTGTCCCGAAAACGGATCGTCGCGGAACAGAAAATCGAACGCGTCATCGAGGCGTTCTTGCGGTACTTGCCACGCGACCAGCGCACCGTCCGCAAGATTCGTCGCCATCAAGGTCTGGCGAACGCGGCGGATCGTACCGGCGCGTAACATCGCACCGATGCGTTCGAGCACGATTTCGACCGGCACGCCGGAGCGTTCGGCGATCGTTCCAAATGGATCGCGCACGAAGCCACCTAGACGATCTTCGGAGATCGCCAGAATGGCAGCGTTCGTCGGATCCTCGACGTGCGTCGGCACTGTATTCACAGGTTGTAGCGAGGCCGGCGTAAACACGTTGGCATGTGCATAGTGGTGATGGGCCGAGTGCGTATGGGGGCCCCATGCCAAGCATGGGGGGCGCGGAGCCTGGGGCGGAGCGCCTTTAGAATTACGTGTTTTGGCCGGTTGCGAACAAGAAGGCCTGCTCGGCCTGGCGCAGACTGTAGATCGAATTGACCTCGTTGAGCAATGCGGTCGTCAGCTGCACTTGCGCGTTGAGGAGCAGCGGCAGCGTCGTGACGCCGGCCTTGTACTGTGCTTGTGTCGCACGCAGAACGGTCGCCGCTTCATTGTACGCAACCTGCGTCGCATCGAGCGCGGCGCGTCCCGAAATCAACGCCGTCAGCGTTTGCTTAACGTTCAGCTGCACGCCAAGCCGAGTCGTGTCGTAGCTGGCAAGAGATTTCGTCAGGTTGCCTTGAGCTTGTTCTATCGCTGCATGTGTTGCGCCGCCGTCGTAGATCGGAACGTCGAGTGTCGCCGCGACCGTCCAGCTCGGGGAGAACGTGCCCCCATGCGGATCAGTCGATGCCGTTCCAAGCGATCCCGTACCGGTTAGCGTCGGGACGTAGCCGAGCTTCGCGGAACGCAACGAAAGTTGCGCCGCTTGTACGAGTTGCGCCGCGGAGCTGAGATCCGGACGAAGTAAGAACGCTTGCGATATCGCTTTATCGTAGGTTGGGATCGCGATCGATGTCGCAATCACTTGCTGGTACGTCGACGCGTCGTCGGCCGGTCGAACGATCGTGTTGGCGTCAAGCCCCATTGCGTTTGCGAACGCGGCTTGCGCGCCGGCTTCGATTCCCTGCTGTTGGACGAGCGCGACGCGCGTCTGTGCAACGGGGAGTTCCGCCGTGGCGATGTCGACGAGCGAGGCCTGACCCGCGTGATATTCGGCGATGACGAGGTTCTCTTGGACGATGTCTTGCTGCATCGTTTCGTAGTCGACCGCCGTCGTTCGCTGTGCGGCAAGCGCGGTGTAGTACGCGGTCGCGACGTTGTAGCCTACGGTTTGCAGATCGCGCTGATACGTGTCGATCGACGCAACCTGACTTGCCGAGGCGGACTTGATCGCCGCGAACGTCCGTCCACCGTCGAAGAGCAATTGCTGCAAGTTCGCGGAGAGCGAGTTCGAGGTTACCTCGGTCGTGTCAAACGTCGTGCCGCCGCTGCCGTTATTCGTGCCACGCGCAGCACCGGCGGACGAATGCGTGTGGCTGGTCGTCGCCGTCCCGCTGAGATTCGGCATAATTGGGACGCGAGCGAGATCGACGCCGGCTTTTGCGAGCTGCAAATCGCCACGTGCGGATGCGAGCGTCGGCGATTTTGCTACGCCGATCAAAATTGCTTGTTTGAGCGTAATCGTTTGCGGTACCGACGGATTGACGGCGTTCGCCGTCACGCCGGGCGCGGGCGTACCGACTGCCGGATAGGGCAGCGATAGCGAGGCACTTGCCGGCGGAAGCGTCGGAATCGCGGACGGGACGATCGTCGGCACCGGAATCGCGGTTGGGATCGTCGTCGAACCGGCGGGGCCGGGCGTCGGCAGTGTGGCGGGCATGGATGCGGGCTGCGCCCGCACCAGCTGCGGGGCCCATGCGGAGGCGATCAGCAACGTCGCAACCGACGCTGCAAGGAGATGTCGTCGTATCATAACTAGCCGGGCTTTTTCCCGCTTGGGGTACCGCTTGCACCTGCTCCGCCCGGACCACCGGTCTGCGTCACGGCGACCGTGCTACCGTCGGCGAGCGCGTCCGGTCGAGTCGTCACGACGAGAGTCCCCGGCGCAACCGGCGCGGTGATCTCGGAAAGCACGTCGGTCTGAAGACCGACCGTAACCGGAATCTGCTTGGCAATCTTGGTTGGCTTCCCATCAGGTCCAGGCTTACCATCTGCGACTGTGAAGATGCTGGAACCCGTGTCGCCCTGGAAAATCGCGGTGCGCGGGACAACGAGCGCGTTGCGATGATATTGCTTACGAACATTTACGGTCACGAGCATTCCGCCGCGCAGCTTGTCGCCCGGATTGAGCTCGATGATGCGTGCGCGGTATGAAAGCGTCCCGGTCGTCGGGACCGCATTGACGTCAAAGACGTGCCCATGATAGGACGTCCCCGGCAAACTCGAGGTCGTGAACGCAACCGGCGTACCTGGGCGTACGTAGCCGAGCTCATCATCCGGAACGTTCGCGTTGACGTAGACCGTATCGACTTGCGAGATCTGCAGAATGTTTTGGTTCGGCCCTGCGAACGATCCAGGATCGAGCAGACGAGCCGTAATGATCCCGTCGTACGGCGCATATAGGGAAGTCTGAACGATCGCCGTCTGGAGCTGCTTGACTTGCGCCGCATACGCGTCGACTTGCGTTTTCTGCACTTGATTGTTGCCCAAGTTCGTTTGCGCAGCTTTCAGCTGCGATATAGCAGCGCGCAAAAGCTCCTTATTGCTCGCGAGCGTTTGTTGCGCCGCTACGTATTGCGACTTCGCGAGCTCGAGCGCAGTTTGCGCGACAAAACCCTGCTTGTAGAGCGACTCGTCGCCGTCATACAAGACCTTCGCATTGTCGTACGCGGCCTGGGCGCTCGTGACGTTGTTTTTCGCGTTCGCGACGCCTTGCTGGGCCGCGATCAGCGCCGTGCTGTTCTGCTGTACCGTCACCGGCGTACTGAGTGCCGAGCCCGAGAGCGTCGCCTTGGCTTGGGCCAGCTGTGCGCGCAACGTCGAATCGTCGATCTTGGCGAGCAGCTGCCCCCTCGTCGCGCGATCGCCTTCCGTGACGTAAACGGCCGACAGCGTCCCAGATTGCGGCAAACTCAGATTCGATTGCTGCAGCGGCGTGATCTGACCGTCGAGCTGAATGTAAGTCGCGATATCTTGGCGCACGACTGGTTGCGCGTCGACGGCAAGCGGCGGCGCCACGGCCTGCTGCTTCTTCCCGGCACAACCGGTCATGAAGGAAGCGGCGAGCACTAAAGCCACCGTGACGGTGCTGCGAAGGGCCATGGTTCTCCTAACGGGCGACGTGGACAAGCGGCGGGTTCATCCCAATCACATACGCTGCCCGCCCGCAAAAAGATTCAACTTCTCAGAAAAAGGGCGGGAGGGCCGAGGTGCCCGCGCAAAAAGGGCGGCATGCCGGCAAAGCTCGAGGTCGGGCGCTCGTATCAAAATCAAACCCGCGTGGAAGAATGGATGACGGCCCAAAAAGCGGGTAACGCGGGCGTCGATGTTCTTTCGACACCGATGTTGTTGCAATTGGTCGAGGAAGCAGCGATGCAATGCATCGCGCCGACGTTGCAAGCCGGGACGGTTACACTCGGAACGCACGCGGAGATTCAGCATCTCGCGCCGACGCCCGTCGGCTTTATTGTGCGCGTCGAAGTCGAAGTGATTACGGTCGACGGCCGCCGCATCGAGCTAGCCTTCGCGGCTTTTGACGAGCGCGAAAAAATCGCCGAAGGGACGCACGAACGATACGTCACCGATCTCGGTAAATTCAAAGAACGAATCGAAGAGAAACAGAGCTAGGCAAGCAAGCCTCTTCTTACCTGTAGAGCAAGGCGGTCGTGTAGCGAGCGTTTAATCGTTAGCTAGCGCCACGCTCTATTTGAGGAGGGAATTTTGAATCAGGTGAGCTCAGGAATTCTCGCGGCACTGTTCGCCGCGGGATTCGGGCTTGCTGCGCTTTCGGGTCCGACGCTCGTGTTGGCACAAGGCGCGCCACCCCCGGATTTTGGATCACCGCCTTCGGGCGAGTATCCGATTCTTTTTAACGATCACCACGTCTACGCGAAGCCCGACACCGACAAGCAAAATCGGGTTCTCGCCGCGCAAGTCCGCGGCAATACGATCCTCGTCCCACTGCGTTCGCTGTTCGAACAGATGGGCGCGACCGTTGCTTACGATCCGGAGACGCGAACCGTCGATGTTTCGAAACCAGGTTCCGACGTCAAAGTCACGGTCGGAAAAGCGGAAGTCGTTATCAACGGTGAGAGTCGTCCGCTCGACGTTCCACCGATGATGTGGCACGGCAACATGCTCGTGCCTGTCCGCGTAATTTCGGAAGGCATGGGCGGTTACGTGCAATGGGTCGCAGACAAGCGAACCGTCGTCGTGCGTTACGTCCCGGTGCCGCCGCCGACGCCGGTACCACCGCCGCCGCCGCCTACGGCAACTCCGGCACCGCCTCCGCCACCGACGCCAGCTCCGACGCCGACGCCTGTGCCGCCCAAGCCGCCATACTACGACAAATTCATCGTTGGCGATTACACGATTTCGCCGACCGTTTACAACGAGTTTAGTCCGGGCGGCAAAGGCTCAGGTTCGTACACCGGTCGCGCGGGAATTGAAATTCCGCTCCTGGGCTTGACGTGGATGGCCGAAGGCGATTGGCGTCACTGGTCGTACGCGACGGCCGGCGGGCCGGTAACGACGATCGGTCAAACCGGACAAACGGTCGTGCCGTCGTTCACCGCGCACGAAGATGACGTCGATGCACGGATCGGTATCAAAGTTGCGGATCCGCGCATCTACATCGGCGCATCGTATCTGTGGCGCCAGAACAACTACGGTTATCCGAGCATCAGTGGTGCTGGTTTCGGCGCCGAAAAACTGCCGGATCTCGATCAAGCCATCAGCGTATACGGTAGCGTGTACTACTTCCCGAGCGTACAAGGCACGTACACTGCAGCGCTTGCGCCACCGGGCGGAACGCTCGCCTATCGTGCGCTCAAGTACGAAATCGGCGTTGACTGGAACTTCCTCGGACCGTCGTTCCCGGTCTATCTAGACCTCGGTTTCCTTGGAAATCAGTACAATAATAAGGCCAACGCACCGTCGAATATCAATCAATACGGGACCTACGCTGGACTTGGGTTACACTTCTAGCCGAGCGCGCGCCCGATAATGCATGAGCCCTCGATCGAGTGTCGAGGGCTCATTTTTTGATTGGTGACCTTGCATTTTGGGTACTGAGCGACCGAGGCGAAGGACGCTCAGTTTAATCACGCCGCCCCTTCAAATTATAACTTATTCAAGCTAGGGAGGGAATTTTGAAACACGTGAGCTCCGGGGTTCTTGCGGCAGCAGTTGCCGTTGGATTCGGGCTTTCGGTTCTTGTGGGCTCCGCAGCTCTCGCAGCGCAAGGTAACATTGGACCCTACGCGCCCGCGGCAGCGGTTGAAGTCGCGCAAGGCGCGCCACCCCCGGATTTCGGATCTCCGCCGTCAGGCGAATATCCAATACTTTTCAACGATCATCATGTCTATGCCAAGCCGGACACAGACAAACAAAATCGCGTGCTTGCTGCGCTCGTTCGCGGCGGCACGATTCTCGTACCACTTCGCTCGATGTTCGAGCAAATGGGTGCGACGGTATCGTTCGATCCGGCTAACAGTACCGTTGACGTATCGAAGCCTGGCTCCGATATCAAAGTTACGGTCGGTAAACCCGTCGTCATCATCAACGGCGAAAGTCGTCCGCTCGACGTTCCTCCGATCGTGTGGCATGGAACGATCATGGTTCCGGTGCGCGTCATCTCCGAAGGAATGGGCGCATACGTTCTGTGGGTTCCGGACAAGCGAACTGTGGTCGTCCGTTACGTAGCGGCTCCGCCGCCTACGCCGGCACCGCCGCCGCCACCGCCGCCGCCGACAGCAACACCGGCACCGCCGCCACCGGCAACGCCGGCACCAACTCCGACGCCGGCACCGGTTCACACACCGTACTACGATCACTTCGTGGTCGGTGACTACGCCATCTCACCAACTGTCTATAACGAGTTCAGTCCGGGCGACAAAGGCCACGGCACGTATGACGCGCGCGCTGGCTTCGAGTTCCCGCTGTTCAACATCCCGTTCATGGTCGAAGGCGACTGGCGTCATTGGAGCTACCCGACCGCTTCCGGTCCGGTCTCCGTGTGTCCTGAAGCGGGATGCGTAACGACCATCGGTGGTGGAGGACAGACGTTTGTACCGTCGTTCACCGCGCATCAAGATGACGTCGACGCGCGCGTCGGTATCCGCGTGTTCGATCCGAAGTTCTACATCGCAGCGAGCTACCTGTGGCAGCAAAACAACTACGGGTATCCGGAACTGCGCGGCTGGGGCTTCGGTGGTGAGAAACTGCCCGATCTCAATCAAGCGATTGCGCTCTACGGCAGCTTCTACTACTATCCGTCGCTGCAAGGTTCGTACGGTCCCTTCTCGCTCCAGTATCGTCTGATGCGCTACAACATCGGCGTCAACTGGAACTTCGCGGGACCAAGCTTCCCAGTGTTCCTCGATGTTGGGTTCATGGGTAACTACTACACGAACAAAGTCAATGCACCGTCAAACGCAAATGAGTACGGTCCATATGTTGGTCTCGGAATCCACTTCTAGTACCTAGCACCCGAGATCGTACACAAAGCCCCCGGAGGAAACTCCGGGGGCCCTTTTTTTGCTTGCGGCTACGACCAGCCCCGTTTCTCGATTTGCGTTGAAATAAATTGACCAACCAGCGTCAGTGCAACGAGGCCAACGATCCCGAGCGAGCCGGTCAGTGCCGCTCTTGAAATCGACCAGTGCCCGAATATAACCATGAGACCGAGGAATATGAACCCAAAGATAATCCCGTTGCGCAATCTAACAAGAGACGCTCTAGGAAGAATCACTGACCCGCCTGGGCGCTCTGTCCGACTGGTTTTGTCAGGTCGACGGCGGGCGGTGCCGATTGCACGACATTGGGCGGTGGAACCGCGCCGACTTTGCCTTCGACGAGTTCGCGCTTCCCGACCTTACCGTACCAGGTATTCGGAAAATCGTGCACGAGCCACGCCATCGTTGCCTTGGCTTGCGCGCGCCCCGCATCAGTCGGAATGCGATTGTAGAAACGCTCGACGTAGAAGAGCGACTTCGCGATCCATGGATCGCTCGGATACTTATGTTCCCAATCGTGAATTGCGTCGACCACGAAGCCGATGGAGCCCATCTCGCTTTCCATCTCTTCGGGACGCCGATCGAATCGGAGCGTTTGATCTTTGATCGTATTTGCGATTCCGAGAATGCTCATTTTGAGACGGCCGAAATATTCGTCGGCCGGCGCAATCTTCGACGTCGTGTTTGCAACGGAAACAGAACGCTCGCCATAAACGAACGCCGCGACAATGAGTGTTACAACCAGAAGAAAACGGCTCACATGACCCCCGCCCCGGTTTTTCGGTGGGTCGCCGCCAGGCCCCCGTCGATTCGGGACGTATGTGACACCCGTGCAATTTGAGGAGCTTGCCGGGAGGGCACTCGAGACGGCGGCAGTTCGGCATGCGGACTACGCCGATATTCGCTTCGAAGACGCGCGTTCTGAGCGCATCGAGGTTCGCAACGGCGAGGTAATTGCGCTTCGCGACGATGTCTCGCGCGGGTACGGCGTGCGCGCACTGTGCGATGGCTCCTGGGGATTTGCGTCGTCCGATGACTTGAGCGGTCCGGGTATTGATGCGGCCGTGGCTCGTGCGGTCGACATCGCGCGCGCGAGCGCCGCGGTGGGAACGACGCGTTTTGGAATGGCACCGGGCGACGCACACGTCGGAACGTACGTAACCGAAGTAGAAATCGATCCGGATCGGGTCTCACTCGAGCAACGTGTCGATTTGCTCATCGCTGCCGAGTACGCGCTTCACGTCAATCCGGCCGTCCGGACGGGCCGCGCGCACCTCGACGTTTGGCGAACAAAAAAAGAATTCTTCAGCTCAATCGGCTCGCAAATTGCGCAGGATATTCGCCAGATCGGAAGCTCCGTGCACGCGCTCGCCGTCGGCAACGGAGATGCGCAAGACCGCGGCTGGCCCGGAGATCGAGGTTTGTATATGACGGGCGGCTGGGAAGTCGTTGCGCGCGCGGGGTTGATCGAAAACGCGCCGCGCATCGGCGAGGAAGCAGTCGCTCTTCTCTCGGCGGCGCAATCGCCGTCCGGAAGTCTCGACATCGTGCTCGGCGGATCGCAAGTCTCGCTGCAGATCCACGAATCATGCGGTCACCCAGCGGAGCTCGACCGCTCGCTCGGATGGGAAGCGAACTTTTCCGGGACGAGTTTTCTCGAACCGCAGCTGAGAGGCGCGCTGCGCTACGGTTCACCCTTGGTGACGATCCTGATCGACAATACACTTCCCGGCGGACTCGCCACCTGCGGTTGGGACGATGAAGGCAGCCCCAGCGGCACCTCCGATATCGTGCGCGAAGGCGTTTTCGAAGGTTTTGAGATGTCGCGCGACACCGCGCGGCTCATCGATTGCACGACCAACGCATGCGTGCGTGCCCAAAGCTGGCAACACGTCCCGATGATCCGCATGTGCAATCTCAATTTACTTCCCGGAACGCATACGCTCGATCAGATGATCGACGAGATCGACGACGGGATCTATATGGAGTCGAATCGCTCGTGGTCGATCGACGATCGCCGCCTAAACTTTCAATTTGGCTGTCAGATCGGATGGGAAATCAAACGCGGCAAGCTCGGGCGTATGCTCAAGAATCCAACGTACGCCGGCGTGACGCCGGAGTTCTGGGGATCGTGCGACGCGATCGGCGAGCCGTCGACGTGGGTCCCGTGGGGAACGCCGAACTGCGGCAAGGGCGAGCCGATGCAAGTCGGACGCACGACGCAAGCCGCTGCACCGGCGCGTTTTCGGAACGTTCGCGTCGGCGTAGGCTACGATGGACGATAGGGAGCGGCTCGCGCTTGCGGAGCGCGCGATAAGCGACGGTGCCGCGGATAGTATCGAAGCGCTCGTATCCGACCAGCACGACTCGCTGACGCGCTTCACGCACAACTCGATTCATCAAAATCTCGATTCGTTACAGACCCTCGTACAAATTCGCGCGGTCGTCGACGGACGCGCGGGCTGGGCTTCCACGAACGGCCGCGATGATGGGGATCTTGCGCTCGCACGCAATCGCGCGATCGCACAAGCGCGCTTCGCACCGAAACCGATCGTTCCGGTTCGGCTCCCCGGAAAAGCAACGTACGCGATGCCCCAACTGCCGTATGACGCGGCAACGGCGGATACGCCGCCGTCTGCACGCGCGGAAGCTGCGCGCAAAATCTTCGCCGTCGCGGAGCAAGCGGGTGCGTGGGCCGCGGGCTACGTTGCAACCGCAACCAGCTCAGTCGTCGTCGCAAACTCGAACGGCATCCGCGCTGCGTTCTCGGGGACGATCGCCGCTACGAACACAAAGTGCGTCGCTCCAATTGCAAGCGGCTATGCCGAGGCATATAGCCGGCGCTTCGCAGATCTCGATACGACGGCCGTCGGCGCACGTGCGGCCGCAAAAGCAACGGATGCCGGCGAATTGGGAACGCCCGACATCGGCGACTGGACCGTCATCGTCGAACCGCCCGCCCTCGGAGAGCTGGTTGCGTTTCTCGTTCCGCATTTCTCCGCGCAGCGCATCTTCGAGGGTGCTTCGTTTCTGGCGGACGGACTCGGACGGCAGTACATGGGCGAAAATGTAACGCTCATCGATGATTACGCGCATCCGTTATTTGCGACGTGTCCGTTCGACGGCGAAGGTTCGCCGACCGAGCGTGTAACGCTCATCGAAAACGGAATCGCGAAAGATTTCGTGACCGACATGGAGTGGGCCGAACGCCTCGAGCGCCGCAACACCGGTCACTACGTTCCCGGCGGCGCCGAAGGTCCGTATCCGCGCGCAGTCGTGGTACAACCCGGACAGCGCTCGCGCGAAGACCTTATCGCTTCAACCAAGCGCGGCATCTTGGTTAGCCGCTTCTGGTATATCCGCGTCGTCGATCAGCGCAAAGCGATCGTGACGGGAATGACGCGCGACGGAACGTTTCTGATCGAGGACGGAAAGCTCAAAGGCGGGCTAAAAAACCTCCGCTTCAACGTGCGCATCCTAGATTTGCTCTCGTCATGCGAGTTGTCCGACGAGACGGTGCGAACGGGTGGCTACTCCTATGGGATGGTCTGCCCAGCCGCACGGTTCGACCGGTTCTCCGTTTCGAGCGTCACCTCGTACTAGGCGGGAGCAGGAACCCACCCCCGCGGCGGGCGATTGCTTCACTTAGGGGGTAGCTAAACCTTGAAAAATCCGCTCGACACGCTCACCGGGACGATCATCAGCGGCCTCGTTATCACGATCATCCTGTACTACGTCGTCAAATTGATTCAGCCGCCGGCGGGGGCATAGACGATGGATTCAACGATTTTTCCGCTCAATCTCTTCCGCTGGTTCCACTTCTTCTTCGGAGTCATGTGGATCGGGATACTGTACTACTTCAACTTTGTGCAAGTGCAAGCGCTTGCGCAGGCCAATGCGGCCGCCGACGGCAGCGCAAAGGGCATCACGAAGTTTGTCGCGCCGCGGGCGTTGCAGTTCTTCCGCTGGTCTGCGCTCGGAACGTGGATTTTTGGTGCGGGATTGCTCGGCGCGCATTTGCCGAACGCCTTCGCGCTTGCGCCTCCGTTCACCGGAATCGGCGTGGGTGCGTGGCTCGGAACGCTGATGGCCATCAACGTTTGGGCGATTATCTACCCGAACAACATGCGTGCTCTCGGCTTCGTCGAGGGACTCACCGACGAGCAGAAAGCCAAATCGCGCCGATTGGCTTTCCTGATGTCACGCACCAACACCATGCTCTCCATCCCCATGCTGTTCTTCATGGCGTTTGGATTCACGCATCGCGCCGTCGTCGGGCTCTAAGAACGAACCGGCTATACCCACGACGATAAGCACCAGCCCCAGCATCAACACGTAAGGGTGGGGGGCGCTTGCGATGACGAGCTGCGGATATGTCCCCAGCGTCGCGTCCAAGCGAACCCCACCGATTTCTGCTTGGACGCCCGACGCTGCGACGCCGATGCCGAGCGAATGATTCGATCCCGCATCGAAGACGTCGTACAGAATTGCGGGCTGCCCGGCTGCCGACGGCGGCATCGCCATATGCAGACGCACGACGTCCTGCGGCGTAAAGTAGACGACTTTCACGGTTCGGTTGCCACCCGGTAATGCGAATCCGTCGATCGGATGCGTTCCGCCCGCAATCTCTTGCCGCGTACGAAAGAGCAGAAACGGCGAGAGAAACGCGGCTCCGGTCGGTTGCGTGACCGTCAGATGATTGCCGGCTTCATCAAAGGCCTCGACGTACGCAACAGGCATCGAAACAGCCGTGAGCAGCGAGGCGCCTAAGAATTTTCGCGCGCCGGACGTCACGAGAACATCCGAGTGGTTGCGTCGTCGTATCGTTATGACGCCATCACCTTTTGTGAGCGTTTGCGGCGTCGCACTCGAGAAAAAAGCCGCTGCGCCAATGTCCGGGATCGGTGCGACGGTCCCCGGAGCCCGCGCGAGACGATCCGTATCCGGCCCGAGTAAGCCCGATGCAAATCCGTCGGCAATAACGATCAGCGCGCCGAAGAGCGAGATGCCGAACAATGCGCGCCGGCTGCGAGAAATGTTGGCGATCAACAACCATGCGACGACGGCGAGCGCAAGCGCGTACTGCCAAGTATGGAAAAGCGCGTCGCCCGGGACGACAATTTGCGCGATCACGAGAATGCACGCCACGAGCTCCGTGACGATTCCCGGGAAACGCGTTTTCACTGCGATTTCAAGACCGGCGTCACGAGCGCTTGCATCGCATCGAGCGACATCTCGCCGTCGACTCCCTTTATGATGTGGCCCGTTCGATCGACGAGCACCGACGTCGGCAAACCTTCTGCTGCGTAGGCCCGTCCGTATTGTTGTTGATCGTCGATTAGGATCGGGAACGTCACGCCGCGCGCATGCGCGTAATCGGCGGCAACTTTTGCGGATTCGCCCTGATCGATGCCGAGGACGACAAAGCCTTGCGCGACATGCGCGCGATAGAGCGTTTCGAGCGCGGGCATCTCTTCGCGGCATGGCGGACACCACGTTGCCCATAGATTAACGAGTACGATTTTTCCGCGATAGCGCGCGAGCGCGTCCGGCGAACCGTCGGCCCGAGCGATGTC
>Ga0302324_100019432_pt1 | contig 13343 bp, 5 predicted proteins | sample Palsa_T0_1_FD_201949 | JGI IMG/M metagenome (GOLD analysis project Ga0302324, IMG submission 201949) | Peat permafrost microbial communities from Stordalen Mire near Abisko, Sweden - Palsa_T0_1 | ecosystem: Environmental > Terrestrial > Soil > Palsa > Peat permafrost | place: Sweden: Abisko...
AGGTGAACCGGGAGATCGAGCATCCCAAGCTGAAGAACCTGGAGAAAACCGGGCTGGTGATTTTCGTCTACAGCCTGCTTTTCACGTCGCTAGTCTCGTTCTTCGCGGTCATGATCATCCCCGACAAAGTTCGTCCGGATTACTTTGCCAACCTTATCGGTGGCATCGCCGTGTACCTGGTCGGACCCGAGAGTCTGAAGCTGCTGTTTCACGGCTTCGTGGTGCTGGTCGGCGTGCTGATTCTGGCGGGGGCGCAGAATACTTCCATCGTGGGCGCGAACGGAGTTCTGAATCGCGTGGCTGAGGACGGCGTGCTTACCAGCTGGTTCCAGAAGCCCCACCACCGCTTCGGAACCAGTTACCGAATCATCAACCTGATTGTGGGACTGCAGGTGCTGACGATTGTGCTCAGCCGCGGCAACGTTTACGTGTTAGCAGCGCTCTATGCCTTTGGCGTGATCTGGAGCTTCGCCATGAAGTCCGTTGCCGTGCTCGTGCTGCGCTATACCGAGCCGGGCAAGCGGGACTGGAAAGTGCCTGGCAATCTGCATTTCGGCAAGACTGAGGTTCCGGTGGGGTTGATTCTCATTTCTGCGGTGCTGCTGATCACCGCGGTCGTGAATTTGTTCACAAAATACCAAGCCACCATTGCCGGAGTGATCTTCAGCGCTGTCTTCTTCACCATTTTCACTCTCTCCGAACGTCACGTCGCCAAGGAACGTCACGGCAAGCCCGAACAGCTCGACCAGTTCCGCGTCTACGGCAACCAGGACCTCGGCAGCGGTGCGATGGGAGTTCGTGAGGGAAACATTCTGGTCGCGGTGCGCGATCCTCGCAACCTGTTCTACCTCCGCCAGGTCCTCGCCCACACCAACACGGCCAAGCAGGATGTGGTCGTGATGAGCGCCCGTCTTTACCATCGCGAGACCAGCTTCGGCGGCAGTTCGGTCATGGAGGCTGGCCAGGTGTTCGACCACTACGAGCAGGAACTGTTCACCGCTGCCGTGGCCGTCGCCGAAAAAGAAGGCAAGCCGATTTCTCTGCTTGTGGTTCCGGCCACAGATGTCTTCGACGCCATTATGGTGACCGCGCAGCGGCTCGATTCCTCGCGCGTCGTCTGCGGCCCCTCCAACAAACTCACCGCCGACGAACAGGCCAAGCTTACGGGCGACGCCTGGGAGCGCATGCCCGAGCCTCGTCCACGTGTTTGCCTGGAAGTCTACGCTCCCGATGGAATGATCCGCGAATATACGATCGGCCCGCACACCCCGCGTCTACGTCCACAAGATGTCGAACTCATGCACAGGCTCTGGCTCAACATTACAACCGATCCCAAATTCGCAGGAGCACATCATTACCACATCGTGGCCCTCGCTCTGGAAGAATTGCAGCGGGAGTTGAGCACCGAACAACGGGCGCAACTCCTGCAAAAGCTGCAAGAAGAAATGAATGGCCCTGACTCCCAGTGCCAGTGACCGGATCGTGCGTTGCTAGGACTCGTGGGCCTTCGGAGGAAGCTCGCGCGAAGCTTTTCTCTTGGCGAGCTCTTGTGAATTCTCGCCAGAAAAGCATGAGCGGCGGTGGAAGCCCAGACGACCGCAAAGCGTAAGCCGTCCTAGCGGCACCGGATAAATCCGTGAGACACGCCGTTTCCGTCGATCTCGTACCCGGTTATCGCACCTGATTGATTGTCCAACAGCGGAAAGGTACCTTGGCCCGCCGCCGTGCCTGCGCCAGGAGCGTCGAAAGTACTTATCGCACCATCGGTTCGCCGAACGAACCCATGACGCACACCATTGTCATCAATGAAATTGCCAGTGATAGTTCCTTCAGGGTTAATGCCCTGGGGTGTAGTGCCTTGGCCAGGTCCAGTGCCAGCGCCCGGAACGTCGAACGTGGTGAAGTTTCCGTCAGGGTCGCGCACGAAGCCGTGAAGCACTGAGCTGGAATCAACGTAGACTCCTGGGATTGTCCCCTGGCGATTGAGGCCGTCGGTGTCAGTGCCCTGACCTGGTCCGGTGCCTGCCCCGGGAGCGTCGATGCTGGTAATGGTGCCGTCGGGAGCTCGCACGTAACCATGGAGAGCATTATTCGCATCGATGTAAGCGCCCGTGACCGCTCCTTCTGCATCCAGCCCAATTGTGGTCGCCGTACCGGTGCCCTGGCCGGACCCAGTACCTGCGCCAGGAGCCTCGAAAGTGGTGAACCTACCGTTGACCGCTCGCAAGTAGGCGTGGGCCAAATTGTTCGCGTCAAAATAGTATCCCGCAATCACTCCCTCTAGATTGATGTCGGCCCCAAGTGTACCCAGGCCGGCGCTCGTGCCGGCGCCTGGAGCATCAAACGTCGTAAAGGTGCCGATGGCTGTCCGCTCATAGCCGTGCATGACACCGCCTCCGTCTATGTAATATCCGGTGATAGTACGTGCCGGATTGAGACCGAAGGCGAAGGTCCCCTGACCGGAATTCCTGCCCGCCTCGGGAGCGCTGAACGTCGCAAAGGTACCGTTCCGGGTGCGCAGGAATCCGTGGGCCACACCGGAGGAGTCGACGAAGTATCCAAAAGTCTCGCCGGTGGGGGTAATACCTTGCGCCAAGGTGCCTTGGCCTGCGCCGGTTCCAGCACGCGGGGCGTCAAACGTGATGATGTTCTGCGCACGAGATAGGCCGAGACTCAAAAGCACTAGACCTGCTGTCTGCAAGATCTGTAACGGTCGATTCATAGTCTCCTCCAAGTGAAATGATTAAGTTGCCAAAGCTGGTGAAAGCAGACTGCGAGCACGTGAACTTCCCTCAAGCGATGCACAGAATTTCGCCCTCTGGGCACCGGTGTGAGCTCAGATGAACGCGGAAGGCGATGCCTAGTTCCCAATCGCATCGCTCAACGCCGTGCCAAAGCGCCGGTCGTGTCATCCCCCCGGTGAACGCTTTCCTCTCACGATGCGCCTAGTTGCAGCACCGTCGAGTTAGATCGCCGACATCAACCGCTTTGTTCACCGTGACCAGTGGCTGAGGTGTCCTCTCTTGATATGCACACCTCCTTCAGTGCAAAACGATCGACATATGTGGCTCTAGGCGATGGGCGAAGGCTGCGGGCTCCCATTCGATTGCTGCACAGCTCCAGGTTCGACTACTATATTTGGACCAATCAGTGGTCTACCGCAATAGCCATTTGCAACGAATTTGAGGTGACCATTTTACGCAGGACGCGATGAAGAAAGTTTCCTCCGCCATCGTCCCGATCATCACGATTGACCGCGAAGGCCAGTTGCCACTCCATCGCCAAGTCTACGATCGCTATCGCGCTGCCATCCTGGACAGCAGCTTGCGGCCTGGTCAACGAGTTCCGTCTACTCGCACGCTCGCATCCGAATTGGGAGTCTCCCGCACCCCAGTCGTGGATGCATACGCACAGTTATTGGCCGAAGGCTACTTCGAGAGCCGGGTCGGCCATGGAACCGTAGTTTCCCGCTCTCTCACGGCTCAGATTAGAGGGTCGGAAGCGAGCAGTTCTCGCTGCGCCAGCCCCCGGTTAGGCCGTCGTCCACGGGCTTTGCGGGCCCGGAACCTGGAACCGGTTCAAACCGGCCCCCGTCAACGCGGACATGGCGCATTTTGTTGCGGCCGGGTGCCCTTCGAGCACATTCCCTTGCAAGTCTGGAATCGCTTGATAACGCGTCACTGTCGCAGTACATCTGCGACATCTCTGGACTACGGGGATCCGATGGGTTCAAGAAACCTTCGAGAGGCGATTGCGGTTTACTTGCGGACTGCCCGAGGAGTGCGCTGCGACACCGATCAGATCATGATCGTTTGCGGATCGCTGCATGCGCTTGAAATTTCGACGCGCGCTCTACTTGAGCCTGGCAGCCGGGTTTGGGTGGAGGAACCGGGCTATCCCTTCGCAAGAAACACCCTTGCCTTGCATGGCTGTCAGATCGTACCGGTTCCGGTAGACGGCCAAGGCCTCGTTGTCAACGTCGGCATCAAGAAATGTCGGAAGGCGCAGGCTGCTTTAGTCACGCCGTCGCACCAGATGCCGCTTGGCGTCACAATGAGCGCTACGCGCCGCCTCCAACTGCTGGAGTGGGCGGAGAACTCGGGTGCCTGGATCATCGAGGACGACTATGACAGTGAGTATCGCTATGAGGGCATGCCGATTGCCTCGTTGCAGGGACTCGACCGCAATTTCAGAGTGCTCTACACGGGAACCTTTAGCAAAGTCCTGTTTCCTTCCTTGCGACTGGGGTACCTGGTCTTGCCTTCTGACTTGATCGAGACTTTTCAAGAAGTGAGGATGGCCATGGATACGTTTTCGCCAGCTTTTTATCAGGAGGTCTTGGCAGACTTCATTCGCGAAGGGCACTTCTCTCGCCACATTCGCAGGATGCGATCACTTTACGCGGAGCGTCGCAGGACGTTAATTGAATGCTTGCGGCAGGAATTGGGTTTGACGGACGAAGTGTCGGGAGCCCATGCGGGCACGTACCTGGTCCTGACCCTAAACGGAATCTCTGAGCGAGCGATTGCTGAACGCGCCGCCGGCCGCGGTCTTTGGCTGCTACCCCTGTCGCCTTTTTATGCCAGTAAGCCTTCACGTCAGGGGTTGGTTCTCGGTTACGGCAGCACGCCGCTGGAGGAAATACCAAAAGCGGTGAGAAAGTTACGCGAAGTCCTAGCTGGATCTGTAGCGGGTACCAGAATGAACCATCCAAAACGCCTTCCATGAGAAGGCCGGTCAGAGTCAAGTGGGTTCTTTCGTTTTTTGGTTGGACAAGATTTCCTCCGTGCTAAGTTACTACTGTCGCTTCAGGGAGCGATTTTTTAGAGTTTGCCTGACGCAAACGGGCTAAGAATGCTTTCACTCGGGCATCTTGAGCTGGGCTCCCCTCCCTGATCTTGGACGTCAAGGGCAACGCAGCCCCTCTCGACCATTGGAGAAAGGTAAGGGCGGTAAGGGCGTCGTAGAGCTGACCTCTTGCAAAGACCCCCGCAACTGATTATCCTGCCGCGGTCCACTTGTAGGAGGTCCGATGAAACTACCGTTTCTCGTCGTTGTTCTTTCGGTCGGCACGCTTTTCGCCGCACCGTTGCGGGCGCAAAACGCCTTTAAGCCAGATCAGGTGAAATGGGGAGCGGCTCCACCTTTCATCCCAGCGGGAGCGCAACTGGCAGTGCTCGAAGGCGATCCCATGGGAACGTCGGGCGATTACACCATTCGCCTGAAGATGCCGGATGGATACAAAATCGCTCCACACACCCATCCACTACGAGAGAACGTGACGGTTCTTTCGGGTACGCTGAAAGTTGGCATGGGAGATAAGTGGGATGACACCAAGACGATGAATTTTCCTGCCGGTAGCTTTGCCTATCTTGACCCGAGCATGCACCACTACGCGGGCGCATCGGGAGAAACTGTGATTCAGATTCATGGTCAGGCACCGGTGAAGTTCAATTACATCAACCCGGCCGACGATCCCAGCAGAAAGATGTAAGCGAAAGAGAAGGGGCTCGGCGTGCCACCGAGCCCTTTGGCGCAGAACCCATGCATGGTTGTTGCAACATCGTCATTGCACTGATTGAGGATCAATCACCAGGGCCACTGATCAGCCAATGATTCCGCCGCTACGCTTCGCGCGGCATGGTGCCCGCGAGCATAAGAACGGTGCCGCAAAACATCAGTGTATCCCCCAAATAATTAAGGCCATCGTCGAGGCTGGCGCGGTCCACTATTCCGATCGGGACGTACACGACCAACACCACGAAGAACACGGTTAGGCCCACCCACGTGGCTGCGGCGCGGGGTTTCTTGCCAAGCAGCAACGGGATACCGGCGACCGCGTAAACCACGGCCGCCAGGTACGTCCAAAGGGCGTGTACGGGGATCCAGTCGGGAGTCACACGTTCCAGCGGAATGCCGGGAACGTGATCGGCGTGTAGAAACTGCTCGAAGCTGAAAAACAGCACGGGAACGGCAACGAAGTACCGCGCAATCGTCGCCAGGACGTGCGTCTCGCGCTCGCGTCCCTGCCCGGTGAGGCTGGCTGCCAGCGCCAGGGGGCCGCCGCTGAAGGATAATTCCCGCAGCGTTAACGCCAGACCAAACCGATCCCGCGGATTTTGCGCCCAGGCCGGGGCGTCCATGAGCACAACGAAAAGGAAAAAGTTCAAGGCGAGCAAACTCGCCGAGAGACGCACCTGAATGCCCGTGACCAGGCTCAGCGCGGCTGCAATAAAGCAACCGCCGACGAAGTACGCCCAAAACAGATGCCACGGAATCCACGCCGGTATGAGCGACGCGATGGCCTCCGTTAGCGTGAAATGTTCGGTGCCGAAGGCCGCGATTGGCGCCGCGTAGAAAAGCGGCCCGAATAAAATCAGCTTGTCGAATCCTCGCGCCTTTTGCCAGTCGCCGCGAAGAACAATTGTGACGAGGCCGATTGCAAAAACCACTCCACCGACAAAATACGACCAAATCACCGTGCTGGGAACTGCGAGGAGAGCCATGACTGCCGACGAATTCACTAAGCTGCCGCTCACGACGATTCCTTTCCTCCCCGTTGCGCTCTAGCCCAATACCTACTCTTCTGGGTCGAGTCTGCGGACATATGACGTAATATCGCAATTCTCGATTTTTAGGGCTAGCGGATGACGGCCTTCCAGGATGCCTCCAAAAAGATAGTTGATATGAGATTGCTGGCCCAGAAGAGTGGATGCACGAACGCTATGTCAAGGAATGTCTTCGCATGCGCGTTCCTTGCGCCGGGCTGCGTCATTCACAACCCGCGCCGCTAGACATCCTATCAAATCCCCATTTGCGCGTGGAATACGGCTTCTGGAACGTGGGCTTCTTCCCTTTCCGCGAGCACTCGAGCTAGCCTCGCAGCCAGCGTCTTGACCAGAGGCGGATGCATTAGTTCAAAATGCCCACCGTCGAGAATCTCCTCTACGAATTTCCCCCGCGTGATTCGTTCCCAGGTTTCCCGGGCAATCGGCGATCTTGGAAGGAATGAGGCAGCTCCGCGCCAAAGCCATACGGGCGCAATCACCGTTTCCAGTGTCCCCGTGCTAATCAGGCTCGCGTGACGGACAAAGAGTTCAAAGAACTTTTTCGAAACCGAATCCGCACCGTTGCCCACATGCACTCCATGTTTCACTAGCCAGTCCATGACAAGGTGCAATCGCTCCGCCTCTTCTTTGGCCGTCGCCGTTGTTCTCGCGAGATCCATCATCGAATCTAAGAGATCACCACTCTCGCGCCGCTGCAGCAACGCTGGTTCATCGCTGAGGTGGTCATAGAACTCCGCAAACAAATTTTTCAGCACGAGTTCACGCGGGTAATCCGGGCAGAACACGTTAACGGGTGTGTCGATCATGCCGACGAACGACACTATTCTACCGCGTCGCTCCAGCTCGCCCGCCGTCGCCAGCGCAAATAAACCGCCCGCGGAAAAGCCCGCCAGCCGCAATGCGCCATCCGGCTGTCGTTTTGTGATGAGCGAGGCGTAATTCCGAGCCATCTCCTCTACCGAAATACATTCGTCATCCGAGCCCACTAGAATGCGTGACTGAATTCCGTAAACCGGAAATCCCTCGGGCAGCTGCGCCACCAATTCGTCGTAAATGTTCGTACCACCTCCGGCAGGATGGACGAAGAATACCGGAGTGCCACCTCCTTGGGAGCGCAAGGTCAAAGTCTGTTTACTCCGGACCACTGCCTTGATTGATTCGTTCCTGTCGTGGCCGACCGCTGGCGCTGAGATCTTCCCAGTTCCCGGGTCGGCCCCGTCCTCAACGAACATTTTCAGCACAACCGCGGCAAGATTGTTAATGCTCGAGTTCGCCGAACCGTCGTTTGACGGCAACGAAATGCCGAACTGCACTTCCAGCCGGTTCAATAATTCGAACGCCATCAGCGAGTCCAGTCCCATTTCCTTAAGTGGACGATTCGCTTCCAGCTTCGCCAGGCTGGTTCGCAAAACCTTCGCCGCCGATTCGCCGACCCGCTCAACGACTAACGCAAGTCTCTCCGCAGCGGGTGCAGACAAAATCATTCTGCGAATGTTCCCGGCGTCACCGTGTTCCCTTTGCGCTGGAGCCGCAATTATTTCTGAAAACCTCGGTGACGGTGATGAACCGACCGCCGTGCCAAAGAATTTCTCCCAGTCAACGTGCATGAAAGCGATCTGGGTGACATCACTTTGCAGCAGCCGTCCCAACATTTCCGTCGCTTGCGCCGGGGTGACGCTCTGAACTCCGTGGGCAGTCAGGTGTTCCGCAACTCTTGCGTGGCTCGCCACGACACCGACTTCGCTCAACGCGCCCCAGTCTACAGTGAGCGCCGGCAGACCCGAGGCACGCCGGTAAAGCGCCAGTGCGTCGAGAAAACCGTTCGCCGCCGCATAATTCGCTTGCCCTGCCGCTCCGACCAGCGCGCTCACCGACGAGAACATCACGAAATGATCCAGCGGAAGTCCAGCCGACGCCCTATGCAGATTCCACGCACCGGTAACTTTCGGCGCCGTCACGCGCGAAAATCTTTCCGCCGTGAGCTGGGCCAACACTCCATCGTCCAGCACCATCGCCGCGTGAAAGATTCCTCGCAACGGCCCCAGCTTGTGCGCCAATTTGAAGATCCGCGCCACGTCACCTTCATTCGTGACGTCCGCTCTCACGACCACAACCTTCGCGCCGAGGCGTTTCAAATCCGCCACGGCACGTTTCGTTTCAGGTGTTCCCGCTCCGTTTCGCCCCGACAAAACCAGATGTCTCGCGCCGCTTTCGAGCAGCCACTTCGCCACGACCAATCCAAAACCGCCGAGACCCCCGGTGATCAGATACGATGCCTTCGCCGAAAACGTCAGCCTTTCCTTCCACGGCATTCGCTTGGGCGTGATGTTCTCACCCTGCATCGTTAAAACGATCTTGCCAATATGCTTTGCCTCCACCATCCGGTGGAATGCATTGGAGGCCTGTGAAACCGGCCATGAATCATGCGGTGGCGGATGCAATTCTCTGCCGCGCATTCGTTTCATGATGGTTTGCAGCAGGCTCCGAACCGTGGCGGGCTGCGCCGCCATCACCTGTCCCATGTCAATCACAAACATCGAAATATTGTTGCGCAAAGGGCGTAGGCCGATGGCGGTGTTCGCGTGAATGTCGCGCTTGCCAATCTCCAGAAACCTTCCACCAGGGGCCAGGGCGGACAATCCTTTCGCGATGGCGTCGCCGGCCAGCGAATTCAACACCAGGTCAACGCCCTCGCCTTTTGTGAGTCTGCGAATCTCCGCGGCAAACGCAGTGGAACGCGAATCCATGACATGCCGAATACCAACCTTGCGAAGATAGTCACGTTTTTCGTCATTTCCCGCTGTTGCGAATATTTCCGCGCCCGCCAGTGTTGCGATCTGGACCGCCGCCAGCCCGACGCCGCCTGCTGCCGCATGAATGAGGATTTTCTCTCCCCGCTGGATCTTCCCCAGATGATGCAGCGCATACCAAGCCGTCATGAACGCGACCGGAATCGTCGCGGCCTCCTCGAATGGGATGCGCATGGGCTTACGCACGACAAAAGACTCGGGAACCGTCAGATGCGAAGCGAAGCAACCTGAGCCGATGGCGATCACTTCGTCACCAATCTTGAAGCTCTTTACCTTATTGCCGCGGGCAACAATACGCCCGGAACATTCGTCCCCGAGCCTCTGGTCAAGATCGCTGTCCATTGGATAAATGCCGAGCAGCTTCATTACATCGCGAAAATTCAAAGCCGCCGCGCAAATCTCGATCTCAACCTCATGTGCGCCGGGCTTACGCCGTGGGTGTTCGAGCAAGGCCAACTCGTCCATAAGGCCGGACGCTGGGGCTTCCAGACGATAACCGGGATTGCGCACCGCCGAGGTGCGCGGGGGATGCGCCTCGAGCGAAATTCGCGCGATTCGGCTCGCAAACCGTGATTCGCCTCGCCACGCGACTTCCGTCTCGCCTTCGCCGGAAATGATTTCCCGCAATAGAAGCCGTGAGGCGTCCTCTGTATCGTTGGAACTCAAGTCCACCAAGCGGCAGGACAGTTGCGGCAATTCGGTCATAATGGTGCGGCCGATTCCAAGTATCGGCGCCTGTGCCACGGAAATCCTGTCCTCCGCGGTGACGCCTTGTGCGCCACGTGTCACAAGCCACAGTGGCGGTGCGGGCTTCTCCAGCATCATCGATTGCACAAGGCGTAAAACGCTGTGGCATCCGTCGGCCTCAGCTTGCAACAGCGACTGTGGATCCAACTCCGTCGGGTTGGGCGCATCCAGACTACGAAGATGAATTACGCCGGCGACCTTCTTGCGGCTTGCTCCGTTTGCACTCGCGAGAAGTTCCCGGAGCTTTTCAAAACTGTCCGTGCCAGGATGTTGAGAATTCCTGTCAAGCGAGAACAGCAGCGGATCTCCGCCTCGTTGTTTCAGCAATCCCGATAGTTTTTCTGCAACTCCTGAACTGTCGGCAAACAGCAACCATATTCCCGACAACGGCTTTTCCATGGGTGCTGCAGACTCGCTAAGTGCCCTGGCCACCCACTTTGTTTCGTAAAGCCAATTGTCCGGGCCATCGAGGCGTGCGCTCATCCCGCGCACCGCTTGCACGCGGAAACCCTCGGAGCTGAGCAGCACGCGTCCCGTCTCATCGAAGACGTGAAAGTCCCACGTAATAGCGTGTGAACTGGCTTGGACAATTTTGCCGTGGCAGAATACGCTCTTGCCGGGGCGCGCACGGAATGTGACGCGATCAAGGCGAACGGGCAACAACAATCGTTGGTCGCGTGATTCGGACTTGGCACACAGCAGGACCTGAAAACAGGCGTCGAGCAGCACCGGATGTATCTGAAATCGTTCCTCCCCTTCAACGAGTTGCTCTGGCAACTCGACCTGTCCCAGCGCCTCGCCGACTTTGCTCCAGACGGTTTCAACTGCACGAAACATGGGGCCATAGAATAAGCCGGCCCGCTCACACCTTGAATACACTTCATCCTTGGCGAGTCGGGTCCCCAGATTCTGCTGCAGGCGTTTCAAATCCACCGTCGGCGGATTGGTGGCGACGTGCGCTCGTAATTTTGCCGTCGCATTCATCACCCATTCGCCGTCGGCCTCGTTTCCACGGCTGGAGAACTTCACCGTCGCATCCCCCGGCGAAAACGCGGAATGCAACTGCACCGGATCTCTCCCCTCGGGTAAAACGAGTGCTTTGTGAAACTCGATGTCCTCCACTTCGAGGGTTTGGGAATTGAACAGCACGCTGCCGATGCCCAGTGCCGCTTCAACGTAGCCCGCGCCGGGAAAAACAATGTGTTCCTGGACGCGATGATCCTTGAGCCATGCGTGCGCGTTCAGATCCAGCCAGGCATTCCAAACCGGCGCGGCGGCGCGGACTTTGGCGGTCAAAAATGGGTGCGCCGGGGGAGCAAGCCGATCCGCGTGCATCGTGCTCGCTTCGCGCCAGTGGCGTTCTCGCTGCCAGGAATATGAGGGCAGCGTAACTTCAGATTCGACGTCGGGATAGACGGCCTTCCACTTCACTGGTGAACCTGCGACGTGCAGCGCGCTCAGATTGGCGAACATCGTTGCCAGTTCGGGCTCGTTGCGCCGCAACGAGAAGAAAGCCTTTCCGGCCACTGAGTGGCGCGCGAGGGTTTCGGAAATCGTCGCCGTTAACGCCGGATGTGCGCTTAATTCCAGAAATAAATTGTGGCCTTGCCCGCTCAGCGCCGCAATGGCTGCGCCGAAACGTACTGGCTGGCGTATGTTGCGCCACCAGTAATCGGAGGTTAAGTCGGGGCCGTCGACCAGCGTCCCCGTGACCGTGGAAAGCATCTTCAGTTGCGCGGGCGCTGTTTCCAGTTTGCCCAAAGCAAGCAGCAATTCATCTTTCGCCACGTCCATGTGATGGCTGTGGAATGCGTAGTTGACTTGTAGGAAACGGTTGAAGATGCCGCGTGCTTCCAGTATGCGCGCGACTTCTTCCAGCGGTGCGGCTTCGCCGGAAAATGTAACCGAGTTCGGGCCGTTAAACGCGGCGATGGCGACCTCGCCGGGAAAGCGCGCGGCCAACTCCTCCGCCTGTGCCGAGTCCAGGCCAGCAGCGAGCATGCGTCCAGTCTCGGGAGCGGACTTCATACTGCGGCCGCGATGAAAAGTCACCCGGGCCGCCTCGCGCAAAGTCAAAATCCCGGCAGTGTGTGCGGCAGCGACTTCGCCGACGCTATGGCCCACAACCGCTGAAGGCTTGACGCCCCACCATCGCCACAAAGCCGCCAGCGCGATTTGCAATGAAAAAACAGCAGCCTGTGCGATTTCCGTTTGTCGAAGCCGGGATGATTTTTCGCCGCTCGATAATTCTTCGATCAACGACCAGTTTCCAAATTCGCGGAATAGTTTGTCGCATTCTTCAAATTGTTCGCGGAACACCTTCTCTTCCCGCAATAGTTCGCGGCCCATGCCCCACCATTGCGAGCCTTGGCCGGAGAAAACGAAGACCGGAGTCGCGTTCGGTGCAGCCTCCCCGGCAACAACTGCTGGATTTCTTTCTCCAGCCAAATACTCGTCGAGTCGCTCAAGGAAGTCCTCGCGGGAACTGCCGACGAGGCAAAGCCTGTGTGCGAGATGGGAACGGCGGGTGGCGGCCGCGCCGCAAAGCCCCCCGGCGTTGGCTTTGTTTTCCGACAGCAGCGCGCGATATTGTTTTGCAGCGCCCTCCAGTGCCTCCTGGCTGTGCGCAGAAATTGGTAGTACGAAGTGTTGGCGAAAGCCTTTTCCTGCCGGTGAGTCTTTCTTGCGCGGCGGTCCCGGCGCGGCTTCAAGGATGACATGCGCATTCGCTCCTCCGAAGCCAAAGGAATTGATCCCAGCAAACAGCCCCCGGGAACGTTGGGGAAGCTTCTCGAGCCGGTGGACAACGCGCAACTTGAGTTTCTCAAAATTGATGTTTGGGTTTGGATTCTTGAAATGCAGGCTGGGCGGGACGGTCTTGTGTTTGAGGATCAGAGCGGCTTTGATCAGGCTGGCGATGCCGGACGCCGCCTCGAGGTGTCCGATGTTCGTCTTGACCGAACCGATGAGACAAGGATGTCTCCGGCCTTCGCACAAAACCGAACCGAGCGCCGCGGTTTCGATCGGGTCGCCGACGGCCGTTCCTGTACCATGCGCTTCGACGTAACTGATTTCTCCGGGCAAAATGTTCGCCGATTGGCACGCCTGGCGGATAAGTGCTGCCTGTGCTTGCTGGCTGGGAAGGGTGATGCCGTTGGTGCGGCCATCTTGGTTGGCCGCTGTGCCGCGAATGACGGCGTAAATCCTGTCGCCGTCA
>Ga0302324_100019433_pt1 | contig 13343 bp, 12 predicted proteins | sample Palsa_T0_1_FD_201949 | JGI IMG/M metagenome (GOLD analysis project Ga0302324, IMG submission 201949) | Peat permafrost microbial communities from Stordalen Mire near Abisko, Sweden - Palsa_T0_1 | ecosystem: Environmental > Terrestrial > Soil > Palsa > Peat permafrost | place: Sweden: Abisko...
GCGGTCCTGCTGGATACCGAGCGGGCGAGGCGGGAGGCCGGGCGGCCGTATGATCCCGGCGAGCCCGTCGCGCTCGACGTCGGTGACCTGGAACTGGCCCGGCGCCAGGCCGGGGTCGAGTTCGCCCCGGGTGACATCATCTTGCTGCACACCGGCTTCGCCGCCTGGTACCTCGAGCAGCCGCACCAGGTGAGGGCCGGGCTGCACGGCAACGTTGCCGCGCCCGGCGTCGCGCACACCGAGGCGGTCTGCGAGTACCTGTGGAACAGCCACGCGGCGGCGATCGGGTGTGACACCTTCGGCGTCGAGGTCTTCCCGGCCGACCGGAGCCCGCAGGCGCACCCGTTTGGTTTCCTGCACAACATGCTCATCGGCCAGTTCGGAATGGCCTTGGGCGAGCTGTGGTGGCTCGGCGACCTGGCCGCCGACTGTGCGGCCGACGGCGTCTATGAGATGTTCGGAGTCAGTGCGCCGTTGAACGCGCCCGGCGGGATCGGCTCGCCGGCCAACGCCGTCGCCATCAAGTAACGGCGCTTTTGGCGTTAACGCAATTCGCCGGTCGCCTTGAGATCGTCGAAGAGCAGCTGGTCGACACGGGGTACCCGGAGCCGGTCGGCGTAGGAGAACCAGGCCAGCTCGTCGATCTCGCCGCTGGCCGCCAGCGTCCCGGAATAGCCGCCTGCGTAGCAGCTCATGCGCACGACGGCGCCGCCGGAGTGACCGGGCGGCTGATAGGCCTCGTAGGTGCCCACGTGCGTGACCGTCTCGGGCAGCAGGGCCACGGTCAGTTCCTCGGCGATCTCACGCAGCAGGGTCTGCAGGTCGGTTTCCGCGCCTTCCCGCTTGCCGCCGGGGATGTAGAAGATGTCCTTACCGCGGGGCCGGGCGCAGAGGATCCTGCCGTTCTCCAGATGCACCCAGGCCACCGTGTCGACGAAGGCTGGGATCACGGCTGGGACTCGAGGGCAGCCAGGTCTCGCTCGGCGTAGAGGCGGTGCTGCCACTCCTCGCTGAGGATGGCCTGCAGGCAGCGGCGTACCGGGAAGCTCTCCGGCTCGGGGTAGCCCGGCTCCAGGACCGGCTCGGTCCGGTCGGCCAGCTGCTCGTCGGTGAGACTGGCGAGCACCTGGCGCACGGTGGCCATCCGGTCCGCGCGCAGGGCCAGCACCTGGTCCAGCGACGGCCGCGCGCCGCGGTCGCGCGGGACGCTGGGTTCGTCGGGCATCTCGTCGTGGGGCAGGTCTAGCGGATCCCAGGGCGACGGCTCTCCCAGGACGGCGCGGCGCACCCAGGCGTCGGTGGCGAACACGAGATGGCGCAGCGTCTCGATGAAGGACCATTCTCCGTCGACCTGCTCGTGCAGCAGGTCCGGGGCCAGTCCGCGGGCCCGCTCGACGGTCTGCGGCCACAGCCGCTCGAGGATGCCCCAGGCCTCGCGGAACCCGTCGGCGTCGGCCGGCCGCATCTTCACCCGGTCCGGGTAGCGGCGGTTCAGCTCCGCCTCCACCAGCGGCACGACGTCCACGCCGTTGACGCGCAGGTTCTCGATCTCGCCGCTGATGTCCACGTTCACCAGGGCGGAGCCCCGGATCGTGACCCCGGTCAGGTCGACCAGGTCGAAGCGGGCGCCGGTCAGGTCGACGTCGTGGAACCGGGCGCCGGTCAGGTAGACGTCCTCGAACCGCGAGCCGGTCAGGTTCTCGTGGGTGAAATCAGCCATCTGACCAGCCTCCCACGAGGCGCCGTCATTGTGCGGGTGCTGCTGCCCCGGGATTCGGCCGGCCCGCTGGCGCACTGGGCCGGTTCAGTGCGGCCCGATGCTCCAGCGGGCCGGTGTCAGCGCGGCGCGCGGTGGGCGGGTTGGGCCTGCGGCTGTTTCTGGCGGGTCTGCGGAGGCTAGAGGGTCGGGGCTTGGGCTGGAACTGGCGCCGGGGCTGGGGTTATCCGGGTGCGGGATGAGAGCCCGTTCCGTGGTTAATTACGCAAGTAAGTTGTGCAACTTAATTGATCAGTCTAGACTGATGATATGGATCGAGATCACCAGGACACGGCCGAGACGGCAGTCAGGCTGGCGGTGGCGGTCAAGCGGCTCCAGGCGCGGACCCGGGAGGAGGCCGGCGTGACGTCAACCGGCTTGTCGGTCGCGCAGGTGTCGATCTTCAGCCGGCTGGTGCACGAAGGCCCGGTCACCGCCGCGTCCCTGGCTGTGGCCGAGCACGTCAGCCAGCAGGCCATCGCGCAGAGCCTGGCCGGGCTGAAGGCCGGCGGCCTGGTCAGCGTGAAGCCGGACCCGGCGGACGGCCGCAAGAGCCTGCTCGAGGTGACCGCGGCCGGCCGCGCACTGTACGAGACGATCATGGCCTCGCGCGACGACTGGCTGATCCGGGCGATCGAGTCAGCCGTCAGCCCGGACGAACGCCCCGTCCTGGAAGGGGCGATCGAGATGCTCGAACGACTCGGCGATGTCGACCTGAATCCCCGCCGGGAAATGCGATGACGGCGGCTCCGGCCCAGCCCGGCACCGTGCCGCCGGACGCCCCACCGGGCGGCGGGAACGCCTTCTCCTGGCGGTTCACCACGCCGCTGTTCATGGGGTCCGCGCTCAACCCGGTCAACAGCTCGCTGATCGCGACCGCGCTGGTACCGATCGCCGCGGCGATGCACGTGTCGATCGGCCGGATCGCGGTGCTGGTCTCGGCGCTGTACCTGGCGAGCTCGATCGCCCAGCCGACGGCGGGGAAGCTGTCCGAGGAGTTCGGGCCGCGCCGGGTGTTCCTGGCCGGCATCGGGCTCGTGCTCATCGGCGGCGTGGTCGGCGGGGTCGGCCAGAACCTGGCGACGCTGATCGCGGCCAGGGTCCTGATCGGGGTCGGCACCTCGGCCGGGTACCCGTCGGCGATGCTGCTGATCCGCCGGCGCGCCGAGCAGGCTGGGCTGGACAAGCCGCCGGGCGGGGTGCTCGGCGGGCTGCAGATCGCCGGAGCGGCGACGGCCGCGCTCGGGCTTCCCTTCGGCGGTGTGCTCGTGGGCGCGTGGGGGTGGCGGGCGACGTTCCTCGCCAACGTCCCCGTCGCGCTCCTCACGCTGGTCATGGCCGTATCCGGGATTCCCCGCGATGCCCCGGTGCAGGGATCGAGGAAGGCCAGGGACATCGCCGCCCGGATCGACCTGGCCGGCATCGTCGGCTTCGGCGGGACGATGACGGCCCTGCTGGTCTTCCTGATGTCGGTGCCGCGACCGGACTGGGTCGCGCTGGGCCTGGCTGTCGTGCTGGCCGCCGGGCTGCTGTGGTGGGAGCTGCGGGCCAGCCACCCGTTCCTCGACGTGCGGCTGCTCGCCTCGAACCTGGCTCTTACCCGCACCTACCTGCGGTGGGCGCTGATCGCGTTGTGCGTCTACACCGTGCTCTACGGCATCACCCAGTGGATCCAGGCCGGCCGGGGCCTGTCGGCCAGCGAAGCGGGCCTGCTGCTGCTCCCGATGACCGCCGTCTCGGCGATCATCATGGGGCCGATCTCCAAGCGCAACCTGGTCCGCGGCCCGCTGATCACGGGAGCAGCCGCCTGCCTGGCCGGGGCGGCCGGGGTCCTGTTCCTGACCACGAGCACCCCGATCATCTGGATCCTGATCGTCACGCTGGCCTTCGGGGTCGCCCTCGGCGCGACCGCCAGCGGGAACCAGACCGCCCTGTACACGCAGGCCGCCAGCGGTCAGCTCGGCACCGCCTCGGGCCTGTTCCGTACCTTCGGTTACGTCGGCTCGATCGCGTCCTCGGCCATCATCAGCATCGTTTTCCACAAAAGCGTCAGCGATCACGGCCTGCACGTCATCGCCGTCATCATGATCGCCGCCAGCGCCGTGACGCTCCTCGTCACCGTGGCGGACCGCCGGCTCCGAACCAGCTCACCCGACCCCAAGGAGAACCTATGACGTTCCCGGCTATCGACCCCCGGCGCACCGCGCTGCTCGTGATGGACTATCAGGCCGGCATCCTGGACCGCCTCGACGACGCCGAGCCCCTGCTGGCGTGCGCGGCGGATGCCATCGCCGTCGTCCGTGACCGCGGCGGGCAGATCGGCTACGTCCGGGTCGCTTTCGACGACGCGGACTACGCCGCGGCTCCCCCGCACAGCAGGTTCGCTTCGGTCGGCCCGGAGATGCACAGCGACTCCCCCGCGACCGCCATCCACGACCGCGTGGCCCCCGAACCGGGCGACATTATCGTCCGCAAGACCCGGGTCGGCGCCTTCTCCACCACCGACCTCGACCAGCAACTGCGCGCTCGCGGCGTCATCACCCTCATCCTCGCCGGGATCAGCACCAGCGGCGTGGTCTTGTCCACCGTCCGCGACGCCGCGGACCGCGATTACCAGGTCTTCGTCCTCGCCGACGGCTGCGCCGACCCCGGGCCCGGCGTGCACGAGTTCCTCACCGAAACGATCTTCCCCCGGCAGGCCCGCGTGATCACCAGCGCCGAGCTCAAGGACGTGCTGTCCGGGCCGGGTGACGTGGAGGGATAGCGTGCGCAGCTGTCGTGCCGTTCGGCCTGAATATGAAATATCTTGACTGAACGGGGCGTGGTGAAACCTTAAGGGCATCACTGATCGTTAACCTTGCGAGCCGCCGAAACGTGGAATAACCCCAGATAGGGAGCGAGAACAGCACGGGCGGGGCGAGTAAGGAGAACAGCGTGATCGGTGCCAGCTGGGCCGGACGGCGGAAAGTGACCCGGCCGATCCGGTTCTGGCTACTCGTTACCGTTCTGCTGCTGATCCTGGGGGCCACGATTGCCGTCTTCGCGGGCTCCCGGCCGGCTGCGGCGGCCGGCCGCAAGCCCGACGCGGCCGGCTGGGTGACGAGCTGGAGCGCTGGTCCGCAGTCCGCCTGGCGCGACCCGCTCGCCGACACCGGGTTCGACGACCAGACGGTACGGAACGTCATCTTCACCAGCGTCGGCGGCGACCCGATCCGGCTGGAGCTGACCAACGCCTACGGCACCGCAGCGCTGCGGATCGGCCGGGTGACGGTCGCGGTGGCGGGGCCGGACGGCGGGCTGGCGCCGGGCACGATCTACCCGGTGACCTATCGCGGCCACGCATCGTTCCAGATCCCGGTGGGCGGGCAGGTCCTCAGCGACCCGGTGGCCATGCGGGTGTGGCCGCTCGAGGAACTCGCGGTGAGCGTCTACCTGCCGGACCGCACCGGCCGGGCGACGTACCATCTGGACGCCTACCAGGACAACTGGGTGTCGGCGCCCGGCGACCACACCGCTGACCAGGACGCGAGCGCGTTCGTCGTCCCGACCACGTCGTGGTTCTACCTCAGCGGCCTCGTCGTGCGTTCGGCTCAGGCGGACGGGACCGTGGTGGCGATCGGCGACTCGATCACCGACGGCGTGGGTTCCGACGTCGGCGCCAACGCCCGCTGGCCCAACGACCTGGCCCGCCGGCTTGACGCGGTGAACGGTCCGACGCTGGCGGTGGCCGACGAGGGGATCGGCGGGAACCGGGTCCTGACCAACTCGCGGGTCTTCGGCGTCAGCGCCGAGGCACGGTTCGAGTCGGACGTGCTGGACCAGCCCGGGGTCCGGGACGTCATCGTGCTCGAGGGCATCAACGACATCGGGTTCAGCCCGGTGGTGGCGTACCGGGGCGCCGAGGGCCTGCCGCACCTGGGCACCGCGGTGACCGCGGGGCAGATCATCGCCGGGTACCAGCAGCTGATCGCGGCGGCGCACGCCCGGGGGCTTCGGATCTTCGGCGGGACCTTGCTGCCGTTCCAGGGAGCCGGGTACTACAGCGCGGCGGGCGAAGCCACCCGCGAGGCGGTGAACGCCTGGATCCGCACCAGTGGCGCCTTCGACGGCGTCATCGACTTCGACAAGGTGATGCGCGATCCGGCCGACCCGCTGCGGCTGAACCCCGCGTATGACTCCGGCGATCACCTGCACCCCAACGATGCCGGCTACCAGGCCATGGCCAACGCCATCAACCTGGCCATGCTGCGGCCGGGGTAGCTGGCGCCCGCGGTCCGCGGGGGCTGGCGGGGTCCGCGGGGGGCCGGCGGGGGCGGCGCGCGGTCCGCGGGGGGCCGGCGGGGGCGGCGGGGGCGGGTTCCGTGCGGCTGCGACGTGGGCAGGCTCTTTATCCCTTTAGCGGCTTATGAGCACTAATTATGGTGATTGATCCGGGCTTCATGGTAGGTCCGGGGTATCCCAATGCTGCGTGCCAGATCCGAACACCGGCCAGCGCGGCGGCTCACGATCGACGCCGCGATCAGCCTCTGATCGTCCGGCCAGCGGCGGTACCGGTTCACCCTCTCCGGCATCAGCCAGGGACGGCTGAACGCGTCCGCCCGTTCCCCGCCCGGGCCCAGACCGGAGCGGACCGGAGCGGAGCGGACCGGAGCGGACCGGTGGAACATCGGGCCGCACCAGACCGGACCGGTGGAACATCGGGCCGGCGACTGCGCATCACGCCGGCCACACCGGCCCCTGTAGGCCCCTTGGTTTCGCGGCCGGAGGCTGGCGGGCCCTCGTGTTCCCCGGCTGTCGTGTTCCCGAGACCGGGGCAGCGGTTCCGGGTTTCCCCCGTGTCACGTGTTACGTGTGACCACATGTCCTCCGGCCGGCGGCTCGCGATCGAAGCGATGATCCAGCTCTGATCAGCGTGGCTGACGGCAGCCAGCGCCTGGCGCCGTCCGGCGACCAGGTGGCAGGTGCCGGTCATGGCGGTCCTGAGCGGTCATTCTCCGACGGGGCAGATCCTGGTGCGTGCCGTGGGGCACGAGCGTCCTGTGGTGCCCGTGTTGGGGAGTATTCGGGCTTGCGGGAGGAATTTGTGCACCCCAGTCCCCAAAATCCTCCCGCAAGCCCAAATGCTCCCAGGTAAATCCAGTCATCTGGAATACATGAGCTAGCAGGTGAGGGTGAGGTTGACGGTTCCCGCCAGCCTGCCCGGAGCGCCCGCCCGTGCGGGCGCTGTGCGGATCCGGTGTGCCCAGTGCCACAGGCCAAGTGCGAAAACGTTCGGCCTGTCCGGCGACTGACCATCGAAGCGACGATTCAAATCTGGACCGCCCCCGCGTGCCCGCTATCGTAGGAGAGTCAGGCCACTGCGCCCCGCGCCAGGAATGCACCGCCGTTGCTGGCACCACTCTCCTTGGGAGCACGAATGTCCGATACCGAGCTGGTGCGTGACCTGCAAGAGGGCCTGGCCGATGCGCGTGCCGGACGGGTGTTCTCCGCCGGGCAGGTCGTGGCTGACCTGGCCGGCCGCCGGATCGCTGACGAACCGGGACCGCCCCTCGTCGAGGGCGACTACGTCATCGCCGGCGCCGCGGTGCCCCCCCAGCGGAACATGATTATCGCCTACAAGCTCGGCGCGACCGGCAAGCACCCCGACACCGTGGGCGGATAAACCGACCCCGGACCCTGGCGCGGACCGGGCCGCCCGGCGGGATCGCCGTAGAGTGAAATGGTGAGTTTCTCCGTGCCCGATGATGCTGTGCTGGTGGCCGACGGCGGCCTGGCGACCCAGCTCGAGGCGCAGGGGAACGATTTGTCGGACGCGCTGTGGTCGGCGCGGTTGCTGATGGACGCGCCTGATGAGGTGCGGGACGCGCACCTGGCGTTCTTCCGGGCCGGGGCCGTGATCGCGACGTCGGCGAGCTATCAGGCCTCGTTCGAGGGGTTCGCGCGGCGGGGCCTTGACCGCCGCGCGGCGGCCGGGCTGATGCGGCGCAGCGTCGGCCTGGCGCGGGACGCGCGTGCCGAGCTGGCCGGGGACGGGCGGACGCGGTGGGTGGCCGCTTCGGTCGGGCCGTACGGCGCGGCGCTGGCGGACGGGTCTGAGTACCGGGGGCGATACGGACTGAGCGTTCGGGAGCTGGCGGCGTGGCACCGGCCACGTTTGGAGGTGCTGGCCGGGGCGGGCCCCGATGTGCTCGCGCTGGAGACCGTGCCCGATAGTGACGAGGCTGAGGCGCTGATGGCCGCGATCGCCGGGCTCGGGGTCCCGGCCTGGCTCAGCTACAGCATCGCCGGGTCGCGCACCCGCGCCGGGCAGCCGCTGTCCGAGGCGTTCGCGGTCGCCGCCGGCGTCCCGGAAGTCGTGGCCGTGGGGGTCAACTGCTGCGCGCCCGCCGACGTGCCCGCGGCCATCGAGGTCGCCCGGGAGGTGACGCGCAAGCCGGTGATCGTGTACCCCAACAGCGGTGAGGAGTGGGACGCTCGCCGGCGCGCCTGGACCGGACGGTCCCGTTACTTCGGTGCGCAGCCGGGGGCGTGGATGGCAGCGGGAGCGCGGATCGCGGGCGGGTGCTGCCGGGTCCGGCCCGCCGACATCGCGGAGCTCGCCCGGGTCGCGGACGACGGGGTCGCGCGGCTACCGGCGGGAGTGGCTCGGCCGGAACTTGATCCAGGCCACGATGGCGACGGCGGCCAGCAGTAGCCAGGGGGAGAACAGCGCGTGGATGACGAAGCCGAAGACCATCAGAGCCACGAGGACGGCGACGGCCAGGACGATGATGGCGAACATGATGATCGGTCTCCTTGATGCGTTGGGTTTGCCTGCTTCAAGGTTGCCGCCCGCGGTGGTTCCGGTCGATGGGGATCACCCCCGGTTCACCCCCCGATTAACCCCCGATCGGCAGCGGCCGGAAGCCAGGGTTGTGCCTGACAGCGGCCACTCCCCACACCGGTCACGTCTAAGGGGGCCCGGTCCGGCCAGCCATGGATATCTGTTCGTCAGGGTGCCTGCACTGGTTAATCACCATCATCCCCGGGGCGGCTGTCCCCGTTGACCTACGCCAGACGACCCAGCTGCCGAGCCGGTTGGCTGCGACGACCCGCCAGCCGGCCGGGGCCTCCGGCCAGCTCGCCCGGGCGGGTTGCCCGGCCGGCCAGTCCGCGTCGATCACGGTCACGCCGGCCGGCGGCGGCTGGCAGAAGGGATTGAACGCCTGCACTTGCGTCGACGACACCTCGAACGCCTGCGCGACCCGCAGGACCCCGCTGACGTTGGAGGCGATGGCGATCTGCTCACCTGGCTTCAGCCCGCCGGCCGCCGCCATCTCCTTGATGCCCGCCGCCTTGGCCCACGCGTTGTCGACCCGCGACCCGTGGGCCGTGAGCTGGGCCACGGCCAGCAGGCTCACCGCCGCTACGGCGGCACCCAAGACGCAGGTCAGGACCCGGATGCGGCGCGCCAGGAGTGCGAACAGGATCCACACCAGGAGCAGGCCAAGCGCTACCGCGGTCGCCGCCAGAACGCTGGCCTGGTGCCAGTCCTGGGTCAGCACCGCAGGCACGCCGTCGTTAAACGTCTTCCCTGGCCCGGTGGGCAGGGACGTTCCGGCGTACACGGTCACCGTGACGGCGTCCACCACGGTGAGGCCTGCGACGCAGGCGGCGAAGGCGAGGATCGGCCGGGTCGCCGCCCGCACCAGCACTACGGCACCGACCAGGAAGAACGTGACCGTCATGCCGTCCAGGTAGCGCCCGGAGGCCCAGGTGGGCGACTGGTGGGGGCCCAGCGCGGCGGTCGAGGCGCAGGCGATCAGGACGGTGATGCCGACCGAAAGCGCCGCCATGACCCGCAGGTCGGTCGGCACGCCGCGGCGCGCGGTACCGGCCCGGGCGGCGGAACCCGAAAGCCCGCTAAGACCCCCCCGCACGGCGACGGTCACCGCGGCGGCCAGGCCGAGCCCGGCGATACCCCAGCTGTCCAGCACGAGCCGCCACAGCTGGCCGCCCGCCATCTCGGCGACGTGGATGGACCCGTAGACGCTTTCCAGCGTGCTTATCAGCTGGCCGGTGAGGCTGCGGTTGCCCTCCGGGTACAGGGCAGAAGCCAGATAGCGGTCCAGGGCCCAGCCCGCCCCGGCGGTCACCACCACGGTCGCCGCGGCCGCGGCCACGCTGCCGCGGGCGGCGGGCCGACGCCAGGCGATGAATACCACCACGGCGGCGAAGCCGGCCAGCAGCACCAGCCCCCGGGAATGCACCGCGTAGGCATAGCCGGACAGCAGGGCGGCACCGATGGCCGCCGCATACCGCGCCCGCGGCGAGGTGGCCGCCAGCCAGCTGTGCGTGGCCAGCAGCCAGGCCAGCGTGACCACAGGGAAAATCGCGTCGGCTATCGCGTACTCGCTGTAGAAGAACCCCGCGGGCAGCAGCGCCGCGACCGTGGCCACGCCATAGGCGGCCGGCCGGCCGAGCCCGAGTCGGCGGCAGACCAGGTAGCCGAGCGGCATCACGGCGGCGCTCACCGCCGCATTGATCAGCAGCACGGCGTGATACACCGCGGTGGGGCTGCTGGTGAACCAGTACACCGGCGTGATCAGCAGCGGATAGCCGCCCTGGTACTGCGTGGCGCCGGAGAAGTCGGCCGCCGGGCCGCCCCCGAGGACCCGCGCCGCGATCAGGTACGCGGTTTCGTCGGGATTGTCGAGCGGCATCACCTGCGCACGGCTAAACCACGCGCGCAGCCCGGCCTGAGCGAGCCAGCCGGCCGCCAGCAGCAGCGCGAGCAGCCACTTCCTGCGCAGCGGGTCACCGGCAGCCCCGATGGCCCGGTCCGAGCGCGACCCAGCCGCCACGGCACTGCCGTCCGCAGTCACAGTCGCATCAGGCAAGGGGAGATACCGCACTAGTCACCCAGCCCCCCTCCCTGGCTGGATCATTCTGCCGCAAAAGGAGTTGCCGGGCGGGCCGATGAGCGAGATTTGACCCGATCTCATCACTAATCGCGACTATCCGCTGGTCACCGCGCGGTCAGCGGCGTTCGCCGGAGCGGCGGACGGCCGGGTCAGCGGGTCGGCCGCCGAGCAGCTCGTCGATACTCCGGCACTCGCGCTTGGTCGGACGGCCCGTGCCGTGGTCGCGGGCGGCTACCGGGACCGCCGGCCCGCGGGGCGGCGGGGGCGGGCTGTTGTCGATATAGCACTCGACGGCCGCAGGCGCGCCGGCCCGCTTGGTGATGATCCGCTGGACGACCACGACGCGCTCGCGTCTTCGTAGCGCAGCCGCACCTCATCACCGGGCTTGACGGCATGCGCGGGCTTGACCCGAACCCCGTTGACCCTGACGTGCCCGCCCCGGCAGGCACCGGGCGCAGCCAGGCGGGTCCTGGTCAGGCAGACCGACCAGATCCAGCTGTCCACCCGCCCGGTCTGATCATCTGCCACCCCGCAACTGTAATGCGACACGCGCTCGCTCTGGCGATCACCTCGTGTCTGCTGGTGGAGCCCAATTCCGCGCTTGCCCGTGTCCAGGTACCTGGATCAAGGGCATGCTGAGGGCATGACCGATCACGACGAATTCCTGGCCTGGGTCAGGACAGCGTTGTACCTTCGGTGCCCTAACGGGAAAGCTCCTCCGGTGCCCTGACCAGCCAGGTCAGCACGGACAGCGCCGAGCCCGGCGGCGTCCGTCAGAGGACCCGTCAGCAGACCGCATCACCGTGCATACCAGCATCTGCGCGCCCCTAAATCGAAAAAATCGCTGCGGATCACACTGGCCACACGGGCCGCGATGGCCCCTTAGTTCATGGCGGGAGGATGCCGTGAGCTATTAGGAAAGACGGGCCTGGAACCTGGTCGTATTTTTACCGGCCGGGACGGGGTTCTGGGCCTCCCCCGCGCACCGGATCCACCGCGGAGCCCGGGCGGGTCACTACGGGCCGGGCGCGAGGAATAACGAAGCGAGGCTCAGTAAAGGGCTCTCTTGCGGCCTAATTTTTGTTGAGAAATTTCTGTGGCTGAGCTGAACGTGGCGATGTCTTTTTACGTGGCTATTTGTGTAGGTCCCGGTAATCCGGTCGACGCAAATGTGTAAGGAGTTCCCATGAGACCCAGCGTCACCGTCAGAAACACGATTGTGGCCGCCGCCGCCCTCGCGCTGGCCGCCGTCCCCAGCATGGCCAGCGCCGCCACCACCTGGAGCGTCGCCCACCCGCCGTACACCGCGGTCGACAATGTCCCCTACGTTCCGCTCAATGCCATCACGGCAACATCAGCGACCAATGCGTGGACCGTCGGGCAGGACTCAGGAACCCCGCAAATCGACCACTGGAACGGCAGCAAATGGTCGCAGAGCGCACTGCCGTCAGGGCCGTGCAGCGTGTTCGAGGCCGATTGCGCGTTCACCGGAGTGAGCGCAGACTCGGCCAGCGACGTGATCACCATCGGCGAAGGAACCATCCCCACCTCCTCCGGTTGGGTCACCGAGGCGCTCGCGTACCGCTGGAACGGCACGGCGTGGTCGCAGCTGACCGTGCCGAGCAGCGTGACCTACGACGAGATGGAGCATATCCAGGCGTTTTCGCCCACCGACGCCTGGGCGGTCGGAGTGGGTAGCTCCGCCGCCACCGGCGCATCGGTCGCCACGGCGCTGAACTGGAACGGCAGCACCTGGAGCCAGGTCGCCACTCCGGTTTCCACCACCAACGACCTATCGGTCAACGCGATCTCCGGCACGTCGGCCAGCAACATCTGGGTGGTCGGCGAGACCGTGACGCCCGGGTACCACAACCGCCAATTCACGTCAGTGATCATGCATTACAACGGGTCGTCGTGGACGCAGGTGGCGGCACCGGATAACAGTGGCTTGCTGGACGTCGACGCCGTCTCGCCCACGGACGCGTGGGCCATCGCGGCCGACGGCTCCGTGCTGAACTGGAACGGTACGGCCTGGACCGTGGTGACCCAGCTTGCCGAAGGCAACACCGCGATTGCCGCACTGTCGGCGACCGACGTATGGGTCGCCGGCGTTGTCTCGCTGACCCACTACAACGGAAGCAGCTGGACTTCCACGTCGGATCCGGCGGGCGTGAACGCGCTGACCGGGCACGCCGTTCTGTCGTCCGGCGACATCTGGTTCTCCGGCTACTACTACCCGTCGAACGCCGTCACGGCGCCAGCGGTGCTGAGCACAACCTCGGGCTGAGGACGGGGTTAGAGCAGGCGGAGCTGGCGGTCGGCGGGCTGGCGGGGGCGCTGGGGAGTTTTGGGGTCGTGCGGGCCGAGGAGGGCCGGGTCGATCGCGGCGAGGAAGGGCGATCGTCCGGCCGGGCGGTCAGAGCCGTATCTCGTGCGGCGGGTGGCGCAGGTGAGGAGGAGTTTGGCGCGGGCTCTGGTCAGGCCGACGAACAGGAGGCGGCGCTCCTCGGCGGTATCGGGCTCGGCGGGGGCGGACCCGGCGGGGGTGGACCCGGCGGGGGTGGACCCGGCGGAGCCGGGGGCGGTGGCTGAGCCGGGGAGGTGGAGGGGAAGGAGGCCTTTTTCGCAGCCGGCTAGGAAGACCACGTCGAATTCGAGGCCTTTGGCGGCGTGCAGGGTGAGGA
>Ga0302324_100019434_pt1 | contig 13342 bp, 9 predicted proteins | sample Palsa_T0_1_FD_201949 | JGI IMG/M metagenome (GOLD analysis project Ga0302324, IMG submission 201949) | Peat permafrost microbial communities from Stordalen Mire near Abisko, Sweden - Palsa_T0_1 | ecosystem: Environmental > Terrestrial > Soil > Palsa > Peat permafrost | place: Sweden: Abisko...
CTGAAGCCGAATGCCAAGCTGCTGAAAGCCAGCGAGGGCCCGGTCAAGGCTGAAGAAGTGAAGTATTCGATGGACCAGCTCTACGCCTTACGCAGTTCAGCCTTGAACGGCTCGGCGACAGCCGCGTTGGGCATGGGGCTGACTCACAACGCCACGCTGGCTGACTGGACGAACGCGACTACTGCTCCCACGTTGTGGCCCGTCATCGGTCCCATCACAGGCCCATTTGGCGAGCGCGTTGACCCGTTCAACGGTGAAGGCGCATTCCACTCCGGAGTGGATATTTCGTGCTCCTATGGACAACCGGTGCTGGCTCCGGCCGACGGCATTGTCACCTACGCTGACTTCTATAACGGCTATGGCCGCATGCTTCAGGTCGACCATGGCAACGGCATCACCACCCGTTACGGACATCTGTCGGGTTTCGCGGTCAGCGACGGGCAGACCATCCGCAAAGGACAGGTCATCGCTTACGTCGGCTTGTCAGGCCGCAGCACCGGCCCGCATTTGCATTACGAAGTACGCATCCACGACACGCCCGTCAATCCGCACAAATTCCTGCGCGGCACCTTCGCTCAGCTTGGCCTGGCCCCGCGCGGCTAGAACGGCAAGCATCTAGTTGACACAATTTCAATCAGTCGATCCGGCAGTGCACCATCTCGCGCTGCCGTTTTACTTTGGTTTGCTCTTGGAAGTTTTACCCTTGGCAGTTGGAGCTTCCTGCTGCGGTTGCTCCTGTTTCTGAGGCGCAGGTCCCAGCTCCACCGGCGGCTCGCTCAGCACTTTCTTGAAGAACGCGTACGGCACTTTCGCCGTCAGCACCGCCTCGCTCTTGTCCTGATGGACCTCCAGGCTGTCGAACGCGGCCTTCACGTCCTGGTCGGGGCCGCCTGGGCCCACCGATATTTCCAGCGACTTGAACAGCGTCAGGTAAGTGCCAACCTGTTCGGTGAAGCGCTGTGCCTCGTCCGCGCTATGGGTAACGACGTCCACCCGCAGGTGCACTTCATTGAGCGGCCGTGCGGAAGCAATCACCAGACTGTCCCGCGGCAGCAACCCGCTCCAGCCGCCCGGAAGCAGCAGCTCGCCGCGCTCCTGGGCCGCGCTGCTGGGTGACGGGCGAGCGATGGTCCAGACGATACTTCCCAGCGGCACTCTCCGGTAATACTGGCTTATCAGCGCCGGCCCGGTAAAAGGGAGGGCCGCCTGCTTGTAGCTGTCGATCATGCCGTGGATCGCGTCCGGGCTGTCGACGTTTGACGCCGCTGCGGTGTCGATACCGAGTAGTGCGACCCGCACCGTCCGCTCCTGCACCGGAATATCGTAGACGTCGTAATCCCGATAGCGTTCAACTTGTGTGGCCAGCTTCCGCAGATAGTCGCTTACCCGGGCGCTGTCAAAGTGTCCTTGCAGAATTTCGCTGTAGCGGGTTTCCGTCGGCTTGCCCGGAACCGCGCCGCCATAGTGAATGGCAAATGCAGCCTTGTCCAGGTCACGCTCGAACTCGAATCCGGTCTGGCGAACGAACTCTTCGTACTGCGGATCGCGTTCCTTAGGCGGGGTCTTGCCCAACCCGGTGAGCAGCCGCACCGGCTCCAGATTGATGTACAGCACGGCATCCGACTCCGGTAGCAGCCGCACCGCGTCCGGAGCCGCGCGCTTGCGCAGCAAAACAGCCGTAACCATTCCGCCGGCGATCACCAGGATCGCGACGGCCACCCACAACATGTTCCTGCGGTTTCGCATCGATCAGACTTGATGATACGAGAAAGAGCTGACCGGTAGTCAAATCGCACGCGTGCGGGGCAAGCGAAATAAGTGCCCGGCCTGCCGGTTCAAGCTCTTTTTATCAGTCGCGTTAGGCCGACCAAAATCACCGCGCCGATAAAGGCGACGATGATGGAGCCGATCATTCCGCCGCCCGGCCAGATTCCCAGCAGCCCGAAGACCCAGCCGCCGACAATGCCTCCAAGGATGCCCAGGATGATGTCCACGATGATGCCGTAGCCACCCCCCTTCATGACCTGTCCCGCCAGCCAGCCAGCGACCAGTCCCACCACGATCCACGCAATGAATCCCACGGCCACCCTCCTCAAGTGATTTCAGACTGCCCTGGCTCAAAATGTACGCCTGCGCGGGCGGGACTGCCATCCTTATTCGAACCAATTCACAGGAAAGTTCTGCGGCGACTCCTCACTACTGTCGCTGCGATGCGACCGCCGCACAATTCTTATTCTGTACGTTGCGTCAGGCCGCCGCGCACGCGCGGAATATAACAATTTGCGAAGGATGAGTTGTGTCGCAAATGTAAACAAGATGTCAGAACGATTTGCCCGGTTTTGAAGCAGTGGCCTGTCACGCTGTTTCCGATACTCTGCGTGCGCACCGGCTGTGCTTGACACCGTCCTTTCGCAAGACATACCGTTTGCAGACCGGGGCGGAGACTGGCTGCTAACGTCCCGCATTGAAGGAGTAGGCACATGAAAAGTATGAACAAACTCTTGCTTAGCGGCTTGGGCATCGCGCTTCTGGCAGCGGTTGTTACTACACCAGCTTGGGCGGCCGACGAACCTTTCACCGTAACCTCCAACCTGAATTCCGCGACCCCTTTCAACGTTACCCTTCCCAGCACGCTGGCCAACGGTAAGCCGGTAAAGACAGTCGTGATTCAGTTTGTGACTGCCGATTGCGACGCAACCACCGGCACAACCTACATCGGATCGGCGTTCCTTAAGGTGTTTTTCAGCGGCAACTTCGCTTACTACACATTGCCTTTCGCGCCGGGGATGGTCTTTGTGAATGATGTGGAATTTTCTTCTGCGCAGCCGACAGAGATGTTTGCCGATCCTGGTTCTACGCTCAACTATGGACTCTCGGCCGCCACGCCGACCTGCACCGTAGCGTTCTCCGGGCACTTGATTCCGCAGTGACTTGAGTTGCGCTTCGATGGCACGCGGGTAGGAACCCGCGTGCTATCGATGGTGACTGTTCGGCAGGCCCTGGCCGGGCGGCCAGGAGCGGTTACATTATTGCGGCGAGAAGGTGACGCTGATCTCGGTATCAGCTTCCACTGGCTCCCCGTTCAGGGCGTAAGGCCGGTAGCGCCACTGTTTCACAGCATCCATGGCTGCTTGGGCCAGCACGGGATTGCCTTTTAGGGCTCGCACGCTGTGCACACTTCCATCTTTTCCAATCACAGCCTGCAAGACTACTGTTCCCTGAAGACGCGCCTGCTTGGCCTGCTGAGGATATTGCGGCGCGACTCGGTGGACCAGCAAACCTTGCGCAACGCCCGAGGAAACGCTGACCTTCTGAGTAGCGTTCTTTGGCTCGGCGGCCGAAAGGTCCTTGACCACGTTGATTACGCTGCTCGGAGCTCCATTTGGCAACCCGCCGGGAACCGATCCCGCCACTCCGTTCGCGCCATTAGGCGGAGGCGGTTCTTCCTTTGCGACCTCCCGGTTGGCGGCGGTGGCATTGTTCTTCGGGACTGGCTGTGGCAGCCGCAACGCTGCGTCGACGGCCGAGACTGGCGGTGCTGGCTGGGACGGCGCTGGCTCAGGCGGTTTGGCAGCGGTGTTCAGCTGGTCCTTCGTCTTTGGCTGTTTGTCAGGCTGGGGCTTAGGCGCAGCCGCGGCCGCCGCAGTCGTAGTCACGGAATCGGGGGCTGGGGCAGGCAGGTTGCTCACCGGAGTGCTTGGCGGTACCGCAGCCGTCTCGGCTGCCTTAACCGCATTGCTGGCATGCGCCCGGCGCACCCAATACACGGACCCCAAGGCAAGCAGCGCTATCACCAGCACCGTCGTGCCGATCACCGGCATCCGCCACTTCTCCTGCCACAGCGCTCCCGCTCCTCCATCCTTGACGTCGGTGACAAACTCCGTCCAGGTATCGGACATCACGGACCGTGCAGAGCCGATTGCGCGTGTGGCCTTGGCCGTAACTGAAGGCACATCGCTGTCTTCCGGTATCACTCGTACCGGAGTCGTTTTCGCGGAAGTCTGCGCGGCCACGGCAGCCTTGACCGGTTCGGCAGCCACCGCAGTTGCGCTTGCGGTGACGACTGCCGCGGTGGCCTTAGCCTCGACCCGTTCCTTGGCGGCCGCTGGCGCAGTACCGGTGGCGCCCTTCACAGGACTGGCATTGGTACGCCCAATGCGATGGTCGAAGGAGCGGACAACCGGCTCCGTGACTGCGCCTTTAATGCGCGCCAGGACCTCGCGCTCCTTCGCCTGTATCCGTTGAATCTCTTCCGCGCTTCGCGACGGAGTAGGGTAGTTGGGCGTGGCCACCGGCTCCGCTTCTAACTGCGGCGCGGCCGATCCATCACGTGAAAGCTGGACCCGTGGCTTGTCGCCGCGCCCTCCTGAGCTCTTCCCACCCTTCAAATTAATCGGTATGGGCCGTGACGCGACGGCTTGCTCCTCGACCCGGACCGCTTCCGGCACAGGAGGCTTCGCGACAGGTTTCGCCGCTTCCGGCAGAGCATCCGGGGGCGCTCCCGCAGGCTTCCACATGTTGGGCTCTAGGTTGGCAATAAAGTCATCGAGGCGGGCAAACCCCTTCCGCAGCGTCTGTAGAGCTTCCGCATCCCGAGGCTCTTGCAGGCTGCAAGCCCACTCGATCCACTGATTCGCTTCGGGACCCGGTAGAGTTTTCGGTCCCGACGGTAATTTGACCTGAGACCGCAGTTCCTTGATCGCCTGGTCACGCAGGTAATTCAGTTCATTGACCCGCAGTACGCGATGGTGCACAATGCTGCCGCTCTCCAGCTCCGTCGCGAGGGCCGAAAGACGGGAGCGCCGTTCTTCAATCGCCTTCTTCCGTTCTTCCGCGTCCTGCGCATTCTGCGCTGACATCTCGGGTGGGTTCTCGGGTTTCCACATGTCGGGCTCGAGGTTGGCAATAAAATTGTCGAGCTGTGGAAATGTTTGCCGCAGTGTCTCCAGAGAGTCAGCATCTTCCGGCTCTTGCAAGCCGCAGGCCCACTCGACCCACTGATCAGCTTCAGGGCCAGGAAGGGTTGGTGGTTCTCCCTCCACCCCGCCTTGCGAGAGTAATTCCTTGATTGCCAGCTCCCGCAACTGGTTCAGTTCCGTCACACGGGCTGCCCGGCGATGGGTAATCTCGCCCCGCTCCAATTCCGTGGCGACCGCCAATAGACGGGAGCGCAGTTGCTCGATTCTCCTCGCCTCTTCAAGCTCTTGTATCTTGGCAATGACTGCCTGTAGTTCCTCCCGGTTTTGCCACGATGCGTCGGGCAACTCGACAGAGATGGACGCACGCAGTTTGGTGCCAGATTCCGCAGCCGCCGTTAGCTGCTGGATAATATCTTCCAGGTTGACCGGGTTGGCAGCCTTGAGTTTCCCGACGCTTTCATAGGGAAGGGCCAGAGAATCGTCCAGTGACCCAAGCGCCGATGGCCAGATTGAACTCATGACAAGCTCCTAAACCAGAATTTCCTTCTTAATCACCCACATATTGGGCTCCAGATTGGCAACAAAATCGTCAAGACGCGCAAATTCCCGGCGCAGAGTCTGTAGAGACTCGGTGTCGTCAGGCTCTTGCAAGCCACACGCCCACTCCAGCCATTCGTCGGGCTCAGGGCCGGGCAACACTTGTGGCTTTCCGGGCGCAGCCGCCTGGGCGCGTAATTCTTTCGCCGCTGCATCACGAAGCTGATTCAGCTGAGTTACACGGACCGCCCGGCGATGGGTGATGGTACCCCGCTCCAACTCTGCCGCCAACGCCGTAAGACGGGTACGCAGTGCCTCGATATGCCGCGCTTCTATCCGCTTCTGTATCTCCGCAATCAGTACGTCAAGTTCCCTGCGGTCCTGCCACGAGGCCTCGGGCATCTCCGCCGTAACCAACGCACGCAAGTTACGAGCCGCTTCCGCAGCCGTCTTAAGCTGCTCAATGACTTCTGTGATGTCGATCGGTTTGGCAGCCTTGAGTTTTTCCAGGCTGTCTGAGAGCCGGGTCAAAGAATCGTCTAAAGACGCGATCGTGGAAGGCCAGAGGGGAATCATGTAAAAGCTCCTAAAGCCGGAGTTGTGATTTTAGCTATGCGCCCCCCACTATATACCCATCAAGCGATTAGGAGTAAATGGTTTTTTTTGGCCTATGGGTTAGGCCCCAAGGTGGGCCTTAGTCCAAGCCACTTGGATCGTCGCAAAAACTGCTTCCAAACTATCCCGATTCCTCAGTGTAATCGAGCTCCCGCCCACTTCGAGCGAGCACCAAAGTGCTTTAACTACTTAATCATATATCTCGTGTTTTATTTACTATAGAGTTAGCAGTATAGTTTCGTGAATCTCTAGCTGGCATCTGTACTTAGGCGCTTGTCACGACGCGAGCGATACTCAAGGGAAGCTCACACGTAAGGCCCCTGTCCTCAAGGGAAAGGCCTTTCAAGTCGTCCGCAAGGAGGAAAAATCTTGTGGCTTCTACCGCTGACCGACTTCCGTTCTTAGCTTGATCAGGCCACTCCCTGGCGCTTTAGCCCCTTTTTCCCGACCCTGTTAATATCGAGGTTTGATCTTTATCTCCTGAACGGACGGGCATGCCTCACGATCTCCCCAAAGCCTACGAGCCGGGCGCTATCGAACCGCGCTGGGCTGAGTACTGGGTCCGCGAGAAGTTATTCCATGTAGAAACCCCAGCTCACGGCTCCGGCCAGGAAACCTTCACTATCACCCTACCGCCGCCCAACGTCACCGGTAACCTCCACATGGGCCATATGTTGGAGCATACCGAGATCGACATCATCGTCCGCTGGAAGCGCATGAGCGGGCTGCCGACGCTCTGGCTGCCGGGAACCGACCACGCCGGCATTGCCACCCAGCTCATGGTGGAGCGCCAGCTCGCCAGCGAGGGCAAGAACCGCCGCGACATGGGCCGCGAAGCCTTCGTCGCCCGCGTTTGGGACTGGAAGCAGCACTACGGCGGCGTCATCCTCCAGCAGATGAAGCGGTTGGGCGCCTCCGTCGATTGGTCGCGCGAGTACTTCACCATGGACGACCGCATGTCGCGCGCCGTCCGCGAGGCCTTCGTCCGTCTCTACGAAGAAGGCCTGATCTATCGCGGCAAGTACATCGTCAACTGGTGTCCGCGCTGCATCACCGCGGTCTCCGACCTCGAAGTGGTCCACGAGGACACGCCGGGCAAACTCTACGAAATCCGCTACCCGGTTGTGGGCGGCAAAGACGAGTACATCATCGTCGCCACCACGCGTCCCGAGACCATGCTGGGTGACACTGCCGTCGCCGTGAACTCCGCCGACGAACGCTATCGCCACCTCCACGGCAAGAAAGTTCTGCTGCCGCTGATGAATCGCGAGATCCCCATCGTCACCGACGACATTCTCGCCAATCCCGAGTTCGGCACCGGGGCCGTCAAGGTCACGCCCGCGCACGATCCCAACGACTTCGAAGCCGGCCTGCGCAATAACCTGCCGCAAGTCGACGTGATGAACGAAACCGCGCAGATGAACGACAACGCCGGCCCCTACAAAGGCCTTGACCGCTTCGAGGCGCGCACAAGAATTCTGGCAGATCTCGAGGCGGGCGGCTTCCTGGTGGGAACGAAAGATTACGTGGTGCCGCTGGGCAAGTGCGACCGTTGCAAGACCATCACCGAGCCGCGCCTGTCGACGCAGTGGTTCGTCAAGATCCAGCCCCTGGCCGACCGCGCCATCGCAGCCGTTGAGCAAGGCGAGATCAAGTTTGTCCCCGAGAACTACACCAAAACTTACTTCGAGTGGATGCGCAACATTCACGACTGGTGCATCTCGCGCCAGTTGTGGTGGGGGCATCGCATTCCTGCGTGGCACTGCAAGTCGTGCGGCGAGATCATCGTTGCCCGTGAAGCCCCAGACAAGTGCACCAAGTGCGGCGGCCCGGTTGAGCAGGACAGCGACGTCCTCGACACCTGGTTCTCGTCAGGGCTGTTACCCTGCTCCGCCCTAGGCTGGCCCGACAGCACGCCCGACCTCGACGCCTTTTATCCGACGGCGCTGCTCATCACCGGCTTCGACATCCTGTTCTTCTGGGTGGCGCGCATGATCATGCTGAACTGCCACTTCATGCGCGGCGATAAAAATGGCGACGTTCCCTTCCGCACCGTCCACATTCACGGCCTGGTGCGCGACGCCGATCGCCAGAAGATGTCGAAGACCAAGGGCAACGTGATGGACCCCATCGAGATCATCGAGAAGTACGGCACCGACGCGGTGCGCTTCACCATGGCCGCCATGGTCGCGCCCGGCGGCGACATCGCGTTCTCCGAAAGCCGGACCGAAAGCTATCGCGCCTTCGCCAACAAGATCTGGAATGCCGCGCGCTTCCTGTTCATGAACGTCGACCGCGCGACGGAAGCTGGGCTGTGGTCGCTGGCGGAGTTCAAGGCGTCTCAAAATGCAGATTCGGGTGGATCAAAGGGTGTTCACGGCTTCAAATCCGAAACCCTCGAAGACCGCTGGATTCTCTCCCGCTTCAACCGCGTCGCGCAGGAAATTCACGATGCCCTCGATACCTTCCGCTTTCACGAAGCCGCGCATGTGGTCTATCACTTCTTCTGGGGTGAGTTCTGCGACTGGTATCTGGAACTGATCAAGCCCCGGCTGCTGTCGGACGATCGCGAAGCCGCGCGCGTTGCCCATGCGAACCTGATCGGCATCTTCGAAGGCGCATTGCGGCTGTTGTCGCCGTTCATGCCGTTCATCACCGAGGAACTCTGGCATGCCGTCTATGATGGCCAGCCACCGGCCAAGTCAATTGCGCTATCGCGCTATCCGCTGGCCGATCCTGCGCAGATCGACACCGACGCCGAAACCGCGATGGCGATCCTGCAGGACTTGATCGTCAGCGTTCGCAACGTTCGCGCCGAGCTGAAGGTCGAGCAAAAGCAGAAGGTGGCGATCGAAGTCTTTGCCGCAGGCGATGACGTTCGTTCCATGCTGGAGAGCAATCGCAGCGCAGTAGAGCGGCTGGCGAACGTCGAAGCCATAACCTTTGTCGACCAGTCGCTGGCCAAAGCCTCAGGCGCGCGCAGTACGGCCCGCTTCGATGTGCGCGTGCTCTTTGAGCGCAAGATCGATGTCGTGGCCGAGCGCGACCGGCTGAGCAAAGAGCTGGAAAAACTGACTGGAGAAATGACGCGAGCAACCGTGCAATTGGGAAACGAAGCGTTTCTTTCCAAGGCGCCCGCGAAAGTCGTCGCGGGCCTCAAGACGCGCAAAGCGGAAGTAGAGATGCTGATCGAAAAGATCAAAACCGCCCTGGCCGAGTTGGGCTAGGCTTCTAGGTCGAGTGACAACTCTGCTGCAACTGTTTTGGTACTGTATCGGGGCAGGACTTTTGGCGACATCGCGAAATTGGGTCTGTGTCAGGGCCCGACTTGTAGTTGCGTCGCCGGATGGTTCGGGTTGTGTCAGGGCACGACTTTAGTCGTGCCGAAAGCGATCATCAGAACCCGGGGGCTTTAGCCCCTGCGGGGATCGTCGTGCTTTTCGATCGCATCGCGGATGGGCGTGTCGTCCTACACTGTCCGCAGCGCGGCGCTCCCGTCCCACAACGTGGGACGACTCAGTTTAGCCCAGCACGAAGTGCTGGGTAAGGGTTAGTAATAGATGTAGGTCCCGGCAGGGACCACAGGCCCGCGAGAATATGGACTGGACAAACCGCCGCATCACCGCCATTCTGGAGAACGCGCTGCTCGAGGACCGCGCCACGCGCGACGCCACCTCCTACGCCTGCATTGACGTCAACCAGCGCGCCTCCGCCACCATCCTGGCCAAGCAGGACTGCGCACTCTCCGGCCTCGGCTGCGTCCACCGCATCCTCGACGTCTTCGCCATGCTTGACGGCACCGTCACCTCGCATCCCGAGGTCACCAGCCACACCGAAATCTTCGATGGCGTGCGTCTGCGCAAAGGTCAATCCATCGCCGTGGTCGTACACAACGCTCGCGTCATCCTCTCCTGCGAGCGCGTCATCCTGAACATCATGCAACGCATGAGCGGCATTGCCACCCTCACCCGCCGCTACGTTGAGGCTGTGGAAGGCACTGGCACTGTCATCCTCGACACTCGCAAGACCGCGCCCGGCCTGCGTGTGCTCGACAAGTATGCGGTCACTTGCGGCGGCGGCCATAACCATCGCCTCGATCTCAGTGACGGCGTGCTCATCAAGAACAATCACATCGCGCTGGCGGGCGGCGTCCTGCCGGCGCTGGATCGCGCCCTGCGCAACCGCCGCGGCTCGGAGACGGTGGAGATTGAGGTGCGCTCGCTGGATGAACTCGAACAGGTGCTGGCGCACGGCGCAGAAGCCGTCCTGCTCGACAACATGACGCCCGAGCAGGTGCGCGAGGCAGTGGAACGGGTTCGCAGCCTGAAGCTGGCGGTGCCGCTGGAGGCTTCCGGCGGCATCACGCTGAACAACGTTCGCGCCTACGCCGAAACCGGCGTCAACTTCATCTCGGTTGGCGCGCTGACCCACTCCGTCCCCGCAGTCGATCTCAGCATGAGGCTCGCGCCGGTGTGAGGAAGGGGGCTCTTAGCTCTTAGCTGTGGCTCGCAGCTCAAAGCTACCTATTCCGTGCGTCTTCCCGCATAATCTTCCTATCGCCCGCACGGCACCAACTCGCATGGACACCCGCTCCGACGGCTCAACCGACGCGCGTCTCAGCCGCATCGTGCGCTTGCTGAGCGACAACGCCACCGTCGTCATCAGCGGCCAGCGCATCGCCGAAGAGCTGGGCACATCCCGCTCCGAGGTCTGGCGCGCGGTACAACATCTGCGCGAGCTGGGCCTCAAGATCACCGGCCATCTGGCCACTGGATATCAACTGGACGCCATGCCTGATCTCTTGCTTCCCGATATTCTCGCTCCCCTCGTCAGCGGGACCATCTTCTCCTCCCATATTCATCACTACTTCAGCATCGGCTCCACTAACGTTGCAGCCATGCAGGCTGCTGCCGACGGCGAACCTGAGGGCGCCGTGTTTCTTGCCGAAGAGCAGACTGCCGGTCGCGGACGCGGCGGGCATAGCTGGGAATCGGAACAGTCGGTCGGGATCTATTGCTCCGTGGTGTTGCGTCCAGAGATGGCGCCTGTCGATGCGTTGTTTCTCTCGCTGATGACCGGCATCGCGATGGCCGACGCGATCAAGCAGACTACGGGCCTCGACCCTGACCTGCGCTGGCCCAACGACGGCCTGCTCGGCGGTCGCAAATATTGCGGCATTCTCACCGAGATGAATGCCGAGCCCACGCGCGTGCGTTACGTCGTCATCGGCATCGGCCTCAACGTCAATCACACTTCGTTTTCCGGCGAGCTGGAACCCATCGCGACCTCGCTGCGCAAGGAGAGTGGGCGCGAGTGGTCGCGGGTTGCGCTTGCCGCCGCTCTGCTAAAATCGCTCGACGGGCACTACCACAAGCTGGTTGAGGACGGCCAGAACGCTCGCACCGCCATTCTGCAGGAGTTCGAAAAGCGCTCCTCGTTCGTCCGCTCCCGGCACGTTCGTATTGACGACAATGGCGGCTACGAAGGCGTCACCGAGGGCCTGGATGAGCGCGGCTTCCTGCTGTTGCGCACCGATAAGGGCTTGCGGACGGTGCTGTCGGGCAACGTCCGCGCGCTGGATGGAAAGTAGATCATGCTCCTGGTTCTCGATGTGGGAAACAGCAATACCGTGCTCGGCGTTTTCCAGAGCACGTCGGCCGATCCCGGCGCGCCCTACGGGCCGCTGATCGCGCACTGGCGCGTTTCCACAACCAAGACGCAAACCGTGGACGAGTACGGCGTGCTGTTCCGCAATCTGTTCGCGATGAATGGCATTGAGTTCACCTCCGTGCAGGGCACCGTGATTTCCTCGGTGGTGCCGCCGCTCGATTCCATCTTGCGGGAAGTTTGCGAGCGCTATTTCCAGTCGCGCCCGCTGTTCATCGAACCGGGCGTGAAGACCGGCATGCCGGTGCATTACGACAATCCCGCCGAAGTGGGCGCTGATCGCATCGTCAACAGCGTCGCCGCATTCGAGAAGTTCGGCGGCCCATGCATCATCGTAGACTTCGGAACCGCGACCACTTTCGATGTTGTCTCGAAAAAAGGTGAGTACATGGGCGGCGTGATCACGCCCGGCATCGGCATTTCGGCTGACGCGCTCTTCTCCCGCACCGCCCGTCTGCCGCGCGTTGATGTCCGCAAACCCCCGCGCGTGCTCGCCACCAACACCGTCAATAGCGTTCAGTCGGGCCTCTACTACGGCTATCTCGGATTGATCGACGGCATTCTGGAGCGGCTGATCGCGGAGTTGAACGACAACGTGACTGTAGTGGCCACCGGCGGCCTGGCGGCGCTGATGGGCGGAGGCTCCAAATACATTCGCGAGATCGACGACCTGCTCACCCTGGAAGGCCTGCGAATCATCTATGAGCGCCATCAGGCGCATAGCAAGCGCCGCGGCGAAGGCGCGGCAGCGAGCGTTCCGGAATCGCAGGAGAGCGCAAGCACAAAGTCCAGAAGGAAAGGCTAACCGCTGGCACGGATGCGAGGGTATGTGGGTTTTGATAGCGTCGCCCCATGCTTCATGAAGGATTCTGGAACGCCGTAACTGGAGTCTCGCGATTGCGAGACGGAAGATGATAGCCCCGCCCTTCAGGGCGGAGTAGGCTCCCATTTTGCGAATTGAGCCCCGCGGGGGCGGCACAAACATCGTTGGAAGCTGGCTCCCCCCTTCACATCGTGGAAAACTACTTCAACTACTTCACGGAAATCGAGGAGCACTTCCAGCGCCGCCGCGGCACGCTCCTGCTGATGTCCCCCCTCGATTGGGCGCTGATGGAAACCTGGAAGGACGCAGGCATTCCGTTGCAAGCGGTCCTGCGTGGCATCGATGTAACGTTCGACAAATGGGAGCGCCGGCCGCGCAAGACCCGCAAGGTAAACGGTCTCGCCTTCTGCGCGCAGGAAGTACTGGCCTCGGCCGAAGAGCTGAAGGAAGCTGCCGTCGGTGCGCCCGCGCATGATCACGATAAAGCGAAGCGCGACACCGGCCTCGATCAATCTGCCGTGGCCGAATATCTGAAACGCAACGCAACCCAGCTCGATCGGCTCCAGTTGCCCGGCTCGGCGCACGCACTCGCGCAACAAACTGCCGCAACTCTGCTAGGCTTGGCCGAGTCGCTCTCTCAGGAGAAACCGCTGCGAATGGAGGACCTGGAGCGGCGGCTTACGATTGCCGAAGAGAAGCTCTTCGCCGCGCTGCTGGCCGCCACGCCCGACGAAGCGCTGTATCAAGTGCGCTCTGACGCTGACCATGACCTGGCGCCCTA
>Ga0302324_100019435_pt1 | contig 13341 bp, 11 predicted proteins | sample Palsa_T0_1_FD_201949 | JGI IMG/M metagenome (GOLD analysis project Ga0302324, IMG submission 201949) | Peat permafrost microbial communities from Stordalen Mire near Abisko, Sweden - Palsa_T0_1 | ecosystem: Environmental > Terrestrial > Soil > Palsa > Peat permafrost | place: Sweden: Abisko...
CCCACCATGGGAGCACTGCACGGGGGACATCGCTCGAACATCCGTCGCGCTGCCGCCGAGTGCGACGTGGTCGCCGTGAGCATTTTCGTGAACCCGCTCCAGTTCGGGCCGAACGAGGACTTCGAGTCGTACCCAAGGGACCTTGACAACGATTATGCGCAAGCCGAGGAGGCGGGCGCCGACATCGTCCTGGCTCCCCCCGTGGACGCCATGTTCCCCGAAGAGCCTGCGGTAACGGTCCGTGTAAAGCATTTGGGCGACGTGCTCGAGGGGCACTATCGTCCGGGTCATTTCGACGGCGTGGCAACCGTCGTCACGAAGCTCTTCGGCCTTTCGGGCCCTTGCTACGCATATTTCGGGGAAAAGGACTACCAACAACTCGTAATTGTCCGCCGTCTTGTGGCCGCCCTGTCCTTGCCGGTGGCAGTGGTGCCATGTTCGACCGTGCGCGAGCCGGACGGCCTTGCTTTGTCGAGCCGCAACGAGTACCTGACCCCTTTAGAGCGCGCCGCAGCACCCGTCCTTTATTGGTCTCTGCTCGCAGGCAAACGCGCAGTGGAGGAGCAACGCGTGACGAGCGTTGCGGACGTTCGCGCCGCCATGGTGGAGGTGGCTGAGCGCGAAAAGCTCTTCCAGCTCGAGTATGCCGAGGCGGTTGACGCGTTGTCACTGGCGGTTCCCCCAGTCATCTCAAATGAGATCCGCCTATTGATCGCCGGCCGTATCGGTAAGGTGCGCTTGATCGACAACGTGGCAGCCGATGCGGGGGAGGGCTGAGCCGTGCTGATGGCCATCGATGTGGGGAATACCCAGATCGTCGTGGGGCTGTTCGACGATAATGGCTCGGTGGGTACCGGCGAGCTGGTCCATCAATGGCGTGTCGCGACTCACCCCGTCTACACCGCGGACGAGTTCGCGTTGCAGCTGGCGCAGCTGCTTGCCCTTGACGGTCTCGACTTCTCGACGGTCACAGGAGCGGTGGTCGCCTGCGTAGTGCCCCCGCTCCAGACGGCGCTGCGCGATATGTTGAGCCGCCGGTTGAAGGTGCCTTCTGTGTTCGTCGAGCCGGGCGTACGCACCGGTATGCCGGTGCTCGTCGATAACCCGAAGGAGGTGGGAGCAGACCGGATCGCCGATGCTGTGGCGGCTTTTGAACGCTATGGTGGGCCCACCATCGTGGTCGATTTCGGCACCGCGACCAATTTCGAGGTTGTTTCTGCCAAGGGCGAGTACCTGGGTGGGTTACTTTTCCCGGGGGTGGAGCTTTCGTTCAATGCCCTGACCGCCCGGGCAGCGCTGCTGTCACGTGTGGACATGGCGCCCCCGCGGTCCATCCTTGGCAAGAGCACCGTGGAGCAACTTCAGTCCGGCATGTTCTACGGTTTCGCCTCCCTGGTCGAAGGTGTCTGCGCCAAGCTCAAGGACGAGGTCGGCCAGGCCACTGTGGTGGCCACGGGGGGCTTGGCGCCGATCATCGTGCCGACAACTAAGGGCATCGACTACTACGAGCCATGGCTGACCCTTTACGGCCTGCGCACTATCTACCACCGGAACCGTTCTGATGGCTGAGGACTTCCCGTACCGTTTCGAGGTGACGGCCTCGCCCGGTGAGCTTCAGGAGCGCTTTGCGGCCTTGGCCCCCAGCGACGGGTCCGGTGAGGTTGTCACGGTGGCCGGGAGGGTGATGCTGCGGCGCGAGATGGGCAAGTTGACCTTCCTCACGCTCACCGATTGGACCGGTTCGTTGCAATTGTTCGCAGGCGCGCAATGGACAGCCCGTTTCGCCGAGCTCAACAAGCTCTCCCTGGGGGACTGGGTCGGGGCAACCGGGGAGGTCGTGCGCACCAAGACAGGTGAACTCTCGCTCCGCCTGAGCGAATGGGTTCTGCTCGCCGAAGCGCGCCGTTCGTTTGGTGACAAATTCCGTGGCATAACTGATGTCGATACCCGCTACCGCCAGCGCTACGCCGACATGTGGGCCAACGAACGTAGCCGCGAGGTCCTCTTGGCGCGCAGCCGGGCTATCTCGGAGGTACGCCGGTTCCTCGAGTCCAAGGGCTTTGTCGAGGTTGAAACGCCTGTTTTCCATACGCTCCCTGGAGGGGCTACGGCCAGGCCATTTGTCACGCACCATAACGCCCTGGACATGGACCTCTATCTGCGCATCGCGCTCGAGCTGCACCTCAAGCGCTTGGTGGTGGGTGGGATGGAGAAAGTCTTCGAAATAGGGCGGGTGTTCCGCAACGAAGGACTTTCGCCTAGGCACAACCCGGAGTACACGCTGCTCGAGCTGTACCAGGCGTATGCCGACTACAACGACATGATGGACCTGACCGAACAGATGGTGGCCCATGTGGCACGCGAGGTGACAGGGAGCACGCAGCTCGATTATGCAGGCAGGAAACTGGATCTTTCACCGCCATGGAGGCGGGTGCCTCTGCTGGAGCTCGTTGCTGAGCATTCAGGACTAGAGCTGAGCCTGGATATGCCCTTGGAGGAGCTACGGCAGCACGCAGTCAAGTTCGAGGTACCCGTTCTCCCGTCTTGGGGGCCTGGCAAGATCATCCTCGAGATCTACGAAAAGACGACCGAGCCCAACTTGTGGGGCCCCGTCTTCGTTATGGACTACCCCAAGGAAGTTTCGCCGCTCGCCCGCGAGCACCGCAGTTCCCCGGGCCTTGTGGAGCGCTTCGAACCCGTCGTTGCGGGTCGCGAACTGGGCAATGCTTTCTCCGAGCTCACCGACCCGACGGTGCAGCGAGAGAATTTCGAGGCGCAGGCGAAAGCTCGTGCGGGTGGTGACGACGAGGCCATGCCGGTCGACGAGGATTACCTACGTGCGCTCGAGTACGGCCTGCCACCGACAGGTGGGCTTGGTATTGGGATCGACCGTCTCGTAATGCTGCTCACCGGCGCAGAATCGATACGCGATGTGATCGCGTTCCCCACTCTGAGGCCCGAGACCCACTAGTTGGGCTCGGGCCAGCGGGCCCGCCGCCATTGAAAACACTTGGGTGTTTCAAAAACACGCAAGTGTCAAAGCACACGGATATCAAAGCACACGGTTAGGCCACGAGGTCGCGGTGTTCTACCAAGCGTTCGCTGCCGTTCGGGGTGTACTGAACGGACCTCCCTAACCGCCCTAGATGGCACCGCCAGCGTTTGCTGCGTTAGCTGGAGCGCACTGCCAGGTCGTCAAGGAGGCGATGGGCGAGGCCGGCGAGCGTCTCGCGCACAGCGGTGATTTCGTCACGGGCCCCATTTGCGGAAGCGGACGCGGGAGGCACAGACGGCGCCGGCATCGTGTGCAGCGCCTCGGCAGCGAGGTCGGCCCAGCGCCGGCCCTCGGCGATCGAACTGCGGACGGCGTCGGTGGCGAGGATCATGTCCCTGGCCTTTTCCACGTCGGGTTCGTCGAGCGTGCGCCCAAGGAGCGCCGATAACTCTGGGCCGGTCTCGGGGTCGGCAAGGGCACGGATCACCGGGAGCGTGTAGGTACCTTCGAGCATGTCATGACCGGCGGGTTTACCCAGTTCCGCCTCGGTGCAGACCAGGTCGCGCACGTCGTCCCAGATCTGGAACGCCATGCCGAAGGCGTGGCCGAACCGGGTGAGGGACTCGACCTCGGGCCGGGAAGCCCCTGCGACCAGCCCTCCGATGCGGGTCGAGGCCGACAGCAGCGAGGCCGTCTTGCACGAAATCGCGTCGAGGTAGGCGGGCTCCGGGCGGGAGGTGGAGTACGCATATTGGAGCTGGGTCATCTCACCTTGGCAGAGCCGGCCGATCGTGCTCGCGAGCACGGTCACGACCTCGGTACCGAGCCCAGCCGCGATCTCCGACGCCCGTGCCAGAAGGAAATCTCCGGCCAGGATCGCAACAAGGTTGCCCCAGCGAGCATTGGCGCTCTGTACCCCCCTGCGGGAGCCGGCTTCGTCGATCACGTCGTCGTGGTAGAGCGAACCCATGTGGACCAACTCCACCGAGACGGCGCCCTGCACCACATTTTCCCCGGCGCCCGATCCGGTCGAGGCCGCCGCCGCCAATAAAAGAGCAGGCCGGAGGCGTTTCCCGCCGGCGGCAACGAGGTACGCGGCGACTTCGCTCAGCAACGGCTCGGGGGATGCCACCGCCTTTCGCAGCTCCGACTCCACCTGGGCGAGGCTTTCGTCGAGGCCGGGAAGGTCGAGGAGCTCCCAGACGTTCATCTCTAGACGATATGTCAATGTCGGGGTCAAGTACGAACCGGCCGGAGGGGACCGCGGTCCTGACGGCGGGTGTGCTCGCCCAGACAGTTGAGGCTGTAGGTACACTGGAGGGCGCAAGGGCCCGAAAGAAAGGGAATGGATGACTTGCATGAGGAGCAGGGCGGAAAGCACCGCTATAGGTGCCGGCTCGCTCCAGGTGCGGAGCTCCGGATCTGCTGAGGAGGCTGGCAGCGTTGTTTGAGCGCTTTACGGACCGAGCCCGAAGAGTGTTGGTATTGGCCCAAGAAGAAGCGCGTCTACTGAACCACAACTTCATCGGGACCGAGCACATCTTGCTCGGGCTAATCCATGAGGGTGAAGGCGTGGCAGCTAAGGCGCTCGAATCTTTGGGCATCAGTTTGGAAGCAGTGCGTGAAAAGGTGGAGGAGACGATCGGGCCGGCCGGGACCTCAACAACCGGGTCTCCGCCGTTCACCCCACGTGCCAAGAAGGTCCTGGAGCTTTCCCTACGGGAGGCTCTGCAGCTGGGCCACAACTACATCGGTACCGAGCACATGTTGCTCGGCTTAGTGCGCGAGGGCGAAGGTGTAGCTGCTCAGGTGCTTGTCAGCCTGGGTGCAGACCTGTCGCGAGTGCGCCAGCAAGTTATCCAGCTGCTTTCGGGTTACCAGGCAGCCGGGCCGGAGAAGGCGGCAGCCGGCGCCGCGCCCAGCGCTGCCGATGTCCCGGCGGGTAGCCCCGTCCTGGACCAGTTCGGTCGTAACCTCACGCAGCTTGCACGGGAACGCAAGCTCGACCCGGTCATCGGCCGCGAACGCGAGATCGAACGGGTCATGCAGGTCCTGTCGCGGCGCACGAAGAACAACCCCGTGCTGATCGGCGAGCCTGGAGTCGGCAAGACGGCAATCGTCGAGGGCCTATCGCAGCGCATAGTTTCGGGCGACGTGCCTGAGACGCTGCGTGGCAAGCAGCTGTACACCCTTGACCTGGGCGCTCTTGTGGCGGGGTCACGGTACCGCGGCGACTTCGAGGAGCGCCTGAAGAAGGTGCTGAAGGAGATCCGCACCCGCGGCGACATCATCCTGTTCATCGACGAGCTGCACACTCTTGTAGGCGCCGGCGCGGCCGAGGGAGCGATCGATGCGGCCTCGATCCTGAAGCCGATGCTCGCTCGCGGTGAGCTCCAGACGATCGGTGCTACGACTCTCGACGAATACCGCAAGCACCTGGAGAAGGACGCCGCCCTAGAGCGCCGGTTCCAGCCGATCAAGGTCGAGGAGCCTTCGCTCGCCCACACCATCGAGATCCTGAAGGGCCTGCGGGACCGCTACGAGGCTCACCACGGTGTGACGATCACCGACCAGGCCGTGGTTACGGCCGCCAACCTGGCGGACCGCTACATTGCCGACCGCTACCTGCCAGACAAGGCGATCGACCTCATCGACGAGGCCGGGAGCCGTTTGCGCATCCGGCGCATGTCCACGCCGCCCGACTACAAGGCCATCGAAGAAGAGATCGCCAAGGCGCGCAAGGACAAGGAGCTGGCGATCGAGAAGCAGAACTTCGAGCAGGCCAAGAAGCTGCGCGAGAAGGAAGAGGAGCTCCTCCAGCGCAAGGCTGCCAAGGAGCAGGAGTGGCGCGCCGAGGGTGTCGACCTGTTCGACGTCGTCGACGAAGAGGTGATAGCCGAAGTTCTCGCCAACTGGACCGGGATCCCCGTGTACAAGTTGACAGAGGAAGAGACCTCCAAGCTCCTTCGCATGGAAGAGGAGCTGCACAGGCGCATCATCGGCCAAGACGACGCACTGAAGGCCGTCTCCCAGGCGATAAGACGCACCAGGGCGGGCTTGAAGGATCCCAAGCGGCCCAGCGGTTCGTTCATCTTCCTCGGCCCTTCCGGGGTCGGCAAGACCGAGACTGCCAAGGCTCTGGCCGAGTTCCTCTTCGGGGACGAGAACTCGCTGGTCCAGCTCGACATGTCCGAGTACATGGAGAAGCACACCGTGAGCCGGCTCGTCGGGTCTCCTCCTGGCTACGTGGGCTACGAAGAGGGTGGCCAACTGACCGAGGCGGTCAGGCGCAAGCCCTTCTCGGTGGTCCTTTTCGACGAGATCGAAAAGGCGCACCCGGATGTCTTCAACGCCCTGCTCCAGATCCTCGAGGACGGCCGGCTGACCGATGCCCAGGGCCGCACGGTCGACTTCAAGAACACCGTCATCATCATGACCTCTAACCTCGGCACGGCCGAGCTCCGCAAGGCCTCGGTGGGTTTCGCCAAGACAGACGAGGCTGTGACTCACGAGAAGATGAAGGTCAAGGTCAACGAGGCGCTTAAGCAGCACTTCCGCCCCGAGTTCCTGAACAGGATCGACGACATCATCGTGTTCCACGAGCTCACCAAGGACGAGGTCACAGAGATCATCGACCTGATGATCCGCCGGGTCCGCGAGCAGCTCGAAACGCAGGGCCTGAGCATCGAGCTGACCAGGGCCGCCAAGTACCTGGTTGTCGATAAGGGCTATGACGCCACGATGGGCGCCCGCCCCTTGCGCAGGGCATTGCAGCGGATGGTGGAAGATCCTCTGTCGGAGAAGATCCTCTGGAAGGAATTCCGCGCCGGCGACACGATTATCGCCGATGTCGAAAACGGCGAGATCACGTTCAAGGCAATGGAGCAATTCGAACCGCCGCCGGTCGAGCTGGCCGGCGCCGGCAGCAGCGACTAAGCGAACGCTGCTCCGACGTGCCCCGCCACTGAGCGCCCGCCGAGGCGGCCTTTTGAGCCTGCGGCAAAGGACGTCACTGTCCTTTGCCGCATTGGCACTTGCGGTAGCCGTCCTGATCAGCGGTTGCGGGGCTACCGTCAACCTCAGGGTTGTCATCGGGCGGTCCGGGAGCGGCTCGGTCGTCCTCGTCGTCAACTTTCCTAAGGCCACCGCAGCCCGGCTCGAAGATCTGACGGCGGGCTTACCGGTCGCTGACCTCCGGGCGGCTGGCTGGGTGGTCGAGGGGCCGAAGCCTGGCCCCAACGGCAGCACCGTCGTCGGTGCGAGCCACACTTTCGCCAACCTCACCAAGGTGCCGGCGCTGGTCGCCGACATCGCAGGCAGCGGCCCGGAGGAGGGCCGGCCTTTCCGCCTGGCAGTCACGAAGCTCTCGGGCTTGCTACAGGACCACTACACAGCGACCGGGATTGTCGACCTGCGGTGCTGGCTGTCGTGCTTCAATGACCCCCGCCTGGCCGCCAGCGTCGGCTACCCGCTCGGCCTCTCGCCCGCTGAGGTCCATCGCCTTTTCGGGCCGCACCCCGGCGACGAGCTGAAGTTCGGTTTCGAAGTCCTCCTGCCGGGCACCGTGACGTCCTCGGACGCAAGCGGGCACGGCGCCGGGGGCGGCCTGGTCTGGTCCCCCGTGCTCGGCACGGCGACCACGGTTGCCGCTTCCAGCGAAACCGAGAACGTCGCCCTGGTCCGGGCCCTCGCTGCGGCTATTGGCGCAGGAGCTCTTGTGGTCATTCTCACAGCGTCTTACCTGTTATGGCGTCGGCGTAGGCGGCGCCGGCGGTTCGGTCGCAGCAAAAAGCGAGTTCTGGTCACCGGGCGGCGGTAGGTTGCCGGGGTTATGAGCAAGGTGCGGACGGTACAGCGGTGCAAGGCCTGCGGTGCCACTGCTGCTCGCTGGTCGGGCAGGTGCCCGGCTTGCGGTGAGTGGAACTCGCTCCAAGAGGAGTTGGTTGCCGCTGGCCAGCCCAAAGCGGGCACGGAGGGAGGACCGGTGCCGGTAGAGCTGGGTGAGGTCGACCTGAGCTCGTACAAACCACTGCCGACGGGCATCGGGGAGCTTGACCGGGTGCTCTCCGGAGGATTGCTCCCAGGGTCGGCAACGCTCCTCGGCGGCGAGCCCGGTACCGGCAAGTCGACCCTACTGTTGCAGGTGCTGGCGTCGATGGCGTCGTCGGGCCAGCGCTGCCTGCTCGTAGCCGCCGAGGAGGCGGCGCACCAGGTGCGCCGGCGGGCCGGGCGCCTGGGGGCGGAGGTGCCCGGCGTCTTCGTGGTCGAAGCGACCCAGTTGCCGGCAGTCGAACAGGCCATTGCCAACCTTGCGCCCGATATCGTGGTCGTTGACTCCATCCAGGCGATAAGCGACCCCGAGATCGGGTCGCCGGCTGGTTCGATGGCTCAGGTGGCAGGCTGCGCTAACAGCCTTGTCGCCCTCGCCAAGGCGGTAGGCGCAGCGCTCGTGCTGGTCGGCCACGTCACCAAGGACGGGGCGCTGGCCGGTCCCCGAGCGCTCGAGCACCTGGTGGACACGGTCCTTTCCTTCGAAGGCGACCGGTACCTGTCGCTGCGTGCCGTGCGGGCTGTAAAACACCGCTTCGGGCCCACCGGGGAGACTGGCCTTTTCGAGATGGGAGAGGCTGGGCTCACGGGCGTGCCGGACCCGAGCAGCTTCTTCCTAGGTGACCGTCTCGTGGGTGCCCCCGGGTCGGCAGTGACAGTCCCGATGGAGGGGTACAGGCCGCTGCTGGTCGAAGTCCAGGCTCTGGTGGGGAGGTCAACTGCGGTACCCCGCCGCTTCGTAACAGGCCTCGACCCCGGCCGCGTCGGTTTCCTGGTTGCTGTCCTCGATAAGCGTGCCGGGATGCCGGTGGGTGACTGCGATGTTTACGTCTCGGTGACGGGAGGTGCACGCGCCTGCGAGCCAGCTGCTGACCTTGCAGTGTGCCTCGCCCTCGCGTCGTCGGTCTCTGGTACGCCGGTCGGCCCGGACGTGGTCGCGATCGGGGAGGTGGGCCTCGGCGGAGAGGTCCGCCGCGTCAGCGGCATGCCCAAGAGGTTGGCCGAGGCTGGACGCCTGGGTTTTCACCGCGCGCTCGTGCCTGCGTCGCCCAGGGGCCAGCCCGATCAAGCCCAAACCAGGGCGGCGCCCCGCCCTCTTTTGCGCGAACTGCCAGCCGCAACGCTGGGTGAGGCGCTGTCGCTAGCTTTCGGCGCACGCGGCTCGTGATGGGTTAGCATCAGCCGGTGCCGGAGAGGCTGAGCGCAGCGATGATCGAGGCGCTGGGATCAATTGCCCCAGGCCGGCCTCTGCGCGAAGGCTTGGACCGCGTCCTTCAGGCCAACATGGGAGCCCTCATCTTGGTCGGGGACGGCCCCGACATCCTGTCGATCTGCTCGGGGGGCTTCCTGCTCGACGCGGAGTTCAGCCCGCAGCGGCTCTCCGAGCTCGCCAAGATGGACGGGGCGATCATCCTGGCGTACGACTCGAGCCGTATTGCCCGGGCCAACGTCCACCTGGTGCCTAATCCCGCAATAGCCACGTCCGAAACCGGGACGCGCCACCGCACCGCCGAACGGGTCGCCCGTTCTTTGAATGTGACCGTCATCACGGTGTCCGAAGACCGGTCGGTCATTTCGGTTTATAGAGGCGAACAGCAACGCCCGCTTGTGCCCGTGGAGCGTCTTCTTGCGAGGGCGAACCAGGCGCTCGAGACGCTCGAGGGTTACCGGGACCGTCTCGACGTCGTGACGAATGCTCTTTCCGCCCTCGAGGTTGAAGACATGGTCACTCTCCGGGACGTCATCACCGTGTTGCAGCGCACCGAGATGGTCCGCCGGATCGCCGAGGAGGTGGATGGCTACAGCACCGAGCTCGGGACTGACAGCAGGCTTGTGCGGCTCCAGCTCGAAGAGATGCTGGCAGGTGTCGAAGAGGAACGCCGCCAGATCCTCCGCGACTACCTGCCGGCCGACCCGTCTTGGGACGTGGGAGATGCCCTGGCCGCGCTCAGCCAACTGACGACCGACCGCCTGCTGGACCTGTCCCGCGTCGCCAGCGTCATGAGGATCGGCGCTGACCGCAGCGCTGACCTCGAAGGCCCTCTACGGCCGTACGGTTTCCGGCTTCTTTCCAAAATCCCGCGCCTGCCGGACCAGGTGGTACGCAACATCGTGGACCGCTATGGAGGTCTTCAGCAGATACTGCGCGCCAGCGTCGAAGACCTGGACACCGTGGAGGGCATTGAAGTGGCCGGGGCCCACTTCGTGAAAGAGGGCCTCGCTCGTCTCGCCGAGACGAGCATCTTGGACCGGCTGGGCTGACCCGCCGGGTCTAGTGCCGCCTAGGTTGCCCGTCGTGGCACTAGCTGGCGCGTTGAGCGAGCCGCTCCCGCATGAGGATCCGGTAGTGCCTGTCCACCTGGTCGATCCAGCCGAGGCGGATGAAAGCCGAGATGGATTTGTTGACGCGCTCCCTCGAGGCGCCCACGAGGCCCGCCAGCTCCTCCTGGGTCAACGGCAGGACGAACTCGTCGGCGTCGCCGGACAGCTCGAGGAGCCTCTTGGCGGTGCGGCCAACGACATCAAGCAGCATCGCGTCGGCCAGAGCGTCGCCAGCGGCGCGAAGCCTCGCAGCGAACATCGCGACGACGTCCCAGAGCAGGCCCGGGCGGGCTTCCAGTTCGGCCCGGACTGCGTCGAAGGGGACCCGGGCCACTTCGGAGCGCTCGAGCGCTCTCACAGAGGCCGAGCGGGGCTCATCGTCGAACAGCGGCATCTCACCGAAGAGGTCACCTGGCTCCATAAGCGCCACCAACGACTCCCGGCCGTCAGGTGAGCGCTTTGCGATCGCAACGAGCCCCGTAAGCACCACGTAAAGGTCGTCAGCTTCGTCGCCTTCGTTGAACAGCGTGTCGTTGCGGTCCAATTGGACGGTCGACGCCCTGATGGCGACCCGCGCAAGCGCGTCTTCGTCAAGCGCCGAGAACAGCTCCGAACCGGTCAGTGTCGGGACGCCTTTCATGCATTCCAGACGCTAGCCGTTGCCCGTCCCGAGCGCTCGGCCCGGCGGTCGCAGGCCAGTTGGACCAAGGTCCTGAAAAGGTCGTACCCTGGGTTAGCGCAAAGCCATTTAGGAACGCTTGGGAGACGTATGCCATTTGATGTTGGCGACAAGGTCGTCTACCCCCACCACGGGGCCGCCGTTGTCGAGAGGAGAGAAGTTCGCGCCGACTTCGGCGAGCAGCGGGAGTACCTTGTGCTGCGCCTCGCATACGGCGACCTGACATTGAAAGTACCCGTCGATTCCACCGCAGATGTGGGCATACGGGAAGTCATAAACGACGAAGAGGTCGAGGAGGTCTTCGCAGTCCTGCGGAAAAAGGACGTGCGGATGCCGACGAACTGGTCGCGTCGCTACAAGAACCATGTCGAAAAGTTGAAGTCCGGCGACATCTATCAGGTCGCCGAGGTTGTCCGTAACCTGTCGAACAGGGACAAGGACAAGGGCCTTTCCGCAGGCGAGAAGAGGATGCTCAACCGCGCCCGTCAGATCCTCGTTTCTGAGCTGACGTTTGCCATCGGCGTATCCGAGGCCGAGGCCGAAAAGAAGCTCGACGAAGCACTGCCCTAGTGCCCAGCGGCCCGGCTGAGGCCGACCGTCCGAACGGGACGACCGCCTGGGCGGTCGTCGTCGCCGGTGGCAGTGGTGCGCGTTTCGGGGGTCACAAGCAGTTCATGTTGCTGGCCGGCCAGGAGATCGTGGAGTGGTCGCTCCAAGCCGCAGCGCGGGCTTGCGCGGGTGTGGTCCTAGTGGTGCCGACCGATTGGGTCGAAAAGTACTCGGGCCGTGCGGACCATGTCGTCGCAGGCGGCCCGACACGCGCGGCGTCTGTTCGGGCTGGCCTTCAGGTCATCCCGGGCGACGTACGGGTCGTGGTCGTGCACGACGCTGTTAGGCCCCTGGCGAGCCAGCGCACGTGGGCATCAGTGATCGCCGCTATCGAAGAGGGCGCCGACGGTGCCGTACCCTGCGTGCCCGTGCTGGACACCATCAAGCAGCGCCAGGAGGACGGCAAGCTCATGACACTGGACAGGGCGAGGCTCGTGGCAGTTCAGACCCCCCAGGCGTTCTCAGCTCCGTCTTTGCGTGCAGCCCATGCTGGTGAAGGGGAGGCAACCGACGACGCCGCCCTCGTCGAGGCGATCGGCGGCCAGGTTGTCAGCGTCGCCGGCGAGCCGGACAACATCAAGGTCACAGCACCCCACGACCTCGCGTTGGCCGAGTTCCTACTGTCGCTCAAGCCCGGGGTTGGCGCGCCGTGAGCCTGCGGGTCGGGCAGGGTTTCGACATCCACCCTTTTAGCGACGACCCGGCCCGAGCTCTGGTGCTGGCGGGGGTGCGCCTGGAGGGCAAAGGGCTGAGCGGCCACAGTGACGGCGATGTCGTCTGCCACGCCGTTGCGGATGCCTTGCTCGGTGCCGCCGGGCTGGACGATATCGGGTCCCTCTTCCCTGACACCGACCCATCTTTCGCTGGCGCCGACAGCGTCGGGTTGCTTGCGAGCGTCGTCGCAAGGCTCTCTCAGAGCTGGCGCCCGCTCAACGTGGACTGCACCGTGATTGCTGAATCTCCCCGGCTTGCCCCGTTCAAAGAGGCGATGGAGCGGGAGCTCTCTGGAGTGGTTGGCGCGCCAGTGTCCGTCAAGGCCAAACGGGGAGAAGGTCTCGGCGCTCTTGGGCGCCAGGAAGGTATTGCCTGCTTGGCGGTCGCCCTGATAGAGGAGAAATGAAAGACGGGGGTCACCCGGACGCGCTCGGCGGGGAGCAGGTCGAAGGCCACCACGCCGTCCATGAGCTCCTCGCTGCGGCCCGGCGCCTTACCCACCGGGTCTGGGTGATCGGCGCTCACGCCAAGAGCGACTCGCTAGGCCCGTTGGTCCAGCTCGCCCAGGACCGCGGAGTGCCGGTGCTGCTGAGGACAGCGGAGGACCTCATGCAGGTCGCCCGGACCGGGGCACCCCAGGGGGTAATCGCCTGGGCCGACCCCGTGGTCCCGGTCCCTTTTGCTTCCCTCATCGTCCCGAGCTCTCCTGAGCGTCCGCAGTTCCTCCTGGTACTGGACGGTGTCACCGATCCCGGGAACTTCGGGTCCTTGCTGCGTAGCGCAGCGTGCGCGGGCGTCGGGGGGGTTGTCGTTGCCTACCACCGCTCGGCAGCCCTTACCCCGGCAGCGGTCAAGGCCGCCGCGGGAGCCGTCGAACGCGTCCCGATCTCACTCGTCCCCGGGATCCCTGCTGCCCTCCAACAGCTCACCAGGGCCGGGATCTGGTCCGTCGGCCTCGACCCGGCCGGGGAAG
>Ga0302324_100019436_pt1 | contig 13341 bp, 11 predicted proteins | sample Palsa_T0_1_FD_201949 | JGI IMG/M metagenome (GOLD analysis project Ga0302324, IMG submission 201949) | Peat permafrost microbial communities from Stordalen Mire near Abisko, Sweden - Palsa_T0_1 | ecosystem: Environmental > Terrestrial > Soil > Palsa > Peat permafrost | place: Sweden: Abisko...
CGGACCGGCAGGCGCGCTGGTATTTCGAATTGAAGACCGCGTATCTGGAATCGCAGCGCAGTGGCCAGCCTATGCGGCATCCGGTGAGCGGGCCGGTGACTTTGCGCTGGCGGTCCTAGAAATTTGGGGGGCGATTATTTCAGGCGGCCTAGGTCGAAAGTTGTTTCCACGTCTCGATCGTCCGGAGTCTGCGCTCTTATGGTGAGTTCGTCGTAAGGATCGATTTTTTCATTCTAGTAGCGCAGTTCGATGAGCACGCCGGAAATCCCATACAAATTGCTTACTTCGTCGGAGTAGAGCAGGTAGACCTGCGATGAATCAGCGTTGATCTTCTTGTCTTTCTGAAGCACCTGGATTTTGAAATCCTTGCCAAAATCAGGCAACGGCACGGCGAACGCGGGCAGATTCGAGGGTGAGGGCGACGGAGCTGGGTAGGTATCGGTCAGGTCGACGCCTACACGCACGGGAAAGGGAAGGGTTTGCCTGGCGATATCGATTCCGGCTTGCTGCGAGTCCGAGTATTGATCGGATTGGCCGCGCTCGACAACCTGGCTATACGGCGTCTCGACGGTGACTGCAGCCACGTGCGGACCGCTATCCGGCATGGGGAATTCGTGGCGATACGGCGCGAAGAAATCGGTGGTTAGGGAATCACGACGGGTGCCGAGCAGGTAGGCGTTGCGAATGTCGGTGGATGAAAGCGGATAGCGGTAAGCGAGCGCCGGAAGGGCGATGGCGAAAACGGCGGTGAATGCGGCGAAGACCACAAAACCTGGGTGGGGTTTTGTTTTCATGGGAGTCTCCTATCGCCAGTTATGTGACGTATCCAAGCTACCCACGGGTACATGCACGCTCAGCGCGAGATATTGCTGAGGAACGGATAGTGTTCGGCGGCGCCCATGAAGAAAAGCATGGGAATGGAGAGCCAGAAAGCGACGCGGGAGGCGAGAAATCCCGAGCGGCGGAGGCGGTCGGCGTCGGGCGGCATGGGAACGCCTTGGTCGAGGCTGGCGCGGGTCCATTGGATCAGGCGCTTTTGCACGCGCCAGACGACGCCCCAAGCGTTGAGCAGCATGAGAAGGCCGAGCCCGCCGCCAATGCCGATGGAGAGATGCGCGTTGGAGACGACTGGGCCGCTGGCCAGAAAGAGGCTTGCATAGGACGCTACGATTACGATGGCGGCGATGGTGAGCGTGCGCAGGAACGGGTTATTCAAGACGCTATTGGTGGGGCGTTGCACCGGGTAAATGAGCGCGTAGGCGACGAGCCAAAGCAGAAACCATTCCAGGAACCAGCGGAGGGCAAGCGAGGGATCGCCGGAATTTCGGGCGTCGGCGGAAAGGATTATAAAAAAGTAGCGCAGCCCGACGAGGACGGTGATGAGGGCGGACCAGCGGAACCAGGCCATGGCGCGGGACATTAACACGGGATAGATTTTGGCGCGGACGGGCGGATCGAGTTCGTTCATGGTGGCGAAGCCGACCAGGTTGAAAAAATAGAGCAGGCCGATCCAGATGATGCCGAAGACGAGATGAATCCAGCGGAGCATGATGAGTTCGGTGATTCCGCCGCCGTGGGGGAAACTGAAGCGCGGTTCGAGAATTTGCGCGGAAGCGAGATGCAGCGCCGGGGTGAAAAGGATTGCGAGCACGCGGAGCCTCCTGAGCGGTTAAGCGAAGAAGGTATCACGCTCGGGGAATGGCTCTGCTCAATTCTTGAGGCGCGAGAGGGCCCATTGGGCGTGCTCGGCGATGAGCGCGTCCGACGCGGCGGCGAGATCTTCGAGGAGCGCGAGGATGCGAGGATAGGCTGGCGAGTCGCGCGAGACGTTGGAGTTGCCGAGGGCGACGCAGGCGTTGCGTACGAGGCCGCGCCACTTGGCGCGTTTGACGGCGCTGTGGCGGAAAGTTGCGCTGAATTGCTGTTGGGTCAGTGAGGCGAGCCATTCGAGTTCTGGGGCGAACAGCGTGCCCGAGGACGCGGTTTCCTGCTTTCCATTTTCACCTTTCTCTTTTCCATCTTCAGGTTCTGCCGGGAGATCCAAATTATGATTTGCGACGCGGGGTTGAAACGCGGCGAGCGCCGTCGTGGGCGATTTGCGGTTCCACGGGCAGACATCCTGGCAAATATCGCAGCCGATTACGGCGTTGCCTAGCGATGGGCGCAGGTCTTCGGGGATGGCGGTGCGTAGTTCAATGGTGAGGTAGGAAATGCAACGGCGGGCATCGAGAACGTAAGGTGCGGGGAAGGCCTGGGTGGGGCAGGCATCAAGGCAGAGTGTGCAGGTGCCGCAGCGGTCGGGCGAGAGAGAATCGCCCGGCGCGAGCGACGGAGCGAGATCGAGCGTGGTGATAATGACGCCGAGAAAGAGCCAGGAGCCAAGATCCTGGTTGATGAGGCAAGTGTTCTTCGCGAGCCAGCCGAGGCCGGCATATTTCGCGGCCACGCGTTCGACGATGGGGCCGGTGTCGACGTAGGCGCGGGCGTCGAAGGGCTCGCGCCATTCGGCGCGCATGGCAGCGACGAGCGAATTCAACTTTTGCCATAGAGTTTCGTGGTAGTCGTCGCCCCAGGCGTAGCGGGAAATCCAGCCGCGGGGAGAATCCGCAGCACGATGAAAAGACGCGGCGGCTTCGGTGGAGTAGGGTTGCGCGGAATTATAATTCAAGGCGACGACGATGAGACTGTGGGCGGCGTCCATGGCGAGCGAAGGATGGGCGCGGCGCGGGTCGCGGAGGTAATTCATTTCCCCGGCGTGGCCGCGATTGAGCCATTCGGGGAGATGTTGCAACTCGTCGAAACCAGGGGAGGAAGCGCGCACCGAGGCAACGCCGCATGCATCGAAGCCGACTCCGCGAGCTTGTTCGCAAATCCAAGCGGTTTTGAGGGCCGGGTCCATACGCGTATGATGCTAACAGGGCCGAGTAACTCGCAAACTGCTAAATCATTCCTTCCCTTGGCCTTGGCCGCAATCGGCTGCTACAATGCCCGCCATGGCCGATTGGCGACAAATTCAGGCGCGGATACGCAAGGCGAAGAGCAGCCCCGATGCGCCGACGAAATTACATGAGCTGTACCAGCGCACACGCGACGCCATGGTGGCCTGGGAACTCGGCGCGGTGGAAGAAAAAGCCGAACGAACGGATGAAGCCGTGAAATGGTACACGATTGCAGTGGAACGTTTTCGACGGGCCGACTGGAAGAAGAAGGCCGAGGAAGCACTGACTCGCCTGGGCGCGCCGCTGCCTGAACCGGGAGCGAAGCCGAGCGCGGAGCCTGAGTTCGAAGCGCGCGCGGCGAAGACGGACAGCTCCGCACACTCTGGCGGCGGTGACGCCGAAAAGTTTGTTCGCGCGGGCGACGCGGAAGCTGGGAACGATTCGGAAGCGCCAGAGATTCGACTGGCTCTGGGCGAGATCGCGGACGACGACGCTGAGGATTCGGATGAGGCGTCGACGACGGCAACAGGCGCTGGCGCCGGTGGAGCCGAAACGGATGCAATGAAAAAGAAGCGCCGGCGCGGGCGACGCGGCGGGCGCGGAAGGCGGCGGAAGGGCGGACCGGCGGCGCCGGGATTGCCTTCGCAATCGTTTACGAATGCCGGAGCGCCCGCCGTTGCGGACGCCACGGCCACTCCAGTGAATCGCGCGCCGCAACAGGCGCGGCTCCAAAATTCACAACAGGCGCAAGGCGGGCAGGCGCGCGGCCAGGGCGCGCGGCCAGAAAATGCGCGGCCGGCAAACGTGAGATCGTCCGCTGGGCGGAATGAATCGTACGGACGCACTGCGTCATCAATGACCGCGCGGGAAGAAGCGGAGCCGCGACTGCAGATCGAGTTGCCGGAACCGATGTTGCCTTCAGAGCGGACTGCGCACGGACGCGCGGGCGATCCGGCGCTGGCTTCGCGGATGGCGAAACTGGATTCCATGTTGCGGCGGCTGGTCTCGAGCCCGTTGCATAAGCTGGATGATTCCGATTCCGCGCCGGCAGGACCGGGCGTGTTCCTGCTTTCGGATTCGGATCAAATTACGTCGTACTATGTGGAAGCTTGCCAGACGTTGCGCGTAGGGCTGGGGAATCTGGCGCGCGGTTCGGGGCGCAGCACGACCAAGGCTCCGCGGCAGGGCCGCCCGGTGACGGACAGCGGATTGAAAACGAAGCTCGCGGAACATTTGGGGATCGGCGAAGCAAAAGTCTCGCAATATTTGAAAGAGCACTGCGTGGTTCGTTGGATTCAACTCGACGACGACGCCCCTCATCTGGCGCATTTCGCCATCAGCATTCTGCGCACGCCATTGAATTTGGATTAGGAATATATCTCTCACCGCCCCAAATTCAAGATCCCACCCTTCTCAAAAAGGCAAAATCGGAAAGGATGGGCCACCCTGAAAATCAAGGTTTCGACTTGGGCAAGGGTCGGCCCCTGCCTAAGAAGAGCATTCGTTGGGTTCTCGCATAGGCCCCCTCCAAAGTATTGTTCCGGGCCAACTTGGGCTTCCCGTTTGGGGGACCGGGGAGCCGTTCGACCCCGGATTTGTGCCTTTGGACGCATGTGCCTAGACGCGGTGTAACAATGTGGGCAAACTCTGCTAGCGTAACTATTTACGGGTGTAGGCGTCATACGTTAAGACGTCGTTGGGGTCGACCTCTTGGGGTTTGTGATGCTGTTCTGAGGCTCGACGAAAAAGGAGAGGTTCAGACCGATGCCGAAGACAGTCAGCAATCAGATTTGGAAAACTTTTGATTGGGCGCTTTGCAAGACGGCGACCGTCACTTACAACAGCTTTCAGTTCTTCAATAAGTACAAAATGAACCCTTCGTTCACACCGAAGTGGTCGGATAAGCCGCTGCTCAAGTCCTGGGAGAAGTCGAAGCCGACGCTGGGCTGGCCGCGGACGACGGACTCACTGTGTCCGGACTGCGTGCGCGAGGCGCGCGATCTGATCATCAATGGCAAGAAGGACTGGACCGATCTGGTTCACGAGAAAGTGGGCGAGATCAAGGCGCAGATCATCGAGCGCGACGGGCAAGTCTGGATGGTTAAGGAATGCCCGACGCACGGCAAGTATGAAGATTTGATGGCGGTGGATGCGAAGTTCCTAGAATGGATCGAGAAGAATTTCCCCGGCCGCGACATCCCGGCGCACAACGATGAAGGTTTGCATCGCCACGGATCGAGCACGGTACGCCACGGGCGCGGATCGGTTTTGACCGTCGATCTGACGAACCGCTGCAACATGATGTGCGACCCGTGCTTCATGGACGCGAACCAGGTTGGATACGTTCACGAATTGAGCTGGGAAGAAATTCAGGAAATCCTGGAGAACGCGACGAAGATCAAGCCGCGCCGGCAAATGTCCGTGCAGTTCTCCGGCGGCGAGCCGACGATGCATCCGCGCTTCCTGGATGCGGTGCGTTATGCGCGCAAGGTTGGATACAACAGCGTGCAGGCCGCGACAAACGGAATTGAATTCGCGAAGAGCAAGGAATTCTGCAAGAAAACGTTTGAGGCGGGGATGCGCTATGCGTACCTGCAATTCGACGGCATTGGCAACGACGCGAACAGCCACCGCCAGGTGGGCAACTTGTTCGACGTGAAATTGCGCGCGATCGAAAACATGCATGAGGCGGGAATTGAAATCGTGCTGGTGACGACGATCGTCAACAACGTGAACAACGATCAGGTGGGACCGATCGTCAAGTTCGCGATGGAAAACCCCAAGAAAATTTCGTTCGTATCGTTCCAGCCGGTTTCGTTCACGGGCCGCGACGAAGAAATTACCCCGGAACGCCGCATCCGGCAGCGCTACACGCTTTCGCATCTGGCGCAGGATGTGAGCGCGCAGGTGGGCAAAGTGGAACCGACGCGCGACTGGTTCCCGATTTCGTTCATCAGCACGTTCGCGGGATTTTCGGATATGGTTCACGGGCCGGATTCGCAGTGGGGATCGCTATCCTGCGGTTGCCATCCGAATTGCGGCGTGGGCACGGCACTGATGATCAACAAGGAAACGAAAGAATGGGCTCCGGTTCCGCGATTTCTGGACGCGCAACAGTTGACCAAGGACGTGGCGGCGATCACGGACGCAAATCGCAGCAAGGGATTTTCAAACTTCATGATGGCCATGGCGCTGCTGAAGAATTACAGCCCGTTCCAGGCGCCTCCCAGCTTGCGGTTGCGGGATCTGTGGAGGAAGTTCGACAAGACCTGGGCGCTTTCGAAGAACACAGATAAGAAGTACGGCAAGGTCACCGGCGATCGGACGTACGAAGACGCGATGAAGCGGCGCGCGGAAGATCCCTGGAACTTCCTGTTCATCGCGGGAATGTGGTTCCAGGATCTTTTCAACTATGACTTCCGCCGCACCGAAATGTGCATCATCCCGTACGCGACGCAGCAAGGCGAAATTTCCTTCTGCGCGTACAACACGGGCGTGGGCTGGCGCAAGATTATCGAAAACATGCACAAGAACGCGACCGTGGCGCAGTGGTACAAGGAACACGGCAAGCACGACATCTTCGCGAAGGGCAAGAAAGTCGATCTGAACAGCTACGAACATTCGCTGCGCATCGACGCTGAAGATGCCTCGCGCGTTCGCGAGCTCGAGCACGACATTCCGCAGACCGCCGCCGAAGAAGACCGCATTCGCCGCAAGAAGGCGCATGAGGAAGCAGCCAAGGTTCGCCGGATTTACGAAGAACTGGTGCTGAAGAAGTCGACGGAGCCGGTGGTGCAGATTGGGTCGATGCAGCAGATTCTGTCGGCAGTGCCTGGGGTGGTCGCGAAACCGGTGCAGATCGCTCCGGCCGCGCCACAGCATACGGAAGCCGAGACGGTTGCAGGCGACTAACTCTTAAGCAACTTCGCAGGGTAATTTGGACAACAGCCCCGGGTCAAACCGGGGCTGTTTTATTTTTACGGTGAGAATTCTTGCTTTGACAAGATGCGGTCTCGCGGTTCAAATGTGTCGAGGGGAAATGCGCATGCCGATTTACGAATACGTTTGTGATGATTGCAGCGAGAGATACGAGCGCCTCGTGAAGAACGAGGATGCGGCGGTAACGTGTCCGAAGTGCGCGAGCGCGCGTCATACGATTCAGTTGTCGGTGTTCGCATCGTCATCGGGCGGCGGCAAGGCATCGGGCGGATCGTCGTCGGGGTTCACGGGTGGTGGCGGCTGTTGCGGCGGCGGATGCGGCTGCCATTAATCGTGGTGGGAAAAGAGCCAGGGGACCAGGTCTGGCTCGGTGAAGGCTACGTCCCAGACGTTGTGACCTATGCTTGGGTATTCTGTGTATTTTGGAGCGCCACCGGCCGCGCGTAGTTGTTTGATCCACTCCCTCATTCGCGCCACCGATACGGTGGGATCCTCTTCTCCCTGAAAAATCCAGACTGGAATTTTGGCGACGCGCGGAAACATGTAGGCGTCGCCGTAGCCGCATAGCGCGATGGCTGCCGCGAAGCGTTGTGGCGCGATGGAGAGCGCAGCCCAGACGCCTTCGCCGCCCATGGACTGGCCGACGACGTATTCGCGGGCGCGGTCGATGCTGTATTTCGATTCAACGGTGCCGAGAATTTCGAGGGCGAGGCGAATCGCGACGGGGGGCGTATTGGTGTGCGGCCGTGTCCAACCCTTGGTTACGTCAACCTGAGGCGCGAGGACGAAGGCGTGATATTTCTGCTGAATTTCAGGCCTGGTCCAAATGTGCGAACCGGGAAAGTTGCCGCCGGTCAATTGCGAGACATTGTCCGAACCGCGGCCGGCCGCGCCGTGCAGCCAGAGGACGATTGGATATTTTTGCGAGGGGTCGTAGCCGGGCGGCACGAAGAGGCGGTACTGCATCGATTCGCCACTGGAGCTGCGGTAGGAGCCGGCGAGGAATCCATGGAGCAAGCTGCCGCGCGCTTCTTGCTGAGCGTAAACGATCTGCGATGTAATAAAAAATAGCGCTAAAGCGAAGGCGATTCGAACCAGGCGCGACATCCGGTTATTGAGAATACTTGCGGACGTTCTGCGGCACGCTGAGGCCCGCGATCAATTTCGGGTCGTCGATGGGCGCGCCGGGGACGATATTTAGCGGCAGAACTCCGGCCCAGATCGGCAAAGAATAATCCTCCGCCTCGTCTTTTGGCGGGCCGACGCGGACTTTCGCGGAAACTTCGTCGAGCGGCAGCGCCAGAACGGAGGTGGCTCTCAATTCCTGGTCAGTGGGCGTGCGAATGTCATTCCAGCGGCCGGGCATCACATGATTGGTAAAGGCTTCGAGGGCACGCAATTTTTCTTCGGTATTTTCGATGAGATGCGCGACGCCTAGCGCGACTACCGAACGATAGTTCACGGAATGATGGAAGGCAGAGCGCGCGAGAACCAAACCGTCGACGTGGGTGACGGTGACGCAGACCGATACGCCTCCCGACAGAGTTTTTAGCATGCGGCTGGCCGATGAGCCATGCAAGTAGAGGATTTCATCGACGCGCGCGTAATTCGTGGGGATGACGAAGGGCTGGCCTTCGACGACAAATCCAACGTGGCAGACGAAGCCTTGATCGAGGATGGCGTGCACCGTTTCGCGGTCGTATTTGCCGCGATCTGGGAGGCGTTGCACCTTGGTGCGCGGTGTGGGGGTGAATGACTGAGTCATGCGAGCAGATTAGGCTGGATGCAACCTGGCGACAAGAGCCAATCTGGACGGGCGAGCTGGCTTGCACTACGAAGACTTGTTTAATGCACGTAGCTGGCGCAGCGGCAGACCTGCGTAAGTCTGGGCGTCAATTTTGGGGGCTGGGGGTGGGGGGAGGGTTTGGATTTTGCGTCGGTTCTGGCGTCGGCGTTGGCTCGGGAGTTTGTGGCGGGGCTTGAGAATCCGGAGCCGGATTTGGCGCAACGGGGTTTGGAGGTTCTGGGGCGGGTGCCGTGTCTGGATTTTTCGGGACGTCCGGAGCTGGCGGGGCTTCTTGCGCCGGGGGTGGTTGCGGTTTGGTTCGTGCGCGATGAGATTGGCGATTCGTGCGTTGTGGTGTCGGCGTGCCGGCGGGCGCCTGCGGTGGTGGCGCCGCGGCGGGCGTTACGACGTGGACGACACGGAAGCCGGTATACGGAGGGTCTGCGATGTGGGGCAGGGATTTTGCATCGGCGGGGCGGTCGGCGCTGCCGCCTAGAGTTGTTGGCGAGCCGTTTGCGGCGATGACCCATTCACTCACGTTGCCGCCGAGATCGAAGACCAGTTCTTCATCTTTTTCGCCCTGGCCCGGGAAAGTGCCAACTTCGCGGAGGAGTGGAGCGTCGCCGGGGAGCGATTTGATTTCCGATTGAAGCTTTGCAGCGTCTTCGGGATTTAGGGTGTAGCCGGCCCAGTAGTCGAGGGTGTTTTCGTTCGCCCGGTCCTTATATAGGGCCGACACCTCGGATTCGTTCGGGAGGCGGTAGATTTCCGCGGTGAGATCCGCGAGCCATTTGCAGTAGGACTTCGCCTGGTCGAAGGTAACGCCGTTGGCCGGGAAATTTTCAGTACCAGGGTCGAATTTGTAATCTTTGTCGAAGGCGGCGTACTGGGCACGCGTGATTTCGAAACGGCCGATTTCGATTTCTCCGCGCTTTACGGTTTCGGGAATCAGCACATCGGGCACAGGATTTTCCGGAATCGACGGCGGGTGAAACGCGAGGCCATAGAGGGCGCCGGATTTCTGAACGGTGCGGCGCTTGAGGGCGATATCGAGCGGCGAGCCTTTTTTCAAGGCTTCGTTTTCGGGCGCATTGGTCTTGAAGAGATATCGATCGAGCCAGGCATTCTCTTCATTCAATTTCCGGAGTTGATGGGTGAGTTTCTTGGGGCCGTGGGCCTCGCCGGGGAAGAGAATGAATTTCACCGGGGCTTTGCCGATGGAGTAGAGGGCGCGGTAGTGGGTCCAGCCTTGCTCGGTGGGAACCTGACGATCGATGGTGCCGAAGAAAATGAGCGTGGGAGTTTTCACGCGGCCCATTTTGAAGAGCGGAGATTTGTCGATGTAAAGCTGGGGATCTTCGAGAGGCGTTTTGCCAAAATAATAATGGTCGAAGGCTTCACCGAAATCGACGTTGGCCCAATCGCTGAGCCATTCCACGTCGCCCGCGCCGACGACCGCGGCCTTGTAGCGATCGGGATTAGCGATGGTGAGCTGAATGGAAAGGATCGATCCATTCGACCACCCGACCGCGGCGATTCTATCGGGATCGACCAAACCCTTTTCGACTAAGTTGTCGACGCCGCGCTCGATATCCGGAATTTCGAGATCATAATATTTTCCGCAACAGATGGATTCGACAAACTTGAGGCCGTATCCGCTACTGCCGTGGTAATTCGTCTTAAGGACGAATGCGCCGCGCTGGGTGAGTTGGTTCGGGGCGTAGGCCCAGCGTTCGGTCCACTGATCGGCGTCATGCGAGGCCGGGCCGCCGTGCGTGGCAACGACGAGCGGATAGCTCGCGCCCTGCTTGTAATCATCCGGGTAGAAGAGAATTCCTTCCACATCTTCATCGTTCGCGCCTTTCCAACGCAGCACTTCCGATTTCGCGATGGTCTTGTTCTTGAAATTCGGATTGAGATCCGTGATTTGGAGCGGAGCCGAGATTTTGACGCCGTCGAGACGGGCGCGGAAGAACTGGGTGGGAACGCTGGAGGTGGAATATTGGTAGACGAGTGTTTTGCCGTCCTCGGCGAGAGCGAAACTGAAAAAATGCTTGGCGTCGTCGGCGGCCAGCGATTTTCGGGACCAGGTTTCGCCGTGGCGAGTGAAGCGGGCGGGTTTGGTATAGACGCCGTCCATCAGCAAGGCGATGAAACCGTCGTTGGTCGGTTCGAGAGAAGTGGCGAAGCCGCGATCCCAATCGAGATTCACGTTGGTGAGCTTTCCAGCGGCGACATCGTAGAAATAAATGCGTTCGACGGAAGCGGTGAAGAACCTGGGGTCGTCGGAGAACGGGGCGGCGAGGTAGAAACCGGAGTTGTCGCGGGCCCAGGCGAAATCGTCGGGAGAGATGCGGTCGCCGGTGAAGATCTCGGTTCGCCGGCCGGTAGAAATATCGACGAGATAGGTGGCCGGAAGAATTTTTTCGTCCCAAGCGTAGCTGAGTTCACGACGGGCGACGGCGACCAACTGTTGTTTGTCGTGGGAAAGTTCGAAATTAATGATCCAGTCAGAGTTGTCGGTGAGCCGCGTGACTTTTTGATCTTTGATCGAGAATTTAAAGAGGCGCACGGGCGGGGTGTGAGCGGTGTCGTCGACGACGTTGGAGTCGTCTTTTCGTTCCGTGGTCTGGCGCTCGAAGAGCGAGGGATCTTCCTCGGCGCTGAAGAGGATAGTGTCGTTGTCGAGCCACGAGATCTGCTCGATGCCCCGCTCGAATTCGGTGACGGACCACGGAGCGCCGCCGGCCGCGTTGATGAGCCAAAGCTGCATGGGGGCAGCGCCGGGTTTGGGCTTGGGGAGAGGCTGATTGCTGAGGAAGGCGATCGTGTCACCGGAGGGCGACCAACGCGGCTGCGAGAGGTTGAACGCACCGCGAGTGAGCTGGACCTCCTTGCCATCGGAAAGGTTGGAAATGAAAAGATTGCTGACGCGCTCGTCCTTGTCTTTGTCGGCAGTGCCTTTGACCCAGACGGCGGATTTGGCGTCCGGCGAAACTTCGAACTGGCTAGCGTCTTGTTGGTAGACACTGTCTTCGGGAGTCCACGGCGAATTGGATTTTTTTGCGAAGGTTGAAGGCTTGGCGTCTTTCTTATCGTCGGCTGCGGCGCGAAGAGTCGATGCCCCGACCATCGCGAAAAAAGACAGAAGAATCGCGAGAAGTGCGAGGTGATTTAGGGGTACAGGTGTTCGTGGTGTCTTCATGAATTCCTAGCGTTGCCCGCCGGTTGGAACGGATCCTTATATTTGCGTTGGAAAAACTATCACAGCGAACGGCGGAAGGGTAGCTTGGTCGGCGAGTGACGCGGATTGGGCGACGGAACGAGCGTCGAAGGGACTTCGTAGGGGAAAAGCGGCGGCAGAGCCGGCACACTCCAAAAAGGCCGTGCGCAGCGGCGGAGATCGCGTTCATGATGATAGGCTAGGATCGGAGTCATGGGGGTGGGGGAACAACGATGGCGATGAGTCGCGAGCAGGCGCGGAGTGAACATACGGCAAAGACGAGTCACGGACAATTCAACGAGACGATTTACGGGTTGGTCTGTTCGAGCTGCCACAATTATATTTTGATCGATAAGACAAATTGCCCGAAGAGCTGCCGGGAGCACGAAACCTGCCGCCAGGCTTATTCGTAGGGGGTAGTCGCGGCGGCCGGGCTTGCTCGGCGATTCCGGGGCACGAAGTGCCGCGAGGTGGTGGGTGATGGCGCCGCACAAGTTGCTTGTTAATCGAACTGCCCCGCTAGCCACGGAGATCCTTCATTGACGGAAGCGCTCGGCATCCAATATAATTGAGGTTTGTCGGCAGCTTCAGGAGGCAGTATGTACGCCGTAATTCGCAGTGGCGGGAAGCAGTACCGCGCAGAGGCGGGTAAGACCATTCGGGTGGAGAAGCTGGAAGGAAAAGTCGGCGGTAAAGTGACTTTTGACGAGGTTCTGGCGGTGCGCGGCGACGACAAGAAGTTCGCATCGAGCGATTCGCTGGCCAAGACGAAAGTGGTGGGCAAGATCATCAACCAAGATCGCGGCCCCAAGCTGAAGGTTTTGAAATTCAAGACGGGCGGGCAGTACAAGATTCAGCGCGGCCACCGGCAGAATTACACGTCGGTCCAGGTCAGCGACATTCAAGTTCCGTAGGGGATCGAAATGGCACATAAAAAGGGCGGCGGATCATCCACAAACGGACGCGATTCGCACGGACAGCGGCTGGGTATCAAGCGCTTTGGCGGCCAGTTGGTATCGAGCGGAAGCATTTTGATTCGGCAGCGCGGTTCGCGCTACAAGGCCGGGAAGAACGTGAGCCAGGCGAAAGACGACAGCCTGTTTGCGACGATCACGGGCGTGGTGCGGTTCGAAGATAAGGGCGGCCACGGAAAGTTCATCAGCGTGCTGCCTGCCGAGGAATCCGAGATCGGCGGCGCAGATCGTTCGAAGGCACGCCTCGCGGCTGCAGCGAATAACTAACCGATATTGGATTTTGAGGTACGCGCCTCGCCGTGATCCTCACCGGGGCGCGTATTTTTGTCTTTACCCCCAGCGTTGGCGTATGATTTCTCCTGATATTGTCATCGTGGATGTCTTGCAGGTGTTTTCCAGATTCGACTCGCGGGTGAATACGTGTTTGCAGACGAAGCAAAAATATCGATAAAGGCTGGGGACGGCGGCGATGGTTGCGTC
>Ga0302324_100019440_pt1 | contig 13340 bp, 7 predicted proteins | sample Palsa_T0_1_FD_201949 | JGI IMG/M metagenome (GOLD analysis project Ga0302324, IMG submission 201949) | Peat permafrost microbial communities from Stordalen Mire near Abisko, Sweden - Palsa_T0_1 | ecosystem: Environmental > Terrestrial > Soil > Palsa > Peat permafrost | place: Sweden: Abisko...
CCCACCGCCTCCATATCGCGCGGATCGCGGTGGCCGTAACCCACGCCGCGAATCTCCTCCGTACAGCCATAGCTGTAACCCAGGACGTCTCCGTTGCCCGAGAACTGTTGTCCCACCTGGTCCGAGAGGGGCAGGCCGGCGGCCTTCGAGCGCAGCAGGATTTCCGTGGATCCCAGCGTGCCGGCCGCCAGTACCACGATGTCCGCCGAAACCGTCCGGAGCGGCTCGTCGAAGTCCTCCCGCCCGGTTTCGAGCGCCTGATAGTGCACCAGCCAGCGCCCGTCTTTGCGCTCGATGTGGCGTACGGATATCTGCGTGTAGATTTCCGCGCCGAAATTCTTCGCGTCCGGCAGGTAGTTGAACAGGACCGTATTCTTGGCCCCGTAATTGCAGCCGGTCACGCAGTCGCCGCACAGCATGCACGCATGCTGCTCGACGCCCACGTGGTTGATCCCTTCCGCAAAGTTCACCGTAATCGGTGCGCGTTCGCAAGTCTGCCCCAGAAGCGCAGCGGATTGCTCCAGCGCCAGCAACTTCGGCAAGGCCGGATACCGCGCCGGATAAGCGGCCGGCCGCAGCATCTCCTCGGCGCGCCGGTAGCCTTCCTCGACGCTTCCCAGATCGTCCCGTAGCGCCTGGGGCCAGCGCGGGTCGTCGAAGACGCGCGGTTCGGGTCGCAAGGCGACGTTCCCATTGATCAGGGAGGTGCCACCCAGTCCGCAGCCCATGAATACGTTCACATCCGGGTTGATATGGAAGTCGTAGAGACCCGTGCGTGAGCCGGTGTGCCCGCTGGGAAGCTGGGCTTGCATTTCAGCCAACGCCTCCGCTTCTGTGTCGGGGTATTCGCCGTTTTGAAACTCACGGCCCCGCTCCAGGACACAGACTTGCTGTCCGGCGCGCGCCAGTCGCGAGGCGGCGATGGCGCCTCCGTAACCGGAGCCTACCACCAGAACGGTGTAATGGTTCTTGATTTCACGAACAGGCGACGACAGACGCGGCATTTCGGCTTCCTAACTTTGACTTGCTTTGACTTGCGGGGTCCACTCCAGATGGTAGCAGACGGCTCCCATCGCGTTGTGCGGCAGCGGTGATTACGAATTCTTTATCCGATTTCGGGACGTATTCGTACACTACCGTTTTGACAGGTCAAACGCGGGCATCGCAGACTGGACGGATGCCCGCAAGATCAAGGTCATGTGAGGAGGATCCCAAACGCAGTGCAATCCCGAAATCCGGAGTGAATCCCGGACGGATTATGGGATCGCGTAGCCGAAACTCCCATAGCTGTGCTTTTACAAGCTCTTGGCGCACGCGAACCATTTGGTTCACGAATTGCTACAGCACATACTTACCTGCAATCTAACTAGGGGGATACATGCAGTTCCATCAAAAACAGTCAACACGCGGTCTGCGTCGGCGGCCGCACATCTCAAACGAAAAGGTGCATATGAATAGACGTTGGATTTTTGCGTTTGTCTCGATGGTGGTGTTCGCCGGGCTTTGCACGCCAGTATTCGGGCAGTCTTTGATATCGGGCGACATCTCCGGAGTGGTTACGGACCCTAGCGGCGCGGTAATACCCAACGTCCCGGTGACATTGAAGGGCATCGACACCGGCGCCACGCAGACCACCTCGACCAACCAGTCCGGCGCCTACCGTTTCTCGCTGTTAAAGCCTGGCAATTACACGGTTACCGCAAGCCAGACCGGCTTTCAGAAGGCGGAACGAGCCATCGAAGTCGCGGTCGGCCAGATTGTGACGGCCGATCTGCAGTTGCAGGTTGGTTCGAACACGCAGACCATCGAGGTTTTGGCGGCAGCGCCCCTGGTAAGTACGGAATCCAGCATCAACACCCCCTTCAGCACTATGGAAGTCGCCGAGCTGCCCAGCGCCGGCGGCGACATCACCAACATCGCCAATACCGTCCCGGGCGTGGTTGTCAACAACACCAACGGCACCGGCAATTTCACCCTCAACGGCCTGCCTGGCACTTCTAACCTGTTCACGGTCAATGGCGAAAACGATATGGACCCGTACTTCAATATCAACAATTCCGGCGCCACCAATCTTACGCTGGGACAGAATGAAGTGCAGGAAGCTACGGTAATTGCCAACCCCTATTCCGGCCAGTACGGTCAGCTCGCCGGTGCTCAGGTTAGCATGGTCACCAAGTCCGGCACCAACGGCTTCCACGGCAACTTGCTGTATTACTGGAACGGCCGCGACATGAACTCCAACGATTGGTTCAACAACTTTTACGGGGAGACGCGGCCCTTCTCAAACGCCAATCAATGGGCCGGTTCCGTCGGCGGTCCTATCCGCAAGGACAAGACCTTTTTCTTTTTCGACACGGAGGGTCTGCGCTTCGTACTGCCCAACGTGGATTCAGAAACCATTCCCACGCCGGCGTTCGCCACCGCGGTGGAGAACAATGTAGCCGCGACGCAGCCGAACGAGGCCGCGACATATACGAAGATGATGAACCTGTGGCTGAATGCCCCAGGCGCCGCCAACGCGGTGCCGCTCCCGGTAGGCCAGGTGGCGGATTGCCAAACCCTGAGTCTGCCGGGCTTCAACGGAGCGACGCAGCCCTGCGCAGCGAAATACGAGGCGACCCCCACGGCGCTGGCTTCCGAGTATATCGTGGCGTTCCGGATCGACCAGAAGATCGGTAACAACGACAACGCGTATTTCCGCTATAAATTGGATCACGGTACGCAGCCGACGACGCTGGATGCGATCAACTCGAACTTCGACGCCATCTCCAATCAACCTGCGTACGACGCGCAGTTCAACGAGACGCACCTGTTCGGCCCCAATTCGACCAACCAATTCATGGGCACCTTCAGCCACTATGTAGCCCAATTCGCGCAGAATCACGATCTGGCCGTGGGCACTTTCCCCTACGAAGTCGTAGACTCGGGAGACGTGCCGTTCTCCAACTTCAATCTCCTGGGCGACTTTCCGCAGGGCCGCAACATCACGCAATACCAGTTCATCGACGATTTCACTCTCATACGCGGGAAGCACAGCCTGAAGTTCGGCATCAACTTCCGGCGCTACGATGTGAGCGACCACAACTTCTTCTTCAACTCGCCCGCTGTCTATTTCGGTTATAACCCATCCGGCATGCAGAACTTCGCCGACGGAATAGCCTATCAGTACCGCGAGAACCTGAACCTGGCGAGCGACGTCCCGGTCGCCCTGTGGGGTACGGGCATTTATGCGCAGGATGAGTGGGCCGTTAAGTCCAACCTGAAGCTGACTCTGGCGTTGCGCGCCGAGCACAACTCCAACCCCGTATGCCAGTTCAACTGCTTCGCTAACTTCAAGAGTTCCTTCCCGACCCTGGCGAGCGTTACCAGTTCGGACCCCGGGAGCGTGCCCTATAGTAGTGACATCTCCTACGGTCAGCACCAGGCATTCCAAGGTACCGATGCGGTCAACTGGTCGCCCCGCCTCGGTTTCGCCTGGTCTCCTGGGCACGACAACAAGACGGTGGTCAACGGCGGGATCGGCATTTTCTATGACAACCCCGCGGCCGGATTGGTGGACAATCTACTGTCCAACCCACCCGTAGCGGTAGCCATCCGCGTCCGGCCGCCGAGCGGCATCCTGCCGTTCGATCCTGGCCCCACCGGCGGCGCAGCGGTCTGGGCAGCCTCCGCGAACGCATTCAATGTAACCCAGAGCTACAACCAGATCTCCTCGGAACTGACTTCATTGGGGTCGTTGTTTGAGGCGCCCAGCGTGACGGCGCTCATAGGTAAGATCCACTCGCCCCAATGGCAGGAGTGGAGCCTGCAGGTGCAAAGGCAGCTCACCAACTCCACCGTGCTCATCGTGGCTTATGCCGGTAACCACGGTATCCACATTCCGTATCAGAGCCAGTGGTACAACGAATACGACGCGTACGGCTTGTACACCGCGGTGCCCGGAATCCCGCAATCTCCCGCGGTGCCGAACTACGGAAGCGTGACCCAATTTCAGAGCGGCGCGGTTTCCAACTACAATGGCATGACCGTCACCTTCAGAAAGCAGTTTACGCAAGGTTTTTCCGCCGGGGCCAATTATACCTGGTCTCACAACCTGGATGAGACTTCCAACGGCGGCGTGTTCGCCTACAGTGGCGCAGGCGAATCCATCCTGGGCCAGATTAACCCCACCAGTCTGCGTGCCCAGAATTACGGCAATTCGGATTATGACATTCGCGACCTGTTCAACGCCTACTGGGTATACAATCCGAATTTCAACGTCGGCAGCCGGGTGATGAAGGCCGTGCTAAACAACTGGGAGTTTTCGGGTAAGTGGTTCTGGCGCACGGGGCTGCCTTTCTCGGTGACGGACGACAACACCGCGCTGGGCAACTTCTCGGGCACCATCCTGGCAACCCCGATTGCCGGACAGGTAGGGCAGCCCGGCGCGTGCAACGAATCCGCCGCGGTTACGCCTTGTTTGAATCCAAATGCCTTCGTGAATGGCGCGGCCTCGACTTTCACCGGTTACACGGCGCTTTCGTCCCAAAACCGCAACCAGTACCGCGGACCGCATTACTTCGATATCGATATGAACCTGTACAGGACCTTCAGTTTCGGTGAGCAGAGGAAGCTGAAGATCGGATTGCAGGCGTTCAATGTGTTCAATCACCCGAACTTCGGCCTGCCGGATTTTGGCATGGGCGACGCTACCTTCGGTCAGATCACGAATATGGCAGTTTCGCCGACCAGCCCTTACGGCAGTTTCCTGGGCTTCGATTCGTCGGTGCGCGTGGTCCAACTCTCGGGTAAGTTCGTGTTTTAGCTTACCGGCGAGCTTTTTGTCGAACCCGGCCCGCGTTCACTGGAACGCGAGGCCGGGTCTTTTTTTTGGGGGGGGTCGTCTTTTGTCATAGACGCGGGAGATTCCGGAGGCCACGCGGATCTGTGTCCTGACCGACCAGATTCCGTCCTCGCCACGCACCAACCGCTTACATCCGCGGGAGAACCAGCGACCCGGGCAGCAAGGAGGCGGCCCAGCGCTTCGAGATGAGTGTAGTTTTGAACGAAGCAATACGGCCCTCTACCCCCTCTAGCCCAACTTGACAAATTTACAATCGCGCCTCATACTGCCCTGATAGGCATGAGGCTTGCCCAGCGCCCGTATGTCCGAACCCGCCCGGCAATACTAGAATCCGGACGAAATTCAGGCATTGACTATGGGATCGCATAGCCATAAGTTTGAAGGCGCTGCTTTTGCGCGCTCTTAGCGTTCGGTTTCATTTGGTTGACGAATTCCTCCAGGACGCGCTTTTCCGCAGTGTGAGACCGAGAAGGGGGATACATGCAGTTCCATCGGCAGTCAGTTGTTGTCTTGGTGGCCGTTCTGGTACTATTAGCGCTACCAGCTGCCTTTGCCCAAACAGTTACAACCGGCGACGTGGTCGGGGTGGTCAAAGACACCACCGGTGCGGTGGTGCCGGGCGCCACCGTCACTCTCAAGAGTATTAACTTTGGCGACACGCGAACGGTGGCTACCGATAGTGCGGGCGCGTTTCGCTTCACGTTCCTGAAGCCGGGGGATTATACCGTTTCGGCGTCCGCCGCCGGGCTGAAAACCGACGTCCAGAAAATGGCGGTTGAAGTCGGCCAGGTGGCGACTCTGGATTTGATCGCCAAGGTGCAGGCCACCCAGGAAGTGATCGAGGTCATGGCCAGCGGGGATATTGTCCAAACCGAAAACGCCAACCTCAGCACGACCTATAACACCACGCAAATGCAAGAGCTGCCTGCGGGTGGCGGGGACATGACGACGATTGCCTTCACGGCGCCCGGAATTGAGATGAGCACGGGCGGGGGCTACGGTAATTTCAGCTCGCACGGTATGCCGGGCGTATCGAATCTGTTCACTATCAACGGCAACGATTATAACGACGCCTACTTGAATCTGAACAACTCCGGAGCCAGCAACAATCTGTTGGGCGCCAACGAGGTGCAGGAAGCCGCCGTGGTGCAGAACGCTTATAGCGTGCAGTATGGGCGCGAAGCGGGCGCGCAGGTGAATTACATTACGAAGTCGGGAACCAATGGCTTTCACGGCGATCTGGTCTGGAACTGGAATGGCGATCGCCTGAACGCCAACGATTTCTTCTCCAACACCGATGGCCTGGCTCGACCGAAGATGATTTCTAATCAATGGGCGGCCGATGTGGGCGGCCCGATTCGCAAGGACAAGACCTTCTTCTACGCCGATACCGAGGGATTGTATTACACCCTGCCCACTTCGGGTATTGTCACCATCCCCAGTCCCCAGCTTCAGACCTATATCCTCAACACCGTGAGTGCCACCTCCCTGCCTCTCTACCAGAATGCGTTCAAGATATACAACAGCGCTCCGGGCGCGTCCGGGGCCGTGCCTATCAGCAACGGCAGCGGCCTTTTACAAGACAGCAACAACACCCTCGGCTGCGGTGTCACCGGCTTCGGTAATGGAACGGTCGCCGCCCCTGGCGGCGGGTTCTTCGGCACGACCGTCCCTTGCGGCGAGGCGTGGGCGAGTAGCGGCTCCAACACCAATAAAGAGCACCTCTACACTTTCCGGGTAGACCACTCCATCACAGACAAGCAGAAGATTTACGTCCGCTTGAAGCACGACGATGGATTCCAACCTACCGGCACGAATCTCATCAACACTACGTTCAACGAACAGAGCATTCAGCCGGAATGGGATGGCGCGATCAATTACACCTACGTGATCACGCCTACCGTGGTTAACAGCTTCATCGGCTCCGTGCTGTGGTACAGCGCGTATTTTGGCCCTGCGAGCGTGAGCGCCTCACAGGCGCTGTTCCCTTACAACTTCACTATTGCCGACGGTGGCACCAACGGCGGCGCTGCGGTTGGCCGCAACTTTTATCCCATGGGGTCAAACTGGGAGTCGTTTCCACAGGGCCGCGATGTGGGCCAAGGCCAGTTAATCGACGACCTTTCCATTACCAGAGGCCGCCACACGCTTAAGGTTGGCGAAAACTTCCGCCGCAACCGGGTTAGCAATTTCGGTTTGCTGCAGGGCACCACCGGGACCTATCAATTCGGTGCGCTCGGCGATTTTGCCGGCGGCGTTACCGATGCGACTTACAACAGTTATTATAATCAGAGCTTCACCAGCATCGCCACGGCACATATCCGGCTGTATAACATCGGCGTCTATGCGCAGGACGAATGGGCCGTGGCCAAGAACTTCAAGCTCACGTTCGGTCTGCGGCTCGACCGGACGGGCAATCCGGTTTGTGCCGACGACTGTTTCTCGCGGCTGACCGCCCCGTTCAGTTCCTCCAGCTTGCAGAAGGGTGCGAGTGTCCCCTACAATCAGTCCATAGATACCGGATTGAGCAACGCGTATTACAGCGTGGATTCGGTGGTTCCGCAGCCCCGCGTGGGCGTGGTCTGGAGCCCCCAGGGTAGCAGTAACCCAATGGTCATCCGGGGCGGCTTCGGTCTGTTTGCCGACCTGGCCCCCGCCTTTTTGGTCTCAAGCCTGTTCCATAACGCTCCGTATCCGTATTCCGCCGTCATCCTCAATGGCGACGAGGTGGGGCCGGCCCGATGGGTCGAGCGCCGCCGCCGCCCAGAATCAGTTCAACGCCTTCAAGACTGGTTTCTTCAATGGCGAAACGATGGATCAGTTGGGCAACAGTCCCTTCAACTACTTCTCGACCGATCAGCATTTCAGTACCCCTACCTATGCGGAGTGGAGCTTCGAGATCGAGCAGCCAATTGGACAGAAGAACGTTCTGGTAGCTACTTACTCGGGTAACCATGGATATAACCTCCTGGTGCAAAGTGGATTTCCCAATGCGGCCGCACTGGGCGGCAGTTTCGCCGGCTTGCCGTCGGTGCAGCCCGATCCCCGCTTCCTGGCGATTAACGAGCTTAGCAACCAGGGCGTTTCGAACTACAACGGACTGACTATTCAGTACCGGCGTGCCTTCTCTCATGGCTTCCAGGGCCAGATCAACTACACCTGGAGCCACGCGTTGGACGATGTCTCCAATGGCGGCTCGGGCCTGCAATACAACTTCACCAACAACACCTCCGGGGGATTAGTCAACCCGAACATCAGGGCTAACTACGGCGATTCCGATTATGATATTCGCCATCAGGTAACCGGCGATTTCGTGTGGGATACTCCGTTTAAGTTTAGCAACCGCGGCCTCAATTATCTCCTGGGCAACTGGACGCTATCCAGCAAGCTTTTCGTGCGGACGGGAATTCCGGAGAACATCACGGACAGCCTGCTTAATAACCTGTTTGAAGGCACGCTGGGCTCCTCTGTCATCAACGTCCCCACCAGCCTGTTGGCCACTGCCGTCACTGACATTCCGCATTACTGCGGAAGCGCCGCCGTGAACGGAGCTACTCCCTGCCTGTCGCAGTCGATGTTCCTGCCCGCAGGTACGGAACCGGGCTTCGGTAACATCGGCCGCAACACTTTGTTTGGCACGGGCTACTTCAATATCGACACGAGCCTGTATAAGAATATCGCCATTACCGAGCGATTTCGGTTTACCATCGGCGCCAGCGCTTATAACCTGCTCAACCACGCGCATTTTGCGGACCCGCTGTCCAACGTCGCCTCGGGCGCCGTGGGTGGAATCTACGGCACCGTAGAGGAACCTACCAGCGCTTACGGTGCCTTCCAGGGTTCAGTGGTTACCGGCCGCGTCATGGTGTTGACCGCCAAGTTCAGGTTCTAAAGTTCGAATCGCATTTCTCGCTCATTCGGGCGCCGGGCCGCGTGCCCGGCGCTTTTTTTTGCCCGGCAGCGGATAGCTTCGCGCTAAAATGACCGCTTAAATGAGTGGACTACGCTTCGAATGCCAGCCAGGCTGCACGGCCTGTTGCCAGCGCAAGGGATTCGTCTATCTGACTGAGGACGACATCGCGCGCGCCGCTGAATTCCTGGGTGTGACCGCCGCGGTATTCGAAAATCGCTACATTTACAGGACCAGGAATCTGCGCCGCCTGCGCATACCACGCGGGGGACAATGCCGGTTTCTGCGCGCGGAAGGATGCTCGATTCATCCGGCAAAACCCACGCAGTGCCGCATATTTCCGTTCTGGCCGGAAGTGACGGAGACGGGCCGTAACTGGCGCCGGACCGCGGCCTGGTGTCCGGGTATCGGAAAGGGCGAACTGGTGCGGATCGAAACCGTGCGGTCACAGGCGCAGGAGATGCGCGCGGCCTATCCGTCGATGTATCCGTAGCATATTTGGAGACTCATGGCGAAGAACTTCAAAGAGCTGTCCGAGCAGGAAATCCTGGCGCTGGCCGTTTCGCTCGAAGAGGAGGACGGCCGAATTTACGGCGACTTCGTGGACGGCTTGCGCGAGAGCTATCCGGCCACCGCGCAGATGTTCGAGGAGATGCAGGCCTCGGAAAACGGACATCGCCGTTCGCTGATCGAGATGTACCGGCAGCGCTTCGGGGAGCATATCCCGCTGATCCGCCGGCAGGATGTGAAGGGCTTCATCACGCGCAAGCCGGTGTGGCTGGTGCGCCCGCTGGGCATCAACGTCGTGCGCAAGCAGGCCGAGATCATGGAGTTGGAAACTCGCCAGTTTTACGAGAAGGCGCAGGAACGCGTAACCGACGCGTCTACCCGAAAACTGCTCGGCGACCTCGCAGAGGTGGAGCGCCAGCACCAGGCGGCCGCGGAATCGCTGGAGCACAGCCTGACCACCAACGTGCGAGAACAGGAGGACGCCGCCAGCCGGCGCCTGTTCGTGCTGCAGATTGTGCAGCCCGGATTGGCCGGCCTGATGGATGGCTCCGTGTCGACGCTGGCTCCGCTGTTCGCGGCTGCCTTCGCGACCCAGAAAAGCCACGATGCATTTCTGGTTGGCTTGGCCGCCTCGGTGGGCGCGGGTATCTCCATGGGCTTCGCCGAAGCGCTTTCCGACGATGGATCGCTCACCGGACGTGGCCACCCTTGGGTCCGCGGCGTGGTCTGCGGACTCATGACCACAGCCGGCGGCATTGGACATACGCTGCCGTTTCTGCTTCCGAACTTCCACATTGCATTTACGGCCGCGGTGGTGGTGGTGGCGGTCGAGTTGGGAGCCATCAGTTACATCCGGCATCGCTACATGGACAGCCCGTTGCTCACAGCCGCTCTGCAAGTGGTGGTGGGAGGCGTCCTTGTGTTTCTGGCTGGAGTTCTGATCGGCAGTTCGTAGCCAGCTACTGTTCTTCGATCTCCAACTGGTCTCCCGCCTGGGTGCCGGTGGCTGCCGCCGCGCCGGCCGGAAGTTCCAGGATCGAGTGCGCCGTCAGGCACATGGACAGCCTCCAGGGCGCCATGCGGTGACGGACCTTGCGCACTTTCTTATTCCGGTCCAGATAGATCAGGTCGATGGCAAACTTCATGAAGAAGCTGTGCACGGATTCGCAGGGGACAATCCAGATGCCCTGGCCCGGGTCCAGACGCTTATGCTTGAGCAATCCGGTGCGGCGCTTCTCGCTGGTGTCCGCGAGTTCGGCGGCATCCGCCAGCAAGGTGTTGCGGGTCAGGTTGCGGACAACGATTTGCAAGTTCCCTTTTAGCACGAGTTGAAGCGGGATAAGCTGGATTCAATGCTACTACTGACCGGCCCGGCCGGGTCCGGCAAGACCTTCCGCATCCTGGAGCGGTTCCGCGAAGCGCTGCGGCGGAGGGATTCCGGCGTGCGGCTGCTCACTCCCACGGCCACCATGGCGCAGCACTTGCAAAACCAGGTGGCGCGCGAGGGGTTCGTTTTCTGGCCCGGACTGGTCCAAACACTGTCGCGCTTTGTGGATTCGTTTGCCGCGGGCATGCCGTTGGTTTCCGAGCCGATGCTCTATTTCATAGTCGAGCAGGCCGCCAGCCGCGTGAACCGGCCTGAGTTTGCGCCTGTAGTCAGGCTGCCTGGATTCTGCGCAGCGCTGGCGCGCACCATGGAAGAGCTTTCGTCGGCCGGATGCGACGCGGAACGGCTGGCGGAGAGTATGCCGCGTAAAGGCGGATCGGCGCCGCTGGGCGAGGCATTTCTGGCGGTGTATCGCGAGGTGGACGAGGAACTCCGGTGCCGCGGATTGGCGACGCGGTCGCAGCGGCTGGCGCATGCCGCGGAACAAATCGAGCGCGAGGGGCTGCCCGCAATACGCGCCATCTGGCTGGATGGATTCTACGCGCTGCCCGATCCGGAGCTGGCCGTCATCCGCGCCATGTGCCGCCATGCGGACGTGACCATCGCGCTGCCCACCGCCGCGATTACAGAGCCTACGCGCGAACGGTTACTGGCAATGGGATTCGTGGAAGAGCCGTGTACTGGGCAGGCGGCGCAACCGCGCACCGAGCTTTGCGCGGCGCCCTCCATCGAGCGCGAGGCGGACGAAATCGCGCGCCGGATCCTCGAGCAGGCTTCCGCGGGCCGGCCGTTTCGCGATATGGGCGTGATCGTGCGCAGTCCGGAATTGTACCAACCGGTCCTGCGCGCGACGCTGGATCGCTTCGGCATTCCGGCACGGTTTTATTTCGATGCCGACCTGTCGCGGCACGCGCTGGTGCGCTACCTGGCGGGAACCGTGGACGCGCTGCTCGGCGGATGGGATTATGCGGAAACGTTGGCGGTTATCCGGCTGGCGCCCGGAATCGCGTGCGACGAGTTCGATTTCGCGGTGCGTGAGAGGATCCCGGGTCGCGGGCTGGCCGCGCTGCGAGCGTTGGCCACGGCCGCGGAGCCGGAGGTCTTGGGATTGCTTCAATCGATCGAGAAGCTAGAGGCATGGCTGGCGCTTTCAATCGCTCCGTTTGAGTGGGCAGCACGGCTGCAGGGTCTGCGAGAATTGTTCGCGCCGCGGCAGCCGGAACCCGGCAGTTACGAGAACGCGGCGATCGCCCGCGGACAGGCAACGGCGCTGGGACTCTTCGATGGCGCCATGCACGAAGCGGCGGAGATGCTGGGCGGGCGTACCGTCAAGCTGGGCGAGTTTTGGCGCGCGGCGAAATCGGCGTTGCGGCTGACGCCATTGCGCGTCCACGACGGACGCCGCAATGTGGTGCACGTGCTGGGCGCGCACGAGGCGCGGCAGTGGCGCTTGCCGTCCGTTTTCGTTTGCGGATTGGTGGAGAAGCAGTTTCCGAAATTCCAGACCCAGGATCCATTCTTTCCGGAAGCGGCGCGCGCCCAGTTGAAGCAGGCGGGTGTGCGGCTGCGGACGGCGGCGGATTTCGAAGCTGAAGAACGCTTCCTGTTCGATTCGGCTGTCACCCGCGCCACGGAATCGCTCACGCTCAGCTATCCGCAGTGCGACGCGCGCGGGCAGCAGACTCTGCCGTCGCTGTATCTGGACAGCGTGACGGCGCCGCCGAGCCAGTGGAGGCCCGTACTGCCCCAGCCGGGAAGGCCGGGCGGGACAGCGCGCGCGCCGGCAGTCATCTCCGACCCCGGCCTGCTGGAGCACCTTGCGCAACGGCACAAGTCGTTCGGCCCGAGGTCGCTCGAAACGTATTTGCAGTGTCCGTTTCAGTTCTTTGGCCGTTACACGCTGCGTCTCGAGGCCGCGCCGGCGAGGCCGGAAAAGCGGCTGGATTTCCTTACGCAGGGCATCGTCGTACATGCCGTGCTGGCGGAGCTGCATAGCAATCCGCGGCCGCTGGACGAAGTTTTCGACGCGGTGTTTCAACGCATCTGCGATGAGCGGCGCGTACCTTTGGGTTACGCTACGGAAGCTTGCCGCCAGCGCATGTTGGCCGATGTGCGCGCTTTGGTGGAGGAGCCGGGTTGGACGCCAGGCAATGAAATCCGCACGGAACAGAAATTCCACTACAAGCTGGGCGCGGACGTGGAAATCAGCGGGCGCATCGACCGCATCGATGTTACATCGGATGGTGGGGCGTCTGTCACCGACTACAAATACAGCGGGGCGCAGAACATCAGGAACTTGGCGGCGAGTGAGAATCTACTGCAACCGCAACTCTACATGTTGGCGCTTGATCGCTGTTTCGGATTGCGCCCCGAAGGCATGTCGTATTGGGGTTTCAAGGGCGGCGTGAAACGAACCCCCGAGGTCCAGTTCGGCCCAGCCGCCACTATCGAGGCGACGCTGCGCATAGTGGGCGAGGTGCGCGCGGGCCGCATAGAGCCGCACCCGGCCGACCCGGAAAAATGCAGGTTCTGCGAATTGCGCGACGTTTGCCGGTATGCCATCGCCGCGCCCGCGCTCGCTGAGGGAACCGCGCAGTGGGATTGACGGCCCGGCAGTTGGAAGCTGTCGCGGTCGAGGAGACTGCGCGAGACACTTGCGTGGTGGCGGGGCCGGGCTCCGGCAAGACCAC
>Ga0302324_100019445_pt1 | contig 13338 bp, 15 predicted proteins | sample Palsa_T0_1_FD_201949 | JGI IMG/M metagenome (GOLD analysis project Ga0302324, IMG submission 201949) | Peat permafrost microbial communities from Stordalen Mire near Abisko, Sweden - Palsa_T0_1 | ecosystem: Environmental > Terrestrial > Soil > Palsa > Peat permafrost | place: Sweden: Abisko...
ACCTCCCAGCCCGCCCGGCTGCGAGCGGACTGGGAAATACCGACGTCGAGGACGACCCCGTTCCCGGCAGGCTTGTCGTACAGGGACGACGCGAGGATCTCGCCAGTCCGCTGGCTGAAGCGGCCCAGGTCCACGCTGCTGCCATCCAGCGTCACCCCGTCGAGGGACATCTCGCCAACCCGGCCAAGGCTGACGAAGATATGCCGCCGCTGAACGGTCACGACCAGGCCGGTGGCGCGCGGCGGGTCCCCGGGGGCAGCCTGCAGCAGCACCACATCCCGGACGCGGCCGATCGCCAGGCCGTCGGCGTCGAGCAGCCGCCTGCCGCTAAGACGCGAGGTGAAGACCGGTGCGTCCGTCATCGACTGCAATGCCTGTACATCACGGCTCCGTCCTGATCGGCCCGGCACTGGCGGCGAAGTCCGGCCAGTTACCGTCTCACTTACCACACGCCACCGGCTTACCCAAGCTCCGGTTCGCAAACGTGCACGTCAGCCAGGCTATCGGCGCGGAGCGGGCGATACCGCGCATACCTGCGCCGCTGCCTGGCAGTACGGCTGGCCTTAGCCCGAGCACCGGCCCGGCCCGGGTACCTTCGAAAACACGGAGGGTGACATGCTCGCTGCACTTGTGCTGGCCGGCCTTGATCGCCGCCCCGATCGGCACGGCCGGCCTGCTGGTCCAGTCGAGACGCCGGGCGGCGACGGCGGGAGCGTGGCCGGCGGTACGGCGCTTCACCCTCGCGATCGGCGGCACCGTCGTGCTGGCCGCGATCGTCGTGGCCTCGCTCTGTTCGCCGCGCTGCTGGCCTGCGCCTATCTGTGGGATATCTGCGACGCGCTCGGCTCGGAGCGCTGGCGGCGGCGGCTGAGCCGCCCCGAGCCGGGCCGGGTCCCCGACAGCGACCTGCCGTTCATCAGCCTGCATGTCCCCGCACACAACGAGCCGCCGGACATGGTCCTGGACACGCTGCGATCGCTGCTGCGGCTCGACTACCCGCGGTTCGAGGTCATCGTCATCGACGACAACACCGACGAGGAAGCCCTGTGGCGTCCGCTTGAGGCGTGGTGCGCCCGCCACGGGGCGAAGTTCCGGCACCTGGAGGACTGGCCGGCTACAAGTCAGGCGCGCTGAACTACGCGCTGCGGGAGATGACTGACCCGCGCGCCGAGATCATCGGTGTCGTCGACTCGGACTACCAGCTGGAGCCGGGGCTTCCTCCGGCGCTGCGCGCCGCTGTTTGCCGACGCCTGGGTTGGCTTCGCCCAGGCGCCGCAGGACTACCGCGGCTGGCACCGGGCCCGCTACTACCGCAGGCTGTACTACAGCTACCAGTACTTCTTCGCGGTCTCCCAGCCGTCACGCAACGAGCGTGACGGGGCGATCTTCGCCGGCACCATGGGGCTGATCCGCCGCGTCGCGCTCGAGCAGCTCGGCGGCTGGGACGAGTGGTGCATCACCGAGGACGCCGAGCTGTCACTGCGCCTGCTGCGGGCCGGCTGGTCTGGCCTTCACGTCGATGAGTCCTAGGGCAAGGGAATCATGCCCCTGACCTTCGAGGCCCTGAAGGGCCAGCGCTACCGCTGGTGCTTCGGCGGTATCCAGATGCTGCGGATGCACTGGCGGTCGCTCATGCCGGGGCCTGCCTCCGCCAGGAACCGGGGCCGCAGTCCCATCAGGCCAGGACCAGCCACCCGGCCTCCAGCTCGCCCTCGCCGGGCGGACCGGCCAGCACCAGCCCGGCCCCGTCCGTGACTCCGACACCGACGCCCAGTCCGTCGCCGTCAGCCTCAACCTCCAGCCCGGCGCCCGCCGGCAGTTCGCCAGCCTCACCTGACCAGGCCCGCGCGGCCCTGCCGGGCGCGGTCTACGGCAGAGCCGCGCGGGTGATGTTTGCATCCGTCTGTGCGGGACAGGCATGCGGGCACCGCCCCCGGACAGCCAGCCGGCAGCGCCAGCCACGGCGAGGCAGGCAGCTGAGCCGGGAGAGGTAGCGAGGCGACAGCTACGCTGACCGCAAACGGCCAGGTTGATCGCCCGAGGGGAGGGCCCCGGTTGACCGCGCACAGCGACCGCGAGCGGCGGCGGCCGGGTAAGGCTGCCAGCGCGGTCGAGGCTGCGTTCGATCAGACGGCCGCCCTGCTGATTGCGATGACCGGACCCGAGTTGCGGATCAGCGCCGTCAACGAGGCCTGGCGGCGGTTCTTCGGCCGCTCCGATTTCATCGGCATTCCGGTCAGAGAGGCCATCCCGGAGGCCGCCGGCCAGCAGCTCTTCGAGGTTCTCGACCGGGTCTACTCAACCGGCGAGCCGGAGTCAGGCCACGAATGGCGGATCCAGGTCAATCGCGGAGCCGGCGCCACGGAGGACACCTTCATCGACTTCGCGCTCCTGCCCGTCCGGTCAGCTGGCGGCCAGGTGACCGGGATCGTCGGAGCCGGACTCGACGTGACGGCGCGCCTCAGGGCGCGGCGAGCGGGGCAGCTGCCGGCCGGCGCGCAGGCGCATTACCTCGCCGCCAGCGACGTAGTGGCCAGCCTGCAGGCAGCGCTCCTGCCCACTGCGCTCCCCGTTCTGCCGCAGGCGAGTATCGCGGCCCGGTACCTGGTGGCCGGCCTGGACCAGGCCGCTGGCGGTGACTGGTTCGACGCGGTACCGCTGGCGGACGGCTTGGTGGCGCTCACGGTCGGTGACGTTGTCGGGCACGGGGTCGCGGCAGCTGCCGCGATGGCGCAGCTGCGGGCCATCATCAACGAGCTGCTCGTCGCAGAGCCGGACCTGTGGAAAGTGCTGAGCCGCGCCGACGCGTTCGCGGCCAGGACGCCAGGACTGCGCTCGGCCACTCTCGCGCTGGCCGTGCTCGATCCCGCCAGCGGCGCTCTCCGCTACACCACCTGCGGCCATCCGGCTCCGCTCGTGGCCAGCAGCACCGGGCATGTCAGGTTCCTGGACCGGACCGGGAACGGCCCGCTGGGAACCGGATCGGTGCCCGCGCTCGCGGCCGCCAGACTGGCGCCAGGCGACGTGCTCCTGCTGTACAGCGACGGCCTCATCGAGCGGCCCGGGCGGACCCTGGACGCAAGCGCCGCCGAGCTCGCCGCCGTGGCGGCAGGCGCCGTCACGAACCGCGTGCTGACAGCCGGTGCTGCACCGATGCCGGCGGAGCGCGTCTGCCAGCTGACCGTCGAGCTGCTGACCAGAACGGGCTATGCCGACGATGTCACCGCACTGGCAGCAGAGCGTCTCGGCGTCCCGATCGCGCCGCTGCACCTCACGCTGCCCTGCGAGGTGCCGAGCCTCACCATCGTCCGGCGGGCGCTGGATGACTGGCTCGCGCGCCTCAGCCCGCTCGCCGACGATCGCGACGCCGTCCATATGGCCGTGGTCGAGGTCGTGACGAACGCCATCGAGCACGCGTATCCGCCCGACCAGACCGGCGCTGTCGAGTTCGACCTCGGGCTGCGGACCGACGGGCGGCTGGAGTGCCTGGTCACCGACTACGGCAGGTGGCACCCGCCCGATCCGGCTGCCGTGGACCGCGGTAACGGGCTCATGGTCGCCCGGCACATGGTGGACGAGCTGCGAATCAGCCATCCGGCAGACGCTCCTGATGCCGCTGCGGGCGCAGCCGGCACGATCGTCACGCTGATGCATCAGCTCAGCCGGCCGGCCACGCTCGCCTCGGATACCAGCGCGGAGCCGGCCTCGTTCCCCGTCGCGCCAGAATTCGGGGTCGATGCCGAGCTGGACGGTCCCGGCGCCCGGGTGCGCGTCAGGGGCGCGATCGATATCAGCACTGCCGACGAGTTCCTGCGCCGGCTGCTGGCCGCCTGCCGCGGCGGCACGCTGCCGATCACCGTCGACCTGCGCGGTGTGACTCAGCTGGCCAGCGCAGGCGTCAGCGCCCTGTTCGAGCTTGCCCGCCAGCTCGCCTCCCACCGCCGGGACCTGCGGCTCGTTGCCTCGGCGGACGACGTGGCCGGATCCGTACTTGAGCTCGTCGGCCTCAGGTATTCCGTCAGCCCGCTCCCCTCGGCCTCGCCGTAGCGGCTCACGTACCGGCCGTGATTAGGCCGGGGGTTCCCGGGTAGAGAGCGCGAGCATTCCGGTCATCGAGACGGCCGCGGCCGCCTGCGCAGCAGTTCGCAGCGCTTTCGCGGGCTGCTGCCGCTGACCGGACACCGTCCCCTGAGAGGAGGCCAGGATTGTCTGACGTCAGCTCCGCGCGCACCCTCGCTGTGACGGGCTCATGAGCTCGCTGCTTGACCGGAACGCGGTCCCGCCCGAATCCCCCGATGGCCCTAGCGACGCCGAGCTGATCGGGATTGTCCAGTCACAGCCCCTCGGCAGCGGCGAGCGCGAGGCAGCGTGCGCGGAACTCGTCCGCCGCTACCAGTCGCTCGTCTTCAGCTGCGCGGCCCGCTATCTGCACAGTCCGGAGCCGCAGGATGAGCTCGTTCAGGCGGGCTACGTCGGTTTGCTGAGCGCGATCAATCACTTTGATCCCCAGTACGGCACCAGCCTCGCCGCTTACGCCCGTCCGTGCATCAGCGGCGAGATCAAGCGTCACTTCCGGGATAAGCGCTGGCAGGTCCACGTCCGCCGGGCGGCGCAGGAACTGCGGGCCGAGATCCTTGCCTGCGAGTCCTACCTGACCCAGCAGCTGCACCGAGCCCCGACGGAACAGGAGGTTGCCGAGCATCTCGGCCGTGAGGTCAGCGACGTTCGCGAGGGCCACAACGCGGACCGCGCATTTCAGGCCCTGTCGCTGGACGCGCCGTTCTCCGCCGACGCGGACGCCGGAACGCTCGGCGATCTGCTCGGGGACGACGACGACGAGGCGCTCGGCACGGCGGTGGACATGGAAGCAGTCTGGGCGCACATCGGCGAACTGCCCGAGCGGGAGCAGACCATTGTCACCATGCGGTTCTACGGCAACATGACGCAGGCCCAGATCGGCGAGCAGCTCGGAATCTCCCAGATGCACGTATCCCGGCTGCTCGCGCACGCGCTCCGGTTCCTGCGGGAACGGCTCGGCGACTGACCGCGCTGTCCCGCCGGGCCGCTGGTTAGAAATACGACGACGCGGGCAGGGGCCGGTGCATGTCTGGACTCAGAGTAATGGCGCGGCCGATGCTGGCCTCGATCTTCGTCGTGCAGGGGCTGGACACGTTCCAGCATCCGGAGAAAGTGTCCGCCAAGGCGGAGCCAGTCGTGCGGCCGCTGGCCGACCGTTTCCCCGCCGTCCCGGCGCAGACCGAGCAGGCTGTCCGCCTCAACGGCGCCGTGCAGGTAGCCGCCGGCACGATGCTCGGGCTTGGCATCCTGCCGCGCCTGTCGGCCCTGGCTCTCGCCGGAACGCTCGTGCCGACCACGCTCGCAGGGCACCGGTACTGGGAGCTCGAGGATCCGGCCGAGCGCGCGCAGCAGCGGATCCACTTCCTCAAGAACCTGACCATGCTCGGCGGCCTGCTGATCGCCGCTGCGGACACCGGCGGCGCGCCGTCGCTGGGCTGGCGGCGTCGCCAGGCAGCCAGGCGGGCGAGCGGCGTGATCGCCGGGATCAGCGACTCCGCCGCAGCCGCCAGCGACCTCCTCGCCAGCGCGGCCCACTCCGCCGCCGGATCCGTCAGCGACTCCGCCGCAGCGACCGGCGACCTCCTGGCCAGCGCTGCCCACTCCGCGGCCGGCTCGCTTGCTGACTCGGCCGCGCTGGCGCGCGACCGGCTTCCGGAGCTGAGTCATGCAGCCGTCGAGTCGGCACGTTCGGCCGGATCCCAGGTCGCCCGCGCGGCCCAGACGGCGATCGACACCGGGCGCAGCGAGGTACGCCAGTTCGCCGGCTAGCGGGCGTCTCCAGTGGCTGACACCGTGCGGCGGCCGAAGAGCACAAGCCGCTGACCGCGAGCCAGCACCAGATCCGGCCGCGGCAGCGGGCACAATGGGCTGAGCGTGCGCGCTGACGGGGCACCTGCCCCGGGGAATCTTCCAAACCCGAGGAGATCAGGTGTCTGGTAGTGCCAATGATCTCGTCGACGTGCTGCTGGTCGAGGATGACCCCGGAGACGCGCTCATGGCGACCGAGACGCTGGAGCTCGCCAGGAAAAACGGCCGCTTTCACGTCGTCGCGGACGGGCAGAGCGCGCTGCGTTTCCTCCGCCGGACCGGGGAGTTCGCGGACGCACCGTACCCCAGGCTCGTGCTGCTGGACCTGAACCTGCCTGGCTTGTCCGGCCTGGAAGTGCTCGCGGAGATCAAGTCCGATCCTGAGCTGCGGATCATCCCGGTCATCGTGCTGTCGTCCTCGCGCCATCCCGACGACATCCGGCGCAGCTACGCGGCTCATGCCAACGCCTACGTCGTCAAGCCAGTGGATTTCGACGGCTTCGCTGACACCATCCAGAAGATCGACGCCTGCTTCCTCGGCCTCATTCAGCCCCCCGTCTGAGACGGCGCCGGCCACCGCGCCGCGGCCGGGCGCGTTTGGCCTGCCCGGCAGCGGGCAGCCGGTGGGACGGGAGGACACAGATGATCAGATCCGCCGACAGGGCGACGTCGGGCCTGGCTGCAGCCAGGCCGGGCACCGGCGAACCGGGCACCAGCGAGCCAGCCGGCTGGCCGGTCCTGGCAGCCGATGCCGCAGCCGCCTTCACCGCCGCGGTCGAGGCAGAGGAGCTGAACCTCCCGCTGCCAGGCTGCGGCAGGACAGCGGAGCGCTTCGCGGCCCTGGCCCGGCTCGCCGGAGAGGACCTGTCGGTCGCGCGGCTGGCCGAGGGACACGCGGACGCGCTCGCCGTCCTGGCCGAGCTCGGCTTCCCGCCGCCGCCCCGCGGCTCACGGTGGGGCGTCTGGGCCGCGCAGCCGCCCGGGCCCTCGCTGACCGCTGAGCGGGCCGGCCGCACGTGGCGGCTGAGCGGAACCAAGCAGTACTGCTCCGGGGCGCGTGCCTGCACTGACGCGCTGGTCACGGCGAGGGCTACCGACGGTGACCGGCTATTTGCGGTCGGCACCGCAGGGCTGGCGCCAGTGCCGGGCACCTGGCCGGCGACCGGCATGGCCGGAAGTGACACGCTGGACGTCCGCTTCAGCGGCATCGCCGCCGAGCCCGTCGGCGGGCCGGGTAGCTATACCGGCCGGCCCGGTTTCGCGCATGGCGGCATTGGAGTCGCCGCCTGCTGGCACGGCGGAGCCCGCGCCGTAGGCAGGACACTGCTGCTCGCCGCTGCCGCCCGCGACGTCGGCCCGCATGCGCTGGCGCACCTCGGAGCCGTCGACATCGCGCTGACCTCAGCCGGCAGTGCTCTCGCCCGGGCGGCTGCCGAGATCGACGCCGACCCGGCCGACAGCAGCGGTGAGGCGATCGTGCGCAGCCTGCGGGTTCGCGCGCTCGTCGAGGCGACCTCGAGCGAGGTCATGGAACGGGTCGGGCGGGCACTCGGGGCAGGCCCGCTGTGTCACGACGCCGGACACTCCCGCCGCGTCGCGGACCTGACGGTCTACCTGCGCCAGCATCATGCCGAGCGCAACCTCGCCGAGCTCGGTGCGGCCGTCGCCGAGCGGGGAACCGCATGGTGAGCGAGACCGTTCCGAACCGCATCGACGGCGCGGGCACAGCCGAGAGCGACTGGAACTCGTGGCGTTATCTGCGCGAACTGCCTGAAGTCGGGCTGCAGTCGTGGCGGAGCGCCGTGATCGTTGCCGCGCACCCGGACGACGAGGTGCTCGGGGTCGGCGGCACGATGGCGATGCTCGCGGCGAAGGGCGTCCGGCTGCGCCTGATCGCCGCTACCGACGGGGAAGGATCCCACCCGCGCTGCGATCCCGCGGTTGTCGGCCGGACACGGATCAGGGAGTCGGCAGCCGCTTTCGGCGCACTCGGAATCGTCGGCCTTGACGTGATCAGGCTGGGCCTGCCGGACACCCGGCTGGCCGGGCGCGAGGACGAACTGGCCGCCATCCTGCGAGTCCACTGCGCGGATTTCGACATCTGCCTGGCCCCGTGGGAGTCAGACGCGCACGCAGATCATGAGGCGGCCGGCCGGGCGGCCCGGCGGGCCTGCCGGGTCGTGCTGACCTATCCGGTGTGGATGTGGCACTGGGCCAGGCCGGCTGACCCGGCGGTGCCGTGGCAGCGGGCGGCACAGGTGCCGCTCCCGCCTGCAGTGGCGGCCAGGAAGCGAACCGCGATCCGCGAGTTCACCAGCCAGCTAACCGACAGGACGCCCGCCGGGGGACCGGTGCTGCCGCCCGACGTCATCGCCCACTTCACCCGGCAGCGGGAGGTGCTGCTGCGATGACAGCCGCGGTCACGCTCGGCACCGGCTACTTCGATGCCATGTATCAGGCCGCCGACGACCCCTGGGGGTTCGAGAGCCGGTGGTACGAGCAGCGGAAATACGCGATCAGCCTGGCCCTGCTGCCAGCTCCCCGGTATCGCAGCGCATTCGAGCCAGGCTGCTCTATCGGTGTCCTCACGAGCATGCTCGCACCGCGCTGCGACCGGCTGCTCGCCTTTGACCTGGCCGCGGCAGCGGCGGAGGCCGCGGCGCGGCGCACGCGTGGCCACCCGCAGGTGCGGGTCGAGCGCGCCGGAATCCCGCAGGACTGGCCGTCCGGCAGCTTTGACCTCATCGTCTTCTCCGAGGTCCTGTACTACCTCGGCGATGCCGACCTGAGGCGCGCGCTGGACGCCGCTACGGCCTCGCTGCAGCCGGACGGAACGCTGCTGGCCGTGCACTGGCGGCATCCGGTCGCCGGCTATCCCCGATCCGGCGACGACGTGCACGGGGCGCTCGCCCGCCAGGACGGCCTGGCCCGCCTGGTCAGCCACCGCGAGCCGGACTTCCTCGCCGAGATCTATCTCCGCACTGACGGCGAGCCGGTGTCAGTGGCCCAGGCAGCGGGCCTGGCGTGATCGACGTCGCTGCCGTGGTCGTACCCGCGCACAACGAGGAAGCACTCCTGGCTGGCTGCCTTGCCGCGGTCCGCCGTGCCGCCGTCCGCTGCGGCATACCCGTGCACGTGGTCGTCGTGGCGGACGCGTGCACGGACCGGACGGCCGCCCTCGCAACCGAGGCAGGGGCGCAGGTCGTGCACATCGAGGCGCGCAGTGTCGGAGCGGCCAGGGCGGCAGGGTTCGCCGAGGCGCTCCGCCTGACAAGCGGGGCCGATCCGGCGCGCACGTGGCTCGCGACGACGGATGCCGACACGATCGTGCCCCCGGCGTGGCTGCGGCGCCAGGCGCGGTACGCCGCGCGCGGCTTCGACCTGGTCCTCGGTACGGTCACTGTCCGGCACTGGGCTGGGCATCCGCCCCATGTCGCCGTCGCCTTCGCCGAGCGCTACCACAGCGGGCCAGGCCCGCACCCGCATGTGCACGGCGCGAACCTGGGCATCCGGGCATCCGCTTACCGCGCCGCCGGCGGCTTCCGGGACCTGCGGACCGCGGAGGACCATGCCCTGCTCGCCGCGGCCACGCAGGCAGGCTGCCGGATACTGCGGGCGGGCGATGTCAGCGTCGAGACCTCGGCCCGGCGGCATGCGCGCGCGCCCGATGGCTTCAGCGGCTTCCTGCTGGCGCTCGGCGGCCGCAGCGCCTGACATCAGGTCGGCTGCAGCGCCTCATCGAGGCTGGCGAATACCGGAAACATGCCGTCCACTCCGGTCACCGCGAGTATCCGCTTGAGTGCCGGGCCGCAAACCACCAGGCGCAGCTGACCGCCGCTTTCCCTGGCCTGCCTCAGCGCCCGGACCAGGACGCTCAGCCCGGTCGAATCGCAGAATTCAGTGCTGGTCATGTCGACGACCACCACCGGGAGGCCGCGCGCCGCAGCCGCCAGCAGCGCCTCCCTGAAGATGGCCGCGTTACTGACGTCGATCTCGTCCGGCGTCGTGACCACAACGAGACTGTTCTGCTCGGTGACGGGAAAAATAGGCTCTGGCACGGCTCACTACCGGGGAAAAGGATGTCGGTCGCCAGGATAGTCGTGACTGCCGCCGGCTGACCAGGCTCCGGCGCGCAGCCGGCTATCGGTAAAGCCGGGACGTCAGGCGGCGCGGTACTGCTCTGCGGCCGCCGAGCGCAGTCGCAGGCCGAGGCCCGGCACATCCGGATCAGGGTTCAGGACTCCCCCGGCGGCCGGCAGCGCCCCGTCGAACAGCAAGTCCTCGATGCGCTGGTGATCGTGGAAGTACTCCACATGACGGAGATTGGCGATGCCCGCCGCGGCATGCGCGTGCAAGTTCGGCGCACAATGACCGGACACCTGCAGGCCGTGCGCTGAGGCGAGCTCGGCAGCTTGCCGGAAGCCGGTAATCCCGCCGCAGCGGGTGACATCGATCTGCAGGCAGTCCACGGCCCGGGCGCTGAGCAGACGGGCCGAGTCCTGCAGGTTCCAGCTGTACTCACCCGCGGTCACATCTGGCTCGATCTGCGTCCGCAGCGACGCCAGGCCGGCCAGGTCGTCGGATGAGACCGGCTCCTCGAACCAGGTAACGGCGTAATCCGCCATCTTGGCCGCGACTTGCGCTGCCTGCGGAGCCGTGTACCCGCCGTTGGCGTCAACGAAAAGCTCCGTGTCAGCGCCGATGACAGTGCGGGCCTCCTGGATGCGCGCCAGGTCCCTGGCCTCGTTGCTGCCCCAGGACTCCCCTATCTTGATCTTCACGCGGGGGATCCCGAGGTCGTGCACCCAGCCAGTGAGCTGATCGGCGAGCTGGCGGCTGTCATAGCTGGTGAACCCGCCGCTGCCGTAGACGGGCACCGGCCCGGGTCTGCCGAGCAGGCTGACGAGCGAGCTGTCCAGCAGCCGTGCCTTCAGATCCCACAGCGCTATGTCGGCTGCTGAGATCGCCATGGCCGCGATGCCGCACCCGCCGAGGTTCCGCACCGCACGGTACATGGCCTCGGTGACCGGGGGCACGTCCAGCGCGTCCCGGCCCGCGACCACGGCGGCCAGCATGCCGCTCACCAGGGGCACGGCGGCTGGCGTTGAGTACGTCCAGCCGGTGCCGGTCTGATCGCCGGCTTCCGCGTGCACGACCACGAGCGTCGTCGAGTCCCAGGCCAGCGTGCCGTCTGCCTCAGGCCCGTCCGTCGGGATCACGTAGGCGGCCGCGCTTAGCGAGCGCACGGGGATCTCCGTACTCATGGGTGCAGCCCTTCTCCCGGCCGGCTGGTCGCCGGGGAAGCTAACCGGGCACGGACGGCCTAAACTCGCGCGCCCGCTGGAACCGCTACGGCGCGCAGTCCATGTTTCGGCGCGCCTGTCCCGGACACTGAGCACCGCAGACGGCACGTGCCAACGGCAGGAGCGGGTCCGGTGACAGAGTCGGGGCGAGCGGAGCGGCGTCCGCCGGTGCAGCAGGCCCCGCCGGCAAGCGCAGCGCTGACCGAGGCAGAGCTCAGAAGCAGGCGCGCGGTCGCCGCAGCCCTGCGCGTGCAGCCCCCGGCACGGCGCAGCCAGTCGGCCGGGCGCGGCCAGTTCAGCGGAGCGGGCTCGCACCCGGCCGGCGAGCGGCGCGCGCGGCCAGTGCTGCGGCAGCGGACCGGCATCGTCCTGGCCGCGATCGGCGCCGTTCTGTGGCTCGGAGTGCATGCCAGGCTCGCCTTCGTGGCGACGCAGACGTCGGGTTTCGTGCTTATGCTTGCCGGACTGGCCTGGCTGTGGATACCGGTGCGCGGCAAGTGGCAGAGGCTGCGACGGTACCTCGACCGGGCAATGGCCTACGTAGCGTGGCAGCCCGGCGAGGCCAGCGCGGACCGCTGCTCGCTGGACGACTTGCTGAGGATCCAGGCCGACGACGGCACGCCACTGCAATAACCGCACAAAGCTTGTGATTCCGGTCGCGCTAGTGCTAACAGTTAGTCCAGCGGCAGCCCTGCAGTCCTCGCTGAACCCGGTGTCACCAGCAGGCACTGTGTCGACAGGTACGGGGGCGTGCTGCCCGCGGGTCAAAACGCGGCCCGGCACTATCCCATGCCAACCGGGGGTGCCCGCGTGCCCGACGACAGCAAACCGCTCCCTAGACCGGCCCTGACCCCGCCGTCCGGAGCCACCCCGGTTGTGCGGCTGCCCGCCGAGATCGACATCGTCAACGCCGAGCAGGTACTCGCTGACCTGGTCGCTGTCATCGACCGCGGCTACCCGGTCGTGGTCGCGGACCTGAGCCGGACATCCTTCTGCGACTGCTCAGGCGTCAGCGCGCTGCTGACCGCTGGCAGCCACGCGGCGAGCCGGGGCAGTCAGCTGCGGATCGCCGCCAGAGCGAGCGCCGTGCTGCGCACCTTCGAGCTCACCGGGCTGCAGCGGGCGCTCCCGGTCTACCCCACCCGCGCAGCCGCGATAAAGCAGCCGCGATGAAGAGCCTGGCAGCGCCGCGGCCGGACCGGCCCGGCGCGGCGCCGCCCTGACGACGATCACTCGGCGGAGAACTGACGCCGCTGGATCCGGCCCGCGACCAGATCCGCCGCGATGTCCTTGACCTTTCTGTTGGTGTTCTGCGACAGCACGCTGAGCCGCTTGAACGCCACATCCGGCGGATAGCCGTACTCGGCGACGAGAATCCCCTTCGCCTGCTCGATCACCGCCCGTGACTCAAGCGCCAGGTGCAGGTTGTCGACCATGCGGCGGCAGTTCCGGTAAAGGCTCGCATTGCGCATCGCCACGCCGCCCTGCGCGGCAAACAGCAGCGCCACATCGTGGCCCGCGCCGGTGAAAGAGCCTGGCTCGGTGCCGTACAGGGCGATGGCCCCGCCCGGCTCCCGGTCGGTCCGCAGCGGCAGGATCAGGCAGCTGAGCAGTCCCTCCGCTGTCATCGCCGAGCACACTTCGGGCCAGCGATCCTCCTGCCTGGTGTCATCGACCCGCCGCGCCTCTCCGAATCGCAGTGCCTCGGCCACCGGGCCGGTACCGGACTCCAGCTGGGACCGGTGCAGGCCGGAGATGCTGGAGTCCGAGGTCGCATACGTCCAGGCGTGCTCGCCCGCAACCACTACCCCCGCGGCCGCGCTGCCCGGAACCAGCTCGAGCGCGAAGTCAGCCAGCTGGCTGAGCGGAGCGTCCGCATCGTCATCCGACAGCAGCAGATCTGCCATTGCCGCTATCCGCTCGGCGAATTCTCGTGTGACAGTGACCACGGACAACCTCGTTCCCGCTCTGATTGTTCAGCTCAGCTGACGCTGGACGCCAGCTCAGGCACGCAGCTACCCGGGATGTTTCACATTGCACATCCAGGGGTAGCTGACGCCCCGACCGAGCGGGCCGGCCTGTTACCAACGGGGCCGGATCTGACCACTGACGGCCGCCTCGGCTCGTTGACATCGATCGGCTCTGCTGA
>Ga0302324_100019446_pt1 | contig 13338 bp, 10 predicted proteins | sample Palsa_T0_1_FD_201949 | JGI IMG/M metagenome (GOLD analysis project Ga0302324, IMG submission 201949) | Peat permafrost microbial communities from Stordalen Mire near Abisko, Sweden - Palsa_T0_1 | ecosystem: Environmental > Terrestrial > Soil > Palsa > Peat permafrost | place: Sweden: Abisko...
TTGCGATAGACGCGTCGTGGGGCTAACAGCAGTTTTCCGTCTTCCACCACGGCTTTCAAATCGGCGCTTGTAAGCCCGCCACCACCGCGATCGACTCCACGTCCACAGTGTCGAACGGCGCGGGTGGCGACGTTCATCAAGCTGTCAAGTCAAGGCTCCGAACTCCTGAAGTCGAGCCACAGTTTAGATTTAGGGGTGGGGAGGAAATTGACTTGAGCCAGTTTTGGCATCACGCACTCCGCTCCCTTTGGTAACGGCTCGGAAACGCAACGTGCCGATACTGAGCCGCGACCAGAGGGAGCGGAATGCGGGCTCAGGGAGGCTCCTTGCTGTTCCCCAGGCCGTGAACGTTTGCCGCGGTCCATGCGAGGAGGCCAACACCAAGCTGAAAGCTTATCCCACGCCGGTGGGCCTGAAGCTGGCTGTTAGAGCACGAGTTCGTCACGCGTCAACTTGGAGAATGCCGCTTCGACCCAACTCGATGGCAAATCGTGCACGGCGCTGCGCATCCTTTCCTGCCACCAGTTGGAGATTTCCCGCACATCGTCCATTTTGTAGCGTTGCTCCACGAGCGAGAAACTGCCGCGCGAATAAAGAGTCACGTCCATAGGGTACGCGACGTCGGCGACGCACAGCCGCGTGGCATCGAAGGCCAACAGCCCCACCTTGAACGCGTACAGCATGGAATCGCTGCGAGTGAGCGAGCGTTCCAGAATCGGTTTGCCGAATCCCGTCGCGCCGATGATCTGGTAGGGGGTGTCCGGTCCGATCTCCACCCAATTTCCCTCGGGATATACCAGGAAGAGGCGATGGGCCGAATCGCCCGCCATCTGCCCGCCGATCATCGTGAAGAGATTGAACTTCAGTTCGGCACGTTGCAGCGCTTCGGCATCTTCCCTGGCAACGCGCCGGACTTGCTGCGCATAGAGATTCACAGCGCGATATAGCCGGTCACGCGCGAAGCTTTCGCGGGCGAATGTCTCCTCGAAGTAGAGCAGCGTCTTATCCCGCAGCGAGCGAAGGCCCGAATGCATCGCAAAAAAAGCGAAGCCGGGTCCCTGATAAGTGGCCGTTTTGCGGGCCACCAGGCACTCGTTGCCGGCTACCAGACGAGTGTCCGAAATCGCTACCAATCCTTCGTCAACTGAGATACCCAGGCAAAAGGTCATGAAGTCATCCCGGCAGTCCGCGGCTCCGGTCCGGGGACGCTTCCAACATTGTACTGGAACCCCTGCCGTACTCGTAGAACTGTTAGTCAAGCACAACCGGTGGCAATATGGAATTGCGGCCCGGGAGCGTGGGTCTACGATTCAGGGCTTCTCCTACTCCACCCACTCGGAGGCCCTGGGCCGCATTTTTTGCGACTCCGAGCGCTCCCCGCGTTCCATCAGATCCAACAGAAAGATCCTGACCATCTTTCCTTCCCACTCGATCGTCACCAGCTTGGAACGGTCCGATCGTTCGCGGACGTCAGGAAGATCGGAGGCGGTAATCTCCGCGCCCGCGGGGATCATGGTGACGCCTTGCCCGCCCTCTTGAATGGCTATCGTCGCAGACCTGAGGCGAAAGCGGTACATCACGGCAGTTCCCTCAGCTAAAGAGACGCTCGTGGTATCACGGATGTTGCAGGAGAGCGGTTAAGCAAATCGGGCTATGCGCGGTTGACCGCTTTAAGCCATACCCGCGCCCTGGGCGATTTTCTGGGCGAAAAAGTCGCCGCGGATGAATTCATCAACGGTATTCATCCGCGCCTGCAGTCCATCGAAGAACTCGTGCAGTCCGGCCTGCAGGATGGGGTCCACATGCGCGTAATCCAGTTCCGAACGCAGCAGTCCCAGGCGCTGCTCGGTGGAGCATGAGAAAGCGCCTAATCTCGTGCCTGTAATGGCGTGCAGGGAATTGTCGGCGAGCCCAATGCAAAACCGCACCGCGCGCGGGAATTCGCCGTCGAGCAACAGAAATTCCACCACCCGTTCGGGCAAGATGCGTCCGTAGCACTTGCGATACATCTCGAAAGCGCTCACCGATTTCAGCACGGCGCTCCATTGAATGTCGTCGTACGGCGTGCCGACGTCGCTTACGGAAGGTAGCAGGATGAAGTACTTCACGTCCAGAATGCGAGTGGTCTTATCGGCGCGCTCGAGCGACGTGCCCAGGCGAATGAAATTCCAGGCTTCGTTATGGCTCATGGTGGAGTGCTTAATGCCCTGGAACAAATGGCACGCCATGCGCACTTAGCGGCAGAATTGCGGCAGTCCCTCGTCGAGCTTCTTGCGGCTCTCCATGGCGATTAGCAGGTAGAGGCTGTTGATCTGCTCCCACATTTCCGACGAGATGGTCTCGCGCACCGATCGCGCGTTCTCGCGCGCCGCTGTCACACAGGAGTAGATCGAGTTGGGATTCTCGGTATCGAATGCCAGGAACTGCACCACGTTGGCCATCGTAGCCTCTCCGTAGCGCTCTAGAAACGCCGCGCGATCGCCGGTGGTGTCCACGATGGGCTGCCACTGTTGACCGAAACCACTGGGCAGGTCGAGCATCAGGTTCTGATTGACGTCGATGAAGCGGGCGACATTTTCGGCGCGCTCGATGTACCGGCCCAACCAATAAACGGATTCCGCTACGCGGCTGAGAAGCGGGCGGGGGTGGTAGGACTTGGTCACTGTTGTTGCTGCTGCCCTCCTGACGATTGCGTCTGGGATTGCGTCTGCGATTCCGTATGGGCGAGCACCCAGGTATCCTTGCTACCGCCTCCCTGCGACGAATTCACCACCAGCGACCCCTTCTTCATAGCGACGCGCGTCAGGCCGCCGGGCACTACGTAAATATCCTTGCCGCAAAGAACGTACGGGCGAAGGTCGACGTGCCGGCCTTCGAAATGGTCGTCGACGATGGTGGGCACACGAGAGAGCGCCAGCGTGGGCTGCGCGATGTAATTGCGCGGCTGCGCCTCGATCCTGCGGGCGAATTCCTCGCACTGCGCGGCGGTGGAGTGCGGACCTACCAGCATGCCGTACCCGCCCGATTCGTTGGCTGCTTTCACCACAAGTTCCGCCAGATGCTCCAGTACGTAGGCCCGATCGTCATCGCGCCAGCAGAGATAGGTTGGCACGTTTGGCAGAATGGGCTCTTCCCCTTCATAGTAGCGGATCATATCCGGCACGTATGCGTAGATTACCTTATCGTCGGCCACGCCGTTGCCTGGGGCATTGGCCAGCGCCACTCGTCCATTCTTGTAAGCCGACATCAGGCCGGGGACGCCCAGCAGGGAGTCGGCACGGAAAGCCTCCGGATCGAGAAAGTCGTCGTCGATGCGGCGGTAGATCACGTCGACGCGCTCCATGCCCTTGGTGGTGCGCATGAAAACGTCGCCGCTTTCCACCACCAGATCGCGCCCCTCCACCAGTTGGATTCCCATCTGCTGCGCCAGGAAGCTGTGTTCGAAATAAGCGGAATTGTAGATGCCGGGAGTCAGCAGCACCACCCGCGGGTTCGACAGCGCCAGGGGCGCGATGGATTCCAGGGTCTCCAACAGGCGGCTGGTATAGGCGGCCACCGGCCGCACCGAAAGTCCCTCGAATACCGCCGGGAAGATGCGCTTCAAGACCTCGCGATTCTCGAGTACATAAGAGACGCCCGAGGGTACCCGCAGATTGTCTTCGAGCACATAATAACGGCCGTCGCCGCCGCGCACCAGGTCGGTGCCGGTAACGTGGCACCAGACGCGCCGGGGTGGATTCAATCCCTGGCACTGCTTGCGGTAGGAAGTCGCGGACATGATGATATCGCGCGGAATCACCCCGTTGGCAAGGATTTTTTGGTCGTGGTAGATATCGTCGATGAAGCAGTTGAGCGCGTGGACCCGCTGTTTCAGGCCGCGCTCAATGTGGTCCCATTCGTCAGCCGGAATGATCCGGGGAATCAGATCGAAGGGGAAGATGCGCTCGGTACCGGCGCTGTCGCCATAGACATTGAAAGTAATGCCCATTTGCAGCAACAGACGCTCGGCGGAGTGCTTATAGCGCAGGAGATGTCCGTCAGACAGAGACTCGACGGTCTCAAGCAAAAGCTGGACATGTGTCCGGGGTTTGCCGTCGGCTTCGAACATCTCATCGTAAAAACCTTGGGTGTCGTATTCGGAAAAGTGCATGGCCCGTTTGTGAGAGCTCGACGGGGAGCAGGTGAGACCACTTCGAAAGTGGTTTTCCCGACAATAAGCCCTGGAGTCGCTCCATGTCAAGCGGGCCATGGACTAGGACTATATGTGGGGTGCGTTACGCCGCGCCTGGGGCGCTCGATTCAGGCCGGCACCCCATTCCCCTGAGGAGTTTCTCGCGTTCCTCGGGCGTCATTTGTTCCAAACGCTCCCGCATGCTGTGTTTCCAACGGCCGCCGGGTCCCGAACGCCCGTGAAATCCTCCGAACAGGATCTTGCTCAGGATGATGATCCCCCAAGCCTGCCAATAGCCGATGGTATGGCCCCCAAACAAAGCGGGCACCAGCCAATTCCACAGATACATCACCACAAACCCGAAACCCACCATGGCCAGAATCGCCAGTGGGGCGATGAATATCACTTTCTTGTGCCATCTTTTTCTCATAATCCGCCTCCTCACGTCGTCTTGAATTCCTCGTAAATCGCTTTCAACCGCCGCCGCAAATGGAGCACCGCATAGCGCTTGCGCGAGAGCAGTGTGTTGACGCTTACTCCGGTATCCGCAGCGATTTGCTTAAAACTCCGCCCGTCCACTTCATGCTCGGCAAACACCTCGCGCTGCTCCTCCGGCAGTTCCTCCAGTGCGGCTTGCAATTCGTCCAACAGCACGCCGCGCGCGTATCGAGCGTCCGGGCCGTCATCGGGCGAGGGCAGCAGATCTTCGAACCGCAGTCCCTCGCCCGCTCCCTCCGGCGCCTCGCCGAACTGCTCAGGCTGCTTCTTGCGGAAGCGGTCGACGATGCGATTGCGCGCCACGCGATACAGCCACGCGCCCGCCTGTTCCACCGGCTTCATCAATCGGTACGCCTCGGTCAGTTCATAGAAAACCTCTTGCAGGATGTCTTCAGCGTCGGCCTGGTCTTTCACTCGCCGGCGAATGAAACGCAAAAGCTTGCGCCCTTCGCGCTGGATTACCTCGCCGATGCGCCGGTTCTGTTCGTTCCGGCGCTCGACGCCATCCGCTGCGACGCTCAAGACGTCCTCCATCTATCTTTGTAGACGAACCAACGGCGCGAATATTGTAAACGGCGTTCGCGTTGACTTCGCCCGTGCCGGGTTATAAGATCCGTTACGCGAGGTGAGGTATCTACCTGTGAACAATCGACGAATAGCGGGCGCGGTGTTTTCTTTTCTTTTGGCAGGAGCCATGTGGGGCCAGCCTGGCCGTGCTCCTATGCCGCAGGGCCAGAATCCCAAGGGCATGCGCGTATACATTTGGGCGGGCCTGAAATCTCACGGCGAGGGCCAGCACGATTATCCGCAATTTCTGGCCGATTGGAGCAAAGTGCTTACGGCCCATGGGGCGATAGTGGATGGCGCGCTCCACGGACCCAGCGCCGCGGACCTGGAACATATCGAGGTGGTGGTGATTTATAAAGGCGATGCCGCCTACTTGAGCGATAGCCAGAAATCCGCTCTCGATGACTATGTCAAACGCGGCGGTGGATTGGTGAGCCTGCACGATTCGCTGTGCGGGCCCGATCCGGCATATTTCGCCAGCCTGGTGGGCGGCGCGAAGAAGCACGGCGAGGTGAATTACACGCTCGATGCGCCGATCCCGTTCACAGTGGTCGACAAGGCGGATCCCATCATGAAGGACATGTCTGACCTCACTCTCGCCGATGACGAGGCGTTCTATAACATCACCTGGGCGAAAGATCCGCCGGTGCATGTACTGGCGACCGTCAAGATTCCGGGGACACCCAGCGCGGGCACTCACAAAGACGAAGTCGTGCCGCAGATCTGGACGTACGAACATACGGTGCCCGGCGGCCAACCGGCGCGCGCTTTCGTCTACATGCAGGGCCACACCTACTCCAATTTCGCCAATCCGGACATTCAGAAGATGTTGCTCCGCGGCATCGCATGGGCAGGCAATCATGCGGTGGACGAATTGGTGAACTATGTCCCGCCACCGCGCCCCGCGCGCGGCGGCACCGCTCCCGGGAAATAGCTCGCGGGCCGGTAACACTAGCGGTGCCATCCGAAGCTTGTGGCCCCTGTTGCGGCCAGCCTTAGCACCGGGTAAGGCGAGACTTTGAGTTGCGCGGATGGCTCGCAGTTACGCGCGGTTGGATGCTTGCGTGCCAGCAATGGCGGGACGAGGGTCCCGCGCGATCCAGGGGGGCCGCCCACCTGAGTTCCGGGGAGCGTTCACCGCTGGGAGAAATATGCGGCATTAAGCTGAAGCATGTCCCAAATAAAAGGGGCGCCTCGGAAATCAAGCCCGAGGCGCCTTTTAGGTTGCTTGTCAGTTGTCTGACTTGCCGGTTAGAACCTAAGCCGCAGATTGAAAGTCAGGCTCCGGGGCGAGCTCGCTGAACCGTTCTCGTTCGACCCGAGTGCACCGAAGTCGGACGGATCGCCGATGGACAGGTAGGGGTCTCGTAGAATCTCGTGATTGAACACGTTGGAGAATTGGAAGGACAAGGTGCCGGACACGCGCTCGCGGAACAGGTTGATGTCCTTGGCGACGTTGGCATCCATGTTCCAGCTAGACATGCCGCGAATATTGCCGGCCGCTCCGCAATTGGTGTCGAAGCCCAGGACACAGGGCCTGAACTCATTGTAGATAACCGCCGGATTGGAGAACATATTGATATTGTTTCCTCCGTTTACCAGGTTGCCATTGACGCCCGCGCCGCTGGCGCTGTTGGGGATGTTGATGTTGTATTTGGCGGTGGTGCCACCGGTGTACGGACCGGCGAGAACCGCGTTATCCCCTTGGGTGCCGCCGGTTTGGGTTTCGCCGAACGACTGCGAGCCACTGTTATTCCCGACAGCAAGGGGATAGCCGCTGTGGGCGGTGAAGATGGGAGCGATCCTCCATCCGCCGAGCACCCGTCCGAGGATTCCCTTCTGCCCCCGGAAGAACGGCTCGGACCAGAGGAAGGTCTGGGTGTAGGTGAACTTGATATCCCACCACTGCGAACCGTACATGGATTGTTGGACGTTATAGGGGTTGACCGTGGTATATTCCGAGGTCGCCTGAGACTGGCTGCCCGTGCCGAGAGCACGCCCCCAGGTGAAGTTGGATAACGTCGTGATGCCATGCCAGTCATGGGTCGAGAAGGTGGTGTACAGCGCATTGTAATTGGAATGGCCGGAGCTGTCGTCGGCATAGATGCCCGACGCCTGGCCGGAGGGCAGCGCCGCACTTTGGCTGCTCGGAAGGGTGCGGCCCAGTTGCCAGGAGGGTGCCTGGCTTAGAGCGGACCAGAGGTTGAACACCTGGGTCTGCTGGATGTAACTGTTCATGGCGGGGTTAGCGACGACTGCCGCTGTGCAACTGGAGTAGCCCTTGCAGAAAGACGAATTCGCGCCGCCGAGCGCGGACTCCAGGAACGGCTGCACGGGAACGCTGGTATTCCCTTGGCACGTGGGGCCGAGCCCGCACATCGGGATGTACATTCCCGCGAAGGCTGACGCGAAGCTCTCGCCGCCCAGCGTCATCATCGTGGGGACGGCATCAAGGTCGCGCTGCATCCACTCGTGGTCGATGATGCGGCCGATGTAACCGGCCTCGAACAGCACCTTCGGCATGATTTCGCGTTGGACGCTGAAGTTGAAGTTATAAGTCGCCGCCGGCCGGAAGCTCTGGTCGAGCACGGAAGCCGCGCCCGCTGCCGGCGATCCATTGAGGCCGGGATAGGAGGGCTGGGGCAGGGTTGCTGTAGGCGTGGGAATGGGAGCAGTCAAACCATCGGTTCCGATGCGGAAGGCGGTCGCCGGAGTAACGCCTCCGCTACCCAGGCACTGGCCGGTCATGGAAGCACCAATGCAGGAGACCGGCTGGCCGAGACCGACTCCGAGCAAGGGAATCAGCACCAGACCGACGCCGTTCAGACGGCTGTAGAGCTGGCCATAACCCGCCCGGAACACGGTCTTACCGTCACCCAACAACTTGCCGCCGCCCTTGGGATTCCAGGCAAGCGCGACACGGGGGCTCACGCCGCCGTAGAAAGGCTTGAACGGATACTTGTGGCTCGCATCGGTGACATTGGCAATGGTCGCAAAGCCGATAGTCGGATTATAAACCTCGCCCTGCAAGGCGTCCGCCGCTTTGGTGGCGAAATAATTGGTGAAACTGATGGGAGCGCCGTTGGAGTCGACCAACTCCACCTGCTTGCCATTCTGCTCGACCGGCGGCATTTCGATCTGATAGCCAAGACCGTAGGTCAAGGTGAGCGTCGGCTTGATGTGCCACGAATCGCTGGCATAGATGTTGTAGAAGTCGATGGTGCTCTTGTCGAACATCGGCGTCCCGTTGGGGAGCAATGAGAGTTGGGCGCCGCTACGGGTGAACAATTGTTGCGGCTGGTCGACGATGCCCAGGACTTCGGAATAGTAGCTATTCCAGGTGTTAATCTGGCTGGACGGCAAGCCCGCCGGCTGGTCGGCCGCCGAGTACTGGATGCCCGGACCGCTTCCGATCTGGTAAACCGGCGAGGTGTTGATGCCCTGACCGTTGTCGTTGCGTTCGTGATAGTCCCAGTTCCTTTGGTATTGTCCGCCAAACGTAATTACGTGAGCGCCCTTGATCTTGGTCACGTCGTCCTTGATCACCGAGTCGTGGCCATCCCAGAACCGTTGGCGCACATTCTGGTTGTTCACGTTGTAGGGGATCAGGGCTTGCGAGGTTTCACCGCCTATTTCCAGCGCTCCACCTAACCCCGGCAGTTGCGGCGGCGCGGCCGCCGATGCCCATTGCCACCAGATCCTGGTAAAGCTGTAATGGAAATCGTTGGTCATGGTCGGGTTAATGACGGTGGTCACTCCACCCACCAGCATGTCCGGCTTCTGCGGACGCGGAGCTTGCGCCGCCGGTACACCCAACTTGTCGCCCGGAAGCGCGCCGCCGATATCCACCTGGTTGGTGGTCAATTGCTTGAGGGCAAAATAACGGTAGGAGCCAAACACGCGCCACTTTTCGCTGAAATCATGATCGACGCGGCCCACCAGGAACTTGGAAGTCGTCGGAAGAGACACCGTACCCTGGAACCCCTCTACGTTGTGGGCGTCGCCCAAATTGAGGTTGTTCGGCTCCGGCATGAACTTGTTCCAGAGCTGGGAAACTATAGGATTCAGCCCAAGGTTGCGCGGATCGCAGCCAGGGCAATTAGGCGCGTAGGTAGTTCCACCGACTGTCACCGGGTTTGCATTGATATTGAAGGGAACGTAGGTGCCGCCCTCGTTGATCTGTATGACGCCCGCGCGCAGCGTGTCGCTAGGCACCTCTTTGTTGATCAGCGAGGATTGCGGGAAGTTGAAAGCTTCGTAGCCGAAGAAGAAGTACGTCTTGCCCCCCGCCAGTTTGGGCAGCATGGGACCGCCGACGGTGAAGCCGTAGCGATTATTGTGGGTGATGGGAAGCGGGGTGTAGCCGAGGTTTCCGCTGGGCGTGTGGTTGTTGTCCCAGGTATTGGCTCCGCCCACATCGCTCGAGCTATAGTACCAGTACCCAGTCCCATGGAAGTCGTTGGTGCCGCGTTTGGTCACCACACTGATCTGTGAACCGGAAGAACCATTGAAGTCGGCCGTTTGTGCGGTAGAGGACACCTTGAATTCTTCAATCGTGTCGGGCGGCGTGGGGAGCACACCGCTGGGAGCGCAGCAGTCGTACGACGAATAGGAGCTGTGAGCGTAGCTCCCGGTGTAGTCCATCATGCTGCCGTCCATGTCGTTGGAGTTGTTGCCGCCATCCAGTTGGAACGTGTTCTGGTCGTAATTCGCTCCGGCGGTTTGGCCATTCAGTCCAACCGCCGGCTGGTAAATCGCCAGGCTGGAGGCGTCGGAGCCGAAGAGGGGAAGATAGGTCAAAGATGGTCCGCTGACCGTCGTTCCGACGGTGGCATTGACCAACTGCAACTCAGCGCCTGGCGTTGAGGAGACTTCCACCACGCTGGTCACTTGGCCAATTTCGAGGGTGGCATTGATGGTCAGGATTTCAGCTACCTTCACGTCTTGCCGGTTCACTTTGTTGGTAGAAAACCCGGGTTTAGTGAACACGATATCGTAGGTTCCGGGGCTGACGTCGGGGATGATGAAGCGCCCGGACTGGTTGGACACCGTCAAGAGCGTGGTGTTGGTTGACGGTTCGATGATCTTGACTTCCACGCCCGGTACGGCGAGGCCCTGCTGGTCCTTGACTTGGCCAGACACGGTGCCGGCTGAAGAAGATTGACCCCAAGCCGAAACACTGCAGACGGCCATCAATCCCGCGATCGAGAGAACGGCCAGTTTAGAATGGGCTAGGCTAGCCACAGATTGGGACCAGCGGCCTAAGACTCCAATGTTCCCCTGAATGGCCCCGAAAAGAGACAAAGAATCCCTATTGCACTCCGTCATGTAATCCCTCCTGTTGAAGTAACCGCACCCAATACGCGGGGAGCCCCCTGAGCTAACAAGGCCAGATAAAGATGTTTGGGAGCGATTCTATGCCTTGCTTTAACCTTTTGTCAAGCGATTCGAGAAGAAAGAGAAAAAATCCTGGAGCCCGGCGGATTTCGTGCGCAGACGTAGGATTCAACGAGCCACTGTCTGCTCCAGAGAACTGGCCGACGTATTCCGCTACTTGCCGGGGCGACAGGCTGACTTTCGGCCTTTTCGGTTGAACTTGCCGAGGCGCATGTTGGCCGGCCGGCGGTTGTGGTAACTGCTTCGAATGGAACGTCGATACTCTCGCGGCGCCTGCGGACGATACGTCAATCGAGGCTGCGGGGATCGACCCAGCTGCCGCAGATAATCTCTGGGGTACTCAAGTTTTGCGGACGATTCTGAAATACATTCACGCCAGCCAGCAAAACGCAGACGGGGGGATGAAGGCATTACGAGGCAACCCTGTGCCAATTGGTGCCGATCACAGCACCAAAAAGCCGTAAACAGAGTTAGCGAGCTTAGGCGAAGCTCCGGTTGCAAACGAAGTGATTCCATGAGCCTACGGTGAAAAAGTTGGAGGCGCGGGTCGGGATCGAACCTGCTTCCTCTATGCATTCTATACAAGTTGCTGATTCTAAAAGTCGCTCAATTTGCAGTATAGTTCGGTTTCGCCCGTTTATCGTACACCAATCGTACACGGCAGTCCAAGATCCGGCTCAGTACTGCTCATTCGTCAACTGGACCGTTTTGATGGCGCGGTCGCCAGCCGCACCACCCGCGCCCGCCTTCGCCATCGTCCTCCGTATATTCCACTCTCGTCCGGCGCGTGCGTGATCGCCTCTATCTCCGCCTGCGCCCGCTCGAGCCTCAAGCTGGGCCGAGGCCTTCCGATTCGGGGCCCGAAGCCGCTGCCACGTTCCCGCGTCTGGAATGCCAATTCGGCTGTACGCCCGCCGGCGCCTGCACCTCCTTCGAAGGGACGCGAAGTCGTCCGGCATCACTCCAATCAACTGCACGTCCACAACCGCCGAAATACCCCCGCCCTGCGCCCGCGCGCCCAGCGCCGTCCGTTGTGCGACCTCACGCTGGCGCACCGCTCCTCGCGCCAGCAGCAGATTGCCGCGTCCGCGCACGCAATCAGCACAACCAGCAGCACCGCTCCCGATAGCACCGCCAGCATGACGGGCACGGTCCGGCCATGTGCGCTGCGAAAAGGTCAGATAGGGCCCTTTTTGCGGTCGTTCGGCGTGCGACCCTTTTCGTCCCTGAATGCCTGTGGGAGTCACTTAGTATTTGTGGGCCTCGTTTGTCACGAACGTGATTGCACGAGGCGTACAGGTTAAATACACAGATCGACGAGAGGCAATATTAATGTTTTCACCAAAGCCGCTTTCTCACATCCCCGAAATTGCCACAGCGAACCAACTTGCCCCACCAAACACGGCAGAATCTGAACACCATTTCACTGCCAAAGAGATCGCAGAGGCATGGAACCTTTCACAAGACACCATCTATCGCCTGTTCGTAAACGAGCCAGGCGTGCTCATACTCGCTAGCGAAAGAAAGAAATATAGACGGACTAGACGCACGTTACGCATTCCGGAGAGCGTCAAGAACCGGGTATACCGGCGGCTTCAGAACGTTACACGGTGAATGGGGGCTGGGAGGCAAGAAGCGTGAGTAGCATACAACCAGCGCCCGTTCCCGAGAAGCGTGTGATTCTTTCCATGGGCGGCAAGGGCGGAGTCGGCAAGACTAGCTTCATGACCGGCCTGGCCGAATGGTTTCGAGAAAACCACATTCCGATGAAGCTGCTGGATCTGGATACGGAGAACAAAGCGCGCGGGTCTCTGACGCACTGTTTCGGCGCTGACGCGCCCAAGGTAAACATTCACAGTCCAGCCGGTCTGGATTCCTTCGTCGATGAATTGACCGACGGACCACCGGTGATCCTGGCGGACATGGGATCCGGCGCTGGACAGGTCACGTATGACTGGTTCGACAAGATGTATCCGGATGTCAGTGGGGCCGGCATTGTCTTCACCGCGATCGGTATCGTAACGTCAGATCCGGCAAGTGTCGAAAGTGTTCTCGCCTGGGCTTCTCGCCTCCAGCGGCGCACAGCGTATTTGATCGTCGAAAATTCGGTTTCGGAGCACACCGACTTCACCTACTGGCGCGAGAGCGAACAGGCGTTGCGGTTTCAGCAGATCTTCTCGCCGCCAGTGATTCAGATGGACTACCGGCTGCCTGATCTCGAAAACGCCACGCGGAATCATGGCGTTACCCTCGGACAGGTCGCGGCCAGAGCAACGAATGCGCCGGAGTTACGAAAGGCCTCACTTGTCATGCGAGCGCAAAGCTATCGCCGGAGAATGTTCGCTGAATTCGACAAGGTCAAGGAGCTATTGTTGCCGTGAATTCCCCGGTTCAGGCTATTGCCGTCCCCGAAAAAGATCTTATCGATCGAATCGCGGACTCACTGCCCGCCGATCTACGAGCGGACTATTACCGCGAGATGAGGCATTGCCGGTCGCTTTCCGAGAGTGACGAGATGCTCCGAATTCTTCGGGCCATGCAGTTCTTGACCCTTTTGATTCATCAAGCGCCCGCCCGCTTGGCCACAGAGCGAGAACAGTTGGACCTGAAGCTCGACGGTTGCGTTTCGTCGTTGATGACTATCGAGAAACGGCTCGATGCGTTGCCCGAAGGAGTTTCGAGCAAGATTGGTCCCGATAAGGTTG
>Ga0302324_100019449_pt1 | contig 13337 bp, 9 predicted proteins | sample Palsa_T0_1_FD_201949 | JGI IMG/M metagenome (GOLD analysis project Ga0302324, IMG submission 201949) | Peat permafrost microbial communities from Stordalen Mire near Abisko, Sweden - Palsa_T0_1 | ecosystem: Environmental > Terrestrial > Soil > Palsa > Peat permafrost | place: Sweden: Abisko...
CATGTCCTCGGCGCGGGCGTATGAGCAGACGCCCATATCCAAGCTCGTCCGTTTCGGCGATCTCGACATCACCAAGCCCGAGGGAGCCCAGGTGCTCTATCGGCGCATCCAGGCTGCCGCCCAGCAGGTTTGCGCTGCGCCGATGCAAACCCTGGAAACGGTTCAGGAGGAGCGTGCCTGCATCCGGGCGGCCGTCGACGGCGCCGTGAGGCAGGTGAACTCGGAGGAGCTGACCGCACTGCGGTTCGGCCGTCCCTTGCTCATGGCTCGAAAGTAAAGGAGTGCATCTCATGAAGACGGTACACAACACAGCCCAATGGACCGATACGGCGAACGCCATGGTGATGGCTGCAACCCGAGTCGGAGCGTTCCTGGTCCTGCTCGCACTCGGTGCGCACCTGGCCCGAGCCGGGGAGATCGTCAAGCCGAGCAGCGCCACCGCCCGGACCGCGGTGGTGTCAGTGGCGGATCTCGACCTTGCGACCGCATCCGGGATGCAGCGGGCCCGCGAACGCTTGCACGCCGCCGCCCGGCGCCTGTGCACGCGCGTCGTGGAACCCTGGACTCTGTCGCATCAGCCGGACTACGTCGCTTGCGTCGATCAGACGCTCGCCTCCGCGCTCGCTCAACTGCCCGCACCGGCGGTCGCCGCGAACTCGACGGCGCACTGAGCCGCGGGCGATCTCGCCTGGACGACTCGAGGCGGCTTGCGGCCCACCGGCTGTCAGCCGCCTATTTTTATGCCCTATACTGGCCCGCAGGAGGCCAGTCGAGATGCCCGCCGCCAGTCCGGATAGCTCCCTGTGGATCGGCGAGTGGCTCGTGAACCCGGCTCTCGACACCATTTCACGCGGCGCGGAGACTCATAAACTCGAGCCGCGCACCATGCGGTTGCTCATGTGTCTCGCGCAGGCGGAAGGACGCAGCGTGAGTCTCGACCACCTGCTCGCCGAAGTGTGGACCGGCGTGGTGGTCGGGTCTGCCTCCGTGTACCAGACGGTTTCTCAGCTGCGCAAGCTGTTGGGCGATGTCGAGTCACCGCCGCGCTACATCGCGACCGTGCCCCGCAAGGGGTATCGGCTGGTGGCGACCGTACGGCCTATGGAAGCACCCGCCGACACTGCACCGCGATCCGCGGAATCCGCGCCGCCTGCAGAGGCCGAACCGTCGGCGGCTGCCGCGCCACCGGCGCCCGCGCACGCGGCGGCGCCGAAAAGAACGCGCACCTGGATTTTTTGGGGTACCGGCATTTTCGTCTGCTGCGCAGCAGCGCTCGCATTCTGGGGAAAGAAGCTTCCCCTCCTTGCGCCCGCGACTGCCGCCGCGAACTCGATCGCCGTACTGCCCTTCGTCGATATGACGGCGGACAAGTCGGATCAGTCGCTATGCGACGGCCTCACGGAGGAACTGTCCAACTGGCTGTCGCAGATTCCGACTTTGCGCGTCGTGGCGCGAACCTCCGCATTTGCCTTCCAGGGGCGAAATGAGGATGTGCGCGAGATCGGCAAGGTGCTCGACACGACTCACCTTCTCGAAGGATCGGTCCGGCACTTCGATGATCATATCCGCGTCACCGTGCAGCTCATCGACGCGCATGACGGTTTCCATGAGTGGTCGTCGAGCTTCGATCGAACCGCCAGCGATACCATCGCTCTTCAGGAGGACATCTCGCGCGCGGTCGCCGAGACGCTGAAAATACAGCTTACGCCCGAGGCGCAGCGCGAATTCGCCGCGCGACGGACCGCCGATCCGAACGCGTACCGGCAGTACTTGCTGGCCCGTCATCTCGATCAGCAAGCAACCTCGGAAGCCACGGACGAGGCGGCGGAGCTGTATGCCCAGGTGCTGAAGGCCGATCCTCATTTCGTGGCGGCCTATGCGCGGCTCGCGCGCGCGCGCTTGAATCAGAGCTACTACCGCTCGACTCCCGCGTCGGAACTGGCGGCCGGCGTGGAGCCGCTCATTGTCACGGCGCTGGGCATCGACGAGCGGTATGCGGACGCCTATGCGGTGCGTGGAGCACTGCGCGCAGCCCAGGGCCGCAATCCCGAAGCGGTGGAAGATCTCAAGCGTGCCATCTCGCTCGATCCGAGCGACATGGCCGCGTTCGCCGAGCTCGGTCGTATTCAACTCTTCGAGGGACGTCCGCGCGAAGCGCTCGAGAGTTATGAGCATGCGGTCTCCCTCGATCCGTTGAACGGCGTCCTGCATAATCAGCGCTGTATGGCACTCGAGGATCTGGCTCGCTACGACGAAGCGCTCCAGGCCTGCGAGCGGGCGCGGGCGCTTTTGCCGTATTCGGATCTCGCGTTCGACACGCTCTCCTGGCTGGCCGAGTCTCGGGGCTCGATCGATGAGGCGCTGCGATGGAATTCGGCCGCCATCAAGGCCGACCCGCACCCGGACGTGGAGCTATACCGGACGCGTGCGACGTTGTATCTCGTGCTGGGTCTGGCGGCGCCGGCGCGCAAGGCGCTCGAGTCGGGACACGGCCCGACGCAGCAATTCGAGGCGGCGGCGCTCGCGCGCACGGTGTTTTGCGAAGGCGGCACAGATGCATTGCGGCGCTACCTGAGCTCCGTGCGGCTCGATCAGAGCACGGAGTCGATTCCTCTCATGGAAGCGGCCTACGCGCACCTGCTTCTGGGCGATGCCGCAAAGGTCAAGGAGCTCATCGCGAGAGCCTTGTCGGCGCCCGACCTGCAAACCGGGTTCGCGGATGGTCCCTGGGATGCCCGAGGACAGAGTGACACGGGAAGCTCGTACCGGGTCGATCTGGCGACCGCCGAGCTGTCACTCGGCGAGCGGGCCGATGCAGAGCGCGAGCTCGACATCGTGCTCGCGATGCTCAACCGGATGATCGCCGGGGGGGTGGAACGTTACGCAACGTACGAGCTGCGCGCGAAGGTCTACGCGTTGAAAGGTCGAAGCGACGATGCAATGCGCGACCTCGACAAGGCGGCCGCACTCGGCTGGCGCCGCACCTGGTGGGCGAGCCACGAGCCGTATTTTGCCGCGCTCGAGTCCCGAAACGATTACCAGACATTGCTCGCGCGCGTCGCGGCCTCCAACGAGAAGCTCATCGAAAGAGTTCAATCGGATCCGGCGCTCTAGCCGCGCAGCGCGGCGCGATCGCCAGGGGCGCGATCGCGCGAGGCACGGATCAACCGAGTCCTACGGAGTCAGACCCAGTACGAACGCCGGAAAATCCAGGAAACAGTTGACGGAGCTCGGGTGCGGACCGAGGCGTCCGCCGTCGGGGCTCGCGCCAGTGCCCTGGCCGCCGCCGGTCGACGGGGGCGGGGCGGCGCCTTGGCTGCCGCCTTGGCCCCCGCCGGTTGCATCCCAGCTTGGTTGATGCCAGTCGCGCCCTGCTTGGAGAGGGAACCTCTGGAGGATTTGCAGACCGAAGCTGAAAATCAGCTGGCGGTACAGTGCTTGATATTCCGGCAGACTGTAGCCGGCGGGGGCGTCATTCAACAGTGCGGATAGTTTCTGCACGAAAGCATCTTGCTGCGTCATTAGCGTTCTCCCGTGAGGATTGGAGTGTTTGCCAGTGCAACTCGTCGTCAACGAGCGACACGAGCCGACCCCGGCTTACAGAAGGTACGCTTCCGCGGCAACTGCGTCACGGTTTTCTCTGCCGACGCTAGATGCAGGTGCACATCCCCACTAACCTCGATTGCAGCCAGAGAATGGCTCATCGAGGCCCTCATGCGCATCCATCATGTTCTACCGGCAATTCTTGTCGCCGCGTTCTGTATGGCCGCGGCCGCGACGCGGGTCTGTGCCCAATCGGGTGTCCCGACACTCTCGGTCGACGTCGGCGCAGCGCACAATGCCATCAACCCCGATATTTACGGCATCGCCAATTACGGACTCGATGCGACTTTCGCGCAGCAGATAAAGGTGGGCAACATCCGCTGGGGCGGCGACGGCACGACCCGCTATAACTGGATGGTCGACTCGAGTAATTCGGGTTTCGACTGGTACTTCATCGGCGGCAACGGCGAGGCGACGCCCGTGCCCGGTGCGTCGGCGGATCTGATGGTCAAGACTTACGCGCCGGCGGATGCGTTGATTACCATTCCCATCATCCCTTACGTGAACAAGTCCTCGGCCTATAGCTGCAGCTTTCCCGTGTCGGTCTATGGAGCACAGCAGTCGGTCGATCCTTATTTGCAAGTCAACGGCGGCAATTGCGGCAATAGTCTCACCACGGGCGGTACGCAGCTCCTCGATTCGAACATCCTTGCGAATCACATCGGCAATACCACGACGCTTCAGCAGCAATGGGTCGCGCACCTGGTGAGCACGTTCGGAACGGCGGCCAAGGGCGGCGTCAAGTTCTATCAACTCGACAACGAGCCCGGCGGCTGGGCCAACACCCATCGCGACGTCATGCCCACCGAGCCGGCGTATTCAACCATCGTCGCGTACGGTCAAGAGTACGCGGCGGCGGTCAAGACGGCCGATCCGTCCGCCCTCGTTCTGGGACCTTCAGACTTCACGCTCGGCGGGTGGATCGGCACTCCCACGCAGCAAAACGGGCTGTACGCGGGCCAGTATTATCTGCAGCAAATGGCTGCGTATCAGCAGCTGCACGGCCAGCGCCTTCTCGACTATTTCGATGAGCACTACTATTTCAATGTCTCGTCCCCCGCGGCGCAGCTCGCCTCGACGCGCACCCTCTGGGACCCCACCTATAACGGCGGCACGTGGGTCGAGCAATACGACTTCGATGGGCCGATGCAGTTGATTCCGCGGTTCAAGGACTGGATCGCCACGTATTACCCCGGCACCAAGCTCTCGATTTCCGAGTACAGCATCGACAGCGGGCAGAAATCGATCGTCGATGCCATTGCCGAGATGGACGTGCTCGGCATCTTCGGGCGCGAGCAGCTCGATTTTGCCGACATGTGGAGTCCGCCGGCGCCGGCCGATCCGATCGCCTATGCCTTTCGCATGTTCAGGAACTACGACGGCAACGGCGGTCAGTTCGGCGATACGTCGGTGAGCGCGGCGAGCTCGGACCAGGGGACGCTCTCGATCTATGCCGCGCAGCGATCGACCGACAACGCGGTCACCGTACTGGTCATCAACAAGACCACCGCAGCCATTGCGAGTGCGATCTCGTTCGCGAATCTGAACCTGCCGTCCACGGCGCAGGTGTACACCTACTCGGGCGCCAATCTCGCCGCCATCGTGCACGCCTCCGACGCGCCGGTCACGAATTCGAGCGTGAGCTATAGCTTCCCCGGCTACTCGGCCGTGATGTTCGTGATCCAACCGGCGGTGACTCCGGCAGCGGCGACGACGACCACGCTGTCGGTATCGGCCGGCGAGGCGGAGCTCGGTCAGAGCGTGACCTTCAGCGCACAGGTGAGCGCACAATCCGGTGGTGTCCCGGCCGGCAGCGTATCTTTCATGGAGGGCAGCGCGGTGCTCGGGACCGCCCCGCTCAGCAACGGCGCCGCCACCTTACAGACCACGCAGCTCGCGGCCGGCACGAACACCGTCAGCGCCTCCTATGCGGGCGATACCGCCGATGCCGCCTCGACCTCGAGCTCCGTTACGGTACAGGTGACGCAGGCCGCCGACGATTACACCCTGTCGCTCTCGGCGAATTCGGTCAGCGCGAGTGCCGGCAAACCGGGCACCCTGATGCTGACCATGACGCCGACGGGCGGTCTCGCCGCGGCCCAATCATTCGCCTGTACCGGGCTTCCAAGCGGATGGGGCTGCAGCTTCGCGCCGGCGAGCCTGTCGGGCAGCACGCCGCAAAGCACCACCATCACGGTCGGTGTGATGTCGACGGCGCAGATGTCCGCGCTGCGATCCGGGATGCAGATGGCCCTCGTGTGGCCGTTTCCACTGCTGCTCATCGGCGGCCGCTCGATGTATCGCAGGCGCGAGCGGGTCGTCATGGGATGGATACTCGGGGTGATCGCAGTCAGCGCGTTGGCATTGGTGGGATGCGGCGGCTCGGGCAGCGGCTCGGGCACTGGATCGGGTGGGGATGCGGGCACGCAGCCGGGCGGCGCTCAAACGTACACGGTCACCGTCACCGCGACGGGCACGAACGCAGCCACGCACAGCACGCAATTCACCCTCACTGTCACTTCCTAGGCCCACCCGTCGACCGGGCGGGCAGGCTCGATCAGTACTCGTGGTACAGGTCGATCTTCTCGACCTCGGCCCCTTGCGCATATCGCACGGTAAAAAAATCGACCATCTCCGCCGTTTCCACGCGATAGACGCGCTCGAGATGCCGCTCGGGCGCACCCGCGGATGCGAGATGTTCTTCGGCGAAGCTCGTCGCGCCGATGGCCCCGGTGGCGTGCAAGTCGCGTGCGAGCGCCGCGGTCCAGGTTGCGGAAATGGCGCGCTCGAACGCGGGATGTGCACCCGGGAGCGCAGCCGAAGCCGTCCCGGCCGCCACATCGGCGAGAAAGGCCCGGAACTCGCGCGTGAGATCGGGATGGGTATCGGCACCGGCCGCCGAGAAATGCGCCACTTGCTCATCGAAGTAGCCGGCGACGGTGTGTGCGATGCGCTGCGCGCGGCAGAGCGCGAGGTTCGTGAGCACGATGACCGTCAGGCGGCGATCCTCGTAGCGCACCAGCGCTGCCTGAAATCCCTGCCAATTGCCGTCGTACTCGATCACCCGATGCCCGCGCAGGCGGTTGATCTCCCAGCCGTAGCCGTAATGCAGGAGCGGCGACTCCCCACCCTGCAAAGGGTCGATGCTCCACATGCGGCCGAGCTCCTCGCGGGTGAGGATGCGCCCACTGCTCAGTGCCTCGTCCCAGCGTGCCAGATCCAGCACCGTGGAATACAGACTCCCGTCGGCGGTGCGGTTGAGCGCCGGTGCGACCCAGGCTTGATTGCGCAGCGCCCCCGAGGCCGTCCTTTCGTAACCCGCGGCGCGTCCCTGGATGATGTCGGAGTCCGAGACGATGCGAGTGCGCCGCATCCCGAGCGGCTGAAAGATGCGTTCACCGAGCAGATCGCCGTAAAAGCGGCCCGTTACACGCTCGATGACGATGCCGAGCAGCACATAGGCGGTATCGCTGTAGGAGGCGTCGGTGCCGGGCTCGAAGTCGAGGGGTAACGAGGCCGCGAGCCGCACGTATTCCTCGTCCGTGTAGTCATGATGCAGATCGAGCAGGTCGCGGTCCGGCGGCGTCAGCTGAGGAATACCCGATTGGTGCGCCAGCATGTGACGGAGCGTCACGCCGTGCCATCCCGGCGGTATCTCGGGCAAATATTTCGCCAGGGGATCGTCGAGCTCGAGGCGATGCTCCCGCGCGAGCAGCATGACCGCCGCGGCGGTGAATTGCTTGCCGATGGAGCCGATCTGAAACCGGGTGTCGGGCCGCACCGGCACGGGCTGCTCGAGTGTCGCCACGCCGTAGCTCTTGACGTACACCGCCTTGCCGTCTCGCAGGATCGCGAGGGAGATGCCGGGGATCTTCTGATCGCGCATCTCCTCGCGCACGTAACGGTCCACCGCGGAAGTCTCTACGCTCGCGGCCCCGATGACCGGCGCCACGAGCCCAAACGCCGCAAGTGCGGCAACGGCGAGCGTTGCTACGCCAAGCGGGGCAACGCCAAGCGCGGAAGCGGCGCGATATCGGGTCCCGCTCAGCGCAACGCCTCGTTCACACCCTTGACGATGCCGGCATCCTTGGCCAGATAGCCGGGCAATTGCGCGATCGCCGCGCCGAACTCGCTGCTGCGCAGTATTTCCAGGAGCCGCAACACGGGGGGTTCCTCGACGATGTGCTTGCCGCACACCAACACATAGTCCTCGGTGATCAGCCGGATGAAGTCGAGGTCGAACATCCGCGCCGCGGCTTCGACTCCGAAGCTCACATCGGCCATTCCGCTCGCGACATACGCCGCCACCGCGGCGTGGGTGAATTCGATGCGCTCAAAGCCGTCGATTTTCTTCTCGTCGAGCCGGTGCAGGGCGAGCAGGCGATCGAAGAGGCTCCGGGTGCCCGACTCGGGCTCGCGATTGACGAAACGCACTCCGGGGTCGACCAGGCGCTCGATCGAGGCGATCCCCAGGGGATTGCCGCGTCTCACCATCAGCCCCATTTCGCGCGTCACGAAACCGATGATCCGATGGTCCGCGGCGTTCAGCCATTGCTTGATCGATGCCGCCGCCTTCTTGCGCAGCTCACCCTGCGGGAGGTGCACGCCGGCGATCTCGCACGCTCCGCGCGCAAGGGAAACCAGGGAATTCTGGTTGCTCACATAGCGCAGGTCGATAGCCAGCTCGGGCTCGCGGTCGAGCAATTCGCGCAGCTTCGAGATCGCAAATCCATGGCTCGCGTGGAACCGGACGCCTTTGCTTCTTTGCGGCAGAACCTCGCCGATCTCGATTTCGAGCTCCTGCGCGAGATTTTGCAGCTGCGGACGCAGCCGCGCATGCAATCGCTGGCCCGCCCACACGAGTTTCTCGCCGAGCGGGGTGAGTCGCGTGCCGCGCCCCTGCTCCCGGTCCACCAGGGGAGCCTCGAAGAACGCGGCCCATTTCTCGATCAGGTTCCAGCAATGCCGATACGACATGCCGGCGCGCTGGGCGGCGCGGGTGATCTTGCCCGTGGCCCGGATCTCGTTCAGGAAGTCGAGCATCACGAGCATCGACTGGTCGTCGCGATGGAAGCGCCACACGGGCTCGATCTCGATGCGAATTTTCCCGGTTTCGCTATTCTCGGTGCGCGGCATGGAGCTCGAGTGCGCTCGTTTGGAGTTGTGTCTGAATAATGCCACATATAGGGTAGTGGCGCGCGCGCGGGCAACCGCTCGCTGAAATATTTTCAAATTTGGCAGACCGGGTGCCGCTCGATAACATAGGGTCGCTCCACGCGACGAAACGAGGTGAGCGATGACGTCAGGCAATGCGGCACTTCACCCGGCGTGGGGCGCTCTGAAGACACACCAGGCCGCCCTAGCCGGCACGCATCTGCGCGAGCTTTTCGCCCAAGACCCGCGGCGCGGTGAGCGCTTCGCCCTGGAAGCGGTGGGCATCTATTGCGACTACTCCAAGAATCGCATCACCGATGAGACGCTGCGCTTGCTGGTGCGCCTCGCGGAGGAGTCGGATCTTTCCGGACGCATTGCCGCCATGTTCGGCGGGCAGCCGATCAATGTCTCGGAAAAGCGGGCGGTGATGCACGTGGCGCTCCGGGCGCCGCGAGGGGAGACTTTGAACGTCGGCGGCGTCAATGTAGTGCCCGAAGTGCAGGCCGTGCTCGATAAGATGGCCGCGTTCGCTGATAGAGTGCGCAGCGGCGCCTGGACGGGCCACACCGGTAAGCGTATCCGCAACGTCGTGAACGTCGGTATCGGCGGCTCCGACTTGGGGCCGGTCATGGCCTATGAGGCGCTCAGAGCCTATAGCGACCGCAGCATCACCTTTCGCTTCGTCTCGAACGTCGACGGCACCGACATCACGGAGGCGTTGCGCGACCTCGAGCCTGCCGAGACTCTGTTCATCATCTCGTCTAAAACGTTCACCACCTTGGAGACGATGACGAATGCGCACTCGGCGCGCGCCTGGCTGCTGAAAGGCTTGGGCGGCGACGAGAAGTCCGTGGCCCGGCATTTCGTCGCCGTGTCGACCAACGGCGAGGAGGTGTCGAAGTTCGGGATCGATACGCAGAACATGTTTGGATTCTGGGACTGGGTGGGCGGACGCTACTCGATGGACTCGGCCATCGGCCTCTCGACCATGATCGCGATCGGGCCCGCGGCTTTTCGCGAAATGCTCGCCGGCTTTCACGAGATGGACGAGCATTTCCGCACCACCCCCTTCGCGCGCAATTTGCCGGTGATCCTGGGACTTCTCGGAGTCTGGTATGCGAACTTCTTCGGCGCGCAGACGGTCGCCGTACTGCCCTACGATCAGTACCTGAAACGTTTCCCCGCCTATCTCCAGCAACTCACCATGGAGAGCAACGGCAAGCACGTGACGCTCGATGGGCAGCGCGTACCCTATGACACGGGTCCCATCTACTGGGGCGAGCCGGGAACCAATGGGCAGCATTCCTTCTATCAGCTGATTCATCAGGGTACGCGGCTCATTCCCTGCGATTTCATCGGCTTCGCCCGGTCGCTCAATCCACTCGGCGAGCATCACGACTTGTTGCTCGCGAATGTGCTCGCGCAGGGCGAGGCGCTTGCTTTCGGCAAGACGGCGGAAGAAGTCAAGAAAGAGGGCTCGCCCGACTGGCTCGTTCCGCACCGCACCTTCGAGGGCAATCGTCCCTCGAATACGCTGCTGCTCGAGCGCCTCACGCCGGCGGCGCTCGGGAAGCTCGTGGCCTTGTATGAGCACAGCGTGTTCACCCAGGGCACGATCTGGAACATCGATTCGTTCGATCAATGGGGGGTAGAGCTCGGCAAGGTGCTTGCCAAACGCATCGTGCCGGAGCTGCGCGGCGAGGCCCCGGCGTCGACCGCGCACGACAGCTCGACCACCACGCTCTTGAGACGCATTGCGAGCTTGCGCGCGCACGCTTGAGCCCTCGCCATCCACACACGGAGTCGCCATATGCAGCTTGGAATGATTGGGTTGGGAAGAATGGGGTCTAACATGGTGCGCCGGTTGCTGCGCGCCGGGCATGAATGCGTGGTCTTCGACCAAACCCCCGCGGCGGTGCAGGCCCTCGCGAAGGAGAAAGCGACGGGCGTCGGCTCGGTCGCCGATCTCGTGCGCGGCCTTGCGAAGCCGCGAGCCGTCTGGCTCATGGTTCCCGCGGGCGCGGTCGACGCCACCATCGCGGGCCTCGAGCCGCACCTGGAAAAAGGCGACACGCTGATCGACGGCGGCAACTCGTATTACATCGACGATATACGCCGCGCGAAAGCCCTGGAGGCACGCGGCATTCACTACGTGGATGTGGGCACCAGCGGCGGGGTCTATGGCCTCGAGCGCGGCTATTGCATGATGATCGGCGGCCGTGACGAGGTGGTCGCGCGGCTCGATCCGATTTTCGCGGCGCTGGCGCCGGGCGTGGGCTCGATCGAGCGTACCCAAGGCCGCGACAAGGCCAAGAAGAGCACGGCCGAGCAAGGCTATCTGCACTGCGGGCAGAGCGGTGCGGGCCACTTCGTGAAAATGGTTCACAACGGCATCGAGTACGGGATCATGGCCGCCTACGCGGAAGGACTCGATGTGCTGCGCGCCGCCAACGTGGGCAAGCAGACCCACGAGATCGACGCGGAAACCACGCCGCTGCGGGACCCTGAGAACTATCAGTTCGACATCGATTTGCCCGAGGTGGCTGAGGTCTGGCGCCGCGGCAGCGTCATTGCTTCCTGGCTGCTCGACCTCACCGCGAACAGCCTCGCCTCGGATCCGCAACTCGCGAAGTTCGAGGGCCGTGTCTCCGATTCGGGCGAAGGCCGCTGGACCATCAAGGCGGCCATCGACGAGGCCGTGCCCATCCCCGTGCTCACGGCAGCGCTGTATGAGCGCTTCAGCTCGCGCGGCAACGCGGAGTTCCAGAACAAGCTCCTGTCGGCGATGCGCTATCAGTTCGGCGGGCACGTCGAGAAGGCGAAGTAGCGGTGAGCGAGGCGCAGAGCGACGCACTGGTCTTTTTCGGCGCAACCGGCGATCTTGCCTTCAAGAAGATCTTTCCCTCACTGCAGGCGATGATCAAGCGCGGCACGCTGAACGCGCCGGTCATCGGCGTGGCCAAGGGCGGGGGAGGCCTCGAGCAGTTTCACGCAAGAGCACAAGCAAGCCTCGAGCAGCACGGCGGCCTCGATCCGGCCGCGTTCGACAAGCTGAAGAGTCTGCTCCGCTACGTCGACGGCGATTACGGCGACCCGGCGACGTTTCAGGCTCTCAAGCGGGCCCTTGGCGATGCGCAGCGTCCTGCGCATTACCTCGCCATTCCACCCGTGCTCTTCGGCAAGGTCGTCGAGCAGCTCGATCGTGCCAATTGCTCGACGCACGAGGGGCGGGTGGTCGTCGAGAAGCCCTTCGGTCATGACCTCGCCTCGGCGCGCGCGCTCAACCGCATTTTGCTGGCGAGCTTCGACGAGGACCGCATCTTCCGCATCGATCACTATCTCGGCAAGGGGCCGGTGCGCAACATGCTGTTCTTTCGCTTCACCAACGCAGTCCAAGAATCCATGTGGAGCCGCCAGTACATCGACAGCGTACAGATCACCATGGCAGAGTCGTTCGGGGTGCAGGGGCGGGGAGCGTTCTACGACCAGACCGGCACGATGCGCGACGTCATCCAGAATCACCTATTCCAAGTGATGTCGAACCTCGCGATGGAGGCGCCGGCGCGCACCGACAGCGAGTCGATGCGCGACGAGAAGGTGAAGGTGTTGAAATCGATTCCCGCCATCCGGATCGAGGATGTCGTGCGCGGCCAATTCGACGGCTACCGCAAGGAGCCCGGGGTGGCCGCAGACTCTCGGACCGAAACCTTCGCGGCGGTGCGGATCTCCGTCGACAATTGGCGCTGGCAGGGCGTGCCCTTTTTCATTCGCGCCGGCAAATCGCTCGCCGTAACCAGCACCGAGGTGGTCGTGCGGCTCAAGCGTCCCCCGGCGATCTTTCACAACGATCCCGCGGCGAATTACTTTCGCTTCCAAATCAGTCCCGAGACCCAAATTGCCATCGGCGTGAACGTCATGGATCCGGAGGAGTCGGGCAAGGGCGACGCCACCGAGCTCGTGGCCAGCCGTCATCCGGGAGCGAACGAGAAGGATGCTTACGAGCGCGTTCTGACCGATGCGATGGCCGGGGACCGCTCGCTGTTCGCCCGCGAGGACTATGTCGAGGAGGCCTGGCGCATCGTCGATCCGGTGCTCGGGGCGGACATACCGGTCCATCCTTACGCGCCGGGCAGCTGGGGCCCGGCGGCCGCCGACGCTCTGGCGCCGCCGGGCGGATGGGCGAATCCCAATCCGCCGCAACCGAAATAGCCTTCGGCGCGGGCGTCCTATTCGAGATCCGGGTACGGGCCCCGGCCGCCCTCGGCGATGAATCGATCGATGCGCGCGGTGAGGACGGGTATGGGGACGGAGCCGAGCTCGAGCACCGCGTCGTGGAAGGCGCGCACGTTGAAACGCGGTCCGAGAGCCTGCTCCGCCTGGGCGCGGCTCGCACGAATGGCGTTCTCGCCGAGATAATAAGAGAGCGCCTGCGCCGGCCAAGCGATGTAGCGGTCGATTTCGGTCTCGATTTCGTGCTCGGGCAGCGCCGTGTATTGGCGCAGGTAATCGAGGGCCTGGTCCCGGCTCCAGCCCTGCGCATGAATTCCGGTATCGACCACCAGCCGCGCGGCCCGCCAGAT
>Ga0302324_100019450_pt1 | contig 13336 bp, 7 predicted proteins | sample Palsa_T0_1_FD_201949 | JGI IMG/M metagenome (GOLD analysis project Ga0302324, IMG submission 201949) | Peat permafrost microbial communities from Stordalen Mire near Abisko, Sweden - Palsa_T0_1 | ecosystem: Environmental > Terrestrial > Soil > Palsa > Peat permafrost | place: Sweden: Abisko...
GGATCTATGCGCGTCCGTCGGATGCTCCGGGGCTGGGCTGGGATATAGAAGTGGTTTAGGCAGGTGGAGGGTCTGCTCGCCGGCTCGCAAGGGGTATTGCTTGCCGTTCCACTCCAAGACTGCGGGCAGCCCTGGAGGCAGGCTGATGAGGAAATTTGCGTAGGTGTGGTCGCGCCGGTATTGCACGCGTATTTCACCGTCCTGATGCGGCATGGCAGCTTCGAAGTGATCCAACGCTCCCGGGCTGGGACCAATACGAACCGACGCAAAGCCGGGCGAACTGGGATGGATGCCGGCAACAATCGTCAGCAGGTCGTACAAGGGATGCGCGCTCCAGGCGTGGGTGTCGGAGCGAGTTGGCTCCTTAGTCTCTGGAGTCGTGGTAAAACCCATGGCGATCATTTCGCGCCAGGGTGCAATGGTGTTCAGGTAATACTCGCCTAACCCGGTCTTGTCGATGGCCCGTGACAGGTAGAACTGCGCGTGATAGTCGACCAGCGCCAGCTTGGCGACTGGGTCTTCACCCAGGTTGGGTGCGATGATCTTTCGCATCACCTGCGACTGGCCGGCTTTGGGGATGGTATCCGTCAAAACGCCGTAGATGTTGGTGTATTGGCTGTAGGTCTTTTGTTCCGGAGTATCGGCAAGCAGGCCGAGGACCGGGTTCCAGCATTGACGGTACACAGCTTCTGACGCCTTGCCGGCAGCGTTGCGGTACTTGTCCGCCAGATACTTTTGACCGAAGGCATCTTCCAACTCGGCTGCCTGGCGCAGTGTATCCACGAAGGTGAGCGTCAACAGAGCAGACTTTGCCTGGGCGGGATGCCATGCGGAGTCGTAGGGCAGCGGCTTCAGGAAACCGTCGTCGTATTGCCTTTCGAAAAACCACTCCAGAACGGGCCTGGTGCCGGGTAGAAGTTCGCGAACAATGGCGCTGTCTGGACGGTACATCCAGTAGTCGCGGAGCATATCGATATAGCTGAGAGAGAAGCTGGGGATGAATTGTGGAAGCGACGCCGGATAGCGGCTTTGGGTAATTCCCTCGGGCACGCGGGATTGGTCAAACGCATGCAGTGCCTGTCGCGCCAGGCGGTCATCATCCGGCACGGTATACGAGATAAGACTCTGAACGCGGGTGTCGTCGATGTACTGTAGTTGCTCCCAGAAGGGCGTATCCATGTAGGTGTCATGCGCGCCCAAGCGTGCGGTGCGCCAGGAGATTTCCCAAATGCTGGCGAGCATTGGATCACTGGATGTGAAGGTGGCTCGTGGGGTGAACGGAAATGCGCTGAAATGCGCGTTCAGGCTGTCGAGATGTAAGGGTTCGTCCGCGGTCTTTATCTTGAATTGAAGATAGCGCCAGGTGCGAAGCCACAGCGGCATAAAGGTGCGGTGGGGGCCGCCATCAGGAAGAAATTTGTCGAATTGGCCCAGCACGATACGATCGCCAACCTGGTTGCGGTTACCCCGTTGGTGATGGGCATCGTATAACGCTTCAGTGTATCCAATGTCGATCTGCGAGCCCTGCCCTCCACTTACCGTGAGTTCGGGAAAGCCGGTAACCACGGTTGCGCGATCAAGCAGGATCTCGACCTCGGTATTTGGGGGAATTACCACGGAGGCCGCGGGAAATTGCACGGCGGCGGGCAGGTTGGTGCGAACCACGCGGCCCACGGTTGTGGGTGCAAACTCCATTTGCGGGAGGGTGTCGGGAACCAGGTCCCACCGGTTGTGGGAATCGAGGCCGGGCGGGACGGCGATGCTGTCGCGGGGATAGATTGTTTCCCGCATGACGCCTGCAGCGGGAATCCAATGCGAGGTGGCGGATGATCCCGCGTCTTTCCAGGCCCAGTCGTAGAGCTGAGCGTCCAATCGCTCGCCGGGATCGGCGGCCCAGTAGAACATGAATCCGTTGCCCATGCGGGGAATGAAGTCTTGGCCGGGTTCCTGTTCCACTTGCCATGTGGCGTTGGTATTTACTCCTGATTCGGCAGCGCTGTCTCCCTGCATCAGAAAGGCGGTGCGATCACTGATGATGGCAAGCGGCGCGTAGATGCCGAAGTTGAAAACGGTGGCGGCGATCACGTTGTCGCCGGCATGCAATGCGGGGGCCATGTCGAAGGTTTCGTAGCGCCAGTGGGCGAGGTCTCCCTTGGCTGGCCCTTCGCCAATGCGTTGGCCGTTTACGTAGAGGAGGAAGTGATTGTCGGCGCTGACTTCAACGGGAAAATGTGCGGGGTTCGTGTCTAAATGAATTGTCTTGCGAAAGTGAAACACGCCACGTTCGCGGAGTGGCGCGGTGGGATGCGAGATCCACTCAGCAGTCCATTGCGTGCGAGGGGCTAGCTGAGGAGATGCGGATTGGGCGAGGGTTCCTTGCCCGATTGGCAGGAGAAGGAGAGTAGTCAGGACTCGAATGGAAAAAAGGGAGTAGAACATTCGTCGATTGCGTGCGTTGGGGATTAGGGTTGCCCATCGACAGGTTGGTTTGGTGCATATCACCCAAGCAATGCTCTTGTTCACTGCACTAGAGTTTAGACTGTCTGCTTTCTTCGTGGGACCAGCTTAACGCAAGAGTACAGACCGTTTGCGTTCGGCGGTTTCCGTGGCGGTGGATGCTGGTGGAGAGAACTGGAGATCCCTCCACGGCACGCCCCACGGCAAGCCGGGGCAGGCGGGACGACAAGGGGGGTGGGGTTTCCAGGTGGGATCGGTTGCAGGGATCCCAGGTCTCAAAGCGAGACCTGGGGCACCCTTCGATTGTTACCGGCACAGCGAACTGGGGTTATTGCTCCGCTTACGCGTCCACCATCGAGGGGTTCATCATGGCTCTGGCAGCATACAGCCCTTCAGGGTTGTGGACTAAGGCCTATTCTTCCTGCGGCCTCAATGCCCTTTTCCGACGGTTCTGGCCTGTGGGTTCCCCGCAGGCCGGAGAGCCTAAAATAGGGAACATATGGTGGATATCAACAGCAAAGACCTTCTACAGCAATTTGCGAGCGACAACTATTCCGGCATTTGCCCGGAGGCATGGGCCGCGACGGAAGCGGCGAACCGCGGCCACGTCTCGGGCTATGGTGACGACCCATGGACCTCGGCGGCAGCCGATGCCTTCAGAGAATTGTTTGAGACAGATTGCGAGGTATTCTTTGCCTTCAACGGCACCGCGGCAAACTCGATGGCGCTTGCGTCGCTTTGCCAGTCTTATCATGCGGTTATTTGCTGTCAGTCGGCCCACGTAGAGACCGACGAGTGCGGTGCGCCGGAGTTCTTTTCCAATGGTTCCAAGCTGGTGGTCGCCGAGAGCGACGACGGAAAATTGACGCCCGAGGCTCTTCACCAGATAGCAACCAATCGGACGGACATTCATTTTCCCAAACCTCGTGCGGTCACTATTAGTCAATCTACTGAAACAGGGCGCGTTTATTCCGTCGAGGAGCTGCGTGCTCTTTCGTCGGTCTGCTCAGAACTCGGACTGCGGTTCCACATGGACGGAGCGCGGTTCGCCAACGCCTGCGCCAGTCTAGGCTGTACTCCGGCGGACGTTACCTGGAAGAGCGGCATCGACGTGCTTTGCTTCGGGGGGACCAAGAACGGGATGGCCGTTGGTGAAGCTATTCTTTTCTTTGACCTTAAACTCGCTGAGGACTTTGACTATCGATGCAAACAGGCAGGGCAACTTGCCTCAAAGATGCGGTTTCTTTCTGCCCCGTGGGTAGGCGTGCTCGAAAGCGGTGCCTGGCTGCGCAACGCCGTTCACGCAAACGAGTGCGCACGGTATTTGGCTGATGGATTGTCGACTATTCCGGGCGTGGATATTGTCTCGCCGCCGGAAGCTAATGCGGTATTCGTCCACTCTTCCGATGAGATTCTGGAGGCTATGCGCCAACGGGGTTGGAAATTTTATACGTTTATCGGGGGCGCTGCGCGCTTTATGTGCTCATGGGATACAGATCGCAATCGGATCGATGAATTTTGCCGTGATATGCGAGTCTGCGCAGAAATGGCGTTGGCTACCAGATCTCGAGGGTGAGGTTTTTTGCTGCCCTGTACGAGGCGATGAGTTCGAAATCCGCTCGGTCGGATGTTACCAGACGCGCTCCGTGAGAACGCGCTGTCAGTGCGATGAGCACATCAAAATGAAGATTTCGGAGCTTTTCGGGTGAGAAGCCTCGATCCTCTCGTAGCTGCCCTAAGAGCTCGCCTGAGTCTAACCAATTCAGTCTCGTCGGTATCAATACTGGGTGGTTCTTCTGCAAAGCTCGCAAGAAACTGCGCTCGTTAGGTTTAGTGGCACCTCGCCACAACTCAGCTTGGACTACAGAAGACATTCTTAATAATCCAGTTAGCGAATCAATCCGATCCTGGTGCCGCCCACTTCGCAAGTAATCAACAAAGATCGATGTATCAAGGATGACAAGGTTACTCAAGGTAGCCGTCAAAGGACAGTTTCCCGGCGTTCTTCTTCAGGAGGTTTTTGAAGCGCTTGAGAGCGGTAATTTCCCTGAGCGCGACGTGAATGGCTTCCGTTCGCGATTTCACCCCAAGAATACGGGCCGCTTCATCGGCAAGATGGGTATCAAGTCGGATTGAAGTTATTTTGACAGCCATTGCGGAGCCATCCTCCTATATATACATTAAGACAGCCACGTATATATATTCAATCTTTTTGGGTTTCGAGTAAGAAAAACTGTGGTGAACTTCTCCCTTCTTTTTCGGTCATGTGCGCTGGGGCGAACGGGGGCGCTCTGCTTCTAGATGCGGTTTTGAGGAAATGCAGGACTTTAGTGATGCAGTGCGCGCTGCAGGACCTCGGCTAGATGCATCGCTTTCCTTCCGGTCGCTTGCACGATCTGCTCGCGGCAACTGAATCCGTCAGAGACGATGAGTGTGTCCGGCTCCGCTGCCCGCACCGCCGGCAAAAGCACTCTTTCGCCAATCGCCTGGGAGACGGCGTACTTCTCCTTGGCAAAGCCAAAGGGACCGGCCATGCCGCAGCAGCCGGCGTCGAGGGATTTCAGGTCTGAACCCATTCTGCGAAGCAGGGCTTCTTCGTCGGTCATCTTCATGATTGCTTTGTGATGACAATGCCCGTGGAGGAGAAGCTTTTGCTGCAGCCGTGGCGGCTGGTAGCCTGGAACGTGATGTTGCAGGAACTCGCTGAGCAGGAAAGTCTGTCGCCGCAGGCGTTCGGCGCGGGCGTCCTCGGGAAACAGGTTGCGTAATTCGTCGCGAAATACCGAAGCGCAGCTTGGCTCCAGGACAATGATCGGCAGGCCGGCGTCGATCCCGGGCGCAAGCACCTGCAGGATGCGCTGCAAGTATTGCCTGGCCATGTCAAGCATGCCGAAGTCATAGAGCGGCCGTCCGCAACACAGATGCTTTTGCGGAACCATTACGTTGAACCCTGCATGCGTAAGTACTTCCAAGGCAGCCTGGCTGGTTTCTGGTCTGTAATAGTTGTTGAACGTATCGGGCCATAGAATCACGCTGCCACCGGAAGCAAGAACCCGGTGTTTGCGTGCCCACTGCTGAAAGCTGAGTGTCGCGAGACGCGGCATCTGCCGCTGGGGAGCGAGGTCCAGGGCTTTTTGTATGAGCTGCTTCGGGACGGTGGTCATGAAATTGGCTATCCGCGGAGCGTGCGACCCCAGGTGTGCCCAGCGGTCAATCATGCCGAAAGCATAGGCGTGCAGCGGGCGTCGTTTGTCTTCGTAATAATGAGACAAAAATTCGGCCTTGTAGGTAGCGAGATCGACGTTGGCTGGGCATTCTGACTTGCAGGCCTTGCATGCGAGACATAGGTCGAGCGCCTGCTTGACCTGTTCGTTTTTCCAACTACCGTCGATTACTTCGCCCTGCAGCACTTCGAAGAGCATGTGTGCGCGGCCGCGCGTACTATGCTCCTCTTCCAGGGTCACCATGTAGCTGGGGCACATGGAACCGGTGTCGAGCTTGCGGCAGGCGCCGACGCCGATGCAGCGCGCCGCAGCGTTGGCGAAGGAGCCGCCATCCTCGATAAATTTGAAATGCGTCTGCGGTTGCAAAGGTTTGTAGTCCGCACCCAGGCGGAGATTTTCGGCCGGCAGGTAGGCGTCCACAACTTTGTGAGGATTCAGTTTGTTCTGGGGATCCCAGACTGCCTTGAATTGGCGGAAGGCGTTCATGAGTTCGGGCCCGAACATTTTGGGTAGTAAAGCACCGCGCGATTGCCCGTCGCCATGTTCTCCGGAGAGCGAGCCCCCATAACTAACTACCAGGTCCGCTGCCCTTTCGACGAACTCGCCATATTTACGGATGCCGGCTTCGCTCTCGAAATCGAAGCTGACGCGCATGTGGATGCATCCATGCCCGAAGTGCCCGTAGAAGGCGCCTTGATAGCCATATTGGTCCATGAGGGCGCGAATATCGCGCAAGTACCGGCCCAATTTTTCCGGAGCTACCGCGGCATCATCCCACCCTTCCCATTGCGGGGCCGCGCCCGGCGCGAAGGCTGCCGCTCTCGGCCCGGACTCGCGCAGATGCCAGACATGTCGCGCCTCTGCGGGCGTGTAGAGGCGGGTGTTCGGTGCGTCCGGCACTTGCTTCAGCCGATCCATAAGCTGCAGCGCGAGAGCCCGCGCATGGTCGGGATCATCGGCACCGAACTCTACCAGCACGATGCCCCGGCCCTGGGGTAGCAGATCAAGGTTGGGGGCACCCTTGCTCCTTAACCCATCCACGATGCTTCCCTCGAAGCCTTCAAAGCCAATCGGCTGGAAGCTGAGAATTTCGGGAACATGGTCCGCGGCGACAAAGGCGTCGGGATATCCGATTCCAACCAGCGCGCGATGCTGTGGACTGGGGATGAGCTTTACTTTGGCTTCGAGCACGGTGACGCATGTGCCCTCAGTGCCGACCAGCGCGCGCGCTACATTGAATTGCTCGGGCAACAGGTCGTCGAGGTTGTAGCCGGAAACACGCCGGGGAATTTTCGGAAAGCGCGCTCGTATCAGATCTGCATATTGGTCGCCGATGCCGCGCAGCGCCTGATAAATCTCTGCCTGTCGCCCTCCCTGGCGCAGAATGCGATCAACATCATCGCCGGTCGCCGGGCCAACCGTCATCTGCGTTCCGTCGTAGAGCAGGATGCGCAGCTCTTCAACATTGTCGACCGTTTTGCCGCCAAGCAAAGAGTGGGTGCCGCAGGAGTTGTTCCCGATCATGCCGCCAATGGTGCAGCGATTGTGGGTGGAAGGATCGGGCGCGAAGGTCAGCTTATGGGCCTCTGCTTGATTGCGGAGGGTGTCGAGGACAACTCCAGGTTGCACCCGGGCGAATCTTTGCTCCGGGTCGAGCTCGAGGATCCGATTCATGTACTTGGTGAAATCGAACACCACGGCGACATTGCAGCATTGGCCAGCCAGGCTAGTGCCGGCTCCGCGCGCCAGAACGGGGGCTTCGTATTTGCGACAGGCGGCCATGGCAGCCAACACGTCGTCTGCATCGCGGGGAACAACTAATCCGATGGGAATTTGGCGGTAATTTGATCCGTCAGTGGAGTACATGGCGCGGCTGCCACGATCGAAACGGACCTCACCTTTAATGTTTTGCTTTAACTCTTTTTCGAGTTCCGCCGCTTGCGGGAAGGTATCAACCGGCTTGGCATGGGAACTCAGCGGAAGGGGCGCGAGTGTACCCATGTTAGTGACCAGCGGGCGCAAGGGATTGAAGCGCTGCCGTAACTCCGCCGGGTTGGTGAGGCACTCCGGCCAGTCGAAGGCCCATCTCCACTCCGCTGAGCGTTCCGGCAAGCATCAGATCGTTGAAGCTGCCGAGATGCCCGATGCGAAATACTTTGCCAGCAAGTTTGGAGAGACCGGCTCCGAGGGACATATCGAAGTTTTCGAGGATGATGCTTCGCAAGCGATCCGCATTATGCCCTTCGGGCATGAAGAGAGCGGTGAGGGCGGCTGAGTACTCGCGCGGATCTTCACAGACGATTTCTAAACCCCAGGTTCGCGCCGCAGTGCGCGTCGCCTCCCCGTGACGCTGGTGACGGCGAAATACATTGGGCAGCCCTTCTTCGTGGAGCATCGCCAGCGCCTCTTGCAAGCCATAGAGCAGAGTGGTTGCGGGGGTAAAGGGGAAGAAACCGTTGCGGTTGAAGCCCAGCATCTCCTGCCAGTCCCAGTAAGAACGGGGCAATTTCGCGCTCTTGCTCGCGGTCAGCGCTTTCTCGGAGATGGCGTTGAAACTCAGGCCGGGCGGCAGCATCAAGCCTTTCTGTGATCCGGCAACGGTGACGTCGACTCCCCACTCGTCGTGACGATAATCGATGGAGCCCAGGGAAGAGATGGTATCGACCATCAGCAGCGCCGGATGGTTCGATTGGTTCATCTGTTGACGAATGTCTGCGATCGACGTAGTGACTCCACTGGAAGTTTCGTTGTGGACCACCATCACGGCCTTATAGGTATGGTTGTGATCAGCGCTCAACCGGGAAGCCAGTTCTGCCACAGAAGCACCCCGCCGCCAGTTGCCCGGTACATAATCCACGACGATGCCGAAGCGCTCCACGAGCTGACGCCAAAGCTGGGAGAAGTGCCCGGTCTCAAACATCAAGGCACGGTCACCCGCGGAGAGAGTATTTACGATTGCGGCTTCCCAGGCGCCGGTGCCGGAGGAAGGATAAATAATCACCGGCCCGTTGGTCTGAAAGACGGGTCGCAGATTCTCCAGGACCTCGGCCCCGAGCCTGGAAAACTCCTGGCTGCGGTGATCGATGACGGCGCGATGCATCGCCCGCAGGACTCGGTCGGGAACGTTGGTGGGCCCGGGGATTTGCAGGAAATGGCGGCCGGAGTGTATCAAGATGACCGGATTCTAATTGATTGCGAGCAGCGTTCGCGACCATCTATAGTGGAAGCCCGTGTATTCGACCATGCAGCGCCGGGACTTCCTAAAAATCAGCGGCGCGATCACAGCCCTGAGTTTCACCCATCGTGTGCTTGCCGGGCCTAGCCAGCGGATTTCTATCATCCTCGAGGGTGGGGATCCATGCGCATCGAGTGACCCGGTTGGTTGGGCTGCCGGCCGGCTGCGGGACGCTCTGGTGGCAAAGGGTGTGGTTTGCCAAATCGTTTCGTCTGCGGATCAAGCCGCGGGTTCCGCCTTTTCCGTCTTAGTTGCTGGTCCAACCTCAGCTCTCGCTGGGGAATTTCCTGAGCCAGGCGCACCACTCAGCAGCCCTGAAAGCATACGTCTCAGCCCCGGACGAGTGATGGGTGCGCCGGCGATCTGGGTTTCTGCAACCGGTCCGAGGGGGTTTGTTTACGGGTTACTGGAGTTGACTGAGCGGGTACAGTTCAATGCCGATCTTGCCACCGGATTGCATTTGGAGGGAGCGATCGAAGAGCACCCTGCGAATGAGATCCGAAGCGTTTCTCGTTTGTTCTGTAGCGAGATCGAAGACAAGCCCTGGTACTACGATAAAGACTTTTGGCGAGGCTATCTGGATGTGCTCGCCGCTAGCAGGTTCAATCGCTTCAATTTTACTTTCGGCTTAGGTTACGACTTCCCTCGCGGAGTTACCGGCGACTACTTTCACTTCCCTTACCCGTATCTGGTTGAGGTGCCCGGCTACGATGTGCGGGTGGTACGGCTGGCCAACGAGGCGGGAGAGCAGAACCTGCCGCCGTTTACTGCGGAAGAACGGGAAAAGAATCTACAGGCGTTGCGTTTTATTGCCGCCGAAACCAAAGCGCGGGGCCTCGAGTTTCAGCTGGGGATCTGGACCCATGCCTACGAGTGGACCGACAGCCCGCACGCCCATCACCGTATCGAGGGCCTGGCTCCCGCGACGCATGCGACATACTGCCGTGATGCGTTGGGCCTGATTCTGAAGGCTTGCCCACAGATCCAGGGGCTCACCCTGCGGGTGCACGGGGAGAGCGGAATTCCCGAGGGCAGCTATCCATTCTGGAAGACGGTGTTTGAAGCGATTTCCGGGTGCGGCCGCACTATCGAGATCGACATGCATGCCAAGGGAGTGAACCAGACCATGATCGACATGGCAACGGCAACGGGCATGCCGGTCAAGCTGGGAGCCAAGTATTCCGCGGAACACCAGAGTCTTGGCTATAACCAGGCGGATATTCGGCAGTTGGAGATACCGCAGCCCGACCGCATGGAGAGCGGCGTTTTCAGTGTTAGCAATGGCGAGCGCCGTTTTACCCGCTATGGCTATGCTGACTTTCTGCAGCAGGGCCGACATTACGATTTGCTGTTTCGCTTGTGGCCGGGAACGCAGCGGCATTTGCTTTCTGGTGATCCGGAAATGGCTGCGGCTTTCGGCCGCACTTCCAGCTTCTGCGGAGCGGTCGGGCTGGATATTATGGAGCCGCTTACTTTCAAGGGACGCGAGGGGTCTGGGATGCCGGGTGGACGGTGCGCTTATACCGATTCGGCTCTCACTCCGAAATCTGGCGATTGGGAAAAATTCGAGTACTTCTACCGGGTATGGGGACGGTGCCTCTATAACCCGGACGCTGATCCGGAGAGCTGGCGGCGATACCTGAAGAGCAACTTTGGTGCCGGGGCTGGCCCTGTCGAAACCGCGTTGGCCAATGCCAGCCGGGTTCTGCCGTTGGTTACTTCGGCTCATCTGCCTTCCGCCTCCAACCATGCTTTTTGGGCCGAAATATACGACAACATGCCGATCGTTCTGGGGAGTGAGGCTTCGCCTTATAGTGACACACCTACACCAAAGTGTTTTGGAACGGTGAGCCCGCTGGATCCACAGCTGTTTTCCACCATCGTCGAGCACGTGGGGGACTTGCTGGAGGGCCGCTCCAGTCCGAAGTATTCGCCGATTGAAGTGGCGCAGTGGCTGGAGGATTACACTGCGGCTTCCAGCCAGGCCCTGGTGAGCGCGCGATCGCAGACTACGTCTCACACTTCTCCGGAGTTCAGACGGATGGAAGAGGATGTGCTTATCCAGAATGGGTTAGGGCGGTTTTTTGCGGCTAAGTTGCGGAGCGGGGTGTTGTATGAAATCTATGCGAAGACCGGGAATGCGGAAGCCGGCAAGCTAGCGCTGGCGAAATACCAGGAAGCGCGCGAGGTTTGGGCGACCATGGCGGCGCGGGCCAATGGTGTCTACCGTGCAGACATTACTTACGGAGACGTTCCCATGCGCCAGGGGCACTGGAGTGACAGACTGGGCGGCATCGATAAGGACCTCGCAGCCATGCAGACCAAGCTGCAAACTCCATCCACTCTGGGGGCGTCCGCGCAGAATATTGAAGGTGCAATTCGAGCTGCTGCCGGCAAACCCAACCGGCCAGCGGTCCATTGCACCCACATGCCGCCCGCGAGCTTTCATCCCGGTCAACCACTCCTTTTGTCCTTGGTTGTCCCCGCCGTGCATGATGCGCCCACTGCAGTCCATCTTTACTACCGTCACGTCAATCAGGGGAAACGCTGGCTCTCCCTGGAGATGGAACCCCGCCCCGACGGATATAGTGCCTCTATTCCCGGCGATTACACTCAGTCCGTCTACCCGTTGCAGTACTACTTCGCGCTGCAGCGAGGAGCCGATGCCGCGTGGCTTTATCCGGCCTTCAACTCAACTCTTTCCAACCAGCCTTACTATGCGGTGGCTAAGAGGAGTTAGAGAGGTTGGGAAAAAAGAAGGTTTTGAGAGACGACAGGAAGAGCTTACCCAGGGCCTGTTGTTGGGTTGAGGTAGGGCTTCTTAGCAAGTACCTGGTTTAAGTTCAGCCAGAGCTGTCCAAATTAGCGGACGCGTGGAGTTTCGAGTCTTGAGTTTATCGAATGGTCCGATACCGCGTTCCTGGGTTGCGAAACGAGGTTGGGTAAGAACGCTTGCGATGAACAAGTGAGCAGCCTTGCCCTTGAGCAAACAACAAGGCCCGGCTCCCTGGACGGGTGCCCCATGTTCGCCCCAGCGTACATGGGCCGAAGAAGACGGGGCGCAACCCCCTTCCAACGCTCCTGCTAAGCTGGCAAGAAGACTGCGGCCAAGAGCAAGAATCGTCGCGCATGGAGTGAAAGCATTTGAAAAATCCGTTTTCGGCCCATGTACGCTTGGGCGAACATGGGGCACCCGTCCAGAACCATAGACCGCGGTTGGTATCCGCAGCCTGTGAAGCCCGTAACTTCGGGACTGTCTCCTCGGTTTCGAGTTTCTTGCCGCGAGTCGATCTACAACGTTTAATGTTTAGATCTGTGGTATCCCGGGATTCGCTGGTGGTCAAGGTTTGTGGCTTGAGACTATCTGCAAAGTTAAGGCGTCTGTTGAGGAATATATTGGAGCGCTCACATATGAAGCTAGTTGCCCGGCGCAGGGTCCGAATTTCACTCTTTCTCTCTTTATTGGCGGGGTCCACGTTCTGCTTGCCGGCGCAACAGTCTGCTCCCGCGCCTCGGCCTTGGAACCAGAATCCGAATGGTATGCATGTCTACCTTCAGGGCGGGCTTAAGACTCACCAGGCGGGGCAGCATGACTATCCGCAGTTTTTGGCGGATTGGAGCAAGATCCTCACTGAACATGGCGCTATCGTTGACGGCTCTCTGCATCAGCCCAGTGCTGCTGAGCTTGAGAATACCGACGTTCTGGTCATCTATAAGGGCGACGATGGCTACATGAGCGATAGCACACGGCAAGCGCTCGAAGCCTTCGTTAAACGGGGCGGCGGGATCGTCAGCCTCCACGATTCTCTGTGCGGCCCGGATCCCGCGTACTTTGCGACCCTGGTGGGTGGCGCGAAGAAGCACGGCGAAGTGAATTACACGCTGGGTGCGGATATACCCTATACCATCGTGGATAAAGCGAACCCCATCATGCAAGGGATGTCGGACATCACGATTTTTGACGAGGCGTTTTACTCCATGACGTGGGCCAAGGATCCGGCGATCCACGTGCTCGCGACCGCGGTGATTCCGGGAACTCCTAGCGCTGGAACGCACAAGGGCGAGGTGGTGCCGCAGATCTGGACCTATGAACATACGCTTCCTGGCGGGCAGCCCGCACGAGCATTCGTCTGGATGCAGGGGCATACGTATGCCAACTTTGCCAATCCACAGATCCAAGCCATGCTGCTCCGGGGGATTGCATGGGCCGGGAAGAGGCCGGTCGATGAGCTTGTAAACTACAAGCCTCCGGTTCGAAAGGCTGCGACCCCCTATTAGCATGCGACGATGGACACGTACGTTCTGGCGCCTCCTTTTCGCCGCGTTACTTAGCAGTGCGTCCGCCTATGCCCAGACCAGCCACTGGCCGACTCAGGACGGCAACTACGTCATCAAGAATTTTCGCTTCGGCAGCGGCGAA
>Ga0302324_100019452_pt1 | contig 13336 bp, 6 predicted proteins | sample Palsa_T0_1_FD_201949 | JGI IMG/M metagenome (GOLD analysis project Ga0302324, IMG submission 201949) | Peat permafrost microbial communities from Stordalen Mire near Abisko, Sweden - Palsa_T0_1 | ecosystem: Environmental > Terrestrial > Soil > Palsa > Peat permafrost | place: Sweden: Abisko...
CGCTTCGCCAAACAAGCGGAACCTCTCGTAAATTTCCGCAAGCTTGACATAGGTGTCAGGCGATGCTTTCGGCTCCTTGATAGCGCGTTCAAAGTAATGCCGCGCCATCTCATAGCGATCAAACCCACGGCATTGAGTCCCGGCCATGATGAGGGCGTTCGCTTTGTTGCCAGAGACACGGACGGCTTTCTCAAAACAGCGTTCTGCTGCGGCATATTCGTAGCGCACACCGTAGCCAGCTCCCAAATCCAGCAAAAGTGCGACGTTGGCGGGGTCCTGGCGGCTGGCCTGCTCCATCACTTTGAAATACATCTCATAATCCCGGCGCGTCCAGGCCTCGAGGGCGCTTTGGCGAATGCGCGCCATGGCTTTTTCGGAGATCATGGACTGGCGCTTCATCACACTGGAAAAGCTAAATCCCGATGCGCTGTTTCAGCAAGAGGATTCACTTTTTGCCAGCGGCCAAGAGAGGCGGGGTCGTAGTGGCTTGGTGATCTGGAAAGATTTTGACTCCCGACTTGTTCTATTGTGGTACTAGCGCTTTTAGGTTGAGTTGTTTCAACAGGGTGGAATACTCGGCTCCAGATGGAGCTGGAAATCAAGCTCTGTTCTTGCGTGAATTAGCGAAGATTCTGCAAACCAAAAAACATCAATCGCCTGAACCGTATCCCGCTTCTCTGGTTGGGGGGCGTGGTGTTTTTTATAATTGACAGTCCAGGCTGGGCAATTTAGTTCGACAAACAGCCTGGAATTGAAAGCCATTCCTTTGCTCAGTGGTTTTCCGTTCTTTTTAAACAATCCGGGCCGTTGGCCAATGGATGATGGCCTTTTACCAGTCAACCAAAAGCGAAGTAAAATTATGCGAAAATACCTCACAGTGTGCGTTGGTGTAGCGTCCTCCCTCATCAGCCTCCATTCGGCCCAGGCCCAATCCGCTTTCTCCAACGCCGTGGCCGCGCTCAGTCCAGTGGCTTACTGGCCTCTTAACGAAACCACCCCGCCGCCGGATCCGGCGCCGGCGGTGACGAACCTCGGCAGTTTGGGCGCCGGTTTCGATGCGACCTACGGGGGCAATGTCACCTACGGCGTGCCAGGCGCGCTGGCCAGCGGGGGAGACACGGCGGCCGGATTTGATGGGCTTTCAGGCTCTGCTATAACGCCTTATGGCAGTGGCATTGCGAACCCGCCGTCGTTTACGATTGAAGCTTGGATATTGTCGCACAACATCAACGCCACGCAATGCCCGGTGTGCGACATCGATGCGGCCTCGTCCGGACGATCAGGATGGCTCATCTATATGGATATTTCCAATCCGGGCCAATATACGTTTCGTGGCTATGAGGACCAAACCACTACTCCAGCGCTCTCCTTTAACATTGGAGCTCCTGATTCCATCGCGCAGGATACATGGAATCATGTGGTCGTAGTAGTAAGTAATGCCATAACAGCCACCAACGTTTACGGATACATTAACGGCGTTCTGGTTTCGGGTCCAACGGCTATGACCAGCTACGTGCCCAATGATGGAAATAATTCCGGCACTTTTTGCATAGGGGAAAGATCCGACTCCAGCTTTTTCTTCGATGGAGAAGTGGATGAAGTTTCCTACTACGGTACGGCGCTTGACCCGAACACGATTGCGGCCCATTACAGCGCCGGCACCAACACCAGCCCTGGCACTCCCTACAACACTTTGGTTCTGGCCAGCGATCCATTGCTTTATTTCCGCATGGACCAGCCGGCCACGCCGGTGGCCAACAACTACGGCAGCCTCGGCGCGGCCGTGAATGGTTATTATGAAACCGGGACTGTGCCCGGTGCCGCCAGCCCAAGCTTTGGCGCGTTTGGCAACGGATTCGGTGGTGGCAGCTATTCCACACAATTTAGTCCTGCCGGCACCGAGAGTTCATCCAGCGGGCCAAACGTGACCTGCGCCCCATCCGACCCGAGCGTGCTGAACTATACCAATTCCATCACTGTCTCGGCCTGGGTGCAGGTTCCGACCAATGCAGTGGGATGGTTCGAAGGGGTTCTCGGGCGGGGAGATAGCTCTTATCGGTTTGCGGTGGATACGGGCGGACTGCCTCACTTTGCTGACGGTGGGAATGCGGATATTGTCGGTGTCAATCCGATTAACGACGGCAACTGGCATTACTGGGTGGGCACCTATGATTCGGCGAGCAGCAATGCCGTCCTTTACATAGATTCTGTCTCTTCTGCCACGGCCACTTGGAGTCCGCCGACCGGAAATTTGGATAACTACTTCGTCATTGGCGGCGCGCCTGATTACAACGGACGTAATTTCGTGGGTGATATCGCTGACGTGGCTATTTTTGACAGTGCTCTGAGCATCACCAATATTCAGGCCATCTACAATTCCGCCGCGCCGAGCCCTTACGAGCTGGCCGTGGTAGCCCTGGGGCCGTTGGCTTATTGGCCGCTGACCGAAACTGCCCAACCGCCTGCTGTTGGAACTTTCACGACCACTAACTTGGGCACCGTCGGTTCAGCTTTGGATGCAACCTTTACCGGTGACGTTATCTTCGGAATTCCCGGAGCCTTGGCTGGTGTAAACGACTCGGCGGACGAATTTAACGGCTCCACCGATTGGGCGCGGAGCCCATACACAGCCGATTTGGCTAATCCACCGTCTTTCACGATTGAGGCATGGCTTCTTTCGCACAACATCGCCGCCACCCAATGCCCGGTGTGCGACATAGATGCTGCCTCGTCCGGACGATCAGGATGGCTCATCTATATGGATATTTCCAATCCGGGCCAATATACCTTTCGTGGTTATGAAGACCAAACCACCACCCCAGCGCTCTCCTTCAACATTGGGGCGCCGGATTCCATTGCCCAGGACGAATGGAACCATGTGGTTGTGGTCGTGAGTAACGCCATAACGGCTACCAACGTTTACGGCTACATTAATGGCGTTCTGGTTTCAGGCCCAACGGCTATGAACAATTACGTGCCCAATGATGGAAATAATGCCGGAACATTTGCCATCGGCCAACGATCCGATTCCAGCTTTTTCTTCGATGGCGATGTGGACGAAGTAGCGTATTACACCAATGCCTTGGATGCGCCTACCATCCTGGCCCATTATCAGGCTGGCACCAACCCCGCTCCGGCGACGGCTTATAGCTCGTTGGTTTTGCAACAGAGCCCCATCATCTACTTTCAGATGGATGAAGCCAGCGTCGGCACTCCTTATCCTGGTGGTCTTCCGGTGGCGGCAAATTACGGCCTATCAGGATCCAACGCCAATGGATACTATGAGCCCGGGACGATCCCCGGAGCCATGGGACCATTCGGCTCCAATAGCTATGCGTGCGAGTTTTTCGATACCGGCGGCCCGACTGGCTCCAGCGGCCCAGGCGTGCTGTGCGATCCTTTTAGTTTCACCGGACTGTTAGCGACCAACGGGTTGACCGTGGCCGCATGGGTGCAGGTTCCCACGACTCCGAATCCCAGCACTTTTGAAACCGTGCTCGGCCGGGGTGATTCGTCCTACCGCTTCAGTGTTGACGGAAGTCAACTCCCGCATTTTGCGGCCGCCCCCAACGGCGACCTCGTTGGAACCATCGCCATCAACGATGGCGACTGGCATCTCTGGACGGGCGTCTATGATCCTGTGGCCGGAGAGGGATACCTTTATATCGACGGCATTTTGGAAGCGAGCGCCCCTTGGTTAGCGCTAACGGCGTCGGAACAATTGACCTTCATTGGCGGAGCGCCCGATTATAATACTAGAGGTTTCATGGGCAGCGTAAGTCATGTCGCCATCTTCACGAACGCCCTGACGCACGCCCAAATTCAAGCAACGTACGCCACCATTGGTGTGCCGCCCAGCCCGCCGACGATCCTGCAGCAACCCGCAGCCTCAGAAATCCTCTTTGTCGGCTCGACCCTCACGGCCAGCGTGGTGGCTAATGGGCCTGGGACTTTGACGTATCAATGGTATTTCAACGGCACCAATGTCGTTGCCAATGCCACCAGCGCGAATTTGTCGCTGGCCAATGTGCAGTCCCTCAACGCTGGCAGCTACGATTGCGTGGTTTCCAACCGTTACGGAACCACCAACAGCACGGCCTTAGTCCTCACCGTTCTATCGACCCTCCCCGATGCTTACGATGGAGCCGTCCTGGCTCAGCAACCGATTGCCTTCTATCCTTTGAACGAAACCACTGGCACCACGGCCTACGAGTACGTGCAGGGAAACAACGGCACCTACGAAACGAACGCTTTAATTGGCCAACCGGGCATTACCGACCCTCCTTACCTCGGTTTCCCTGCGACCGATTTCTCCGTTGATTGTCAATCGGCGGATTCCAATTCGTGGGTTTTTGCCCCGTTCGGTACTTTGGCTGGGCCCGATGATACGACCATTCCCAATGTCACTTTCACCTGCTGGATTTATCCGGTCGGCACGCAGAGTGACAGCTTGGGTTTGATTTTTGATCGAGGAGGCGTGGGCGGCGGCTTGGACATGGGACAAGGCGACAGCAGCCAGATGCTCGGCTACACGTGGAACGGTAACAACGCAGACACCTACGACTTCGTTTCCGGTCTGACCCCGCCTGAAAATCAATGGTCCTTCGTCGCGCTGACCATTGCGCCAACGGAGGCTATTTTATATCTCTATGACACGAACTCCCGCGCCTCGGCGACCAATGCCATCCCTCATGCCCAGGGTCTTCTGGGTGGGCTTTGGCATATTGGCAACGACGCCGCGGCTGATCCCGGCCGAACCTTCAACGGCATGATCGAAGACGTGGCCATTTTCGCCAGCACATTGTCGGCAGGCCAATTGAACGGCCTGTTTGATACCGGCTCTATTGGCACGACAAACATTCCTCCGATTGTCACCGTTCCGTCCACTCCGATCACGGTTGACCAAGGGGCCAGCACGTCCATCCCTTCCACAGTTCTGGATGGCCCGCCTCCCTATCATTATCAATGGAGCTACGTGAATGCAGGAGTCACGAATGTCATCAGCGGCGCGACCAACGCCGCGCTGACGCTGACCGACGTGCAAGCCGTTCAGGCCTCTTACAATTACTTCGTGGTTGTGACCAACAATTATGGCGCCGGCACCAGTTCGTTTGCCACGCTCAACATTATCAGCGGCCCGCCGACTCTTGTGTCGGACGTCTCTCCTCTGTTGACGGTTGTTCCGGCGGGACTTCCGGTGAGCTTCTTTGTCGCCGTAACCGGCACCGAGCCGTTCAGTTACCAATGGTCGAACCAGGGTGGCGCCATAGCGGGCGCGACCACTTCCAGTTACACGTTGGACGCATTGGCTGGCACAAACAGCTATTTTGTCACGATCACGAATTCCGCCGGCTCCATAATCAGCTCGACGGCTGTAGTCGTGGGTGTCACCAACGCTCCGCCTTTGGTCAGCTTCGGCGGGAACGGGACAAACTGGACCTTCAATCAGGGGGCAGGCTGGCCGGGCGCGACGAACGATCCGGGCGTCATTGATAATGTGCTGACACTCACCGATGGAACCAACGGCGAGAACTGCAGCGCCATTTATGATATTCCCCAGTACATAGGCGGATTTATCGCCACCTTCACCTATCAGGTGGCGGCGGCCAGCTCGGTGGCGGATGGCATCACCTTTGTCCTGGAAGATACGACCAATACGGCTTCTGGATTGGGCACCAATGCGATTGGCGGCGGGGGCGGGGATTTGGGCTACAACGGCATCGAGCCCAGCGTGGCCTTTGAAATGAACGTTTACACCGGATCCAGTGGCGGCGTAGGCATTGCTTTCGGCACGAATGGGCTGACGCCGGATAGCACACCTGCGCTTCCACCTTACGGCCCCACTGCTCCAGTTAACATTTCCAGCTTCGACCCCATCTTCGTTCAGCTCATCTACAGCCAGAACGTGATGAGCGTGCTGCTGAAAGACGGTCAGTTGTCCTATAAGACCAATTATTACTGCAATATACCTGCCACCCTTGGCAGCCAAAGCGCCTACATCGGGTTCACTGGTGGCGATGGCGCGGTCAACTCCATCCAGACGATTACGGACTTCACGTTCTCCTACACCACCAGCCCTATTCTCACCCTGGCGAAGACGGGTGTGGCTGGCACGGTGGTTGTTTCGTGGCCGGTTTCAGTCACCACCTTATTGGTGCTGCAAGAAGCCACTTCTTTGAACGGGACTTGGTCGAACGTAGGCACTGTGCCAACAGTGGTCGGTTCTGAGAACCAAGTCACTTTGACACCTGGAACCTCTACGGTGTTCTACCGGCTAAGCCTGCAATAGGCGTAACGCTTAACCCAAAAGACTTCGCATCATGGAGCCGGGAGCAATCCCGGCTTCATTTTTTTCACGTTCCTTCTCTCGGTAATTCTAATCCTGGCTGGAAAGAAATTTTCCCATTGTGGAACTGATTCCTGCTGTTTTCAATGGGATACATTTGCGGCGGACGGTGTGTTCGCTTGAACGCGATCTTCCCCAAAATCCGGGACCTCAATCACGTCACCGTTCTCCAGCCACACCAAGGGCGGATTATTACCCATCAAGTCGAATGTCATATTCGTATTGCCGCGAATGAGGCGCACCTTCGACAAATCCCATGTGTTTATTTGGATATTTTTGTCGCGCACGACATCGTTGAGAGAGAATGATCGGACATTTGTATCGTTCCACAAGTGAAGCACGTAATCTGAAAGGCCAGCTCCTCCCCCGGCCCCGAAATCAGCTCCGCCTCCATTACGATACCTCGCGGCTGCCTCCTCAACGAGTGGTGGAGTAAGTTTGACATCGTTAGTGCGCCCTGAGGCCACGATCCGCACCGTGCGAGAAAGACACTTATCCATGGCGGTTATATCTGCCGCTGGAAATCCCCACCAGGCATCGGCTACTTTGTGCTCCATCTTGGAGATTTCCACCACGTCGCCAGGTTGCAAGGCGATGTCTTTGGAGCAATTTCCGGATCGAAGCCATTCCGCGACATCCAAGTGCAGAACCTCAGATTCCTTTCCTTTCAATCGGTGAACGATTACCCGCGTCAAATCAGGAAAATGGACAAAATCCTGGCGAATATACTGACCCGCCGTGTGGTCGTGCTTGCCGTCATGCACTGCATACAGCACTGCTAGAAATTCAAGTAACGTGTAGTGGTTGACGGAATTAGTCGGCGTGCTAAGCAATTGGATGCTAGGTTGGCCTGCGTCGTCTGCCAGCCAAATACCGCGCCGGCGAGCGAATTCAGGGTCTGCTCCGGCTTTAATCAGCAAATCACGAATTTGACGATCTTTCTCTGAAGACGGCGAATTGACGCGTGCCAAAGGTGGCTGACCTTGTCTATCTAGTGCGTTAACATTTGCGCCGTGTTGGACTAACAGCTCCACGAGATCAACATTCCGATTCAGGATTGCATGCCACAAGGGCGAATTGCCGTCCTTATCCACGACGTTGGCATTCGCGCCATGGTCTAAGAGCAGTTTGGCCGAGAGCAGTTTGGCCGCTTGTGATGCCGGATCAAGATCAGGTGGGGATGCGTGAGTCGGGATTTGGAAAGCAGGAACCGTCCGTCGCGTCCCCTCTTGGACCCAGGCAGACACCAACAAAAGCGGCGTCTGGCCCAGGTTATTTGTTGCCTCAAGATCAGCTTTGTGGGTCAGGAGGAATTCCACGAGGGATGGACTTTTATTGCCGCGCATAAAGCTTCTCAACGCATCATTCAGCGGTCTGTCACCATCGATGTCGGCTGCGTTTACGTTTGCGCCGTGAGCCAGGAGCAATTGGCAAATGGAATCGAAGTTACGTTTACGTGCAGCCGCGTTCATCAGGGGCGTTCGACCGCGGTCATTGACCGGGTCCGCCAATGCACCGTGCTCCAGCAGCGCTTTGACAAACGCCTCATTATTATGATCGACAGCAGTGAAGATCGGAGTGTTCAGGTTTACATCCGCCCCATGGTCGAGAAGAGTACGAAAAACCGTGGCGTAACCCGAATCTGCCGCTGCGAGAAGCGCTGTAATTCCGTGTTCGTTCTGAGCATTGATGGGCGCCCCATGCTTCAACAGCAGTTCAACCAAGGCTTCATTTCCATGTGATGCTGCCGTGCATAAAAGCGCGGGCGAGATTCGTTTTGCGTCTGCTCCATGAGTGAGAAGAAATTCGACGGCCGATACGTATCCATTTTCGACCGCAATAAACAGCTTGTCGTAAAGCAAATCGGGACTGTTTTGGACAGATTCCTTGACCTCGAGCAGAAACTTCTCCTCGTCCGCAGGCAATCCGGTTTCTGGGACGGTGCTTGGGAGTTTGCTTGCGCCGGTCGGCAAATAAGCCTGGCTTAACTGCGCCAGTTGCGTTTGGTCTGAGAACTCGCGCACGAGGCGCTCATATTGCGCATTGGCCTCGTTGGTTTTGCCAAGTTTGCGATAACATTCGCCCAAACGAAAAATGGCCGTGGCGGCGAGTTGCCGCTCATGGTCAAAATTCTCGATGGCGGCCTTGTAGTCAACAATAGCGGCGTCCAATTGATGGTTGGCCTCTTCTTCAAACAGCCCCCGCTGCAACGACATGGGCAGATCATTGGTCCCGGCATTTGCAACTGCCGCCCCGCCGAGCAGGATCGAAATTATGACAATTTGTTTTATTTTCATGGCGCAAGTTAAGCAAATGGCCGCTCCGCAGTTGTCATGCTTTTGTAAAATCCAATTTATATCCCGTGCCGTGCATGGTCTTGATCCAGCGCGGTTCGTCCGGATTCTCCTCCAACTTGCCGCGCAAGGTAGCAATATGCATGTCCACGGTGCGCGTAGTTGGAAAGCTGGTGTGGCCCCAAACGACATCCAGGAACCGCTCGCGGGTCACCGGTTCGCCGGGACTTTCCAGCATAAGACGCAGCATGGCAAATTCCCGCGCAGTCAAATGAATTTCCTTTCGTCCACGCACCACCCTTTGCCTCGGCAAATTGATTTCCACCCGGCCCAAACGCACGACCTGTGGAATCTTCGTCGGTTGTTGCACGCGCCGCAGCAAGGCCCGCACCCGCGCCAAAAGCTCGTCCGTGCTGAAAGGTTTGACCAAATAATCGTCCGCGCCGGCATCGAGTCCGCGCACGCGATCATCGACTTGCCCTTTGGCGGTCAGCATCAGGACGGGCACAGGAATGGTGAGCCGCCGCAATTCGGCGCAGAGCGCGTAACCGTCCAGGCGCGGCATCATGACGTCGAGAAGGACAAGGTCCGGTTTTTCTTTGACGGCGCGACCGAGGCCCGCCGCGCCGTCCGCCGCCGTCAGCACGCGATACCCTTCGCTTTCGAGGCAACCCACGAGCGCGGTGCGCATCGGCAATTCATCCTCGATGATCAAAATTCTAGCGTCAGTTTTCATCGGCGTGGCAACTCCATCGTAAAGCGGCTCCCCTGCCCCGGCGCGCTCCGCACCATCACTCGACCACCGTGCGCATCAACGATATGTTTGACAATACTTAACCCGATGCCGATACCCTGCGTTTCGCGGCGTAATTCGGAACCGCGCCGGTAAAAGCGCTCGAAAATCTTTTCGTGCTCTTCGCTCGGGATTCCCGTCCCGTTATCCTCGACCCAAAGCGCGATACCGCCATCGGTGCACTCCAAACCAATAGTCACTTTCCCGCCTGACGGCGAATGTTTTACAGCGTTGTCGACAAGGTTAATCAAGGCTTGTTGAAGCGCTAACGGGTCGCACGAAAAAGGCGTCGCTATCGTTTCGCAATCTTTCTTAAGAACCAGTCGAACTTGGCGTTCTTCGGCCCAATGACGCATAAGTTGAAGCGTGTTATCCAACAACGCTCCGAGATCAATAGCATCAAATTCATATTGCTTCGCGCCGCGCTCGATGCGGGAGAAATCGAGGACATTTTCAATCATCATCGCGAGCCGCCGCGACTCCTGCGCCATCAGACCGAAGTATTCTTTCTGTTTGGCCGGCTCCGCGATTTTACCACGCTCCAGGTTTTCAGCCAGCAAACGAATGGAGGCGATGGGCGCCCGCAATTCGTGCGACACGCTGGAAACGAAATTGCTTTTCATTTCGCCCAAGCGGCGCTGTTGGTGAAATCCGCGATAAGCGCTGACGAATCCAACCAAAGCCACCGCCGTGGAGATAACGATCAGGGCCGCAAACCACTCGGCTCGGACCCGCGCGCGCGCAAAGAGCAAGTCAGGCCGCGCGAGATATTCGGAAACGGTGATCTTTGCACCTGATGCCAGTGTTGCATCCGCACGAGCCAAAAGCGGCCACGCGCGGTTCGTTTCAAGGAGTTCCTGTCCCGCGATCTCTATGCCCACACTGGCGTAGGGCGCTGAGTGTTGCTCCGTTGGTTCCACGCCTTTTACGGCTGTGGCAACTTGGGAATCCGGCAAAGCCGCGATGGAGAATTGCGGTGGGCTAGAGTTCTTTTTGCGCTCCAAAGTTATCAGCCAATCGGTCCCATCCCAATGTGTCCACAATGCGCCGCGATTCATCACTTCTCCCACCAGCGAAGGTTTGACGCTCCGATAAAACTCCCGCGCCGCCTCGTCGCGCTGCCAAAGGTCGCGCCATTTCCCGTGGCTGGATTCAACCGAAGTCAGCAGCATCGGACTGATCAACGTCGGATATTCGACCGCGTTGGAGCAGAGCGATTCGCTCGACGGTTTTTCCCGGCCGCCGAGTTTCCAAAGCTGGTATTCCGCCAACAGGAAAAGAGGAACGCCGGCCTCGGTGGTTGGGCCGCGATCTTTCCCGATTTCCGCGAACAACTCTTCCGCTTCAGGATCATTACCTTCGGCGTCCTCGAGCGCGAGATCGTAGCGGGCGTTTGTCAAGAATACCGATGGAGGCGAAAGTTTGATGAATTTTCTCAGCAACGCCGGCGCGTCGCCCTTTTTGTTATACTCGGCGGAACAGGCGGCCCTCCAGGTCTGCAATTGTTCATCGGTTAACGCATCTTCTGCGAGCGGATGAACAGACGCATTCTCAGTCATTACAGCCCGCGAAGACGATCCGCCAATCGCCACCAGGCGGCCATTGGTGTCAATTGTGATTTCAGAAAACGGCGCGGGAGCGGGATTTTGCAGAGCCGCCGCGATGGCGCGCGCATAATTGGCGGCAATATCCTGGCAACGATCCTTGGCCTCGATTTCCGCCAGCGCTCTGTCCTGGCGAAGCGAAAAAATTCCCAGTCCCGCCAGCAAGGCCAGCGGCAGGAGAATCAGCGCCCCCAAGAAGCGCGGCTGGGCTTCCGGTCGGTCCATTTCGGTGTTTCCTAACGCTATCGTAATCCCACGCCGCCCGGCGGAGAAGGATTAAGATGCAAAGCCTAACAATTGCCAAGAGTTTCCAAAGTCCTGTGGAGTTCGTCGTCGGTATTGTAGAAATGCGGCGTCAGACGGACGTAATTCCGGGCCTGACGGTCTGTGCGTAGAGAAGCGTGGATTTTTGCTTCGGTCAGCTTGCGGTGGCATGCGGCCATGTCGGCGCCGGGTTTGTAAAGACTAATAATGGCGCTGGCGTTGGCCTTCGGAGCATCGGCTTGGAGCACAGTCCAGCCTTGTTGTTGCAACGCCGGAACAAGCAGCGCACGCTTGCGCAACAATTCCGCGGCGATATTTTCCACGCCAACTTCCAGGAGCATATCCATCGCTGCCGATATGCCCACCAATCCGGCGAGGTAGGTCGAACCGGCTTCGTAGCGGCGCGCGTCTGTCAAATAAACCATGTGCTCCTGCGAAACGAAGTTCGGGCAGCGCACATTATGCCAGCCGTGCACGATGGGGCGCAGTTTGTCCTGGATGGATTTGCGCACATAAAGAATCCCCGCCCCGCACGGCCCGAGCATCCATTTGTGGGCGTCGGCGGCTAGAAAATCGACATGCTCGACGCCGGTGGGAAACGCGCCCACGGTCTGGATGCCGTCCACACAAAAAAGGATGTTCCGCTGTTGCAAATATTTTCCGATGGCATCGATTTCCGGCCGCCAGCCGGCGATAAAATGATTGGAAGCCAGCGCGACCAAGCGCGTTTGCTCATCGACCTGCCCGGTCACGTCGATGGTGCGGATGCGGCCATACTCCTTGATGTTGAGCAGGCGCACCTGGACACCCTTTTCGGCCAGCGCCATCCAGGGATAGACGTTGGAGGGATAATCCTCAAAATAGACCAGAACATTGTCGCCTTTTCGCCACGGAAGACCGGCGGCGATGTAGCTCAACGCGAGCGAGGTTGGGCCGACGAAAGCGATCTCCTCCGGTTGGGCGTGGATGAGCCGGGCGGCCGATTCGCGCGCGCGCCGGATTTGCGCGGCGGGGAAGGATACTTCCTGATCGTCCTGGGCGGCGCCAACGACATGATCGCGCATCGCTTCTGAAACCCGGCGCGGCAAAGGACAAACGGCGGCATGGGCCAGGTAGGTTTTTTGTCCCGTGACCGGAAATTCGTGCCGGCGCAATTCTTCGTTGGAAAGGATTTCTGAGACCGTCATTTTACATGTGAATATCGTTAATCATCTTGAAGTATCCCATGTAAAAGGAGATGACCTTGAAGGCGACATAAATCGCGACACCAAAATAAACAATTTGCGGGCCCCAACGCGCCACCAGGCGCATGCGGCGCACGCCTTCCTCCAAATACATGGCGTGCATGCGTTTCAACGTTTCGTCCAATTGGCCGCTTATTTCGCCAGTGTGATAAAGGTTTCTAAAGACGGTGGGAAACTGGGAGGATTCAGAAACCAGATCCGAGGGCGTTGAGCCTTGATCCAGCCTGGGCCGCCACGAATGCACCAAGCGCCGCAGAGCAGGTGAACCGCTGGCGGTCGCGGCCAATTCCCAGGCTCCAATAATCGGCACGCCGGCGTTGAGCAACGCTTCCAAAGCGGCCGACAACCGCGCCAGAGCTAATTCGTGCCGCGCTGTGCCCAGGACCGGGATGGGCCGAAAAACTCCCTCCAAAATGGAGCGCCATCTTTCACCATGCCGGCCCTGACAAGCAAAAATCAAAAAGAAAACCAAGCCATAGATGGGAAGCAGCATGCCCAGCACGGTCAGAACAAATTGCGTCATATCCCCTGTCTTGAAGTACTCCGTAAACGGAAAGACCACGATGGCCACATGTAACGTAAAGGCAGGATAAAGCAGGTCGGAAATGGTTTGTTTAACCATGCGCGCCCGTTCCTCATAATGCATGGCCAACAATTTGAAGCAGGCGTCGAGGCGGCCGCTCATTTCTCCGGCCTCAATCAAAGCCAGATCGAAGGAAGGCATCCAATCACCCATGCGGCGAACCGATTCCGTCACGGTTAAACCTTCGCGCAGATGGTCCAGCCATTCG
>Ga0302324_100019454_pt1 | contig 13333 bp, 12 predicted proteins | sample Palsa_T0_1_FD_201949 | JGI IMG/M metagenome (GOLD analysis project Ga0302324, IMG submission 201949) | Peat permafrost microbial communities from Stordalen Mire near Abisko, Sweden - Palsa_T0_1 | ecosystem: Environmental > Terrestrial > Soil > Palsa > Peat permafrost | place: Sweden: Abisko...
CCTTCCGGTCTTTGGCTGTAACCTCAATACGTAGGGCTGGACGGGCCATACCCTAAGTATGCGCCAAAACATTTCTCAATGGAATTGTTTTATTAGAAAATCTTTAGGCGGTCGCAGACCTAGTACAATCGTACAGAGAGTCCCTTCTTAGAATACTGGCAGTTCGGTTGCACCGTGGGGCGGCCAATCATGACCGCAGCCGCCTTTCAGGCGGCTCCTGCTTTCCCGGCGCCTCCTCGCGGTCGCAAAAGCCGGCTGAAAGCCGGCTGCGGGCAGGATTGCCCGCCCCACAAATGCCATACTCACTTGTCAGCCAGCGCGGACACGGCGCTTTGGCCGAAACATGGATCTATAAAGAACTAATTGGACGATGTACTAGCAATGGTTACGATACTCGCGCATCGTCATAATACACATATAACCTCCAGCGACCAGGACGTGGCTCCCGACGGCCAGCGATTCCCGATGCCGAAGCCCGCCGCAAGACTCGAACAGCGTTTAGGGCTATCTTTCTTCAATGGGCGCCAGGCAGCGCTTGCGCACCTTCTCCGCGGTGGCGTTGTCGGGCGCGATCACCAGGATGGTATCGTCTCCGGCAATCGTGCCGGCCACCTCGGGCCAATCCTCGTTATCGAGCGCCACCGCCACGGAGTTGGCATGTCCCGGCGAAGTCTTCAGCACCACCAGGTTTTGGGCGATGCGCACGTCCTGCAGGAATTCGGCGGCCAAGGTCGCAAAAGATGGGCCGCCTTCGTCCGATAGCGACTCGCGGTAGCCTTCACGGGTTTTGACCAGATGCAAATCGCGGATGTCGCGCGAGAGAGTCACTTGCGTGGCGGCGATGCCGGCTTGCCGCAATTCGCCAGCCAGCTCATCCTGAGTGCGAATCTTCTTGGCGCGGATGAGCTTCAGGATCTGGCCGTGGCGGTAGCTCTTGCTCATAGCGTCATCTGCGGCGTCATCTGTGCGAGGCGGACGCGCGCCTGTTCCAGGGCCTGCTGCACGGCTTGCGGGCCGGTGCCGCCCAGGATCTCGCGCGAGCGCAGCCCCTCGCGCGCATCCAGCAGGCGCGCCATATCGGGCGTGAACTCGGGCGCGAAGGCACGCAGTTCTTCCGCCGTCCAATCGGCAGGCTGGCGTCCGGCGCGCACGCTTTCGAGCACCAACCGGCCCACCAGTTGATGCGCCTGATGGAACGGCGTGCCGGCACGCGCCAGGGCTTCGGCAAGGTCCGTGGCGATCACCCAGCTCTGCTGCACGGCGGCCAGCGGGCGCGCGGGATTCAGGCGCGCGGATTCGATCACCGCACGGGCCATCTCCAGCGAGCCGGTCACCTGGCCGGCGGCGTCGAAGAGCGGCTCCTTGTCTTCCTGCATGTCCCGATTGTAGGTCAGGGGCAGCCCCTTCATGGTGACCATCAGGGAATGCAGGCAGCCCAGCACGCGGCCGCTCTTGCCGCGGATCAATTCGAGCGAATCCGGATTCTTCTTTTGCGGCATGAGGCTGGAGCCGCTGGTCACTTCGTCGCCCAGCTCCAACCAGCCGAACTCTTCGCTCGAGTAGAGAATCCAATCTTCGGCCAGGCGGCTCAAGTGCAGCATAGCCACGGAGGCGGCGTAGAGAAAATCGAGCGCGAAGTCGCGATCGGCGGATACGTCCATGCTGTTGGCGGTGAGCGCGTCGAAACCCAGGTCGCGGGCCATGGCTTCGCGATCGAAAGGGAACCCGCTGCCGGCCAGCGCGCCGGATCCCAACGGCATTACGTTGACGCGCCGGCGGGCTTCAGCGAAGCGCTCGGCATCGCGCGCGAACATCTCGAAATACGCCAGCAGGTAGTGCGGCCAGAGGACCGCCTGCGCGCGGCGCGTGTGGGTGTAGCCGGGAATGACCGCGTCGGGATAGCGCGCGGCCAAGTCGAGCAGCGCCTGCATCGCGCCCGCCAGCAGCGCGCGCACGCGGTCGCACTCGCCGCGCAGCCACAGGCGCAGGTCGAGCGATACCTGCTCATTGCGGCTGCGGCCGGTATGGATCTTATCCGCCACCGCGCCGGCATGCTCCTTCAGCTTGCGGATCACCAGCGTGTGGACGTCTTCATCGGCGGCGTCTTCGAAGAATTCCGGCTCGGCGGCTTCTTCTTGAATTTGGTGGAGAGCTTCCACGATTTGGGCGCGTTCGGCTGGGGTGAGGATACTCGCCTGCTCAAGAGCGCGGGCGAAGGCTTGGGAGCCTCGGATATCGGCGGCAATCAGGCGGCGGTCGAAGGCCAGGGAGCCGGAGAAGCGCTCGAAGATTTCGGATGGGCCGGTTTCGAAGCGGCCTCCCCAGAGTTTCATGGGCAGGCCTCGCAACGGAAGAGCGGGTCCAGGGGGACCCGCGCGGACCGGGGGGTCCGCCCCACAAGTTCAGCAGCACCGCGGCTCATGTGGATTGGGCGGCAGCCAGGGCGGCGCGGACTTTGATCGGCAGGCCGGTCAGGTTGATGAAGCCCAATGCGTCCTTCTGGTCGTAGGAAGCGCCCATGGTGAAACTGGCGATATCCAGCGAATAGAGCGAATAGGGCGACTTGCGGCTTACCGGCTCCAGGTTCCCCTTGTACAGCCGCAACGTGACTTCGCCAGTTGTGGTTGCGCCGACGGACTCGAAGAAGGCGTCGAGCGCTTCGCGCAGCGGCGTGAACCACAGGCCGTTGTAAACCATCTCGGCGTAATCGAGCGCCAGCCGCTGCTTGTAGTGCAATGTCTGCCGGTCGAGCGTGAGGGCTTCCAACTCGCGGTGCGCGGCATAGATCAACGTGCCGCCGGGCGTCTCGTAGCAGCCGCGGGATTTCATCCCGACGAAGCGATTCTCGACGAGGTCGATGCGTCCGATGCCATGCTCGCCGCCAATGCGGTTGAGCGTCTCGATCAGTTCGACGCCGCTCAGCCGCCGGCCGTCGACCGAAACCGGCACGCCCGCCTCGAAGCCGATGGTCACTTCGGCCGGCGTATCGGGCGCTTCGCGCGGGCTGCGCGTCAGCATCCAGATATCGTCCGGCGCGGCGTTGGCGGGATCTTCCAGCGCGCCGCCCTCGTGCGAGATGTGCCAGATGTTGCGGTCGCGGCTGTAGATCTTGGTAGTGGATTGCGCGATGGGAACATTGTGCTGCTGCGCGTACGCGATGGCGTCCTCGCGCGAAACGATGGACCACTCGCGCCACGGCGCGATCACCGGAAGATGCGGGGCCAGCGCCTTGTAAGTCAGCTCGAAGCGTACCTGGTCGTTGCCCTTGCCGGTGCAGCCGTGCGCCAGGCCGTCGCAACCGGTGCGCAGCGCCACTTCCACCTGCTTCTTGGCCAGCAGCGGCCGCGCCACGGAAGTGCCCAGCAGATACTTATGCTCGTAGACGCCGCCGGAGCGCACCAGCTTCCACAAATACTGGGTGACAAACTCCTCGCGCATGTCCTCGATGTAGACTTCCGATGCGCCCGTGCGCAGGGCCTTGGCTTCCAGGCCGGCCAGCTCATCGGCGCCCTGGCCGATATCGCCGCAGACCGCGACAACCTCGCAGCCGTAGTTTTCCTTGAGCCAGGGGATGATGACAGACGTGTCCAGGCCGCCCGAGTAAGCCAGGGCCACCTTCTTCGGTTTGTGCATATGTATAAAGCGATTATGCCATCATCATGAGCAGCAGCGCCTTCTGCGCGTGCAGGCGGTTTTCGGCCTGATCGAAAACCACCGAGCGGCTGTGCTCGATGACGGAATCGGCGACTTCCTCCGCGCGGTGCGCGGGCAGGCAGTGCATGAAGACGGCGTCGGGGCGCGCCAGGGCGAACAGCGCGTCGTTTACCTGGTAGCCCGCGAAGGCCTTGCGCCGTTTGGCGGCTTCCTTTTCCTGTCCCATGCTGGCCCAAACATCGGTATAGACGGCGTGCGCGCCATCCACGGCTTCGGCCGGATCGTCGGTGAGCTGCAGTTTGGAACCCGAGACGGCGGCCAAGCCATCGGCCTGCGCCACGATTTCGGGATTCGGTTCGTAGCCGCGGGGCGTGGCGATGGCAAAATCGACGCCCAGGCGCGCGCAGGTCAGCATGAGCGAGTGCGCCACGTTGTTGCCGTCGCCGCAGAAGGCCAGCTTCAGGCCGGCGAAATCGCCGAAGCGCTCCTTCAGCGTGAGCACATCGGCCAGCACCTGGCACGGATGGTACAGGTCGCTCAGCGCGTTGATGACCGGCACGGAAGACCAGCGCGCCAGTTCCTCGATAGTGTCCTGGGAGAAGGTGCGGGCCACGATGGCGTGCACCCAGCGGTCCAGGTTGCGGGCGACGTCCTTGATCGGCTCGCGCGCGCCGATGGTTCCTTCGGTAAAGACCGAGTCGCCGCCGAGCTGCTTGATGGCCAACTCGAAGGTGAGGCGGGTGCGCAGGGAAGCCTTTTCGAAGAGCAGCCCGATGTACTTGCCGCTGAGCGCGCGGGCATACTCGCGGGGCGACTGTTTCATGTCGAGCGCGATGTCGAGGATGGCGGCCACCTCGTCGTCGGTGAGGTCGAGATCGCGGGCGAGGTCGGGGGCTGAGATGCGGGTGATGGGTTGATGGGAAATCGGGTAAGCGGCCACGGCGACGCCTCGTTGTGAATTTTTATTCACTACAATGTATAATTACACAATTTGGGGTGGGGTGTCAACGGGCGACAGGGTTAGGCCCGGGAAGAGGCCGCGGGCAAGCAGTGCGTTACTGGCCTAAATGCATGAATATTAGGCCTTCAGGATCGATACTGGCGGCTCACAAGCCCACAGTTTTGTCAGAGAAATTCTTCAGCTCCCGCCAGCCGCGCGGGTTGCTCCCGATCCGGATCACTTTTGCTTGACGCAATCTATCTCCCTCGTCTATAATCCAGGTGGATAGACAATGGAAGATAGACTTGATTTCCTGGAAGAGAACGAGCAGGCGGCAGCCGAAGAGGTTAAGGAGGCATTAAAAGCGCGCGATGCTGCGCAGGTGCGGTTAGACCGAGCCAATGGAGCCCACCATGCATGGCGCGTCCTCGCTGCACAAGAACGAGAACGACTGGCGGCAACAAACGGAATGGTTGCGCGTATTTCACCTGGAGATCCCCCTGCGGGCCCGACTGCCACTCCAGAACCTTTGAACAAAACTGAGTACGTTAGGACTATCCTCAAAAACGTTGCCGGGGCCAATGGCATTACGGCGGCAGATATTCTGCGAATCTCCCGAAGGGACAATCCAAGGACGATGGGTATCAATTACCCATATGGACAACTCTCGAAACTCAAGGCTTCCGGCGAAGTGGTGGTCTTGCGGATCGATGGCGAGGACAAATACGTACTAAGGCAGTTTATCAATGCCGTACCAAACTAATGTGACTTGATCTCTTGGCAACAGAGTGGGCGAACAGGCACCTCAGCCTGCCGCACATAAGCGAAGGGCGTTCGGTGTTAACGGCACCGGACGCCCACGAGGAGGTGATGCCTTATAGAGCCGCCTTAATTAGTTAGTTGGACCCGCCAGCCCGCGCTAGCGTTGCCATGGCGCGGGCGGGTGATTAGCGGCATTCCCTATCATAAGCCAGTAACCCATTGAAGCGCAAGGGTTGGGCAAAAAGATCACGTCGGTGGGGAGCGCAGCGTTACCTCTGCAAAATTACGCTTATTCAGCCTTTAGGATGGTCCAGTCCAGGATTGCCGCTTGATCGGTGGGGTCGACGAGAGTGTCGCGGCTGTATCACGCTTCGCTTAACGAGATCTGTTTTCGCAATTGCAGTTGCTCGTTCCAGACGACGAGGGACGCCCCTTCCGTACCGGACAGCTGCGCGTTGGCATTCAATAATTCGATCCCATAAACAGCGCCGTCAGGGGCGACATCAATGTTCAGCTCATCGCTGATGCGGAGCGTTTCTACCTCGGCGCTCCTCTCCCTCAGCCGGATGTACGCGACGTTGTGGCGGGGATCGTAAGTAAGCTCCATCGGCTTATCCTCCTTAATAATACCGCACCAGAACCGTGATAACCAGCCAGCAGCCGTTCTCCTCAACGGCGTAAGCCTCCAGTTGCTTGTTGGCGTATGGACGGCCTCTCCAGACTCCGACGAATGGGAAGTTGCGCCGGAATCCGGTTCTTCCGAGTTTTGCCGGAAACCGCTCACCGCCTTCAACCGTGGCTACTACCTCGGCTTCGGTGGCTCCGCGCTCCAGTAAGCGCTGAGCCGCATGCGGGTGCAATCGGACGATCATAGAATTGAATGGTGGACTGATACCCGGGCGCGGTGCCGAGCGCGCGTTCCGCTGTTTCGAGGGGCTCCGCGGCGTTACGCAGGTGCCAAGGGCCGCTGCCGAGTTCCTCGCGATGCTCGCGGGACTCTCCTTTCCAAATGCTATCATGCGCTGACTTTGTGGTGCCGAACGGCAAACCTGTGCCGCGTGATCCCAACGCCGATGGCCGGGTCTGTCAACTGCCATCCGGATATCCGCCGCGGTGCAGCACCATGGGATAGTGCGGCAGCGTGTCAGGCTTGCGCACCGATGCGCGCCATCCGCCGTGGTGGGGCTCTAACCCGCGGAACAAGGGCGATGCCGTGGGCTCACCGGCCAACGGCTCAAGCGAATCCCGGAGCTTGCGGATGGCGTCCTTGCCGAAGCGCGTCTGCCAGCGCTCTTCGACGACCGTGAGCAGGTGAAGGTACGCGTCGCGGGCTTTCCGGCCTTTTGGCATGAGCCGAACCACCTTCGTCCGGCTGGCGGCCGGGTCCGGTTCGACCACGACGTAGCGGCGCTTCTCCAGAAAGCCCAACGCCATGGCGATGGCTTCCTTCGACACGCCAGACAGGCGCGGAAGATCCCGTACGCGGACGCCTTCCGCACCGAGGATCCGCATGACATTGGCGCTTATCGCCAGCGACACTTCGGACTCGCGCTCGAACTCGATGGTGAAGGCGAGCAGCACCTTGGAGAGCAGCGCCGGCAGATGCAGACGGGCCGCGACGCCGCTGGCGCGCTCGGCTGGCGCTTGGGCCTTGTTATCGAAGACTTCCGCGACCAACCCATACCCCAGCACTGGAAGATACTCGGGCAGCTCGACATCGAACTCGCCGATCAACGCCGCCAGCGAGTCCCGTAGCCTGGCGATGTGGTCCGCGCCGAAGCGCGCCTGCCAGCGCTCCTCGACGATGCCAAAGAGAGGCCGCCACACCTCCTGCGCGCGGCGGCCGGCGGCGGTGGGGCGAACCACCCAGTCGCGGCGCGGCGGCTTTGGGCGGCTGCCGGCCGGATCGGGTGCGACAACGATGTACCCCCACCTCTCCATCCCCGTCAACGACAGCTTCGCGGTATGCGCCAGGTGCTGCAGCTCGGCGACGGTCACGCCCTCCTGGCGGACGAATTGCATCAGGTTCGACCACATCACCAGCGAGGCGAGCCAGGGAGCGTGGCCGGAGCCAGGCAATAGGCCCAAGGCGGTGGTGCGGTGCCGCACCCGCCGCTCGAATTCGTTGTCGAACTCGATGGTGAATGCGACCAGCACTTGGGAAAGCAGGGTGGATAGGGGCAGAGCAGCCGTATCGTTGGATATAATCGTGGTTCTTCTCAAAACTAGGAGGAACACCATGTATAGCATGAGCAATCTGGCGAAACTTAAAACTCTGGACGCGAACGCGACTGCGGCGATGCAAGCATTTTGGGCTTTTGACAAAGCCGCCATGGCCGACGGAGCGATTCCGGTCAAATACAAAGAACTGATGGCCCTGGCCGTGGCATTTACAACGCAATGCCCCTATTGCATTGAGATCCACTCGGGCAAAGCGCGAAAGGCCGGCGCAACCGATCCGGAGATTGCCGAAGTGGTAACCATCGCCGCAGCGCTTCGGGCGGGCGCCGCGATCACCCACGGCACCCACGCGTTCCTAGGAGCATGACGGCCAAGGTCCAGTGACAGGCGACAGGCCGGGAGGCCTGTCCTACACAAACAGCCCTAAGACGCGGGCGTATAGCTCCTCCGCTTCCGCTTCCGAGCGGGCTTCGGCGGCCATGCGCAGCAGCGGCTCCGTATTGGATGCGCGCACGTGGATCCAGGCGCCGGGCAGGATCAGCTTCAGCCCGTCGGAGCGGTCCGTTTCCACGCCGGGGAAGCTCTCTTCGAGCGCTTGCATCAGCGTGCCGAGGCGGCCGTGCTCGTAGGCGACTTGGCCGGCCTTGCGGTAGAAGCGCGGCAGGCGCGCGGCCAGCGCGGAGATGGGCTCGCCGGTTTCGGCCATACGTTCCAGCAGGAAGGCCATGCCGGTGTAGCTGTCGCGGCACAGGTGCACGGCGGGGAAGATGATGCCGCCGTTGGAACCCTCGCCGCCGATCACGGCCTTGACGGCCTGCATCATCTCGACCACGTTGGCTTCACCGACCGGCGTGCGGTAGACGCGGCGGCCGTGCGCGGCGGCCACTTCGTCGATCACGGAAGACGTCATCAGATTCACCACCACGTCGCCGGGCAGGCGGCGCAGCGCGGCATCCACGGCCAGCGCGAGCACGTCGTCGTTATCGAGCACATGGCCGGTTTCGTCGGCGACGGCCAGGCGGTCGCCATCGGGGTCCTGCGCGAAGCCAATCTCCGCGCCCGAGGAGCGCACCAGGTTCGACAAATCGCCCAGCGTATCGGGGCGTGGTTCGGCGATGCGCGGAAACGGCTTGGTGGGATCGACGGAAATGGCGTGCAGGTCGCAGCCCAGCGTGTCGCGCAGGAAGCCGACGGTCATCACGGAACCTGCGCCGTTCACTGCATCCAGCGCCACGCGGAAGCGGCGCTGGCGGATGCGCGCGGCATCCACGTGGGCGAGCACGCGGTCGATGTGCAGGCGCGGAGCGGAGGCGTAGTCGCTGGTGGCGCGGCGGATCTCGGCGTTAGTGGCGCGGCGGAAATCGCTCTGGTGGTAAAGATCCAGCAGCTCGCCGCGCTCGTAGCTGTTGAAGAACAGGCCTTCGGAGTTGAAGAGCTTCAGGGCGTTGTATTCCGGCGGATTGTGCGAAGCGGTGATGGCGATGCCGCCGCGCGCGCGGGTGGCGCCGACGTAGATCTGGATGGTGGGGGTGGGTAGGATGCCGATATCCACTACTTCGCACCCAGCCGACAGCAGGCCGCAGGCCACGGCGTGGTACAGCATCTCGCCGCTCGAGCGGGTGTCGCGGCCGACCACGACGCGGCCCGCGCCCACATAGGTGCCGAAAGCTTGGGCGAAGGCGCAGGCCAAGCCGGGCGTAAGGAAATCGCCGACTACGCCGCGGATGCCGGAGACGCCGATTTTTAGCAGGTGTTCGCGAGGCATGCGGTCACCAGGGGACAGGCCAGGAGGCCTGTCCTACGGCTTCCAACAGCGCTTCGAACAACTCTTTTGGCGGACCGCCGCGCTGCTCGCAGATCACACGCACGATCGGCTCGGTCTGGCTGACGCGCACGTGGAACCAGCGGCCGGGCCAATCCACGCGCAGGCCGTCGAGCACGTTCACGCGTCCGTTGCTGTAGCGCTCCCGCAGACGCATCAACAGGGCCGGGATGCGCTGTGTGACCAGCGGCACTTGCCCCTTCAGAATCGAATACTTGGGGTAAGATCCCAGCACCTGGCTCAGCGTGCGGCCGCTTTCGTGCAGCATGGAAAGCACGGCCAGCATGGATGCAATGCCGTCATAGACGAAGCGGAACTGCGGCATCATCACCGCGCCAGTACCCTCTCCGGCCAGCGCGATCTGTTCCGGGCGGTACGTGGAGAGCGCATCAATGGCGGCCTGGCGGCCCACGGGTACGCGCACGACTTTGCCTCCGTGGCGCGCGGCGATCTCTTCCAGCAGCGCCGTGCTCGAAAGGTTCGCGATAATCAGCTTGCCCGGCGCGCGCGGCAGCAGGTAGTCGGCGATCAGGGGCAAAACCACCTCTTCGGAGACGGGCGTGCCGTCTTCGGCGGCCAGGGCCACGCGATCGGAATCCACATCGAACAGAAAGCCGGCATCCGCGCGCAACGGTTTCATGAGGGGCGCAAGCTGCAGCGCCACGGCGTCGCGCGTGGTGGACGGCTCGTGGGCGAAGCTGACGCCTTCGATCTTTTCGTTGATCAGAATGAATTCGGTTCCGAAGCGTTCGTTGGCGCGGCGCAGAATCAGCGAGGAGGTGCCGTTGCAGCAGTCCACCAGGACGCGGAATTTGCGCAGGGCGGCGAAGTCGTAGTTGGCGGCTAGGTCGTCGAGGTAGCGATCGATGGCACGGTCTTCGGGCGTGACACGGCCGATGCGGGTCCAGTCGACGAAAGCAAATTTCTTCAGATGGTAAATGTCGAGCAACTCGCCGGCTTCGGCGGTGGAAAGATAGGCGCCGTCGCGGCCGAAGAATTTCAGCGCGTTCCACTCGGCGCTATTGTGGCTGGCGCCGATGGAGACGCCGCCCGCCGCATCCCGTCGGCGAATGGAATGCTGGATCACGGGGGTGGGCGCGATGCCCAGATCGATCGCGTCCAGCCCGCAGGCGAGCAATCCGGCCAGCAGGCCTTCGCGAATCATCACGCCGCTGGCGCGCGGATCGCGGCCGATCACCACGGCGCCGGGCGGCTCCAGGAACGTGCCGAAGGCGGCGGCGAAATCCAGCACGTGCGAAGCGGTGAGCCCGGAGCCTACCACGCCGCGCAGGCCGACGTGCGAAATCCGCAGCGATTTGGCGGCTTGGGGCGGGATCATGGGACGAGTTTCAGCAGGCCGAAAGCTTGCGGCACGTGGAAGCTGCCCTCTCCGGTAGGCTGCCAGGCGATGAATTTGCGGCCGGGCTCGCGGCCCTGGCAGCGGAAGAAATTGATGCGCATTTGGAGACCGGCAACGGGTGGGCGGCTATCGATGGATTTGAGGGGAATGCGCATCTCGCCATACCAGATCTTCCGGCGCGCGTCGATGCGGGCCTTCACCGCAAAGCCCGAATTCCAGAGCCAGCCGCCTTCGGGGAGGGGATTCACGCGGTCGATATCCAGGTCCACCCATTCGCCTTGCGGGGAGACTTCGAACTCCTTGTAGCGGGTGATGCGCTGGAAATCGCTGCCCACGAAGACTTCGGCCACGTCCCAGTTCCAGAGTTCGTTGGTTTCGGCGGCGGTGGACGGGTTCGGTTTCAGATGCAATTCCTGGTAAGGGCAGGTGAACAGGAAATAGATGTTGGCGTTGGTCCAGCGGGAGCGGATTTCGGTGCGGTGGCCGGGGACGGCTTTGCCGCGTGGTCCATTTTCGGCAATCACCGCGGGCGTGTTTTTCCATGGGCTGGCCTGCGGGTTGGCGGTGAGCGGGAAATCGGACGCGGCGTAGCGGCTGGCGATGGTGTCAGGCTCGCGCGCCAGCAACGCGGACGCCGCCGCCAGGCAGAATAGAAGGCGCTTCATCAAACTTCTACCTGGAGGGCGGGCAATCCTGCCCGCAGCCGGCTTTCAGCCGGCTCCGGCCGCCTAAAAGGCGGCTGCGGCCAAGATTGGCCGCCCTCCAACGTTTACGACTTGCTATCCAGAATGAAAGTGGGCACCAATCCGCCCACCGAAGAGAAGCCGCCATTGCCGGTCGAGAGCCAACTCGAGCAGCTCAGCACCTTACCCAGATAAGCGAGCGGGTGCACGTCCACCTGCATCTCTTTGAACTCCAGATTGCCGTAGGTCACCATGGGGAACACGGAGCGGACCGGGTCCACCTTCTCTTGCACCACATAGGGCGAACGCATGGCCTGCTTCAGAGCGCGGTCCCAGGCGGCATCGTCCATCTCCCAGCCGAAAAAGCTGTGTTGGTCGCTGTAGTCGTCGTTGGGCTTCAGCACCAGCTTTTCGCGATTCTGCGCGATGAACTCCGGCAGATCGACGGTCTCATCGCCATAGCTTGTTTTGGTGGCGGCCACCAGCCGGGTCCAGGGCACGTGATCGTGAATCGCCTTGCGTTCGGCGTTCGGGAATTTGGCGGTCAGCGCATCGTCCGTCAGCAATCCGAACATGGCTTTCTTATGCGCCAGCTCGGAACGGAAACTGTTCACCACGCAGACGGTGCGCTCGCGGTATGCCCGCACCAGCGGATGAGTAAGGTCGAACCGCATCAGAAACTCCTGTATGCTGATGCGGCGGTAGATCAGGTCGATCTCGAACGGGCCTTTGCGCAGTACCTTGTTGCGGTATTCCAACTGATCCGGCGATACGATCTCCACCGCGTAGCCTTCCTCGCGGAAGAAATCGCGAAACAACTGGAACTCGCTCTGTCCGGAGTGATAAGCCGGCCGGAATTCCAGAATCGCGATATTGGGCTTCTTGTGGCCGCCGAACTGTTTGTATGCCTTGAGCAACGCTCCCAACAGGTTTTTCTTGCCGCCCACGCGGCTCAAATGGTAGCGCTTGCGGAATTCCTTCACCGGCGGCGAATCGTAAAACAGATCGGCCAGGACCTCCGTGTATGCCGCGCCGCTGGGCGAGTCGGCATTGTACTGCACGATATTCAGCGTCCCGTTGCAGAGATGCGAATCCAAGCGCGCGGCGACTTCCGGCACCTGGTAACCGGGATCGATGGCGGCCAGCATCTTCTCGGCCGGCAGCAGTTCCATACGGGCCAGCAGGCTGGGGCTCTCCAGCACCATGCGCTGCATGCGGTCGATGGCGCTGATGAGGGCCTCGCCCGTTTTCACCAGGCCTTCGTACTGGCGGCGGGTGATGAAATTAGGGCGCAGGAATGGGCAGATGAGGCGGCCACCAGCGGAGAGGTGCTCCTCTTCCATGCGCTTGTGGAGGTCGTTCACCCAGGCAAGGTCTCGGCAAGGGCCGTTTTCCAGTAGCCTGTTGTACCGGGATATGGCGTCGTCTAACTGGGACATTCGCTACCGCAAATAATGATCTATAATCAGTATCGCACACGGAGTGCCCACTAGTATAGTTGTAACCCCGATGAAATCGCTGTAAGCCTTTGTATTTCAGGTTGTTAGAGAATTTTTGAGGCCTTTGTGCGCACCTAGCAATTGGGTCGCCAAATGCGGCAAATGCATGTTTCGGCGGATTTATTGGGGTGATTCCGCGGCGAGAGACGCCAGCTTTTTCTCGAACAGCGCGGCGCTTTCGGGATGCCGCATGCGTTAGCAGGATGAAAGCTGGAGGCCCCCTCTGGGGTGCGCACGGGGGCGTAGCATGGCTGGCCGGGTTACCTTCCGATATTAACGAATAAGGCCGTCTGTCGCTGGCGAACGGCTAGGAGTCCGTCCGAGAAATCTTGTTCACTGCGGAGGCAAACCGTTGGTGCCGATCTGGCCCGCAGTGAGTTGACGTTTGAATAACGCTGCGACTAAGCCGCGGAGGGCCCGGATCATTGCGAT
>Ga0302324_100019456_pt1 | contig 13333 bp, 9 predicted proteins | sample Palsa_T0_1_FD_201949 | JGI IMG/M metagenome (GOLD analysis project Ga0302324, IMG submission 201949) | Peat permafrost microbial communities from Stordalen Mire near Abisko, Sweden - Palsa_T0_1 | ecosystem: Environmental > Terrestrial > Soil > Palsa > Peat permafrost | place: Sweden: Abisko...
CTCATCTGGGTCGCCGTGCTCTCCGGCTTCGGGACCGACAGCGTCGACCATGTCCGCAAGCACGGGCTGGACTATCCGCTCATCGTCCACTTCCACGCCGTGGCCTTCGTCGGTTGGCTGGTGCTGTTCACCACCCAGCTGGCGCTCATCCGCAACGGCCGAGCGGATATCCACCGGCGGCTCGGGTTAGCCGGCGCGGCGCTGGCGACGGTGATGGTCGTGCTCGGCCCGGCGACCGCGCTCACCGTCGACGCTCACGCCTAAGTCACGAAGGGCCACACGCCTGAGTTCCTGGCTGTCCAGTTCACCGACATCCTCGCCTTTGCCGGACTGACGGCCGCGGGACTGCTGCTGCGCGCCATCCCCTCGGCGCACAAGCGACTGATGCTCATGGGGCTGATCTACATCAGCGACGCCGGCTTCGCCCGCTTCCTCAACTCCATCCTCGCCGCGCCCTTCAGTCACGGCCATTTGGGAGAGATCACGGGGCTCTATCTCGGAAGCGACCTCCTAATGCTGGGCGTCGGGGCCTATGATCTCGCGACGCGCCGCAGTCTGCATCCGGTCTATGTCGCGGGCCTTGCCTGGAGCGTGGCGCTTCAGCTCATCGCCATGACGCTGCTGCACGACGCCGGCTGGAAGGCTCTGACTCTCCGGCTGATTGGTCACTAGAGCTGAAGCAGAGGCTCGCCTTCGCAGGGACGTTGACCACGATGCCGGCGAGCCAATCGCGGGCTGGAGCGCGTCCGGCTCAGAGGCTCTTCCAGGTCGGGGTCGCTGCGCCGGGCCATGGGGTGGCGCTGAAGACGGCGCGGGCTATGGCGCGGGAGAGGGTGTCGGCGGCCAGGGCGCCGATGCGGGCGGTGGTGAAGGCGCGGGGCTCGGCGACGTCGCGCCGGCCGGTGGCGATGGCGAAGACCACATCGCCGTCGAAGGGAGTGTGGGCCGGGCGGATGGCGCGGGCGAGGCCGTCCTGGGCCATGATCGCGACCCGCTTGGCCTCGTCGGAGGTGAGGTTGGCGTCGGTGGCGACGACAGCGAGGGTGGTGTTCTCCCGCGCCGAGGGGTGCGGCTTGTAGCGGCCCCATTCGTCCGCAATCCCCCGCAGACCGCCGGCGCCAAGGCCGCCGAACTCGTCGCCGATCTCGAACGGCGCGGCCCAGAAAGTCCGACCATCGGCGCCGACGACCGAGCCGGCCGAATTGACCGCGACCAGCGCCCCGACGGTAAGGCCGTCGCCGCCGACGATCGAGGCCGAGCCGAGGCCGCCCTTCAGCCCGCCGGCCATGGCGCCGTAGCCGGCGCCCGCGGTCCCCAGGGCGAAGTCGGCGCCGGCCGCCTCTAGGGCCCGCTGGCCGAGGAGGCGATAGGGGGGATCCAGTCCCCAGTCCTTGCGGCCGCCGTTGGCAAGGTCGTAGAGGGCCGCTGCCGGGACGACCGGGGCTCTTGGCGCGGCGGGATTGGGCGACATCCCAAACCCACGGTGGTGGGCGCCAAGCCAGGCGACGACGCCGCCGGCCGCCGCCAGGCCGTAGACCGAGCCGCCGGAGAGGACGACGGCGTCAAAGGCGTGGACGAGGTTCTGGAGGTCGGTGGCGTCGGTCTCCCGGGTCGCCGGGCCGCCGCCGCGCACGTCGGCGGCGACCACGGCGGCTGTGTCGGGCAGGATCACCGTCGTTCCGGTGCGCGCGGCGATGTCCTCGGCGTTGCCGACCGAAAGCCCCGCAACGTCGGTGATGAGGTTGCGGGGGCCGGGCCTGGCGGGCGAAGTCGGAAACGGAGGGGGCGAAGGGGAGGGCCCTGCCGCGGCCGCCGCCAGGGCGGCCGGCGCGCCGCCGGCGAGGACGGCGGCGGCGAGGATGTCGCGCCTTCTCACCCCGTGTTCTCCCTTGTCATAAGCTTCTACAACCTGGGGGCGTCAGCTATGGCTGTTCGCCCGCCAACCGTAAAGCCGCGCTCGAGGTTCGCTCATGGCCGATGGAGGCCTTCGGGACCACCGGGGGAGGCTGTTCATCGGCGGCGCCTGGCGCGACGCCGAGGGCGGTCGCACGCTGCCGGTGGAAGACCCCTCTACCGGCGAGATCGTCGGCCAGATCGCCGCTGGCGGCGCCGCCGACATCGACGCGGCGGTGGACGCCGGCAGGGGTGCGCTCGCGGGCGAATGGGGGCAGCTCGCGGCCGCCGAGCGGGGCCGGATCCTCAGCCGGGTCGGGACGCGGGTGGCCGAGCATACCGAGGAGCTGGCCCGGCTGGAGGCGGCCGATGTGGGCAAACCGTTGCGCCAGGCCAGGGCCGACGCGGCGGCGCTCGCCAGGTACCTCGAGTTCTACGGCGGCGCGGCCGACAAGCTGACCGGCGAGACCCTGGAATACCTGGCCGGCTACACGGTCTTCACTCTTCGCGAGCCGCACGGGGTGACCGGCCATATCATCCCCTGGAACTATCCAATGCAGATCCTCGGTCGCTCGGTGGTCGCGGCGCTGGCGGTCGGCAACGCCGCGGTGATAAAGCCCGCCGAGGAGGCGAGCCTCGCGGCCCTGGCCTTCGCCAGGATCGCGGCCGACTGCGGCCTGCCGGCCGGAGCCCTGAACGTTGTCACGGGACTCGGTGAGACGGCCGGGGCGGCGCTGGCCGCGCACGAGGGGGTCAACCATGTCTCCTTCACCGGCTCGGCGGTTGTCGGGGCCCTGGTCCAGGCGGCGGCCGCGCCCCGCGCCGCGCCGGTGACCCTGGAGCTCGGCGGCAAGTCGGCGCAGATCGTCTTCGACGACGCCGACCTCGATGCGGCGGCGCCATTCCTGGTGAGCGCCGGGATCCAGAACGCCGGCCAGACTTGCTCGGCGGCGTCGCGGATCCTGGTCCAGCGCGACGTCTACGCCGAGGTGCTGGAGCGGCTCGCCGCCCGCTACGGGGCGCTGACGGTTGGCCCGGCGATGGGCGACCACGACGTCGGGCCCCTGATATCGGCGCGCCAGTTCGCGGTGGTCCAGCGTTATTTCGATCTCGCGGGGCAGGACCGGCTGGAGGTCGCCGCGCGCGGCCGGATCGTCGAGGACGCGCCCAAGGGCGGCCACTATTTCGCCCCGGCGCTGATCGCCGGCGTCGCGCCCGGCCACGTTCTGGCCCAGGAGGAGATCTTCGGGCCGGTCCAGGTGGTGATTGCGTTCGATGACGAGGAGGAGGCGGTCGCGATCGCCAACGGCACGCGCTACGGCCTCGTCGCCGGCGCCTGGACGGCAGACGGAGCGCGCCAGTTCCGTCTCGCGCGCCGCCTCCAGGCCGGCCAGGTCTTCATCAACAACTATGGCGCGGGCGGCGGGGTCGAGTTGCCGTTCGGCGGCGTCAAGCAATCGGGGCACGGACGGGAAAAGGGATTCGAGGCCCTCTACGGCTTCACGACCCTAAAGACCGTCGCGGTGCGCCACGGCTGAGGAGGCGGCGGATGCGGCTGAAAGGCGAGCGCGCGATCGTCACCGGTGGCGCTTCGGGTTTCGGGGCCGGGATCGTGCGGCGGTTCGTCGCCGAGGGGGCGCGCGTCGCCATCGCCGACCTGAACGCCGAGGGCGCGCAGGTCCTGGCGGCGGAGCTCGGGGAGGGGTGCCTGGCGGTCAGGACCGACGTTGCTGACGGCGCGAGCGTCGCCGCGCTGTTCGATCGGGTGGGGGAAGCCTTCGGCGGCCTCGACATCCTGGTCAACAACGCCGGAATGGGAACGGCGCCGGCGCCGCTGGAGACCATGGACGAGGCGAGGTTCGACGCCCTGATGGGGGTCAACTGCCGGTCGGTGTTCCTGACCGGGCGCCTGGCCGTCCCGATCATGAAGGCTCAGCGACGGGGCGCGATCCTCAACATCGCCTCCACCGGCGGGGTCAGTCCCCGGCCCAACCTCGCCTGGTACAACGCCTCCAAGGGCTGGATGATCACGGCGGCGCGGGCGATGGCGGTCGAGCTGGCGCCCTTCGGGGTGCGTGTGAACGTGATCAACCCGGTGGCGGGCGAGACGCCGATGCTCGCGACCTTCATGGGCGCCGACACCCCTGAGATCCGCGCGAGGTTCCTGGCCACGATCCCGATCGGCCGGTTCTCGACACCCGCCGACATCGCCGCCGCGGCGGTGTTCCTCTGCAGCCAGGAGGCGTCGATGGTGACCGGCGTCGCCATGGAGGTCGACGGCGGGCGCTGTATCTGACGGCGGCGGCGGCCTCCGGCCGCGGATTGCCACAGTTCCAATTTACAGATTTGCTCCGGCTAACGGGAAGAGCGGGACGGACTTTGGTGGCGGATCGCGCGCAGACGGATTTTCTCGGCAACCCGACGACAGCGACCGGCGAGGTGCTGGCGGCCGTGGACGGCTTCGTCGCCGGCCTGATCGGCTACGAGGAGCGGGCCGTCGAGGTGATCAGGGCGGCCAGGGACCACCCGGGGTCGTGCCTGCTCGAGGTCTACGCCGGCATGCTCTGGATGCTCGCCGAGACGAACCGCGCCCCGGAAATCGCGGCGACCTTCGTCACGCGGGCGGAAGAGGCCGCGCCTGGGGCCAACGAGCGCGAGCGGATGAACCTCGACCTGCTGCGCGCCTGGGCCAGGGCCGACTTCGACGAGGCCTTCGAGGTCGCCCTTGCCATCGTCGAGACCTGGCCCCGCGATCTGGCGGCGATGAAGATCGGCCAGTTCCTCTGCTTCAACCGCGGCCGGTTCGAGCGGATGCTGGCGATCGCCGAACTCGGGGCGCCGGCGGCGGCCGACGTCGCCCAGCTGCACGGCATGCTCGCCTTCGCCTACGAGGAGCTTCACCGGCTGGACGAGGCCGAGGCTTGCGCCCGCGAGGCCCTACGCCTGAAGGCCGACGAGCCCTGGGCCCAGCATGCGCTGGCCCACGTGATGCTGGCGCAGGGCCGGATCGACGAGGGCGCGGCCTTTCTCGAGGGCGCCAGCGGTGGCTGGGGCGGCCTCAACTCCTTCATGCTCACACACCTCTGGTGGCATCTGGCGCTGTTCTACCTGAGCCAGGGCCGGGGCGCAGGCGACCTCGTCTCGCTGTGGGACCGCCAGGTCTGGGGAGTGGAGAAATCCTTCGCCCAGGACCAGGTCGGGGCCGTCTCCCTGCTCGCGAGGCTCGAGTTGGCCGGCGCCGACGTCGGCGAGCGGTGGAGCGAGCTTGGCGTGCACCTGGCCGGTCGGGCCGAGGACGCCTGGGAGCCGTTCCTGTCGGTCCAGTATCTCTACGGCCTTGGCCGCGCCGGCCGCGAGGCGGAGGCGCAGAGGCTGATGGCGGCGATCCGGGCGCGGGCGGCGGGCGCGGGCCCCGGGGCGGCCGATCCGGCGTGGCGCCAGGCCGCCCTGCCGCTGGCCGAGGGACTTCTCGCCTACCTCGCTGGCGACCCCGAGGCGGCGGCGGACCGCTTCGCCGCGGCTAAGCCGCGGCTGCAGGGGATTGGCGGCAGCCACGCCCAGCGCGACCTCTTCGAGCTGATCGAGATCGACGCCCTGATCCGCGCCGGCCGACTCTCGCAGGCCCGCGAGGCGCTGGAGGCGCGGCGCAGCTTCGATCCGGGTGGCGTCCCTCTCAACCGGTCTTTGGCGCGGGTCTACGGCGGCCTTGGTCTTGACACCCTGGCGGCGGCGGCCGACGAGCGTGTGCGCGAGGCCCTTGCGCGGCGGGGCGCGGCCTCCCGGAGCGCAGCATGACCGCAGACGCCGACGTTCTCATTCCTGCCATCGAGGGGGCCCTCGAGGCGATCGAGGCGCGCCGCGACGAGCTTGTCTCGCTGACCCAGGACCTGATCCGCATTCCGACCGTGAACCCGCCGGGCGACGCCTATCGGCCGTGCGCCGAATATCTCGGCGAGCGGCTGCGCCAGCGCGGCTTCGAGGTGACCTACGTCCGCGCCGAGGGGGCGCCGGGCGACACCGACCGCCTGCCGCGGATCAACGTCGTGGCGCGCCGCGAAGGAACGCGCCCCGGCCCCTGCGTCCACTTCAACAGCCACATCGACGTCGTGGCGGCCGGCGAGGGCTGGACCGTCGATCCCTTCGCGGCGGTGGTGAAGGACGGCAGGGTCTACGGGCGCGGGGCCTGCGACATGAAGGGGGGCCTGGCGGCCTCGGTGATCGCGGTCGAGGCCCTGATCGACAGCGGCCTCGAGCTTCCCGGAGCGCTGGAGATAAGCGGCACCGCCGACGAGGAGTCGGGCGGGTTCGGCGGCGTCGCCTATCTCGCCGAGCGGGGCTGGTTTTCCAGGCCCCGGGTCGACCATGTGATCATCCCCGAGCCGCTCAACGTCGATAGGGTCTGCATCGGCCACCGCGGCGTCTGGTGGGCCGAGATCGAGACCAAGGGGCGCCAGGCCCACGGTTCGATGCCGTTCCTGGGCGACAGCGCCATCCGCCACATGGGCGCGGTGATGGAGAGGATCGAGGACGAGCTCATGCCGAAGCTGGCGGGGCGGCGGTCCGAGATGCCGGTGGTCCCCGACGGAGCGCGGACCTCGACCTTGAACATCAACTCCCTCCACGGCGGCCAGTCCGAGCAGGCCGAAGGCCTGCCCGCGCCGCTGGTGGCCGACAGCTGCCGGATGATCATCGACCGGCGATTCCTGATCGAGGAGCCGCTCGAGCTGGTGAAGAGCGACGTGGTCTCGCTGCTGGAGGCGCTGGCGGCGCAGCGGCCCGGGTTCCGCTACGGACTGCGCGAGCTCTTCTCGGTGCTGCCAAGCCTCGCCGACCGCGACGGTCCGGTGGCGAGCGCGACGGCGCGGGCTATCGGACGCGTGCTCGGCCGGCCGGCGCAGTTCATCTGCTCGCCGGGGACCTACGACCAGAAGCACATCGACCGGATCGGCAAGCTCGAGGACTGCATCGCCTATGGTCCGGGCGTGCTCGACCTGGCTCACCAGCCCGACGAGTGGGTCGGAATCGACGACATGGTCGCCGCCGCCAAGGTGATGGCGCTGGCGGCGACGACGCTGCTGACCGCCCCGGTGTGACCGGGGCCCCCCGCGCGACCTTCCTGCTGCTCCTCGCCTGCTGCCTGCTGATCCTGCCGGGGGCGGCGGGCGCGCAGGCGCCGGGGGGGACGAAGATCACGGTTGGCCAGCCGCTGGAGCCGCCGATCCTGGATCCGACCGCCGGGGCGGCCAACGCCATCAAGGAGGTGGCGTTCCAGACCGTCTTCGAGGGCCTGGTGAAGCTCGGACCGTCCGGCGAGGTCGAGCCGCTGCTGGCGAAGGCCTGGACGATCTCGCCGGACGGACTGACCTACGCCTTCCAGCTTCGCCGGGGGGTGCGCTTCCACGACGGGCGGCCGTTCACCGCCGCCGACGTGAAGTTCACCTTCGACCGCGACCGCGCCGCGACCTCCGCCAACGCCCAGAAGATCCGCTTCCAGCTCATCGACCGGATCGAGACGCTGGACCCCTACACTGTGCGGATCCGTCTGAAGCGCCGGTTCGGCGGCTTCCTTTCGATGCTGGGCTGGGGCGATGCGGCGATCCTCTCGCCGGCCACGGCGGCGAGCGACGCCACCCGTCCGGTCGGCACTGGGCCTTTCAGGTTCGAGGCCTGGCGACGAGGCGAGGCGGTATTCCTTGGCCGCAACCCCGACTACTGGGGCCGGCCGGCGCGGGTGGGCGAGGTCGTGTTCCGCTTCATCGCCGATCCCACGGCCGCCTATTCGGCCCTGGACGCGGGCGACGTCGATGTGTTCGCGAACTTCCCGGCCCCCGAGACCCTGGCGCGGCTGGCGCGCGACCCGCGCTTCAGGGTCGCGGTCGCGCCCACCGAGGGCAAGACCATACTGGCGCTCAACAACCGCGCCGGGCCGCTCGCCAACGTCCGGGTGCGCCGCGCCCTCTCCTTGGCCGTCGACCGGTCGGCGGTGATCAGGGGGGCGATGTTCGGGTATGGGCAGCCGATCGGCAGCCACTATCCGCCGCAGGATCCGGGCTACGTCGATTTGACCGGCGTCTATCCGCACGATCCGGCCAGGGCCCGCTCGCTGCTGGCGCAGGCCGGCTATCCCCACGGTTTCTCGGCGACGCTGAAACTGCCGCCGCCCTCCTACGCCCGCCGCTCGGGCGAAATCATCGCCGCCGAGTTCGCGGAGGTCGGCGTCACGACCAGGATCCAGGACCTGGAGTGGGCCCAGTGGCTGGACCAGGTCTTCGCCCGCGACGATTTCCAGATGACGATCGTCGCCCACACCGAGTCGATGGACTACGACATCTACGCCCGGCCCAACTACTACTTCGGCTACAAGTCGCCGCGGTATCGGGCCCTGAACCAGGCGCTCGACGAGACCACCGATGCTGGACGGCGCAACAAGATCCTGGGCGACATGCAGCGGCTCCTGGCCGCCGACGCAGTCAACGTCTTCCTGTTCGACTTTCCGGCGCTCGGGGTCTGGAACGCCCGCCTGAAGAACATCTGGGCCCCGACGCCGGTGAGCCTTCTCGACCTGACCGACGCGACCGTCGTCGGCGCCGCCGGTGGGGCTGGGGCCGAAGGCGAGGGCGAGGCGGGGGCGCCGGCGTGGCTCTGGCCGATTCTGATCCTGCCGCTGGCGGCGATCGGGGCCTGGGGCGCCTGGCGCGCCGGGCCGGGCCGGGTGGCCGCGCGCCTGGCGGCCATGGCCGCGACCCTGGTGGCGGCGAGCGTGGTCGTCTTCGTGCTGCTGCAGATCGCGCCGGGCGATCCGGCGAGCTTCATGATGGGGATGAACGCCGATCCGAAGTCGATCGCGGCCCTGCGCCACGCCTTCGGCCTCGATGCGCCCGCCTGGCGGCGGTATCTTGGCTGGGTCCTGGGGATGCTGCGCGGCGACTTCGGCCAGAGCTACACCTATCGGGTGCCGGTCGCGGGCCTGATTGTCGAGCGCCTGGCGGTGTCGCTGCCGCTGACTCTTTATGCGCTGGTCCTCTCGACGACGACGGCCCTGGTCCTCGGCCTCGTGGCGGCGGCCGGGCCGCACGGCTTGATCGATAAGGTCTTCACGGTCGTGACGTCGCTCGGCGTGGCGATCCCCAACTTCTGGTTCGGCCTTGTCTTGGTGCTGCTGTTCTCGGGGGGCCTGCGCTGGTTCTCCGCCGGCGGCTTCCCGGGCTGGAGCGCCGGTCCGGGGGCGGCGCTGAGGGCCTTGACCCTGCCGGCCATCGCGCTGGCGCTGCCGCAGGCGGCGATCCTGGCGCGGGTGCTGCGCGCCGAGCTGCTGCCGCGGATGAACGAGGACTTCATCCGCACCGCCCGCGCCAAGGGCCTTTCGATGCGCGCCGCGCTCGTCCGCCACGCCCTCCCCAACGCCCTGATCCCGGTGCTAACGATCCTGGGGCTGCAGTTCTCGTTCCTGCTGGCCGGGGCGATCATCGTCGAGAACGTCTTCTTCCTGCCGGGACTAGGGCGCTTGGTGATCCAGGCCATCGCCCAGCGCGACCTGATCACGGTCGAGGACGTGGTGATGCTGCTGGTGCTGGCGACTCTGGCCGCCGCGGCCCTGGTCGACCTCGTCCACTTCGGCGTCGATCCGCGCCTTCGGGGGCGAAGATGAGCGCCCTTGGTGGGAGCGCGCCGGCGAGGCCGCGCCGATCCCTCGATCTGGCCATCGGCGCGGCGATCACGGCGGCGATGGCTGCGATCGCGCTCGCCTCGCTCTTCTGGGCACCGTGGAACGCGGAGCTGATGCAGACTGCGCCGGCCCTGGCCGCGCCATCGGCGGCCCATCCGTTCGGCGTCGACGCCTATGGCCGCGACGTGCTTTCGCGGGTGATGGTGGGATCACGCAGCGCCCTGGCCGTGGCGCTGGCCGCCGCCGGCGTCGGTGTGGGCGTGGGCGCGCCGCTCGGTCTGGCGGCCGCGGCTTTCGGCGGATGGCTCGACGAGGCGGTGATGCGGGCCTCGGACCTGGTCTTCGCCTTCCCGGCGCTGCTGATCGCGGTCCTGATGAGCGCCCTGCTGGGTCCGGGGGCCCTGAACGCGGTGATCGCCATCGGCGTCTTCAACATTCCCGTCTTCGCCCGCGTCGCCCGCGCCTCGGCTCTCCAGCTCTGGACCCGGGAATTCGTCATGGCCGCCCAGATGGCCGGCAAGGGCCGCTTTCGGATCAGCCTAGAGCACGTTGCCCCGAACCTCGCCGGGACCCTCGTCGTCCAGGGGGCGATCCAGCTCTCGCTGGCCGTGGTCGCCGACGCGGGGCTGGCCTACGTCGGCCTGGGGGCCCAGCCGCCGGCGCCGAGCTGGGGGCGGATGCTGGCCGACGCCCAGACCATGGCCGGGTCCGCGCCGTGGCTGGTGCTCTTTCCCGGCGGGGCGATCGTCGTCACCGTGCTTGGCCTCTCGCTGCTGGGGGAAGGCCTTCGCGCCCGGCTCGATCCTCGCGCCGTCGCCAGGTCCGAGATCTGAGCGACGATGCTCAGGGTCGAGAACCTCGGGGTGGAGATCGGCGGGCGCCGGCTGCTGGACGGGGTTTCCCTGACCGTCGGCGACGGCGAAATCCTTGGCCTGGTTGGGGAATCCGGATCCGGAAAGTCGCTAACCGGTCTTTCGATCATCGGCCTGCTTGCGCCGCAGGCGCGCCGGCAAGGGGTGGTGACGCTGGGTGAGGTGGTTCTCACCGACCTAGGCGAAGGCGCCCTCTGCGCGGTGCGCGGGCGCGAGGTGGGGATGGTGTTCCAGGAGCCGATGACGGCGCTCAATCCGATCATGACCATCGGCGACCAGGTCGCCGAGGGTGTGCGCCTGCACCGGGGTGTCTCCCGCGGCGAGGCTCTGGCCACCGCCCGCGACACCCTGGAGCGGGTCGGGCTACCGCCGGGCCAGTTCCCGCTCGGCCGCTATCCGGGCGAGCTCTCCGGCGGCCAGCGCCAGAGGGTCGCCATCGCCATCGCGGTCGCGCTGCGGCCCCGCCTGATCATCGCCGACGAGCCGACGACGGCGCTGGACGTCACCACCCAGGCCCAGGTGATCGCCCTCTTGACGAGCCTGGCGCGGGAGGACGGTGCGGGCCTGATCCTGATCACCCACGACCTGGCCCTGGCGGCGCAGGTGGCGGACCGCATCGCAGTGATGCAGGCCGGCCGGATCGTCGAGACCGCCGAGACGCTGGCCCTCTTCGGGGCGATGGCCGACCCCTACACGCGGGCGCTGCGGGCGGCCTCGACCTTCGTCGCGCGCCGGCCGGCGACGGTCGCCGCCGCGCCCGGGCCGCCGATCCTGCAGGCGAGGGAGGTGGTGCGCGACTACCCCGGCGCGCGGCCGGCGCCGTTCAGGCGCCGGGCGAGGATCCGCGCCGTCGACCATGTTTCGCTTTCGATCTCTCACGGCGAGAACGTCGGGCTGGTGGGGGAATCGGGCTGCGGCAAGTCTACCCTGCTTCGCGCGCTCTTGGCGCTCGAGGCGCCCGACGGCGGCGAGGTCAGCCTCGATGGCGTCGATTTCCCGGCCTCGCGCGGCCAGGCGCGGCGGCGGCTGCGGCGGCAGATCCAGGCAGTGTTCCAGGACCCCTACGGCAGCTTCGATCCGCGCTGGACAGTCGAGGAGCTGGTCTCAGAGCCGCTGGCCTTGATCGATGAGCGGCTCGCGCCCGCCGACCGGCGGCGGCGGGTCGAGGCTCTGCTCGAACAGGTGGGCCTCGCCGCCGCCGACGCCGATCGCCGGCCGCACGAGTTCTCCGGCGGCGAGCGCCAGCGGATCGCCATCGCCCGGGCGCTGATCAGCGAGCCCGCGATCCTGGCTCTGGACGAAGCGACCTCGGCCTTGGACGTCACCATCCGCTCCGGGATCCTGGCCCTGCTGGCGGAACTCACCGCCCGGCTCGGTGTCGCCTGCCTCTTCATCTCCCACGACCTGGCGCTGGTGCGGGCGATCACCGACCGGGTGCTGGTGATGCGCGCCGGCCGGATCGTCGAGGAAGGCCCGACCGAGCAGGTCTTCGCCAATCCCCGCCACCCTTATACGGCCACCCTCGTCGCCGCCACGACCGACCTCGACCGGGTCCTGGCGCAAAGACGCGCGTCGCGGTCCCTCAACGAAGCCGACGAGGACAAATGAAACAGTGGTTTAGCCGGAATTCTTCATCTCGCAGGGGTCGGCTCCGTCAATCCGACATCTGGACCTGCTTGGCCGGGACGCTGGCGCGGATGGCGGCCATCCGGCGCTGCTGGACGACGTAGGTCTTGGCCTCGGCGGTCTGGAAGAGGGCGAGATCCTCGGTTTCATGGTCGTCGACGGGCGTGAGCGCCGTATCGGAATAGTCGCGCCGGCGCCGGTCATGTTTCACCTGGTAGTAGGTCGGCCAGAACTGGCCATAGACGCCGGCCCAGCGGGCGAGCTTGACCAGCGTTTCCAGCCAATAGCGCGGGTAGAAGACGAGCGGGCTTTCCAGCGGTCGTTCCGGGCGCCGGTCGCGACGGACCTTGCGGCGCAGCAGGCCGCATTCCAGCGGATGGACCTTCTCGATGTGGATCGCGCCCATGAACCAGCCCAGCAGGAAGAGCAGCTTGCCGACGCTGGCGCCGGCGGCCGCCTGGCGCTTGAGCAGCGTCGTCACGTGGGCGCGGCTGTAGAACGACCGCCAGGCCGCGGCGTTGGCGTCCTCCCACTGCGCCGCGCTCATCCTTGGGTGGGTCGCGCAGACGTGGTTGAGGTCGTACTTGTTGAGGTCGGGGTCCATCCACGCGCCCTCTACGGTGAGCTTCTTGTGGTCCTCGGAGCCGGGCAGCGGGGTCAGGAAGAAAAACTCCAGGATGTCGACCGGCAGCTCGCGCTTGACGGTCTCGACATCGCGCAGGATCCGCTCGGGCGTGTCGTTGGGAAAGCCGGTGATGTAGCCGCAGTACGTGGTGACGTTCACCGCCTTCCAGGCCAGCAGCATCTGGCGGTATTCGGTGATCTTGTTCTGCCGCTTCTTGGCGGCGAGGAGGTTGTCGGGGCTGATGTTCTCGAGGCCAATGAACACTCTGCGCACCCCGGCCCTGGCCGCCTTGGTGATGAAGTTCGGCATCCGGTGGCAGAGGGTGTCGACCTGGATGATCATCCGCACCGGGATTTTCTCGACCTCGCGCAAGTGGATCAGGCGGTCGAAGACCGCTTCCCAGTCCTTGTTGCGGGCGAAATTGTCGTCGGTGATGAAGTAGCGGAAGACGCCCTGGGCGTAGTTTTCGCGGACGATGCGCTCGACATCGTCGGGGCTGCGGCGGCGCGATTTGCGACCCTGGACGTTGATGATGGTGCAGAACGAACACTGGAACGGGCAGCCGCGGCCGGCGTCGAAGCTGGAGTTGGCGCCGAAGGTCCGCGCGATCACGGCCGCCGGCAGGTGGGGGGGCGGCGCGCCCTCGAGGCC
>Ga0302324_100019457_pt1 | contig 13333 bp, 5 predicted proteins | sample Palsa_T0_1_FD_201949 | JGI IMG/M metagenome (GOLD analysis project Ga0302324, IMG submission 201949) | Peat permafrost microbial communities from Stordalen Mire near Abisko, Sweden - Palsa_T0_1 | ecosystem: Environmental > Terrestrial > Soil > Palsa > Peat permafrost | place: Sweden: Abisko...
TGTGCTTTCGCGTCCGCGAGATGAAGAGAGGCTCCTTGATGTAGAGGAGCTTCTTTTCCGCGGGCGAGTACGTGCCGAGGTTCTTCTTCAGCGTGGCTTTCGCGTCGAAGTTCTTCGCGATGTGAATGCGGGACCGTCGGCGCGTCCGCGAGCCGTGGAAGCTCTGGCGCACCTTGCGCGCGAGCTTCTCCATGAGCTTGCGGATCACTTTGCCCACGAGCTCGCGCGCCATCGCGAGGACCTCGGGGCTCATCAGGTGCTTCGTGAGCAGCACCGCGCGAAGCAGCGTCTCGCTCGGCTCGATGCGCTTGAGCACCTCGGGGTTCGTGACGACCTCGTGGATTTGGTACTTCTCGACCGCATCGCGCTCGAGCCGCTCGATCGTCTCCTTGGGGAAGAGCTTGTGCACCGCGTTGAGCCAGTCGGGCACGCTGAGCGCGGAGGCTCCGGCGCCACCTTGCCGGTTGCGCACGTCGCGGTCCTCGAGATCCGAGCCGCGGTCGTAGAGCCACCCGAGCGAGGCGTCGGCCGCGAGATCGTCGGCCGTGCAGCCCGCGCGACCGTCGAGCTCCTCGGCGGCCTTGCCGAGCACGAGTCGCCAGCGCACGAGTCGCTCGACGCGCGCCATCAGCTCTCCTCTTTCTTGTCGGGGGCTCCGCCCCCAGGACCCCCGGGATTGCTCGGAGTGCTCCGCTGCGCTCCGTCCTCCTCGTCGAGCAGGCCGTAGCGCTTCGCGAGATCGTGCGCGGCCTTGTCGACGCTCATCCCGCGCTGCACTTGGGCCACGTTCATCGGCGCGTGGAGGAGCTCGTGCGGGTCGATGCGCTTGCCGGCTTCGGTCTCCATGCGCGCGAGGACACCCTCGGCGATGGTGAGGCGCTCGCGGGGTGGGAAGTACGAGAAGGCCTGGCGCACTGCGGGGAGGGCGATCATGAAATCGTCCTTGAGCATCGTCGTCAGCGCGGTGTCGATCGCTCCGAGGAGCGCATCGGAGTGGATCACCTCCTCGCGCGCGAGGATGAAGAGACCCGCGAGAAAGTCGCCCACCGTAGCCGCGTGCGACGACGCGCGGAGAGCCGTGATCGCCCGCTGCTCGTCAATACCGCCGTCATCAGGCCTCGTGCTCCACAGGAGCCCGAGCGCGGCGCCGCGAAGGGCGGGGGGAGCGTCCATGTCCGCCACGCGACGCTCGCACACGGCGTGCGCCCGGGCGTGCATCGCGGCGATCTCGGGCGGACCGTGACGAATGAGCTCGCGAACGGCATGCACGGCGTAGACGTGACCCTCGTCGAGCTCGGCCTTCGCGCCCTGAATGCCTTCATAGAGCCAGAGGGCGCGGTCGAAGCACGCCCCAAGGACATGGCCTAGCTCCGCAGAGCCCCGCATGTCGAACAGCACGTCACCGTGCCAAAGCGGCAGGAGGCGATGCATCGCCTTCCCGAGCGCGCCGAGCGAGGGCTCTTGCGCTACACGGGATGCGATCTCCTTGAGCCAACGATCGGTGAGCGTCCGAATGCCGCACAGCGCGGCGTCGAAGAGTGCGTCAGCGAGAGCCGCGACGTCCGTGCCTTCACGGCACCTCTCCTCGAGCTTCGCAGCCGCCGCGGACAAGAGCGATCCTCCGAACACGGCAGCTTCGATGAGCGCGGGATCCGTCTCGAGCAGGCGCTCGACTGACCACTCCTCGGACAAGTCGGTCTTCGTTCGCAGGAGCGACGGCGCACGCGTTCGGCTGAAGCCAGGGATCCCGAGCACGCGAATGCGATGGAGGACGCGGCTGCGCTCCGATCCTTCGGGATCGGTGAGCTTGGCCGTCACCTTCTGCGCGCCGCGCTTGGGCTCCACACCCACCCGCGTGAGCTCGGCGAACGTGTCGTCGAGGAGGGGAGGAGCGGGCGTGCCCTTCGCGAGCACGCCGTACTTCTCACCCGAGAACGCGGAGACGAGCTCGACCAAGAGCGCGTCGGTGTGGCGCGCGAGCGTCCCGCGGCGAGTCCACGGGAGGGGTGCGTCGAGCGCTTCCTTCACGAGCGCGCCCGCGAGCCCGTCGAGCACGTCGATGCGTGTGAGCACGCGATGCGAGCGCATCGTCTTCAAGCCGTGCGCGAGCGTCGATGCGGCGATCGCATCGGCAGGTGAGACGCGCTGCTGCTTCTTCCGGAGGTGCTGGATGGCGTGGAACATCATCGACTCGGCGGCGGTGTCCATCCCTTGCTCCCACACCGCTTGATAGAAGCCGGGTGAAGGCATGCCGGACGCGTAGCCCGCGAAGCTGTCGAGTCGCCTGAGCGAGTAGGGCACGAAGTAGCTGCCGACGCGCGTCCCTTCGGGAACGGGCGGGACGTCGGGCCACGTGGGATCCGAGTCCGCCCATTGCCGCTCGATGGCAGGCTTGTGATAGCCACCGCACACGACGACGACGGTCTCGTGGTCGGCGCAGGCTTTGGCTGCCGAGGCGATGAAGCGCGTCATCACCGCTTCGCGCGGCTCGTCGCGCGGGCCGCCGGGCTCGTCCGCGCGCAGGACGTCGAAGTAGCGCTCGAGCCCCTTCTCGAGCTCCTCCATGGAGAGCGGCTGCTCGAAGAGGTGATCCCAAAGGGCGTCGGTGTCCTCGAAGCCGAGCGTGTCGGCGATCTCGCCGAGCTTGTCCGAGTGTTTCATCCGCTCGCTGCCAAAACGGTTCTCGACGCCGATGAACGTGTCGTCCCAAGCGGGGAGATCCATCCAGAGCGCCTTGGCAGAGACCTCCTTCGCCTTCTGCATCGCGACGAGCTCCGGCGAGAACTCGCAGAACGGCGTCCAGGTCCCGCGCGACGTCCCGTCCGCGTTCTGGCGGTACGAGAAGAGCGCGATGGGCATCTGGTGGCCGAGGAGCAGCTCGTCGATGCGCTCGTTCATGTCGCACGGCCCCTCGACGAGGACGAAGCGCGGCTTGAGCTTCTCGATGGTATGCGCCACGAGCCTCGCGCACGCGGGGCTGTGGTGGCGTACGCCGACGACGACGACCTTCGCCATTCGACGTTACTGACCCGGAATGCGGTGACGAGCCTCGTAATAGGCACGCCAGTGCGGCCCCGTGCCTTTGGCGACGCGTTGCTCGAAGTACCGCCGCAAGCGCGCGAGATCCTCGGCCTCCGTCTTCACGGCCGCACCGACGAGGCAGTCGACGAGATCGCCGGGCGAAGCCGCGCCTTCACCGAGGTAGTAGCTGCGGACGCCGAGCGCGTACCCGACGCTCACGGCTTCGGCCGTCGACATGGCCGTCGTGAGGCGATCCATCGCTTGCCCATCGACGGTCTGCCCCGCGCGGAGCTCGCGGAACGTCGTCACGAGGAGCTCGAGCACGTCCTCGCTCGGCACCTCGGGAACACCCGACCGCGCGAGGAGGCGCGACGTCTCTTCACGTACGAGATCCATCTCGACCTTGAAGTCTCCGATGGGGAACACCGTCTCGAAGTTGAAGCGTCGCTTCAGCGCTGCGCTCATCTCGTTGACGCCGAGGTCGCGCGTATTGGCCGTCGCGATGACGTTGAAGCCGTCCTTGGCAAAGAGCATGTTGCCTTCGCCTTCCATCTCGGGAATCGCGAGCACGCGATCGGACAGCGCCGCCAGCAGCGAGTCTTGGATCTCGAGCGGGCAGCGCGTCACCTCTTCGAAGCGAGCCACCTTTCCTTCGCGCATCGCGACGTAGAGAGGCGCGGGGACGAGCGCCCGTGCCGTCGGACCTTCCGCAAGGAGAAGGGCGTAGTTCCACGAGTACTTGATTTGATCGTCGGTCGTGCCCGCGCTCCCTTGAATCGTGAGCGTCGACTGACCGGAGATCGCCGCAGCAAGGAGCTCCGAAAGCAGCGACTTCGCGGTGCCAGGCTCCCCGACGAGCATGAGCCCGCGGTTCGTCGCGAGGGCGACCATCGCGCGATCGACGAGCGACGGATTGCCGACGAACTTCTTGCGGATCCCACGCGCGGGGTCGCCCAAGATGAACGTCCGCACCGCGCGGGGCGACATCGCCCAGCCCGGCGGCTTCGGGCCCGAATCGCCCTCACGCAGCTTCGAGAGCTCACCCGCGTAGGTGACCTCGCTCGGCGGCCTCTGCATCCCGGCGCCTTCTTTGACGCTCGCATCCACTTTCTTTCCTGCCACGTGTCCTCCGGTCCGTTGTTACGGTCTGACGCTTTCGAGATCGCGTACGAGCTCGCTGAATTGAATCGGCGAGAGCTCGCCGAGCTTCTTCAAGCTCTCTCGTCGCCAAGAATTGGCGTCCTTTGCGACGACGCACTTGCCGAGCTTCTGCTGCGGCGACTCGGCGATCATGCCGGTATAGATGCCGGGGTCGAGATCGAGGCACGCGACCCAGCCATCCCCGAGCGGCTTCTCGTACCAGCAGACGACGCCGCCATCTTGAGGGGGCCCGCGCCGCCAACCCCGCGTATCGAGCCCGAGCACCTTGCCGGTCGGAACGGTGAGGCCCACGACGCGGGAGAGCTCGGTCACGTCATGCTCGTCCGTCGACGGAAGGATCGCCTCGCGTGAAAGCTGAGCGAATGGCTGCATGATCTCGTAGTCGCCGAGGACCTGACCCCACGCGTCCGCTTCCTTCTGATCCATGTGGAGGCGATGGACGAGCCCCACGTTCGCTCCGGCGGGAAGGACGAACTTGCCGTCCTTCACATCCGCGTAGCTGCGATCCTCACCCACGCGGAACGTCCCGACGAGGACATCCGTCTTGTCGAACGCGCCCCACACGAGACGCCTCACGATGTGAATCAGGAGCGGGTGGCTCACGAAGAACTGGTGGAAGGCTTCGGCCTCCCACCGCCGCTGGCTGCACATGGCGAGCTCGAGCCGAACGAGCTGGCTTTGCGCCACTGTCTTGGCGTCTTTCTTGAGGGCCTTCCACGTGGCGACGGCGGCTGCCGACTTCTCCGGATCGTCCGACTTGTTCGGCTTGGGGAGCTCCATGCGCTTGCCGCTCTCGTCGATGACGGCGGGCTTGAGCATCTCGTCGAACGCCATGCGGAACTTCCGCGCTCCGAAGTCGAGGATCAGCGAGCCGTCGTCGTCGAGCCCGAGATCAGGGACGAGCCTGTCCCCGAGCTCATCGGCCGTGAGCCCGCGGGCTTCGGCGATCTGGTCGATCTTCTCGCGTGCCTTCTGTTGCAGGCCCTTGAACTTCACCTTCTGCGCGATGCCGTGGAGGTGCATGAGCGCCACGTCGGTGCCGATCGCGGCGAGGACGTCGAGACCCACGACCGCACGAGCGTGGGCCGCCTCCCCCGGCCAAGCCCGGATGAGCGGCGTCAGCTTGCGCGCACACTCGTCATTGCCGAAATGCGCGAGCGCGAGAAACGCCCACTGCTCTTTCGACGGTGCGCCGGCGACGAGCCACGCCTGAAAGAGCTCCCACGCCATCTCCGCGAGGGACTGGGGATCGCAGGCTTCCTTCACCTGGGCGATGCCTGCGTACGGCTCACCGATGCGGGCAAACGCGAGCATCGTCCCGACCGCTTCGACCGCAGCGACAGGAAGCACCTTCTTCTCTCCACGAAGCTTTCCGGTCGGGAGCTTCGCCCCCGACACCCCGGAGGAGTCTCCTCCGCTCGTTACGCTGCGCTCCACGAGCGTCGGGCGAGGGAGCGCGGCGGCGCTGAAGAAGCTCGGGAGCTTCGGAAGCTTGGCGGGAAAGTCCGACAGCGGATCGAAATCGAGCACGTCGGCGAGGGCGCTCTTCGCTTCTGGGCCGTACGCGTCACCGACGCGCTCGACCACGTCACGCTTGCCGTGGAGCGAGAGGTAGCGAAGCGCCGTGGTTGCCGGCGGGCGGGATCCGGCGCGGTCACCAATCGCGAGCGGGACGAGCGCGATTGCGGCGGTTTCCGGATAGGCGAGCAACCACGTTTGTGCGTTCGTTCGGCTCTTCTTCAGGCGCATGAGCGCGTCGGCCATGATTGGAGCGACGTCGAGTGCATCGACGACGACGAAGGCTTCGATCGCACTCGTGGGGTCGACCGTGGCGTAGCGCATCACCGCCGAGAGCGCAGCGAGCTCGTAGCGGGCGATGAACGCCCACGCGACGTTGCCGTAGTACCAGCTGAAGATCTCGAGTGGAGCCGTCTCGAGCGTGTGAATGGCGGACTCCTTGGGTAGTTGCATCAGCTTGTACGAGGCGACCGATGCAGCCTTTTTCGCGCTCGTCGCCGCCGCGATCTCGGCGAGGATCGCCTTCTCGTTCGCGGGGCTTGGTGTGTAGTGAGAGCGGAGGTTCTTGTGTTCCTCGCGCTCTGCCTTGTTCCAGACGATGCGCGACGTGTGGGGAAGGGTCGCGAGGTCAGCGACGATGCGCGGTGGTTTGGCGCGCTTCTTCTCGAGCCATGGCGGGTGGGCGAGCACGCGAGGCAGCTCGCTTGGATCGGCTTCCGTGAGGTTCTCGAACCGCTCGAGCGCGGCCTCGATCATCGTGCGCTGCGGCTCGGCGAGAGTCTGGGCGACGCGCTTCGCTTCGTCAGGTGCTTTCGCCGCCACCGACCCGAGCACGCTGCGCCCAAGCTCCGCGTGCGCCCCCTTGCCGATGGCCGCGCTCGCGAGCGGCGCGAGAGCCAATGGCGGATTGTGGTGGAGGTACTCGGTGGCGATGGCGCGGAGATCCTTCTCGTTCAGGCGTTCGACCAGCGCTTCGGCAACCTCCGCGGAGTGAATGAGCGCGAGCGTCTGGCCGATCTCCTTCACGCGGTCGGTGCCGAACCCACTCTTCATCCCGACGCCGAGAATGCGAAGCAACACGGGTGCGGCCCGCGCACCGAGGCGCGCGACGAGGTTCGGCAGCTGATCGACGCACGTCGTCAGCGCCCACTGGCTCGATAGGGTATCGACGAGATCGGAGACGGCTTGCGCGTCGTCCATCGAAAAGAGGACAGGCCAGAGCACGAGGGGGGCGTGGTGCTGGGCGCTCGATGCCGTGACGAGCTCGCGGGCGTCCTCGGTGCACAGCGCGGCGTCCCCCACCGCGGCATCGAGCAGCGCGCGGGTCGAGAGGCTCATGCCGTTACGCAGCTCGACCACGAGCGAGCGCGCCTTCGCGAGCGACGCCGCATCGAGCGACGCAGCCCATTCGCGAATCGGCAGCCAGACGTCGTCCGTCTTGCCCCACGTATCGATGTCCACATGCGGTGAATCGGCGAGGGACAGCGTCTTCGGCTCGCTCCAGGTGTTCGCGCTGTGGGTCGCACGCGACAGCATCGAGGCCTTTGCGAGCGCGCGCAGCGCGAATTCGCCACCCTCCTTCGCCACCCAGTAGCGCGCGAAGAGCTCGCCACCGTGATCGTCGCGATACTCGCGCGGAGGTGCGAAGAGCCTGTACGCCGCGCCCTCCGTCGTGGCGTCGAGCTTCGCCGGCATGTCGGTGTAGGCGGCCTTCACCCGCTCGAGCAAGAGCTTCATGTCGCCCTCGGTCGTCTTGATGCCAGCGTCGATCGCGGCCGCCATCTTCGTAAACCGCTCGTGCAGTCGCTTGTAGCTCTCTGACGCGGGCTTGGGCTTGAGCACGTAGCCGCTCGCCGGCAACGGGGCTGCCTTCTGGTACAATCGGGCGCTCGTATCGACGTCCGTCGTCATGGCGGCGGCGAGCTTAGCCTGCATCGCCAGACGTGAGAGCCGGAACGGGTGTTTAGCTCGCGCCTGCGGGGCTGTGCTTCTCGACGAGGCGTCCCAACCGAGGGAGGGCGGCCTCGACGTTCTTCTTCGCTGTGCCGCGGAGCTTGTCGTAGGTGCTGCGAACCACACCGCTTTTGGCCGTCTTCGCGCGCGAGTCGGTGATGGAGAGCAGCGCGTCGGCGACGCGGGAGCTGTTCTGGACGAAGTACTCCGAGGGCTTCTTCTTCTTTTCGACGGCCTCTTGATAGAACGGGTCGAGCGCCTTCGCGAACTCGGGCAAGAGATCGGTGACGACGTTGCGGATGAACCCCGGTTTGATGCCTTTTACCGCACCAAACCCGGCCTTGAGCGCGAGCCCAGAGATGCCACCCTTGTCGGCGACTTCGGCGTCGATGAGCGCGAGGCAGTCGTCGATGACGACGTCTTTCTTGTCGGCGGCGTTCAACACGTCGGGCAAGCTCGGCATCGCCAATCGCTTAGCACACTTACCTCCAGTGTTGCTATCAGCAGACACCCGATGACCGACGCCGATCTCGACCCGCTTCCGTCGATGATCCCACCCGTCGGGGTCGAGGCCGCGCGGCTCGCCGACGTCGCCTCACGCATCACGTCTGCATCTCGCGGTCGCGTCGACGTCACGGGGGTACGTGGGTGCGCGGGCGCGATGGTGGCGAGCGCCGTCGCGCGCACGGGTCGCAAGGTGGTGGTCGTCACGGGTGATGCGGACGGCGCTCGCCGGCTCGTCGATGACCTATCGCTCCTCACCGGCGGTCCCGACGACGCGGTGCTCGCTTTCATTGCAGACGAGACGTCGCCGTATGCGCCAGTCAATCCAGACCGTCGCGCAGCGATGGCGCGCATGGCGAGCCTCGCGTCCATAGGAACGAGTCCGAGCTGGCGCGTCGTGGTGCTCGCCGCGACATCGCTCTCGCGCAAGGTCGTGCCGCCCGCTGTCGTGCGCGCGTGCACGTACCGCATCGTCGCGGAAGACGGGCTCGACCGAGATTGGCTCGTCGCACGCCTCGGCGAGACCGGTTACCTCCGCGTTCCGCTCGTCGAAGATCCCGGCTCGTTCGCGGTGCGTGGCGCGCTGCTCGACGTCTGGCCGCCCAATCTCGGTGGGCCCGTGCGCGTCGAGCTCTATGGCGACCTGGTCGTGTCGATCAAGCCGTTCGACCCGCAGGATCAGAAGACCCGCGCTGGGACGTTGCCGCTGCCCGAAGTCGTTTGCGCGCCGGCACGTGAGGCGATCCAAGCCGCGAAGTACGTGGCCCTCGCACGCGACCGCATCAACCAGCTCGCCGACGCGATGGATATGCCCACGCTCAAGGCGCGTGCGCTCATCGAGGACGTCGCGAGCGGTCGAGCGTTCTTCGGCGCCGACGCCTACACGCCCGCCTTCTACGACGAGCTCGCGTCACTCTTCGAGTACCTCGGCGAAGACGCCGTCATCATGCTCGACGACCCTCCAGCGATCGCGGCGACGCTTCGGGAGGTGCGGGCTCGTGCGGAGCAAGACTTCGTGTCGGAGCGCACGCCGCAATTTCTGACGTCGACCTTCTTCGAGGACGAAGAGGCGGTGATGGCCCACCTCGCGAAGCGTCGCACCGTGGCGCTGCACCGATTCCTCTCCGCGGCCAGGCACGAAGACACGCGCGACCGCGCGAGCCTCGACGACTTCGAGATGCCTGCCGCGGCCGAAGCTCCGCTCACGCTCGCAGCGCTCGACCACGAGGACCTCGGGCGGGCGGTGAAGATGTCACGTGCCACGAGGCGGGCGAGCGGGGCTTCCCTTGCGCCCCTCGTGCGGCGCATCGCGCACTGGCACGATCATGGTCTTCGCGTGGTCGTGGCTGCGCGCGCGGAGACGCAGGCCGAGCGCATCGCGTCGCTGCTTGGGCATCTCGGCGTGCGGGGTCGTGTCGCGCCCCGCACGGAAAACGTGCTGGATCCGACCGTTCGAGGAGAGCGCGGGGTCGTCGACTTCGTCGCTTCGAAGCTGTCTCGGGGAGTCGTCCTCGTCGCTGACGGGCTCGTCGTCGTCACCGAAGAGGAGATCTTCGGCGCCCGGGCCCATCTTCGCTCGGGCCGCTCTTCCACCGAGAAGCGTGGCGAGAGCGCGGCGTCCGCTCGGTCGTTCTCCGAGGACCTTCGCTCACTGACGGTGGGCGACTACGTCGTCCACGTCGACCACGGCATCGGGCGATACCAAGGGCTCGTTCACAAGGACGTCGGGGGCCTGACGGTCGACTTGCTCGTCATCGAGTATGACGCGGGCGACAAGCTCTATCTTCCGGTCTATCGGCTCAATCAGCTCCAAAAATATTCCGGCAAGGAGGGAGCGGCACCGAAGATCGACCGGCTCGGTGGTCAGACGTTCGCGCGGACGAAGAGCCGGGCGAAGAAGGCCATTCGCCAGATGGCCGACGAGCTCCTGCGCCTCTACGCCGAACGCCGCGCGCAGACGCGGGCGCCGTTTCCAGCGCTCGACGACGAGTATCGCGCCTTCGAAGCGACGTTCCCGTTCGACGAGACCCCAGACCAAGCCATGGCGATCGACGACGTGATGGGCGACCTCAGCGAGGCTCGGCCGATGGACAGGCTCGTCTGCGGTGACGTCGGTTTCGGAAAGACCGAGGTCGCGATCCGCGCGGCGTTCCGCGTCGCGATGGCGGGCAAACAAGTCGCCGTCCTCTGCCCGACCACAGTGCTCGCGCAGCAGCACTTCCGCACGTTCGAGTCGCGCCTGCGTGACTATCCGATTCGTGTCGCCGCGCTCTCACGCTTCCAGAGCGACAAGGAGCATCGGGAGACCCTGCTCGCGCTCAAGGAGAGCAAAGTCGAGGTGGTCATCGGCACACATCGGCTGCTCTCGAAGGACGTGCACTTCAAGGATCTCGGGCTGCTCGTCGTCGATGAGGAGCAGCGCTTCGGTGTCGGACACAAGGAGCGCATCAAGCAGCTTCGCCAGCACGTCGACGTGCTGACGCTCACCGCCACTCCAATCCCCCGCACGCTCCAGATGGCGGTCGGTGGGCTCCGCGATCTGTCGCTCATCAAGACTGCCCCGGCCGACCGCCGTGCGGTGCGGACCGTGGTGACGCGGTACGAGCCCGGAATCCTCGCCGAAGCGGTGCGGCGCGAGCTCGCGCGTGGTGGCCAGACCTTCTACGTCTACAACCGCATCGAAGGCATCTACGAGCGCGCGCAACGCCTCCAAGAGATGGTCCCCGAGGCTCGCATCGCCGTGGGCCATGGGCAGATGAGCGTGGCGAAGCCACGGTCATCTGACAGCCAGAGCGAGGGCAAGGTGCAGAGCGCGCTCGAGAAGACGATGATCGACTTCGTCGATGGGAAGTACGACGTGCTCGTCGCGACGGCCATCGTGGAGAGCGGCCTCGACATCCCCCGCGCCAACACGATCCTCATCGATCGCGCCGACATCTTCGGACTCTCGCAGCTTTACCAGCTGCGCGGACGTGTCGGCCGATCGAAGGAGCGCGCGTACTGCTACCTCATCGTTCCACCCCTCGATTCGATGACCGACGAGGCCCGCGCGCGCATCGAGGCGATCGAAAGGCACACGGAGCTCGGGAGCGGCTTCCAGATCGCTTCGCTCGATCTCGAGCTGCGCGGCGCGGGCGACGTGCTCGGCGGCGAGCAATCCGGGACCATGGCGACCGTGGGCTTCGACCTCTTTTGTCAGATGCTCGAGGACGCCGTGCACGAGCTGCGTGGCGAGGAGGTGGTCCACGACGTCGACCCAGAGCTTTCTTTCGACGTCGTCGCGCTCTTGCCGGAGACGTACGTACCGGACGTCGGCGTGCGCCTATCGCTCTACAAGCGACTCGCGAGCGCCATCGACGAGGCTCACGTCGGAGCCATCGCCGAAGAGATGGAAGATCGCTTTGGCCCGCCACCCCCGGAGGCCAAGCGCCTCGCGCAGCTCATGAGCTTGAAGACGGAGCTTCGCCGCATGCGCGTCGTCGGGTGCGAGGCGAACGCGAGGCAAGTCACGTTGCATCTCCGGGAAGACACACCGCTCGATCCGAAGAAGATCAGCGAGCTCATCGCCGGCCGCAAGAGCCCGTACCGTCTCTCGCCGGACATGCGTCTCGTCCGCCGCTTCGACGCCGTTCAAGGGGCCATCGACAACGTCGAAGCGATGCTCGTCGATCTATCGAAGTGCCTCAAGGCCGGCTGAGACCCGAGATCAGAACGGGCGATGCCCGCCCTGACGTATGCACTCGTGCGCAAGCTCCGCGGCGATACGCCGTGCGCCTTGCGCGTGCGCCTGCCGTGCGGATTGGCAGACCGCCGGCTCGTTCGGATTTTGCGGCTGTACTTGATTCGTGGGCGCGATCGGCGTGTACGTCGTCGTCGCCGTGTTGGTGGGAGCTGCCGTGTAGGCGGGCGTTGTCGTCGTTGCGGCCGCGGTTTGCGTGGGGGCTCCAGTCGTGGAGGTCGTCGTCGGTGTTTTGGGGGTGGCTGTGGATGTCGCCACCAACGACGAAGCATGCGAGGAGCCGAGGGCCAACGGTTCGATGGGCGTGGTGTCGCTCGTAATCGGCACGGCTGTCGCGACGGTCGTCGTATCGGTCGGTGCGGTGCTCGCCACTTTGCTCGTGTCTTGCGTCTGCGCTGCGCTCCCCACGTGGAACTTCGTGGCGTAGAGTACGGCACCCCCGCCGCCCACCAAGATGAGCATGGCGAGGAGCGCCAGCACGATACCCAAGCCGCTGCCCTTCTTCTGGGGTTGCTGCTCGGGCATCACCGGCGCTGGTGTCACCATCTGCGGGAACGGCTGCGGGGTGTAGGTATGGCTTCCCGTTGCGGGCGTTCCGTAGGGGTGTGGTCCGGTGGCGTATGGCCCAACTGGGTGCGCCCCCGTCGGGTGTGGCCCAGTCTGGTATTGCGGCGGGGGTGTGATCCCTCCACCAGCCTGCGTCTGCCCCGCGCCATATGCGGCTGCAGCCATCGCTCCAGCGCCATACGCAGAGGCGGGTGCGTCGTATGGGCCGCCGGCTGACGAGAACGCCGCGAAGAACTCCGTCACGTTCGGAAATCGTCGATCGGGCTCCTTCTCGAGACCGCGCAGGATCGCAGCCTTCATCGCCGGTGGGATGCGGCCGCTCGTCGGAAACGTCTCGAGTGGGCGCGGCTGCGCGGTCATGTGCGCCGTCGCCCACTCCCACGCCGTGTTGCCGTTGAAAGGGAGGCCGCCGGTCAACATCTCGTAGGCCATGACCGCGAGCGAATAGATGTCGCTGCGACGATCGACTGGCTTGCCCGTGAATTGCTCGGGGCTCATGTAGGGCGGCGTCCCGAGCACCATGCCTTGCTGGGTCAGCTTCTGCTCGCGCTCGTCGACCTCGCTCGAGCGCTTGGCGATGCCGAAGTCGAGCACCTCGACCCAGTCGTGTACCCCAGCCTTGTCGCAGAGAACGACGTTGTCGGGCTTGAGATCGCGGTGGACGATGCCGAGGCCGTGCGCTTCTTCGAGCGAGCCGCACACCTGCTTGAGAATGTTGGCGACGCGCGCCGGCTCCATCGGCCCGCTCTCCTCGAGCACGCCACCCACGCTCTTACCCTCGACGAACTCCATGACGATGTAGAGCGTGCCGTCGTCCATCTTGCCGAAGTCGAAGACCTGAATCGTGTTCGGGTGCTGCAACCCCGCGAC
>Ga0302324_100019458_pt1 | contig 13332 bp, 14 predicted proteins | sample Palsa_T0_1_FD_201949 | JGI IMG/M metagenome (GOLD analysis project Ga0302324, IMG submission 201949) | Peat permafrost microbial communities from Stordalen Mire near Abisko, Sweden - Palsa_T0_1 | ecosystem: Environmental > Terrestrial > Soil > Palsa > Peat permafrost | place: Sweden: Abisko...
TGCCTCCCGTAGGAGTCTGGACCGTGTTTCAGTTCCAGTGTGTCCGTGCGCCCTCTCAGGCCGGATACCGATCACTGTCTTGGTGGGCCATTACCCCGCCAACTAACTAATCGGCCGCGACCCCCTCTTTAAGCGAATTGCTTCTTTGACCCGTGGGTATTATGCGGTATTAGCTAAGGTTTCCCTCAGTTATCCCCCACTCAAAGGTAGGTTAGTCACGTGTTACTCACCCGTGCGCCACTTTACTCAGGTATTGCTACCCTTTCTCGTTCGACTTGCATGTGTTAGGCACGCCGCCAGCGTTGATTCTGAGCCAGGATCAAACTCTCGTTTGAAACCTGATGTCGGCTCTCCTCTGACGGAGGTCAGCGAGAGACCGACGGCATCTGCGCATCTCGATTCCGATCTTGCGGGAAAAGAGGGTGCACGCAGATGCTCTTACCTTGTGAGAATGATCAAGCCAAACTCGATCACTTCTCACGACTGGCATGTTCAACCAATTTGTCAAAGATCCTTAAGAGCGGTCCGCCTAAGCGGCGCCCCTTGGATCGAGGCCCAGGCTTTCGCCGGGGTGTCCTCGAACTTGTTGCGCTGGCCAACTGCTGCTTCGTATTTCTGCTTCGAAAGCTGCTATCGGCTTTTTTGCGCGAACCTTTTAAAACTACCCGAGATTGACTTTCAAGTCAATGACGATGTTTCTCCGGGGTGCCTCGTTTATAACGAGGACGACCTAACCGGGAAAACTCAGCGGATAGCCGGGAAAATTCACCAGATAGCCCAGGTTCGTGCAGCGCAAAATATCAAAGATTGACCAGACAAATAGTCCCGAGCCGCTAGGGCTCACAGGAGATTAACTCCTGGGTCTTCAAATGGCTTGTTCTCTCTAGGGATTCCCTACAGCGGACCCAGGGGCACTTGCCTCACCTGATCCAACGAACAGCTTGTTTCCTGGCTTCCCAATTCCCTCATCGGGCAGGTCACGCGACCACCGGGAGGCTCAACTGCCTAACCACAACTTTTCAAGAGTAACACACGCTACCCCGCATTGCAAGCGATGGGCAGCGATTGTGCCTGCCCTTCGTTGCAACTCTGCGAGCATAGCAACCGGCGGGCGGGAAAGCAAGCAAAAGGTCTGTGGAAAGCGGCTGTTTCTGTGGGAAAACACCCTCACTGACGCTGAATCACACCCAAGTCAGTCAGTCCGTTGACAAAGAACTGCATGGCCAGGGCTACCAGCAGCAGGCCCATGATGCGGACCAGAATGCGGATGCCGGTTTCGCCCAGCACACGGCGTACTCGGCTGGCGCCGGCCAGGACCAGGTAGCTGATGAAACTGGTCAGGGCGATCGAGCCCAGGATTGCCCCCATCTCCCAGTTCCACAGGGTGGGCACCTGGCCCACGAGCACCATGACCGAGGAAATTGCTCCCGGGCCGGCCAGCATGGGGATTCCCAGCGGCACGATGCCTGCGTCCTCTTTGAGCGAGGCTTCTTCGGTGTCGCCCGAGGCTTCCTGGGTGGGCGAGCGCTTGGCTTCCAGCATGTCCAGGCCAATGAGCAGCAGGATCAGTCCACCGGCGATCTCGAATGCAGGCAAGGTGATACCGAACATGCGGAAGATAAGCTGGCCGCCCAGGGCGAAGCTGGTAAGCACGATGAAGCAGGTCAGCGAGGCCTTGCGCGCCATGCGCTTTCGCCGCTCAGGATCGGCGCTTTCGGTGATCGCCAGAAACGATGGGATGGCGGCGAAAGGGTCGACGAGGAAGAAGATGGAACTCAGCGCCAGCACGGCGAAGCGGACCCAGGGAACGCGGGTCAGCTCGGTCAAGGCGGCTTCGGCTGGGTTGGACAGGAACACGCTTGAGAATCACCGTTCGAGGAGTCTTTATCGAGGCTACAACACTTTGATGATTTCCCTGCGCGAGCGGGTTCATTCTGGTCTACGGCGCAGAAAAGAGTAGACATAGCCCGCTTCGGAAATCTCGAAATGGGAGCCGCGGCCGATTGGATCGTCGCCTGCAAAGGCGGTTTGGACGAAGTCAAGCGTCGCGGGGTCCTCGACCCGATCAGTATTCCAGCCCAGCAGTAGCCTTCCACCGGGCCTGAGGATCGTGTGCATCGCCTTTAGGGCGATCAACTGCGCGTCGCGAGTGTCTACACCGAAGCCAAAGACGCCGTTGCAGAGCACGGTGTCAAACGACTGACTCGCTTCGAGCGAGTCGATCTCGAGCAGGTCGCCAGTGAAGTGGCGCCCCGGTTGGCCCCATTTGGCGTGAGTGGGTTCGATGTCGGTCGTCCAGCACGTGCCGCTCCGGCGACTGAGCAGCGCGCCGTAATGCTTCGTATAGCGGCGACAGCCGATCCAGAGAATGCGGCCTCCCAGTCTTGCATAGGCAGGAAGAATTTGATTCACCAGCACAATGCGGCCCGGATTGCGCTTCACTCGACGGGCGTTCAGGACGTCTTTGGCCCAGATACGCAGCGGGCGCGGCAGGATTCTCTTTGCAAGCGGAGCGGCCACAGTCTGCATCGCGCTGATACTCATGTGGAGTCGATTCTCTCAGAACGGAGGCTACGGCTCTTGCACAAAGGTATCGACGACGCGGTGTCCGTGCGCGTCGTCGACAGGCGCGTTGCCTTCGCGGACCACCAGGCGGGTTTGACAGCCGGATTCGCGCGCGGCGTCCAGTTCGCGAACCACGTCTGAAAAGAAGAGAATCTCGCTGGGATCGACTTTCATGGCCTCGGCGATCGCGGCGTAGCTGCCGCTTGCCTGTTTGGGGCCGGTGCGGGTGTCGAAGTAAGCGGTAATCAGTCCGGTGAGATCGCCGAACGTGGAGTAGCGAAACACCAGCCGCTGCGCTTCCACCGATCCTGAGGAGTAGATGGCGACTTTCCCCTTCGAGGACCAGCGGCGCAAGGCGTCGGGGACGTCGGCGAAGAGTGTTCCCTTCAATTCGCCGGATTCGAAGCCGGACTTCCAGATTTTTCCTTGAAGGCTTTTCAACGCGGTGGATTTGCGGTCGTGATCCATCAGCCAGAACAGATAAGCCAGAGACTCGGCACCATCACCCAGGCAGGGAGGCGCGCTCGCGTCGATCTCCAACCGGCGCTCCTCCGCAAGGTGCACGAGATCCCAGCGCACCCCGTTGTCGGGTAGGTTTCGTCGAAGGAATTCGCGAAAGTGCGCCCGCGAATAAGGAAACAGTTGCTCGTAGACAAACGAAATCGGCGCTACTGTTCCCTCCACGTCGAGCAGATAGACCTGCGGCGAGGGCGCACTCATACGCTAAGGCTATTGCCTGCGCGCGAGCCGAAGTAGGCGGGGCCGAAGCAGAGCGGCTGATACGCCTGATCGACGCCGGTGCCCGTGTAGTGCGGGGTCCAGCCGGTTGTGTCCTGGAACCATCGGATGGCGCGGATGCGGCGGTCTTCGCACAAGGTGAACCAGTGCATGGTTCCCTTTGGGACCCTCAGCATATCGCCGGGACCGACTTCGACGGAGACTACCTTGTCGCCGAGATGCAGAAAAAAGATGCCGCGACCGGCGAGGATGAAGCGGACTTCGTCTTCGGAGTGGGTGTGCTCCTTGTCGAAGCGGGCGAGCATGGCGTCTAGGTTCGGAGTCGCGGGGTTTACGTCGATAACGTCTGCTGTCACATAGCCTCCGCGGCGCTTCATCGCGTCGATCTCCTGCGCGTAGGCTGCGAGGACTGTTTCGGCCGACGCGTCCGCCGGAACGCGCGATAAATCCCAGCTCTCGTAGTCGATGCCGAGCGCGGCCAGACTGGCGCAGATCTCGTGCTCGTCTTCAATCATGCGGTCTTCAGAGGGGAAGCGGAGAACGGCCATATCTACTCCTTGAATCGGGTCGCCTGACCTTTACGATACAAAACCGACTAGTTCTATAACCGTTGGGTTCTGCAGTTTCCCTGGTCTCAAAAGCGAGACCGGGGGCACCCAGCTGTCGTGCCGCAATCTGCATGCTCGCGCTTTCGAGATGCTAGCCCTGGCCGCCGAGCGCTCGCCGTGCTTCCACTTCGAAGAGGAACTCCAGCGCCTCAAGATGCCGGCGGGCCTCGGCTACCGATTCTCCCCAAGTATAAAGCCCGTGACGGCTGAGAAGAACACCATGCGCTTCAGGATAATCGGTGAGAGCGCCGGCGAGTTGAGCTGTTAGCTCGGCGTAATTCTGCGAGTTTTTTAGGATCGGCACCTGTTCGACGTGCACGTGTGTGTCCACGCCGGAGAGGCCTTTCAGCAATTCATAGCCGCCGATGGCCACGTGACGCGCGCCCTCGTGAATGCCGGAGAGGAGCGTGTTCCACACCGTATGCACGTGCAGGATGGCGCCAGCCGTGGGGCGCGCCTTGTAAAGCACCAGGTGCAGCCCGGTTTCGGCGGAAGGTCTGCCCTCGCCGCCGACTACGCGGCCTTCCAGGTCGATTTCAATCAGGCCGGCAGGAGTGAGCGTGCCCTTGTCGAGGCCGCTGGCGGTGACGAAGATGCGGCCCGATTGGCGATCTCGCACGCTGAAGTTGCCGCTGGTGGCCGGAACCCACCCCTGCGTGTAGCACCAGCGCGCGGTGGAGCACAGCGATTCGGCAGCTTCGGTGAGAGATTGGGATTCGGGACTCATGCTTACATGCAGTGTAGCAACCGGTTCGCACTACAATCATTTCTTGCTGCTGAAGGCCCAATCCGTTGAAGTGGTGCTGGTTTCGCCGCGGAATCCGCTCAATATAGGAGCGGTGGCGCGAGCCATGGCCAACTTTGGCTTTGCGCATCTCAGCGTGGTGGCGCCCTACGAGGCGCACTGGCGCGAGGCCTGTTCGGCAGTCGGCGCCGAAGATCTGCTCCAAGACGCAAAGATGTCCAAGACATTAGCAGAGGCTGTAGCCGGCTGCACGCTGGTGATCGGAACCGGGACGCTCGTCTATCGCAAGCCGGAGCAGACGGTGGTTGCGCTACCCGAGTTGCCGCGGCCGGTTCAAGATGAGCTGGCTCGCGGCGGACGCATTGCGCTGGTCTTTGGGCCGGAAAAGCATGGGCTCACGCGCGAGGACCTTTCCTGGTGCCAACTGCTGGTCGAGATCCCCACCGATCCGCGCCAGCCGTCGATGAACCTGGGGCAGGCGGTTGCCGTTTGTCTCTATGAATTGGCTTCGCGTGCGGTCGCGGCCCAAATCACCTTGCCCGCGGACGACCCTGCGCAGGGAGCGGAAGAGTCACCCACTGCTGCGGCTTCCGGAAGCCTCGATCTGCTGGCAGGAGTGATCGAAGAGACCATGGCCGCGGCCGGCTACTCGCCGCGCTCCATGCAGGCGGCTAACCGCCATGATCTGCGCCTGTTGCTGCGCCGGCTGGGCCCCTCTGAACGGGACACACGGCGCATCCTGGGCTTGTTCCGGCGGATTCTCTTTCGACTGCGGGGCGGGCCTGATTGAAAGTCATCCGGGGTATTAACTTGGGCTGCAACTAACGTGTTATACGGCGCATTTGGGCGTCACAAATTGAGAAGAACCCTGCTAGAGTGGGCCTCAAAGGCTACCCCCATGCCCATTGTTTCCGGTCCTTCCCGATTTGTCCCGATCGCCCAGTCAGGGCGTTGCCCAGTGGTGCTGCTTGTCCTGTTTGCAATGTCGCTCGCAGCATGGGCGCAGCAGCCGCAGCCTGAAACGCCTCAGCAGCCGACCCCCGGCACTGCGATGCCCGCGTCAGATGCTCCGCAAGCCCCGGGGCAAAGCACCGCACAGACCGCACCGGTGCAGGCGCCTGCTTCGATTCCAGACGCGACGCAATCGCCGGCTACAAATGGCTCAGTTCCAGGAAATGTGCTCGCGTCGGCTGTCGCCCCTCCCGACGTGCATCCGGTTGCCCCAGCCAGCCCTTCAGCAGCGCAATCCGCCCCCCTGTTGCAGCACGCACAGGCCAGCGCCATCAGCGAAGCGGAGCTGAAGCAAATGCTGGTGGGAAAGCAGTTCTACCTGCGCAATGGCTACCTGGGTGACACGCTCAACTTCGATGAGCGCGGCCGCATCGTCAGCCACTCTCCGCGAGGCTCTTACACGCTCAGCATCGTCCAGATCGATCATGTGCGCCTGACCAAGCACAAGGTGGAGCTCGAAGGCACCCGTTACGGACTACACTTCAACGAACAACTGGCCTACGAAGACTCTTCCAAGGCCTATGACCAGGTGCGCATCACTCCGAACAAGAAGGTGGTGCGGATCACGTTCGACCGCGAGATGGTGGTGAGCCCCAAGAAAAAGAAAGAGCCGGTCAAGGAGAAAGGCATAACCGTAAAGCTTGCCGTTGCAATAACCCCAACTCCCGGCTCCGCACCCGCAACCGTACCCGCTTCCGCTGCCACAGCCGCAGTTACAGTGCCGACCGAAACGCCGTCCGCACCTACGGCCCCAGCGGACGCCTTGGCTGCTGCGCAGACTTCAGCTTCTCCACCTTCTGCGGCACCGAGCGCGGCGCCTGCACCCTCGCCAACTCCCGATCAGGTGGCTCTGGCTCCATCGACTGCCTCACCGGCACCACTCGCGGCGGCGCCGCCCGCAACTGCGATTGCCTCCGAGCCGGGCGAGATGAGCGATGCAGACCAGCTGAAAGCCTCCATCGCCGCCACGCCCGAGGCAGAGCGGCCGGCCGACCCCTCCAGCGTGACGACCACCACTTCGCAGGCACACGCCAATCAACTGCTGCGCGAAGCTCTGGACGCAACGTTGGCTCCCGGACTCGACGAACGCATGATGACTGCCATGCCGGATTTCTGGAAGCTCTATTACCAGTCGGTTGCTGAAAAGCGCGACTACCACCCCGCCGATCCGTCCGTCCTCCGCCAGAACACCGTGGATGAGAAGGCCCATCTGCTGACCAGTTTCGAGCCGGACTCGAACGATTTTGCCCAGGCCGCCGGCGTGGCGGGCATGGCCCTCTACCACACAGTGATCGGGCCCGACGGCAAACCGGGCGAGATCGCCGTGGCCCGGCCCATCGGCTTCGGCCTCGATGAGAACGCCGTCGCATCCATTCGCAAGGCCAAGTTTTCGCCCGCCGTGAAGGATGGCAAGCCGGTTCCGGTGATGCTCGACCTGGTGGTGCAGTTTCGCATCTTTTCTCATCGCACCGCCGCCCTGAGTGCACCCGAAACGGCGGACAAAGGCAAGTCCGCGGAGCCTCTCCTTCCGGGTCCATACAGCGTGCCGCACCCCAACTAATCTATACTCCCCATCGATGAGTGCGCCCTTTCTCAAGCTGATCCAGACCGGAGCGACGGCGGAAGTGGCTGACGCTGTTCAGACCGACCCGGCGCTTGCTTACGCGCGAGACCCGCAGGGGGTTTCGATGCTGCTGTGGGCCGTCTACTGCGGGCAAACGCTTGTCCGGGACTTTCTCCTGGCTCGCCTCGCCGCCACGGGCATCGCGCTCGATGTCTTTGAGGCTTCGGCCGTTGGCGATGAGGTGCAACTAAAAGCCTTGCTCGAGGCAGACCCGGAGCTAGCTCAATATTTCTCTGGCGACGGATGGACGGCGCTGCACCTGGCCGCCGCATTCGGCACGCCGGCCGCGGTCTCGGTGCTGCTCGCCGCAGGCGCGCCCGTCGACGCGGTCAGCCGCAATCCGCAGCAGAATCAGCCGCTCCACGCCGCGCTGGCGCTGGGCAAGAATGCGGAAACAATCCGGTTGCTGCTTGCACATGGAGCCCCGGTCAACGAGGCTCAGGCCGGGGGATTTACGCCAATCTTCTCCGCCGCTATCGCCAATCGGCGGGACCTCGCGGAAATGCTGCTTGCTCATGGCGCCGATCCGCATCGGAAGACCGACCAGGGCAAAACTGCGGCCGATTTTGCGCGCGAGCGAGGCCATGCCGAGATTGCCGCTTGGCTGGAATCGCTGCCCGCAGCTTGAAAATCCCAAAACCCTCGCGGTTAGAGTATGGCTCAACGAGAACAATCGGAAGCAGGATCGCTTTCGGCTGTCCGGCGCGGCCTTACATCTGCCTCGCTTCTGGTATTTGTCGTCCCACTCATGGTGAAAATGCCGGACCGCAGCAAGACCGCTGCGGGACATCGTGGGACCCGCAAGACATTCGCCCTACATCGGCAGGACAGCGTACTTTTTCCGCCCAACGCCGCAGGACACCGGTAAGGCTTCTGTAAGACATCCGTAAGACGCTGTAAGGCGTACAGAATTTTGCCTCAAATTTGTCTGGCGCTCTGTCGGACTGTCTTACGCAAGCCCTGGAATCGCTCCGATTCGCGTCCTGCAAGCCGAGGGAAGCGGTAAGACGGAGCTGAAACCCGCAATTGCTGTCCGACTGCCACTCGATGTAGGTCTCGCTAGCGGTCGCGCCTGTCCAACGGACAAGTTCCACGCGTCATACCAATGTTCCGCGTCTTACGCGGTTCGTTGGAGATTGCTCAGGATGGGATTTGAAGCTGCTCAAAAATGGATGAATCGGCTGCAACCACCTCATGCATCGGGCAACACTTCCCAGAGCTCGACCTTGTTGCCTTCCAAATCCCATATCCAGGCAAATTTGCCGAAGTCGAAGTTGTCGCGGTGGGGATCGATACGCACGCCGGCCGCTTCCAGCTGAGCCAGCAGCTCGTCAAGATTGTCGACGCGGAAGTTGATCATGGCCTGCTGGGCGGGGTCGCCAAAATAGTCCGAGTCGCTCGGGAAATGGCAGAAGAGGGTCGTCCCGGCCGACTCCGGCCCGGTGAAAGCCGGAGCACCGCCTTCTCCCACCTGAATGCCGAGGTGCTCCGTATACCAGGCCGCCAGCGCCTTGGGATCGCGCGCTTTCAAAAAGACTCCGCCAAATCCAACTGCCTTTGCCATTTCTAATCCTCCCGCTGAATGAGCTGTTCGAGTTTGGGCTTGTGCTTGGCCTCGCGGCCGGTGCGCGGTTCGGTATCCAGCACCCGGGCGGGCTTGGGCTGGCCCACCCGCTCGCGGGCGTTGGCCTTCACGGCCTTGGTTACAGAAAACTTTTCCAGCTTGCGTTTTGTCATTTCTTGGGCTTCGATTCCCGGAATGGTAGCACGTTCCGCGATGGTCTTGCGTTCCGTTGCTGTAAGGTCGAGTATGGAATAGATTGAGCCTTCAAGGGAAGAGCCGGAGACCATGGAAGAGCGGGAATTTTTCAACGAAACGACGGAACAGCGCAGCCACACCCTGACCTGCCCCAAGTGCGGCCAGGCGGGGGAATACAAAGTTACCTGGGTAGTTCGCCGCAAACGGCCGCAACTGCCGCGCAACGCCGACGAGCGCGACCGAGCCCGCTTCGCCAAGGCGCAATCCTATATGGTGCGCCGCGACGACAAACTGTCCTGCGCCAACATCCGCTGCCGCAAGCCGTTCGAGATTACGGGGCTGCAGTCGCTGGCGTTTTTGTCGGAGTAGCGGGCCGGTTCGGCGTCTTCGCGTCGGCATTGCCGTGGCCACAGTTCCACAGCCGATTTGGCGTTTTTTGTGCTGTGAAACTGTGGAGAGGTCTGGATTAAGCTGCTGATTTAATGATGCTTAGATTGGTCTTCACAGAATCACAGCCCAAAAAGCGTTGTTGTTTTTTATTTCGGGGCTTGCGGGTATACGGTACGGGGGTATGGAGGGGGAGGGGGGTGGGGTCGTTAGCCTATCTCTTCGAGATATATCTGGAAGATGCATTTTCAGGCTGCGTTCCTTTCCCGTCCCTTTTGCTCTCGAATTCGATTGTGCGCCAACGGAGCGTAATTATCTGCAATTTTTTTGGCGTTGTAGCCTCAACGCCTATTGTTTTGTCACGGCGAAGTTGGAAAATTCCCACGAGCCCAGGGAGCCGACGGCGCCGTCGGCATGGAAACCAACCAGGCTGCCGCCATCTGCCGGTGTTCCCGCCACCGTTCCCACCTGCTGATCGTTGATGAACAAGGTCGCCGTCCCTCCCGCGGTTTGCACGCGAAGTGTATTGGCTTGGCCAGCCCCTTTCTTGATGGCGGGGCTGGTTGCTGCCGGCAATGGCATGAGCCAGCGTCCGCCGACCAGGCGCTCAACCGCAAAATAGCCAGCGGCCGTGACCTCAAACACGTAGAAGCTAGAGAGATCTTTCGCCCAAAAGAGGATTGCGGCCCCCTGATCTTCCAATTTATCGCTGGCGCCCGACTGGACGGTGACACACACGGTGACATCGGTGTACACGTCGCCCTGGTAAAGCTCGCTTCGATTCGTATGGAGCGCAAGCAGGTTGATGACAAATTTGCCGTTCTTGACCGCAGCCGTAGAGGCAGTGGTTGGGGCGACGTTCCAAGCCGGATTGAGGGTAGCAAACGAGTCCTGAAACAGAACCTTGCCTGGGCAACCCGCCGCCATTGCGGGCACTGCGGAAATCAGGCTTAGAGCGAAAGCGAGGAGCGCGGTGCGCATGAGGTCAACCTGCCTTTCATCGCGCTCCTGCCGTTCCAATCGGCGGTGCGCGTTTCTCGAAACAACCTGTGGCCCAATTGCTCTTGGGAGGCCGGCAGATCGTAAGCCGCTTCTTGTGGGCAATCGAATGAAGTTTCTCCACCCTGGGGCAGCAAACGGGCCTTTGAAGCATCATCTCCGGTGAACAATTACCTTAAATTGAAATTCGCACTTTTGCGACAGAATTTTTATTGAAATCTCGCTGGATGCCTCAGAATCTGTCGAAAAACTATCGAGCGAAGTCGAGCATGGACAGGAGCCCATCCCTCAGGGGCTAAAGCCCAACAGATTCTCAGCACTTTACGGCACGACTAAAGTCGTGCCCTTTCAAAACGGTTTCGAGAAGGACAGTTCTTGGACAGGTTCTCAGAGCCTGCCCTGAGCCACGTCGAAGGGTGTCAATACTGCCGGCTGCTGTCAACGCCTGCGCTCACATCGTGATAGTAGTCGTACATGTGGCTCACGTTGGGGTTTCCCATGCCTGGCCTGATTGCTACTTGCCTTCTGGCCTGTTCCTCCTGCGCTTGAAGCAGCGCGGCGTCCTTGCCCGCCAGCGGATCGCCCAGCGCCTGTCCGCGCCCGTAAGCGTCTTTGGCCCCTGAATTATCGCCATTGAATTGCAGCGCCGCGCCCAGATTCGTCCAGCCCTGAGCAAAGTTCGGATTCAATTGCAAAACCTGCCGGTATGCCGCAATTGCGTTGGGAAGATCTCCCAGCTTGGCGTAGCCGTTGCCGAGTGTATACCACACCTTGGCGTTGTTGAGCCGCTGCGCCAGCGCCTTCTCCTGGTCGAGCGTGGAGAGGGCCGACTTCCAGGCTGCTCCGCCGGAATAGGCCGCGGCAAGGTTGTTGTAGTAGGTGGGTTGGTTGGGGTTGATCTGGATCGCGTGCTTGATTGCGTCAACACCCTCGCCAAACTGGTTGTTCTGGGTGTAGGCCACTCCCAGCGCATGCCAGGCGGGCGCCGCGTTGGGCTGGATCGTCACGCAGCGCTTGAGCGGATCGATCGCTTTATCCGGCTGGTGGAAGCCAAATATGTAAGCGTTTGCCATAGCGCCCCACGCTTCAATGTTGTTGGGCTCGGCTTTGGTCCACGCGGTGGCATAGTTAAGAAGCCCCTGCCAGTCTTTGGCATTCTGGTAGGCAAGGGAGCGAGAGACCGAATAGCTCTGCGCATGCGCTGCGCAACTATAGGCGAGGAGCAAGGCAATCAACGGCAGAAATGCGGGGATGGAAAGGGAGCGAGTTTTCATGCGAGTCAACTCCTAGAGGGGCCTCTCCAGAAACTAAGTTTACAGAAGGCCGGTTGAGGTTTGTAGTTTCCCACCCATTCGCAAGAAACACGAATGGAAGGGGCACGGAGCGTTTGGGGCCGGGCGAATCGGAGTTCCTGAACAGGTTCTAAAACGAATGGGAAACGCGGAGGATGGGCCGGCGTGGCTATTTTTGCATTGACACGGTCCCGTCGGCGTGAAGATACCACTCGAATCCCGCATCGCCGGGGTTCATTCCCCGCACATGGACGTGGGTGCATCCCTGGTGCAGGTGGAAGTAGACGCTTACATTTCCGTTCGCCAACAGATCGGGGCAGTAATACGTCTTGCATCCTTCAATGAGGTCGCATTTTTGGTAGGTACCGCTTTGCGAATTCGAGGGCTGCACCGGCGCGTTGGTGAATGCCGCAATCTGGCTCTCGCTGGTGAAGTGGGTGGACGCGGGAGCGCGACTGAGAGCGCTGGCGTAGTTGGCCGCAATCTGGTCGTGCCCATCCGCCGCGGCGCGCTTCAGGAACTCGATTGCCTGGGCGCGGCTGCGGACCACCCCGTGGCCCAACTCATAGGCCAGCCCCAGGTCAAGCTCCGCGGGAGCGTAATGCTGGGCCGCGCTCAGTCTGAAGTAGCGGACGGCCTCGACTTGATCTTGGGGAACGACTTTGCCGTCCTCATAAAACTCGCCCATCAGATCCTGCGCCGCGCGACTATTCTGCTTCGCGGCCAGGTCGAGCCAATGGAGCGCCTGCTTTGCATCCTTCGGCTCGCCCTTGCCGTTCAGGTAATCCTCGCCGATCGCCGCCTGAGCCCTCACGTATCCCATTTGAGCCGATTTCTCGAAGTATCCGATCACCACGTTCGGCGGCTGGTGAGCTGCCTGGGCCTGCATGCCCATCTGGAAAACCTGCTCTCCCGTGGCTCCGGCCGGAATCGAGACGTCTGCTGCCTTGCAGGGCGCCATCATGTATCCGCCGCAGGGCCGCCCGGTCACCGGGTCAAACTGCTGCTTGCGCACCGGCGGTCCCGGCGCAGGCGTTACCACGTTCGGCCCGGAATAGGGGGTATTCTGATAGGCAAGGGCGAGATAGACCGGATAGCCCTGCGCATGCCCCGCACAACTATAGGAGAGGAGCAAGGCAATACCCACCAGATCTGCAACGATGGAAAGGGAGCGAGTTTTCATGCGATTCCACTCCTGTGGGGAAATCGAAGAAGCGATGCTTCCAGTTGGCGCTCTCGGGCTGGGCCGCAGAAGCAATCGGAAGCCGGAGATAAGCATTCACGCAATAGGGTCCGGGCACAGCTTCGGATCAGGCTTGATGTTCTTTATACCACCGGTAAGCTTAGATTGACGCCACTTGGCCGATTGCGCTTAGCGGCCTGTCAGGCCTCAACTTGAAGCTTCGCGCGAGTTGTTGCCGATTGGGAATCCGGTTCATTCTTGGGCTGGCCGGGTGGCGCGGGGCGCGCGGACTGTGATTGAATCGAAGATGTGAAGGGCTGGGTCGCGGGCTGCGGCAATCGGGCCTGGGCGGCCAGCAAACGGAGAGACACGATGGCGAATTCCCTGCTTCCCCCTGAAGAACGCAACCTCACCCCCGACC
>Ga0302324_100019462_pt1 | contig 13331 bp, 10 predicted proteins | sample Palsa_T0_1_FD_201949 | JGI IMG/M metagenome (GOLD analysis project Ga0302324, IMG submission 201949) | Peat permafrost microbial communities from Stordalen Mire near Abisko, Sweden - Palsa_T0_1 | ecosystem: Environmental > Terrestrial > Soil > Palsa > Peat permafrost | place: Sweden: Abisko...
TCTCCACCGCCTGGAGCGAGCCGACGCTGTTCAAGCTGGCCTACGCCTGGGAAGTTCAGATGAACGCCCGCCGCAAACCCGGGTTCGCCGCCAGTGTCAGCTAAGCCTTCTCCTCCACCACGCCTGAGCGTGTTGTTGGCATCGGACGCGCCGGTAGGAGTTATCTTTCGCCGCGGTCCCAGCAAGCTCGTGCGCAGCATTCTGTGGAACCGCGACACTGACAAATTCACGCCGGGCCAGTGGTTCAAGGGCAAGATCTATCCTGATCGTTCCGACGTTTCTCCCGACGGACGCCATATGATCTACTTCGCGATGGGCGGCGTGGCGTGGGCGATTCCCAAAACGGGAGGAACATGGACCGCGATTTCGCAGGTGCCTTCGTTGACCGCGCTCGCTATTTGGCCTCAAGGCGATACTCGGGGCGGCGGAGGAATTTTCGCTTCGAACAGCTCCTATTGGCTGGACACGTATCGCGAACCGCTCCGAGACGATACAAAACTGAAGCGTGTCTCGACTAAACCGGCGCCCTCGCGGATGGAGCGAGACGGGTGGTTGCAGAAAGAAACCGGTCGCAAAACAAAGGTGTTCGTGGTGTTCGAAAAACCGCTTGCCAAGGGATGGACGCTTCGCCTAAAACAGAACTTCCTTAAAGACCGATACGAGTTGGAGCAACGCGAGCATGCCTTAAGACTCGAGTTCCCAACCTGGGAATGGGAGGAGTGGGACCGTAAGAGATTGGTCTGGGCCGAGCGAGGCCGCGTCTGCACCGCAACCCTGGGAACGGAAGGCTTGGGCTCGGCCCGGACACTATGCGAGTTCAATCCTATGATTGCCCCGAGGGCACGGCTATAACCGTGGCCCGCAAGCCCGTAGAAGTCAATCCGGGGCTAACCGCGAACTCGATCATCGCCGGAAAATAAGGACCCAACAGCTAGTCTCATGTCCCAGAAATTTGTTGAAAATCTGCGCAAGGTGGGGCGGTCCTCCCGGCTGCTCGGCGCAGAGACTGCGGCCGGCGCCCTCGTCGGCCTTCCCTTTGAGCGTCTTGGAGGAGCCGGACCAGGGGCCGCTGCGAGCAGGGGTCCGGAGCGGACGAGGGCGTCCGCCCCACAACGAAATATGTTACGAACCACTGGGACACGAGACTAGCGCCTGGCGCGCAACACGGTCTCCTAAAGAAACTCGCCACGGATACTCACCGGCTCGAAGTCTGGAACGTATCTTCTCTCTCGGGGGAGCGTTTCCTTGCATCCTCACAACCAGGCTCAGGCGACGGTCGCTTGGGTTCTGCATCTTCTTCGCTTCTCATCGCCCCCCCTTTTACTAGTTTAGAACCTACAGACTGGCCTCTAGTTCGCCAGCTCCGCGCACATCCCCGGCACGCTCCGCCCCATGAATCCCAGGCTGTCGTCCATCCCCAGCCCCGATAAATTCAAGCGCTTCGCCGCGTCCGCCGCGCCCCCCGCGCAGGCCGTCTTAGCGCGCGATCGAAGTTCCGCGATCGACGCCCGCCACTTCACCAGATCCGCCTTCTTCGCCACCGGTCCGTGCCCCGGGATCACGATGTCGAAGTCCAGCTGCAACACGCGATCGAGCGTCTTGTCCCACTCGACGATGCTGCCCTTGGCGCTATAGTCGATAAACGGCGCGCTGCCATTCACGAAAAGATCGCCCGTGTGCAGCACGCGCTCCGCCGGAAACAAAATCACCGCATCGCCATTGGTGTGCCCGCGGCCCAGATGATGCGCGCTCACTTCCCGGCCTCCCACAAACACCTGCGCTTCGTCGGCATAAGTGATCTGCGGAAGTCCGGGCTGATTGCCCGCCACCATGTTGGCGCGCGCATTCTTGTGGATTAGAATCTCAGCCGGGGTATTCTTCAGCATGAACGCATTGCCGCCGGTATGATCGCCGTGCTGGTGCGTGTTCAGGACGTACTTGATCGGCTTGTCGCTGACGGTTTTCACCTTCGCCAGGATCTCCGGCCCGTCCTGCTCGAACTTGTCGTCCACCAGCAGAACGCCTTCCTCGGTCGGCATTACGGCCACGTTGCCGCTGGCCGCGTTCATGATCACCCACAGATGGTCGGTCACCTTCTGGACTTCGAGCGGCTGCTTCGGCGGCTGGGCCTGCAGCCAGATCAGCCCCAATCCGGCAGTCGCCAGACCGATCCCGCCAAGACGAATGATTCCGGTTTTTTCCATAGACATATTGCGAACAGTATATCGCCGATAACTGATTTCGAGCGGCGCTATTCCAGCCTTTTTCATTTACTTCCCGGCTTGCCGGAGCGCCAGAGCGGCCATCGCCGCCTAGAATCGCAGGCAGAAAGGAGGTGTACCGTGAGCAAGAAGCATACGGAAACACCAACCGGCGAAACCCCTGCGCATCCCGAACCGGCTACGCAGCATACATCCATCATTCAACCGATCATTGACGACCTGAAAGGCGACGATCTGAAAGGAACCACCTCCACCGAACTGCCGAGAGAAGACTTGGTCGCGCCCCCGCGCGGTCCCCTGCATCCACCTCAACCCGCCGAACTCGATCAGGACCCAGGCGGCGGCTACAATCCGGACGGCACCTACCCCCAAACCTGACCGCGGCGGCTTGACCGCCTTCCCACGCTTTGAAAATCTGGACCATAATAGAGACAAGCAGCACACAGTAGGTGCAGTGCAGTAATAAGGATGGTTCCCATGCAGAAGTTGGCCGCACTCGCGGTTGCAGCGGCGTGTTCTTGTCTGATGTTTGGCCAGCAAGCCGCCGACGCCCCCGCGCCCGTCCGTCCCAGGGCCGGCAAGGTCCAGATTTTCAAAGAGGCTGACCTCAAGATCGGAATGAAAGGCTACGCCTGGACCGTTCTTCAGGGTTCAGAGCCGGAACCGCTTCCGGTAGAGATCCTCGGGATATACAAGAATCAGTGGGGACCCAAACAGGATGTGATTCTCGCCAAACTCGGTGGCAAGGGACAGCGCACCAACGTCGCCGCCGGAATGAGCGGCAGCCCGGTGTACATCGACGGCAAGCTGGTGGGCGCCATTGCGCTGCGCTTCAGCACATTCTCGCCGGATGCCCTGTGCGGCATCACGCCCATCGAGCTGATGCTCGAAGTGAATGAATTCGACGCGTCGCGTCCCGCCAACGCGCGCACACCCGAAAAAGGCGCTGTTCACAACGCGGCTTCGTCGGGAATCTTTTCGACGCCCGGCGCCACGGTTGGCTCCAGCCCTTTCCCAATCTCCAGCATGGTTCCCATCGAGACACCGCTGAATTTCGCGGGATTTTCCGAAAACGTTCTGCCCACCTTCGCCCCCGAGTTCGAGCAAATGGGGATGACGGTAGCCGGCGGCGGCGGGGCCAGCACCATGACCAGTCCCAAGCCCGCTCCGGGCTGGCAGACATCCTTGCAGCCGGGCGACGCCGTCAGCGGCGTGCTCGTCACCGGCGACATGAGCATCAGCGCCATGTGTACCGTCACTTTTAACGACCTCAAGCACGTGCTGTTTTGCGGCCATTCGTTCTTCAATCTCGGCCCAGTGGATATGCCTATGGCCAAGGCCGACGTGATCACCACACTCGCTTCGCAATACCAGCCCACCAAGTTCGGAAATGCCACCGAGATCGTCGGCGCGTTGAAGCAGGATCGCCACAGCGGCGTTTTGGGCGACCTCGGCGAGACCGCCGAAATGGTTCCAGTAACGCTCCACGTTCGCTCGTTTGGCGACAACAATGTGGTGCGCAAGGAAAAAGAACTGCACTTCAGCGTCTTCGTCCAGCAGAAATGGACGCCCTATCTAATGATGATGACGCTGTTCAATTCCATCTCGAGCCTGAACGAGTTTGCCGAAGAGACCACCTATCGCTTGAGCGGAAAAGTCGCATTGGATGGGCAGCCCGGTGTTTCACTGTCCACCATGCTGGCCGCCAACGAAGGTCCCGCGCCCGTTCCCAACCAACTCGCCGGATGGTGGGGCGACAAGTTTAATCGCCTGTTCCTCAATCCTGTGCAAATCCCCAAACTCAAATCGGTGGATGCGACGGTCGACATTCTGCCGGATCGCCGCGAAGCCATGATCGAAAACGCCTGGGTACCCGCCAGCGAAGTGGAAGCCGGCACCGAAGTCCCGGTAAAAGTGTTTGTGCGCCCCTACCGCGGCGATCGTATCGAAAAGGACTTCACGCTGAAGATTCCAGCCGGTTTAGCCAAAGGCGAGCATCGGGTGCTGTTCAGCGATGCCGACACCCTAAATCGTATGCAGAGTGTCGCCACTATGTCCGAGCCATTTATCGACATTAAGCAGACGGTATCGCTGATGAACCAGGAACGCAGCAATAACAAACTCTATGTCTCGCTCGTCGAGCCTCGGCCCACCGTATTTTATGAGGACAAAACGCTGCCCAGCCTGCCGGCTTCCATCATGAACGTGATGCAGACCGACCGCACCGCCAGCCGGCACCTGCAATCCTCGCCGGAAAGCGCGATCGAACAGGGGAGCATCCCGTTCGACATGCTGATCGACGGCAGCTACTCGCTCAGGATCACAGTAAAGTAACACCACCCAATGAAAACAATTCGCCTCCTCCTGGTCGCCATCGGCGCCTTAGCCACCGGCTTTGCCGTGGACACCCACTTCTGGCAGCACGGCGACCGCTCCGATTTCGAAAGTGGAACGCTCAAGAACCTGTCGCTGCGCGCCGACGGCCGCATTTTTCTCGCGCCCGAATTCACCGAGATCTTCGATTCCTCCACGCCTTATCTCTGGACCCTGGCCGCGGACTCCAAGGGCAACCTTTACACCGCGGGCGGCGGCACCGGTAGCGGAACGGCCAAGGTTTTTGTAATCGACCGCGCGGGGAAGAGCCGGGCCTTCGCGGAGCTGGATGGTCTCGAGATCCACGCCATCGTGCTCGATGCCAAAGACGAGGTCTACGCCGCCACCGATCCAGACGGCAAGATTTATAAGATCGGCTCCGACGGCAAGCCGAAGCTCTTCTACGATCCCCACCAAAAATACATTTGGGCCATGGCGTTCAACGGCAAAGGCGATCTGTTTGTCGCCACCGGCGATCAAGGCGAGATTTACCGCGTCAGTCCGTCCGGCATTGGCTCCGTTTTCTTCAAAACCGAAGAGACGCACGCCCGATCGATGGCTTTCGACGCGCAAGACAACCTGATCGTCGGAACCGAGCCGAGCGGTTTAATTTTGCGAATCTCGCCGGCGGCCGAAGGTTTTGTGTTGTATCAAGCGCCCAAGCGCGAGATCACCGCGGTTGCAGTCACTCCGGATGGCGCGATATACGCCTCTGGTGTCGGCAACAAAATCGCGGTGGCGCAGGCCGCTCCTCCACCACCTCCAGCTCCCCCACCCAGCCTTGCCGGGGTGGTCCTGGTAGGCAACGCGCGAACCACGCCTGTTACGGGTGGTCCCGGACCGTCCATCGCCGGCGGCTCGGAAGTGTACCGGATTAATCCCGATGGCTCGCCGCGCAAGATCTGGTCGAGCGGGCAGGATATCGTGTATTCCATCGGATTCGACGCCGGCGGATTGCCGCTACTGGGCACCGGAAATCGCGGCAAGATTTATCGCCTGGATTCGGACAGCGTCAGCACGCTGCTTCTGGATGCTTCGCCCACGCAAGTGACAGGCTTTGGCCGCGGGCCCAACATCGGTTCAAAGCCCGGCGATCTTTACGCCATCACCGGAAATATCGGCAAGGTATTTCGCATCGGCCCCGGCTTCGAGAAGAAGGGATCGTTTGAAAGTCCCGTGCTGGACGCGGGCGCATTCGCCTATTGGGGTCGAATCAGCTATCGCGGTTTGGGAAAGCTCACGGTCTCGACGCGCAGTGGAAACAGAAGCCATCCGGAAAGCAACTGGAGCCCCTGGGTCACGCTACAAACCGACACCAGCGCGGCGGCTTGCGACTCTTGCGGCGCCGGCCGAACCGTTTCGCCGTCCGCCCGATTCCTGCAATATAAAATCGACTTGACGCCCGCCACGGGCCAGCCCGAACCCGAGGTCTCTTACATCGAAGTGGCGTACCTTCCGAAAAACGTCGCGCCCGAGGTGGAAACCATAGACATTACGCCGCCCAACTATCGCTTCCCCGCTCAGTCGCTTACTCTCACTCCGTCCACCTCGATCACCCTTCCGCCCATCGGCCAGCAAAAGAGCGCCTCCACTTTCACCGATAGCGGTTCGCAAACCATGAACTATGCGAAAGGCTTCCAAGGCGCTCGCTGGCTGGCAGCGGATGAGAACAGCGACTCCCTGGTCTATCGCGTCGAAATTCGCGGCGTGAAGGAGTCCGGCTGGAAGCTCCTCAAAGACAGCGTCAAGGAAAAGGCGCTCAGTTGGGATACCGCGGCGTTTCCCGACGGTGAATATGTCTTGCGAGTCACCGCGTCGGATTCGCCCAGTAATCCGCCCGATCAGGCCCTCACCGCCGCCTTGGTCAGCGATCCGTTCCTGATCGACAACACGCCTCCGCAGATCGCGAATCTCACCGGAGCGGCTGCTTCAGGCAACAAACTCGAAGTCCGCTGGAGCGCTCGCGACGCGCGCAGCACCATCGATCGCGCCGAGTATTCGGTGAACGGCGCCGATTGGGTGATCGTCGATCCGGTAAGCCGGCTCTCCGATTCGCCCCAGGAAGAATATCGTCTCCTGATCGATCGCCCATCATCCGGCGAGCAGGTCGTCGCCGTCCGCGTGAGCGACGAATTCGACAATCAGACCGTAGACAAAGTAGTGATCAAATAGCTGTGCTGTGTCTGTAAATAGCTGTGGCCACTGTTCATAGCTGTGGCCACTGTTCGTGGCACTGTTCATAGCTATGGCCACTGTTCGTGGCACTGTTCATAGCTATGGCCACTGTTCGTGGCACTGTTCATAGCTGTGGCCACTGTGAATAGCCTGTGGCGCACGCACTCCTGCGTGCCGCGTTCACACTCGTGTGAACGCTAATACATACCAGGATAAGCCACCTTCATCCCCAACGCGCGTTCCCTCGCCGTTTGAATCTGCACCAACTCCCCCTGCCCAATCCCAGGACACCAAGCCGCCGTCTTCTTCCACTCCCGCTTGTTATCCACCAGCTCCGGCCAGAACGGAAACGCGCGGCACTGCACCGGCTTCACCGCATGAATCGAGCACCCGCCATCCCGCAAAAAGTGGCACTGCTGCAAGCGCGGAACGCGCAGCCGAAGCAGATGCTTGGTCCGATAGACGAAGCGCTTTTCGAACTCCCGCACCGTCAACCCCACGTAATCCGCAATGCGGTCCAGATCGCTTTCGGTCAGGTAAACGAAGCCTTGCTGCTCGCAGCAGTTGGTGCAGCCGGGCTGGCATTGGAATCGCAATCCGGTCATGACTGGCTCTTACAATCATAAGCCAGTTGATTTTCCGCAATCCACCTCGATCCGCACGCGATAAAATTAAACATGCGCGCGCTTCTTTTCTTCCCGCTTTTCGCAGTCGGCGTCCTGGCGCAGTCGGGGCCAGGATTCAGCACCTCCAACATGGACATGACGGCCAATCCCTGCCTCGATTTCTATCAGTACGCTTGCGGGACCTGGATGGCCAACAATCCCATTCCGCCCGACCAGTCCAGGTGGGGCACTTTCGACGCGCTCGCGGATCGCAATCGCGCCGTACTGCGCGGCATTCTCGAAAAGGCCTCGGTCGACGACGCGAAGCGTTCCGCGGTGGAGCAAAAAATCGGCGACTTTTATGCGTCCTGCATGGATGAATCGACCATCGACCAGCTGGGGACCAAGCCGCTCGAACCCGAGCTGAAGCGCATCGACGCCATCGCTTCGAAAGGCCAGATCGCCGATGAGTTGGTCCGGCTTCACCCCATGGGCGTCGGTGCTCTCTTCAACTTCTCGTCTACTCCGGATGCCAAGAATTCCACGCAAATGATCGCCGACGCCGATCAGGGCGGCCTCGGCCTTCCCGATCGCGATTATTATTTGAAGCAAGATCCCAAGTCGGTCAAGCTTCGCGATCAATACGTCGCGCACGTGGAAACGATGCTGGAGTTGGCCGGCGAATCGCCCGCGCAGGCCGCCGCGGATTCCAAGGCTGTATTGCGTATCGAAACGGAGTTAGCCAAAGGATCGCTCGATCGCGTCGCGCGCCGCGATCCCAACCAGACCTATCACAAGATGTCCGTCAAAGACCTGCAGGCATTGGCTCCCGGCTTCGATTGGCCGAAATACTTCGCCGGCCTAGGCACGCCTTCTTTCGTCGATCTCAACGTCTCGGCCCCGGATTTTTTCAAAGCCCTGGATGCCGTTCTGAAGGACACCAGCGTCGCCGATCTGAAAGTCTATCTGCGTTGGCATCTGCTGCACGCCGAGGCGCCTTTATTGGCCAAGCCATTTCTCGACTCCAACTTTCAGTTCTTCGGCAAGACGCTCACCGGCGCTACGGAATTGAAGCCTCGCTGGAAACGCTGCGTGGACGCCACCGACGACGATCTGGGTTTCGCGCTCGGCCAGAAATATGTCGAGCAAGCCTTCCCGCCGGAGGCCAAGGCGCGGGTGCTCTCCATGGTGCATGAGATCGAAACCATGCTTGGCCAGGATATTCAGTCGCTCGATTGGATGACGCCCGCCACCAAGCAGCAGGCACTCGTCAAATTGAAGGCCGTGACGAACAAAATCGGTTATCCCGACCAATGGCGCGACTATTCCAGCGTCAAAATCGTCCGAGGAGAAGCCGTGGGCAACGACGAACGCGCCACCGAGTTCGAAGTGCACCGGGTGTTAAACAAAATCGGCACGCCCGTGGATCCCGGCGAATGGAACATGACTCCTCCCACGGTGAACGCCTACTATAGCCCCTTGCACAACAACATCAACTTTCCCGCCGGCATTTTGCAGCCGCCGTTTTTCGATAACCGCATGGACGCGGCCGTGAATTACGGCGCCATCGGCTCAGTGATGGGACATGAGCTGACACACGGGTTCGACGATCAGGGCCGCCAATTCGACGGCCAAGGGAACTTGCGCAATTGGTGGACGCCGGAAGACGCCACCGAGTTTGAGAAGCGCGCCGAATGCTTCATCAAGGAATACTCGGCCTTTACACCCGTGGACGACGTGCATCTCAACGGCAAGCTGACGCTGGGCGAAAACACCGCCGACAATGGCGGCGTGCACCTGGCATTCATGGCCCTCATGAAATCGATGGATGGTAAGCCGCAACCCAAGATCGATGGATTTACGCCGCAGCAGCGCTTCTTCCTCGGCTATGCTCAAGTCTGGTGCCAGAACGTGCGCCCGGAAGCGGCGCGGATGCGTGCGCAGATCGATCCTCATTCCGACGGCCGCGATCGCGTGAACGGCGTGGTTGGCAACATGCCTGAGTTCGGCGAAGCGTTCGCTTGCCACGCCGGACAATCGATGATTCACGCGCCGGCTTGCCGAGTTTGGTGACCTATGAAACTGATCCTGCTCGTCCCCTTCTTCGCGATTAGCGCCTGGGCGCAATCCGGCTCAGGATTTAGCACCGGCAACATGGACATGACGGCGAATCCCTGCGTCGATTTCTATCGCTACGCCTGCGGAACCTGGATGGCCGACCATCCCATCCCCGCCGATCAATCCTCGTGGAACACCTTCAACGTGCTGGCGGATCGCAATCGCACCGTCCTGCGCGGAATCTTGGACCAGGCCTCGGCCGACGATCCCAAGCGCTCGCCGGTAGACCAAAAAATCGGCGATTTTTATGGCTCCTGCATGGACGAATCCGCCATCGACAAACTGGGGATCGCGCCGCTCGAACCGGAGTTGAAGCGCATCGACGCGATCGCATCCAAGGAAGATGTACTGGCCGAGCTGATTCGCCTGCACCGCATTGGCGTGGGAGCGTTTTTCGCGTTCTCCTCCGAACCCGACGCCAAGAATTCGCTGCAGATGATCGCCGGCGCGGACCAGGGCGGTCTCGGCCTGCCGGATCGCGATTATTATCTCCGGGACGATCCGAAATCGGCAAAAATGCGCCAGGATTATGTGGCACACATTCAAAAGATGCTGGTGCTGGCGGGTGAGTCGCCCGCCCAGGCCACTGCCGGCGCACAGACTGTGATGCGCATCGAGACCGATCTGGCCAAAGCCTCGCTCGACATCGTATCGCGCCGCGATCCCAACCAGGTTTATCACAAAATGTCCGTGAAGGCGCTGGTGGCATTGGCTCCCAACGTCGATTGGCCGAAATATTTCTCCGGCGTCGGCGCGCCCTCTTTCACCGATCTGGATGTCTCGGTCCCGGACTTTTTCAAAGGCTTAAATGCGGTTTTCACGCAAAGCACGGTCGCCGATCTGAAGACTTATCTTCGCTGGCAATTGCTGCACGCCGAAGCGCGGATGCTATCGAAGCCGTTTGTCGAGGAAAATTTTCACTTCTACGGCACGACGCTCACTGGAGTTCCCGAGCTGCGAGCCCGCTGGAAGCGCTGCGTGGATGCCACGGATGCCAATTTGGGTTTTGCGCTCGGCCAGAAATACGTGGAGCGGGAATTTCCGCCGGATGCCAAGGCGCGGGTGCTGGGCATGGTCCAGGAGATCGAAGCGATGCTGGGCCAGGATATTCAATCGCTCGATTGGATGACGCCCGCCACCAAGCAACAGGCACAGATCAAACTACGCGCGGTGACCGGAAAGATCGGCTATCCGGACAAGTGGCGCGATTATTCCAAGGTGAAAATTGCGCGGGGAGACTACCTCGGCAATGACGAGCGCGCCACCGAATTCGAAGTCGAACGCCAGTTGAGCAAGATCGGCACGCCGGTGGATCGCAACGAATGGGGCATGACCCCGCCCACCGTAAATGCGTACTACGACCCGCAGCACAACGATATCAATTTCCCGGCCGGCATTCTGCAGCCGCCATTCTTCAACAACCGCCTGGATGCGGCGGTGAACTACGGCGCCATTGGTTCCGTCATGGGGCACGAGCTGACACACGGGTTCGACGACGAAGGCCGTCAATTCGACGCCGATGGTAATTTGCGGGACTGGTGGACGGCTGAGGACGTTCAGGAGTTTGAAAAACGCGCGGACTGTTTCATCAAGGAGTACTCGGCGTTTACTCCCGTGGATGACGTACACCTGAACGGCAAGCTGACACTGGGCGAAAACACAGCCGATAATGGCGGCGTTCGCCTGGCCTTTCTGGCGTTGATGAAATCGATGGAGGGCAAACCCCAGCCGGCGAAAATCGATGGGTTCACTCCTCAGCAGCGTTTCTTCCTGGCGTGGGGGCAAGCCTGGTGCGAAAACGTCCGGCCGGAAAGGTCGCGGATGTTGGCGCAAACCGATCCGCATTCCCCGTCCAGAGATCGCGTAAACGGCGTGCTGGGCAACATGCCGGAGTTCGGTGAAGCCTTCGCGTGCCACGCCGGACAGCCCATGGTTCACGCGCCGGCTTGCCGCGTCTGGTAATTCGACTGTCACGAACAAATAACGCGCGGCTACCTGCGATATCAGGTAATAATTCCTTTCTCGGGCCCGGTCCCTCCGCCAAAGTCTTTGAGATCAAGCAAAGGCGGGTGTGGCATTTCTCGTGCATTAGTCGGCGCATGAAAAGTCACCTCACTTCGCAAATTGCATTGGCGTCTCAGCTTTTCGCTGCTTCCGCCGGACTGTATTTGTTGGCGCCCGAACTGGTCAACGCTCAGGCTCAGCAAACTCCGGCGATTCAGAAACTAAGTAAAGCGGATCGCGAGCTTACGCAAAAGATCCGAAAGGCAGTGGTTTCCGATAAAGATCTTTCGGTAGCGGCGCACAACATTCACATCACCGCCCAGGATGGCGCGGTTACTTTGATTGGCTCCGTTAAGTCCGACGACGAAAAGAAGGCCATCGAGGACAAAGCGACCGGGATCGCCGGAGCCGGGAAAGTGACCAGCCAGCTGACCGTTGCCGAGAAGTAACCGTCGATCGGAGCGATCCAGGAAAGAAAAAATCATGAGCAACACAGCAGTGTTTGGAGCGTATCGAGACGCCATGGGGTTGAGCGGCGGCCTGGAAGCTTTGCGGGCCGCCGGTTTTCGCAACACGGACATTTCCGTCCTTTTGCCTGAAAATGCGGGCACCAAGGATTTTGTCCACCAGAAGGACAGCAAAGCGCCGGAGGGCGCCGCGGCTGGCGCTACAACGGGAGCGGTGGTGGGCGGCATTGTGGGTTGGTTGGCGGGTATCGGAGCGCTGGCCATCCCAGGTGTCGGGCCGCTGATCGCAGCGGGTCCCATCGTCGCGTTGCTGGCCGGAGCGGGTGCGGTTGGCGCGGCCGGCGGTATTGTCGGCACGCTGGTCGGCCTCGGAATTCCAGAGTACGAGGCGAAACGTTTTGAAGGCCGGGTCAAGTCTGGCGGGACCCTTCTCTCCATTCACTGCGACGATTCTGAGTGGGTGAAACGTGCGAAGAGAATCTTGGAGGACACCGGGGCCGAAGATGTGGCTTCGAGCAGCGAGGCCAAGGCGGACTACGCGGTCAGCGACCGGCCTGGTTCACGCCTGTAGCGTGTTCGTTTGCGTCGAGCGGCGAACTTCAAGTTCGCCGTAGAATGGTCGCGTGACGCGGCGTTCTTTCCTTGCCATCGGCGCTACGGCTTCGGCCTTCGCTCAAGATATCTTGACACTGGCTCCGCCGAAAGCCAACGCGCGCATCCCCTACGGAAAAGCGCCGCAACAGTTTGGCGATCTGTTCCTCCCTCCTAGCGCCGGCCCGCGGCCGGCGGTGATCTTTATCCACGGCGGCTATTGGAGAAGCGCTTACAATCTGGATCACGTCGGTCATATATGCGCGGCTCTGGCGCAAGCGGGCGCAGCGGTATGGAGCCTCGAGTATCGCCGGATTGGCGATCCGGGCGGCAACTGGGCCGGCATGTCGGAGGACATCGTTCGCGGAGCCCAGCAGCTGGTTCCGCTGGCCAATCGTTACAACCTGGACTTGAAGCGCGTGATTGCGGCTGGGCATTCGGCCGGAGGGCAGTTGGCTCTTTGGCTCGCGGCGCAGCAGGCCGTCGATTTGCGCGGCGTGGTCCCTTTAGCGGCCGTCTCGGATTTGCGGCGCGCTTATGCACTCCAGTTGAACGGCGGCGTAGTGGGCGAACTTCTCGGCGGTTCTCCAGACCGTGTCCCACAACGTTATGCCGCCGCTTCTCCTATGGAACTGCTTCCCATTCCCGCTCCGCAGCGCGTGGTGCATGGCACGGCCGACAATGTCGTCCCGTTCGAAATGAGCCAGCGATTTGCCAAAGCGTCGAAGAACGCAACGCTGATCCCCTTAGCCGGCGTCGGACATTTCGAGTTGATC
>Ga0302324_100019463_pt1 | contig 13331 bp, 13 predicted proteins | sample Palsa_T0_1_FD_201949 | JGI IMG/M metagenome (GOLD analysis project Ga0302324, IMG submission 201949) | Peat permafrost microbial communities from Stordalen Mire near Abisko, Sweden - Palsa_T0_1 | ecosystem: Environmental > Terrestrial > Soil > Palsa > Peat permafrost | place: Sweden: Abisko...
CTGGTTTTCCCAGCGGCGCCTGCAGAAGCCGGTGATCTGCGTGGGGAATTTGACTGTGGGAGGCACCGGGAAGACTCCCATGGTGATTTGGATCGCGCAACGATTTGCGCAACAGGGCAAGCGGGTGGGAATTTTGACGCGCGGTTACCAGGGAGTGCGAGTTCGCGAGACGGGTGAGGGAGGCGGGGAGGCTAGCGAAATCGGGAGCGATGAGGCGCGGCTGATGGAATCTAGGTTGCCGGAGGAGTTCGTGCGCATCGGGGTGGGCGCCGACCGTCTTGCCAGCGGCAGCCAACTCGAGCCGTGGGCCGATTATTTTCTGTTGGATGACGGTTTGCAGCACCTGCAGTTGGCTCGCGACGCGAATGTCGTGCTGATCGATGCCCTGGAACCTTTTGGCGGTGGGCACTTACTGCCCGCGGGAAATCTACGCGAGCCAAGGTCGGCGCTGCGGCGCGCGGACGTGGTGGTGATCACGCGGAGCCAGCACTCGCCGGCGATTGAAGCGGTGGTGCGGCGATACAGCCAATCGCCCATTTTTTATGCGAGCGTGAAGCTGGAAGCACCCAAACTTTACGCTGGTAGCACGGCACGCGGAACCGGCTTGCCCGCTGCCGGGTGGAGATTCTTTGCGTTCTGCGGAATTGGGAACCCTCGCGGATTCCTTGCCGATCTGCATCGCGCGGAAATTCCCGTGGCAGGGCACTTTTCTTTTCGCGACCACCATCGATATTCCGCAGCAGACATGCGCTATCTGGAAGGCACCGCGCGCGAGGCGGGAGCGGATGCTCTGCTGTGTACGGAGAAGGACCTCTTCAATTTGGATGACGTAGCGATGCCTTCCATCCCCCTGTGTTTCTGCGCCATGGAATTCGAGATGAACGACGCCGCAGGGTATTGGGAAGCGATCGAATCGACGCTCGCTCGGCGGCGCCCTGGAAACCACCAGACATGAAAATTCTGGTGCGCGCGACGAACTGGGTGGGCGATGCGATTGTTTCGATTCCGGCTTTGGTTGCGATTCGGACCCGCTGGCCGGAAGCCGAAATCACGGTGCTGGCGCGCCCGTGGGTAGCCGATTTGTACTCGAATTCGGGGCTGTGCAATTCCAGTATCGTTCTGCCTGCGGCGGGCGCAGGCGAGGGGCATTCCCGCGCACTCGGCGAGATTCGCAGGGGTAAGTTCGATGCTGCGATCCTGTTCCCAAATTCCTTTCACGCGGCTTGGATTGCGTGGTACGCGCGAATTCCCGAACGGATCGGATACGCGCGGGATGGTCGAAGCTTATTGCTCAGCCAGGCCGTGGCGGTGCCGAAGCCGGGAGAAATTCCCGACCACGAAGTGTATTACTACCTCGAATTGCTGAGGCGCGTGGGGTGGCTCGATTCCTTCCCGCAGATCGACGAAATTCGCCTGCCCATCGCGCCTGCCGCGGCCGCCAAGGCGCACGATAGATTGCAGGCAGCGGGAGCACGAAAAGGAAAATTGCGGATCGCCTTTGCTCCGGGCGCGGCTTACGGTTCGGCGAAATGCTGGCCGCCGGAACGTTTCGCCGAACTCGGCGATCGGCTGATTGCTGACTGCGGCGCCGATGTGATACTTTTCGGAACGGTTTCGGAACGCGAGACCACCGAGCGCATCGCCGCCCGCATGCGACATAGCCCCGTCAATTTTTCCGGCCAGACAACCATAGGCGACCTTCCTTCTTTATTCGCGGCGTGTAACCTGTTCATCGGCAACGACTCCGGCGCGATGCATGTTGCCGCGGCGGCGGGTTTGCCGGTGGTGGCGATTTTCGGTCCTACCGATCCCGAAGGAACCGCGCCGCTGGTCCGCAATCGCATTCTGGTCCGGCGCACGGTCTCTTGCAGTCCGTGCTTTTTGCGTCACTGCCCGATCGACCATCGCTGCATGGAACGAATCGAAGTGGATGCGGTGTACGCCGCGGCGCTGCTCTCGCTGGAGAATATGAATGGCGCCTGATCGGAAACAGGATGCACCGAAACGCCGGGCGGTATTCCTGGATCGCGATGGCACCATCTCTGAGGAATACGGTTACGCCAACCACATCAGCCGTTTTCAGATGTTCCCGTTCGCGGCGGCGGCGATACGCCGGCTGAATGAGGCGGAAATTCCGGTGATCGTGGTCACCAATCAATCGGGAGTAGCGCGGGGATATTTTGGAGAAGAACTGGTGGCTAGTATCCACAAAAGAATGAGCTATGAACTTGCGGCGGGCGGAGCACACGTCGATGGCGTTTACTATTGTCCCCATGTCCGCGCCGACGGCTGCAAGTGCCGGAAGCCCGAGCTAGGAATGCTGGAGCAGGCCGCGCGGGAGCACCACCTGGAAATCCCTGGTTCGACGGTGGTGGGCGACCGATACTCGGATGTCGCGTTGGGGCACGTTGCCGGTTGCCGCAGCATTTTTGTGCTGACGGGCTATGGCCGCGGCGATTACGAGTGGCATCATGCTAGCTGGCCGCGCCAGCCGGATGACGTGGTTGAGAATCTGGCTGAGGCAGTGGGCCTGATATTGAAGGACCGCCGGTGAGCGCCAAACGCACCAAAGAAATCCCCGCGCAAGTTTCTTCCGGCGATTCCAGCCCGGATCTTGCGCGGCTGATCGATTTGCTGAGCGCGTTCCCGCGCCAGACGATCGTGGTGGTCGGGGATTTTGTGGTGGACGAGTTTATTTCCGGAGAAATTTCACGGGTATCGCGCGAAGCGCCGGTGCTAATCCTGCGGCATCGGAAGACCGAGCTGCGGCCCGGCGCCGGTGCGAACGCGGTGAATAATCTGGTGGATTTGGGGGCGCGCGTCCGGCCGGTGGGCGCGGTGGGCGATGATGCGGGGGGCCGCGACCTGCTCGATTATTTCCGCACCAAGGGCGTGGAAACGTCAGGTATCGTTCGCGTGCCGGGGTGGACCACGCCGACGAAGTCTAGGTTTTTTGCCGGCTGGACGCACACTACCGAGCAGCAGGTGCTGCGCGTCGACCGCGAACCTGCGTCCATGCTTCCGAAAAAACGCCAGCGCGTGCTCGCGCAGAAAGCGGCACAGCGCGTGCGCGGCGCGAACGCCTGCTTGATTTCGGACTACGGATTTGGCGTGGCGACGCCGGAACTGGCGGCGAAACTGCGCTCGCCGATCATCACCCTGGATTCGCGCTACTCGCTGCAGGATTACCGGAACGCGGGGATCACCGCGGCAACGCCGAATGAAGCCGAGCTCGAATCGCTATTTCACACCCGCATCGGCAACGATGTTCAGCGCCTCGACGCGTTAGGGAAAAAGGCGCTCGCGCAGTTTGGACTGGCGGCTCTGCTGGTCACGCGCGGCAAGGACGGCATGGCGCTCTTCGAGCGCGGGAATGCTTCGCGACACATTCCGATCCATGGCACCGACGAAGCGATAGATGTTACCGGAGCGGGTGATACGGTGATTGCCGCGTTCACCCTGGCGGTGGCGGCTGGCGGCACCTACCTCGAAGCCGCGCACATCGCGAATTACGCCGGGGGCATCGTAGTGATGAAGCGGCGCACCGCGACGGTCACCCGCGCGGAACTCGAAGCCGCGCTGCGCGCCGACGTCACCGCAGCGGAAGTGAATCCGGGATGAACACGCGGGAAAAAATTCTGAGCCGTGAAGCTCTGGTGGCCGAGCTCGCAGGCGAGCGAGCAAATGGGCGGCACATCGTTTTCGCCAATGGATGCTTTGATATTCTGCACGTTGGGCACGTCCGGTATCTTTCCGCGGCGCGGCGAGAGGGCGAATTGTTGGTGGTGGGGGTGAATTCGGATCGCAGCACGCGGATGCTGAAGGGAAGCGGCCGGCCGATCCTGCCGGAGATGGCCCGCGCGGAATTGGTGGCGGCGCTTGCCACCGTGGATTACGTTACGATTTTCGACGAGCTCAACGTAGAGCCGCTATTGACCGCGCTGCGCCCTGACGTCCACGCGAAGGGAACCGACTACACCGTCGAAACCGTGCCGGAGCGCGAGCTAGCCGCGCGGCTGGGCATCCGAGTAGCGATTACCGGCGACCCGAAAAATCATTCCACGCGCGATTTGATCGCCTCCGTGCGCGGTCGAGCCGATGGCTGACGATCGTTTTCTGGTGGTGCGGAACAGTTCGATGGGCGACATCATTCACACCCTGCCGGCGGTTGCTTGCCTTCGCGATTCCTTTTTTGGCGCGCAGATCGATTGGCTGGTCGATCGCAAGTGGAGCGAGCTATTGCGCGGAAACTCGGATCTGAACCAGGTGATCGAAATCGATCGCGGCGATTTGTCGCAGATGGCCGGATGCGTCCAGCAGCTTCGTGCCCGCGGGTACACCACCGCGCTGGATTTTCAGGGATTGTATCGGTCGGCGATTTTGGCGTTTGCATCCGGCGCGCCGAGGCGGATCGGTTTCGATCGCGATCATGCGCGCGAGGGATTGGCCGCGCTGCTCTACAATCACCCGGTGGTTCCCCAGGGCGCGCACAAGGTGGATCAAAATATCTCGCTGGCCGCAGCGGCCGGCGCCACACCGGGAGTTGTGAGATTTCCGTTGGCGATTTGTGAGCGGGCTGAGGATTGGGCCGCGGCGGAATTGGCGAAGCACTCGCTTAGGGATTTTTTCGCGCTCAGTCCCGGAGGTGGGTGGACGTCGAAGTGCTGGCCGGCCGCGCGCTACGGCGAGTTGCATCGCGAGCTGAATCGGAAGTATGAATGGCGAGGTGTGGTGAGCTTTGGTCCTGGCGAGCGAGATCTCGCGGACCAGGTGCTTAGCGCGGCGGGCCGGCCGGAGCCGGTCTTGCTGGAGATGGATATTCCCCAGCTAACGGCGGTGCTGCGGCGCGCGAAGGTCTTCGTGGCAGGCGACACTGGTCCGTTACATCTGGCCAGCGCGCTGGGCACGCCGGTGGTGGGACTATTTGGTCCTACCGATCCCGCGCGCAACGGGCCTTACGGTGCGGAGAACATTGTGGTGCGCAACGCGCGGCCGGAAGAAACTACGTATGAGCGGGGTGCGTCGCATTCAGCGGCGATGATGTCGATGACCGTCCAGCAGGTGATGGAAGCGGTGGAGCGAAGATTGAGGCTCGCGTAGTGGCGGACGTCAACGCGATCCTGGCGCGCTGGCGCGTGCGGCTGGGATATCCATTGGCGCCGTTGTATTTGTGGCTGGCGCTGCCGACCGTGAAATCGCTGGCGTTGGGAATGGCAATCGCGTTGGCCGGACTGTTGCTGCGTGCGGTCGCCGCCGGACATCTGCACAAACAGGAAGAATTGACCGTTTCCGGACCGTATGCCTGGACGCGCAATCCGTTGTACTTCGGGAGCTTTCTGCTGGTGGTGGGCTTCGCGGTTGCCAGTCATTCTTGGGTGGCGGCGGCGTTGATCGTCGGCTACTACGCGATTTTCTATCCGGCGGTGATGCGGCGCGAAGAAGACGAACTGCGCCGCAAGCATGGCGAGGCATTCGACGACTACGCCGCCCGGGTCCCGCTGTTTTTCCCGCGGGCGCCTCGGCGCACGGGTGACTCCCGCGCCGGCGCGGCTCCTGGCCAACTTTTTTCGTGGGATCAATACGCGCGCAACCGCGAATATCAGGCAGCCCTTGGTTTTATGGTTGGAGTGATGTTGCTGGTGGCGCGGATGCTAGTGGCGGCTAGCGGCTGAGCGCTTCTTGGAGTCCAACCAGCGGTAAGAATGTTGAACTCGAGTAGGCCGGTACGAACACCCTTCGCAAAACCCGCCAAATGCCAAGAGGGCGGCCAGGCCAGGAAAGAGTGGGGCACGGCCACGGCGGGCCCAGGCCCGGAAAAGATAAGCGCGTAGAACCGTGAGCGGCTCCACTTTCGTTGCGGTGCCGGCAGCTACTGCAGGCGATACACCGCGTGCATGACCCTCTGAAACTTGGGGCGATACAGCAGGTCGTAGGCTACTTCTTTGCCGGGAAACATTTCCAGCGCGATGCGCCGCGTGGCTGCGGACATTCGGGCGGCTTCGTCGGCGGTCATGTCACCGGCGGCGATGGATTCCAGCGCTAAATTAACGACGATTCGCAGGCGGCGCATCTTACGGCTCTCATCGTCGATTTCTTCTGGCGTCGGAACGTGCTTCGGCGCTTCCGGCATGAACCCTGGAGTATTCATGCGAAGAGTATGGACCCGAGCAGCGACGGCGTGCAATAGTACGGTACATGACAAATGACCCGCACCGAGATCGCGTTGTCGTTGTGCATACTGCCGGAACGGCTACAGAAGCCGTAGTAATTCGAGGCCTTCTGGAAAGTTCAGGCATCTCTTCTCCCGGGTCTGTTTCTTCGGATCCATTTCCCATGCGCGAAGCTCCGGAAGGGCTGCACGGGCCAGAAATCCTGGTGTTGGAGTCGCATGCGGCGGAGGCTCGGCGGGTTATCGCCGAATATAAAAAAGGCAACGCCGCCTCGGCCGCGTTAGGCAGCGATGAAGAAGAAACAAGCGGCTAGATAGCGTTGGCCCCGTTTCCAATTCCTACCGGATGGAGCAAGCCTGGCTACGGGTGTGCCCGCACTCCATTGCTCGCTTCTACGAACGACTGGACCTTCAGGAACTTTCCGTCGCTCCACGCGCTGACCGCGCCGTCGCGGTCGGTGCGGCGGAGTCCAATTGACCGCGATCCATTTGCTGGCCAACATTCGTCGGTTGCGTAGCGCTTCGTTCCAGAGTCGCGGCCAGGATTCCCAGCAGTCGCCAGAGCTCGAGGGAAAAAATCCACGCCGTGCGCCGTTCCTCAGCGACACCAGCGCGGCCACGGCAAACAGGCCCAGAGCGATTCCGAAAAACAACCGCGGCAGGGAAGGCGCGCCGGTTGCGGCGACGGCAATGCCGCCGGCAAACGACAGCGCGATCCACAGTGCGGGAAGTTTCATTTGTCTCGAACTAACTTCACGACCGATTCGATGTGAAAGGTTTGCGGGAAGAGGTCGAAGAGATGGATTTCTTCCACCCGGAATCCCGCCTTGACCAGGACGGCCAGATCGCGCGCCAGGGTCGAAGGTTCGCAGGAAACATAGGTGATGCGCTTGGCGCGCATGTGCGTCAGACGGTTCACCGAGCCCGGCTCGAGTCCGGCGCGCGGAGGATCGAGCACCAGCAGGTCCGGATTTTCGCGGAACTTGTACAGAAATTCTTCCACGTCGGCGGAACGCGCTTCCACGCCGCCGTTCACCAGGCCGATATTGATTTCGAGATCGCGCACGGACGCGGGGTTCGCTTCCACCGCGACTACGCGATCGAAATGTTCGGCCAGCGGCACGGTGAACAGTCCCACACCGGCAAAAAGATCGAGCGCGAGTTTTTGCCGCTTTCCGCCAGCGCCCGGCGGGGGGGCGGTGACTACGCGCACCATTTCGTCGATCAGGAATCGATTCACCTGAAAGAAGGACATATGCCCAACGCGGTAGGAATTTTTTCCCGCGTCATAACGCAGAAAACCGGGACCGAAGAGCTCCATGCGGTCGCGAGCCGGTTCGTGAAACAGAAGGCTCTCGGCTTGCGGAATGAGCTCGCGAATGCCGGCGGCCAGCGGCGGAATGTTGGGCGGGAATCCAACGAACGAGGCGTTGAGAATCAGCTTTTCATCTTTCGCGTCGGCGAAGGCTTCGAGCTCGCGCAGTGACTTGGGAACGGTTCCGTTGCGCAGCGCCGCTTCCAGCGCGCGCAACGTGGATTCGAGCAAAGGCGAGAGAATCGCGCACTGATCCACGGGCACCAGCGACGTAGAGCCGGCGCGGAAATATCCGATGCCGCTCAGGCGCCGCTCATCGCTATTGTCGGATTTTTCCGGCGGGCGCACTTTCCACTGCGCGCGATTGCGATATCCCCACGGCGACGCCGTGTGCGTTTCAATCGCCCCTTCCCATTCGATGTGCCCCAGGCGCCGCAAGGTCTCGGCGAGGATGGCGGCCTTCGAGGGCACTTGCGATTCGTAGGGCTGGTGCTGGTAGTGGCAACCGCCGCAGGCACCAAAATACGGGCAGCGGGGCGCGATCCGCAACGGCGACGGTGCGATGATGCTTTCCAGTTTTCCGCGAATGAATTTCTTCTTGCGCTCCACCGGATCGATGGCCACCACTTCGTCCGGCAAGACGTACGGGACAAAGACGGTCGCGCCATCGGCGTGCCCGAGGCCTTCGCCTCCATAAATCAATTTCTCTATTTTTACTTCCATGAACAGGGTCCCCGAGGGCCGGATCAGGTCAGATAGAAAAGGCTCAGCCTTGGCAATCCGAAGGATTCATACAGCCGCTTCTGACTGTACTGCTTTTCCAGCTGGGCGAGTTGCGCCGCATTCATTTTACGCCGATAGGGGGCCAATTGGCGGTCCAATTCGCGCCGCGCATCCAGCAACACGTCCTCCGGGGCGTGGCTGGTGAGCGTAGCGGTGAGCTTTTCTTCCAGGATCGCGAGGCGCCGCTCGAGGTCTTCCAGGTCCAGATGTCCCGGAGCATCCAGAATCGTGCGCAACTCGCCGATGCGGGCTGCGAACTCCGCGAAGCGCGCGCGCAGTTCGGGATTGACGCCCTTTTGTTTTTCCGCCGCGACCGCCAGGCGTTGCGCATTGCGCTCGAAGAAGCGCTCGATCTCGTGGCGAGTGAAGGGCTCGCCGGCCGGCTTTGCGGCGCTGCCGGAAGTCGGACCGGCACCGGCGGCGGATTCGGCCGCTTCTTCGGCGGCATCGAGCACCGCGTCCACGCAGTAAGCCAGCGATTTCAATTGTCGCCCGCCGGCCGCGCGTTTCGAGCGCGCCCAGCTTTCAAACGCGCGATCGATCCCTTTGATCACCGCCTCCAGCGGGATGCCCGACTTCTGCCAAGTCTCGACAATAGCCCAATCCACCGGCGAAACCAGCAGGTGGGCGCCGCGCTTTCGCCAGAAGTGCTCTTCGATCTCAGTGTAGTAATTAAAGTAGTTGAACGGATCCAACGTCTAGCGCCCTCGCTTGCGTTTCTGCGAACCCGCGGCGGGCGGCCGGGTGGCGGAGGTGCGGGTGTGCGCCGGTGACGCCGTGGCGGGGGAATTGCGTTCCCAAATAATGCGTAGACCTTCCAGGGTGAGGAATTCGTCGATCGTTTGGATGTGGCGGGAGCCGGGACCGATCAGCGAAGCCTGTCCGCCGGTGGCCACCACTTTGGTTTTGGGCCCCATGACTTTTTTCAAGCGTTCGATGATTCCGTCCACCAGGTCGATGTAGCCGTAATACAAACCCGATTGCATGGACGCGATGGTATTGGTGCCGATGATTTTGCCGGGATCTTCGATGCTGACGCGAAATAGCCGCGCGGCTCGCGAGAAAAGCGCCTCGGCGGAAATTCCGATGCCCGGCGCGAGCACCCCGCCCATATATTCGCCCTTGGCGGAAATGGCGTCGAAATTGATCGCCGTTCCGAAATCCACGCTGATGCACGGGCCGCCGAGCTTGGCAAACGCGGCCACGCTGTTGACGATCCGGTCCGCGCCCACTTCGCTAGGATTATCGTATAGCACCGGCATTCCGGTATTCACCGCGGGTTCCACGAACAGTGCCTTCAGGCTGAAATATTTTACGGTCATTTCCGCCAGGCGCGTATTCAGCGGGGGCACCACCGAGCTAATGATCACGCCGGTAATCTCGCGTGATTCCAGCGCGGCGACGGTGAATAGCTCGCGGGTGAGTATTCCGTATTCGTCGGCGGTTTGATCGCGCGCGGTGGTCAGGCGCCAGTTGGCGACCAGCTGCTGCCCGCGAAAAACGCCCAGCACGGTATTGGTATTCCCGAGGTCGATCACCAACAACATCAGGGAACCTCCATCACATCGCCGGAGATCACCGGCTCGATCCCGCGGCCGTCGTCGCGCTGCACGCGCAGCACCCCGCTCGGTTCCAGTCCCAAGGTAGTGCCGGTAAAAGTCTCGCGGAAGGTAGTAATTTGCACTCGCTTCCCCTGGTAGTAGCTGGAAACTTTAGCAAACTGTTCGAGGATCGGCGGCGCGCCCTGAGCCAGAAAAAGATTGTAGTAGTGATCGAAGCGCCGCAACAGCCGCACCAGCACCTCGATGCGCGAATGGATTTTTCCGGTTTCCATGCGCAGGGAAGTAGCAATCGGCGCCAGTTCGGCCGGCATGTCGGTCTGGTTCACGTTGATGCCGATGCCCACCGCGGCGTAGTGGATGCGATCGGGCTCGGCGCGCATCTCGGTGAGAATTCCGCCAAACTTTTTCCCGTTCAGCAGCAGGTCGTTGGGCCAGCGAATGTCAGGGCTCCGGCCGGTTTCCTCGGCCACCGCATCGCGCGCGGCCACTCCGGCCACCAGCGTCAACAAGGGCGCCAGCGCCGGCGAAAGCGGCGGGCGCAGTAGGATCGTGCAGTGGATGCCCGCGGATTTCTCCGAGAGCCATTTGCGTCCGGCGCGGCCCCGGCCGGCGGTCTGTTCTTCCGCCAGGAACACGGCCCCGTGCGGCGCGCCTTCTTCGCCCATGCGCAGAGCTACGGTGTTGGTGGAGTCCGTCTTGAAAAAGTGAAATATGTGCTTGGAGAAGGCGGTGCCGGTGAGCCGGTGGCTCAGCAGCTTGGGAACCAGAATGTCCGGAATCTGCTCGATGTGATAGCCGGTGCGCGGGTGTCCCTTCACTCTCACGCCGAGCGAGCGCAATTTCTGCACCCAGGTCCAGACCGTGGCGCGGGTAACGCCAATTTCTTTGGCGATCTGTGGGCCGCTGACCACGATGGTGGAATTCTCCGCCAGCAGTGTCAGCAGGGCATCGATGCGCTGGTCGGTCGTCCCTCGAAGTTTCGTCAAGTGGATATTCCCTAAAGAACCGCCAGCTTACTTGAGCGACACGTTGGCCACAAGCAGCGAGTTCCGTGGGGAACTGGTTGTGCGAAAATAGCACGCAGCGAGTTGTCTCGCTCATTTCCTCTCAGGAGAGTACCGTGCCAATAGCTCAGAACCCGCGCGAAATCGCGGCCGCCATCATGGTCCAGACCCTGGTCAGCAATCATCCCGGCGTCCAGGCGAAACTGCAGGCCGAATCCGCTGAGCCTCGGCAACTTGCGAAAATCCTGATTCCGTACTTCCGCGCGATCCTGAACAAGCTCGACTTCGAAGCGCAGGAACACGGCACCCACACCATCTAGTGCTGAGATCTTTCCATCGGCAGCCCAAAGTGGCTGACGATCAAGCTGCCCGCCGAATTAGTTTGCCTAAACAGGATTACCGTTAGGCTACCGCACGTCAATTATTGGTACTGCCATTATCGGTACCAATGTACAGTCCGCTTCCGCGATTCCCCCGCATAACATCGATACCGGACGAAGTATTTCTCGTACTTCCGATATTGCAGCCGGTCCGGTAGGCACACACCGGCCTAAGGTGAGGTTCAATGAATTCCGATCCGCTATACGCGTCCCGAAGCTTGAAAATGGCCGCTCTCGGCGTTTGCCTCTCAGTTTCCTGGGCGGCCGGGATTGCCGTCGCGCAGCAGCGCCCCGACGATTCTCGCAGCGTCTCGAGTGATGCCGCTATATTCAACGAGCGCGGGGCCGCGCCCAAGGCCGGCTTCACGGAGCGCGCCTCGGTGATCGAGGCGCGGATCGCAGCAGTGCGCGAGGTGGGCCCTACATCCGAAAAATTCAGCGGCTCCGCCATGTCCGACCATCAGCGCGTGCCAATGGTCAGCGACTGGAGCACCCGTCAAGTGGTGTTCGCCAAGCCCAGGACGGAAAAGGACGCGACCCGCTTGGAGCGCAACACCCGCTACAAGATGCAGCTCTACCGCCGCAATGCCCCGACGTTGAAGTCGGCCGAGGCTAACAGCGACGCTGGCGCCAGCCTGCTCGACCGCTTCCGGAACCGCGTGCAGGACCCGCACCCGGTGCCGGCCAAAGCCAGTGCACTGAAGCGCGACTGGACGGTAACGCTGGGCGGCAACGGGAGTTCGACGCTCACCCGGTCGGTCGGGAGCAGCCAGTTCCCAGCCAAGTTCAGTTTTGACATTAACGCGGCCCCGGACTGCACCAACGATTTCGTGGTCTACAACACCGATACGTCCCTGCTGATTGCCTTTAACAATCTTTACACCGGGACCAATAGCCTTGGCGCCCCCAATGGTTACTGCGCTGGAGCTACCGGCCCCTCGGTTATGTGGGCATACAACGTGGCAACCAGCACCTCAGTTACTTTGTCCTTGGATGGCACACAAGTGGCATTCGTCGAGAGTTCGGCATCCGGATCGATACTGCACATTCTGAAATGGGGCACCCGAGATGGTGGCACCGTCGCCGCACCCGCGACTCCCGCCACCGCCACAGGCAATCTCACGATGTGGGCCACCTGCGGCGGAGATAACCCCGGCTGCATGTGGAGCGTGCCCTTCGTTAAGGATACCTATGAGCAATCCGGCGTGCATAAGCACGCGTTCGCCACCGACAGCAACTCTGCGCCATATTACGATTACGATACCGACATCCTATACGTAGGGACGGACGACGCGAACATCCACCAGTTCGTGAACGTGTTTGACGGCCTGAGTGCCTCGCCGAAGCAGGTGGGTCCATCTGAATCGGGCGGCCTCTGGCCAGTGTACATGGATACCAACGCCAATCCGCAGCTCACGGGTCCGATCGAGGATTCGTACTCCGGGCGGATTTTTGTGTCCACGTCGGAGGGTTCTCTCAAGTACATCGAAACAGCTAGCGGCACTTGCATTTCGGGCGCTGCGGGCCCCTACCCGTGCGAGGGTAAGAACGAGTATTCTGCCGGGACCTACGCCCTTCCCGACCCACCGGTGGTGGACTCTTCGCTGGGAACGGTGATGGTGCTCCAAGGCATAGACGGTTATGCCGGAACCGCGGAAGGTGAGATCCCCAACCCCTATTATCTGCATGCCTACGGCGCTCAAGCTTTAACAACCTCATGCATTTGCGGCGCGGACGGAATCAGCGGCGGCGCATTTTTGTTCGCGGACTTCGGACTGGTGACCCAAGGTAGCCGGGTGATGCACAGCGGAGATTTCGACAATAACTACTACACCGGCACGGGCACTGGCTACATGTACGTGTGCGCCATCGATCCCGATGGAAACAGAACGCTGGATACTGGCGGGAATATCGCGGTGCGGCGCATTTCCTTCAACTCCGAGGGGAGGATAAACGAGGTGGATCCGAATTATTTGCAGATCTCGACCACCAGCACGGACGAATGTTCGCCGATAACCGAAGTCTACAATCCCAACGCGAATGGTGGAACGGGGCAGGATCTGATGTTCTTCAGCGTGGAAACCAACAGCGTGCCATGCAAGCTGCCGCTGGGGTCGC